>Ga0315910_10003753_pt1 | contig 12827 bp, 9 predicted proteins | sample EdamamesoilMG_FD_204470 | JGI IMG/M metagenome (GOLD analysis project Ga0315910, IMG submission 204470) | Garden soil microbial communities collected in Santa Monica, California, United States - Edamame soil | ecosystem: Environmental > Terrestrial > Soil > Garden | place: USA: California... | reverse complement strand
GCCGCCGGTGAGGTAAAGCTGCGCCAGCAGCATGTAGGCGACCGCGGACTCGGGGCTCGCCTCGATGGCGCGGCGCAGGGCTGCCTCGGCGCGAGGCGTGTCCTGCTGCGCGACGGCCACCTTGGCGACCAGCACCTGGGCGTCGGCGCTCGCCGGATAGGCGTTCGCGTGGGCTGCCGCGCGGCCCGCCGCCGCGGTGAGGTCCTTCGCCGCGAGGTCCAGGGCGATGAGCTGCTCGACGCAGGTCGTGAAGTCGGGCCGCAGCTTCAGGGCCTCTTCGAATGCGAGACGTGCCTCGGCCGGCTGGCCGAGTTGCGCATGGAGCACGCCGGCGAAGAAACGCAGCTGCGAATCCTGCGGCGCGGCGGCGATCGCCTCGCGGTAGATGCGCAGGGCCTCGTCGGGCTGGCCGCGGGCGCGGAGGGCGTCGGCGAGGAGCACGCGGGCGCGATTGTGCTCGGGGTGCTTGCGGACGACCTCGCGCAGTGCCAGCACGGCGGCGGCCGGGTCGCCCGAGCGGATCTGGAGCGCGGCGCGCATGATGGTGGCGTCGGTGTTTTCCGGATCCAGCTGGAGGCATCTGGCGAGACTCGCGGTCGCCCGGTTCGTGTCGTGGGTCGCCACATACGCCGAGGCGAGGAGGTAGTGCATCTGCGCGGCGTCGGGATGCCGGGCGACCAGTTTCTCCAGCAGCTCGATGGCCGTCGTGTTTTCGCCGCGGACCAGGTGGATGCGGGCGCGGAGCACGGCGGCTTCAGGGTGCTCCGGGTCGCGCTGCAGCACGCTCGCGAGCTGCTTCTGGGCCTCGTCGGTCGCGCCGGTGGAGGCGAGCATCTCCGCCAGCATGATCGCCGCAGGCAGGAAGTCGGGCGCCTGTTTGAGGGCGTCCTCGAGCGTGGCGCGGGCGGCGGCGGTATCGCCGCGACCGGCTTCAAACCGTGCGAGCGCAAGTCGCCGCTGGGAGCGCACGGGGGAGAGCTCCGCCGCGGTCTTGAGGGCGGCCGCGGCGGCATCGGTCTCGCGGCGCAGCAGGTGGATCGCACCGACGAGCGAGTGGGCCGGGGCGAACTTCGGATCGAGTGCGAGTGCCTGCGTCGCATGATTCGAGGCGGAGTCGACGTCGTTTGCGCGCAGGTCGAGGAGGGCGAGGGCGACATGCGAGGCGGCGTCGTCGGCGGTGAGGCGGGCGCGCGCTTCGGCCATCAGCTCGGCCGTGGTCGAGGTTTCGGCGAGGATTTGCAGAGCCTCGGCGTCGTCCGCCCGGCGGCCGAGGATGGCGAGCGCCTCGCTGCGGGCATCCGCCGGACGACCGAGTGAGATGAACACGCGGGCGAGGCGGGCGCGCGCTTCGAGCGCGTCCGGCGCGAGTTCGCGGGCCGAGAGAAGGCGCGGCGCTGCCTTGGACAGGCTGCCCTGGTCGAAATACAACGAGCCGAGTCCGGCCATGGCCTGGCCGCTGCGCGGGTCGAGTCGCTGCGCATTGATGAACTCGATCTCGGCGGCCGCGTAGTTGCCCTCGGCCATGTAGCGCTGGCCGTTGGTGATGTGCCGCTCGAGCTTCGCCTTGGGCGAGCAGCCCGCGGTGAAGAGCGCCGGAATGATCAGGGCGAGCAGGGCGAAGCGGACGGGGTGAGACATGGAGGTGAAATGCAAAGGCATACGGGCCGTGAGGCAATGGAGATGGAAGCGCGCCGCGGCCGGTCCAGGCGGCGTCGGTTGGGTCGGGATGAATCCTCGGGTCGGCGATCGCGGCTCAATCGAGCAGCTTCCGCTCCCGGAGAAACCTCAGGATGTCCCCGATGGTCTGCAGCGCGTGGGCCTCGTCGACCGTGAGGACCACCCCGAAGTTCGTGTCCACCCAGGCGATGAGCAGGAGCGTGCCGAGGGAGTCCCAGGAGGGCACGGCGTCGCGCGCCGTGGAACGGGAAATCTCGTCCGGCGGCACCTGCAGGATGTCCGCGATCTGGATCAATGCCTCGTCCTCGGTCATGGTGGGGTGGATACGTGTTGCAGGGTGAGGTGCTCGAGGACGGCATCCGGCTCGAGGTCGACGAGGGCCGATCCCCAGGAGTAGCCGGCGCCGTACCCGGCCAGGAGGATCTTCAGCGGGCGTTTCCGCGTTCGCGCGAGACCGCCCATGGTGACGGTGAGGGGGATGGATGTGCCCGAGGTGTTGCCGAAATCGGCCAGCGTCGTCGGCATGCGGTCGCCCGGGATGCCGCACTTCCGGGCGATCTCACGCAGGACGAGCTGGTTGGACTGGTGCAGGACGAAGTAGTCGACCTCGCTCCTGTCGACGGCGGCGGCCTTCAGTGTTTCCTCGATCAGGGGCGGCAGCCGGGTCAGCGCGAAGCTGAAGATCGCGGTGCCGTTCATGCGGAGACGCTCGACGCCGGCGCCCGCGGCGTCCGTCCGGGGTCCGCCCGCCGGGGCCACGCAGAGGTGAGGAGCCCCGCTCCCGTCGGTGTGCAGGCTGAAGTGCCAGGTTCGATCCCCGGCGGCGGGATCCCATTCCAGGGCGGTTGCGGATCCCGCGTCGCCGAACAGGAGCGAGGTGGACGGATCGTCCGGGTCAACGAGCCGCGAGGTGGTGTCGCCGTGGACGAGGAGCACCCGCCGGATGCCGGGGGCGCGGATGAGCGACGACGCGATCCACAGAGCGTAGGGGTACCCGGAGCAGGCCAGGCCGACATCGAACGCGGCGCAGGAGTTGGGCAGGCCGAGGCGCGACTGGAGCAGGCAGGAGTGGGGCACCATCCTGCCGGAACTCGTTTCACTGATGAGCACGAGGGCGTCGATCGTGCCCGGCGCCCAGCCGAGGGAGGCGAGGAGGGTGGAGGCGGCCGCGGCGCACAGGTCGAGCAGCGACTCGTCGCCGGCGACGACGTGGCGGCGGCGGATGCCGGTGGCCGCGACGAAGCGTTCGTTCGCCTCCGGGCCGCCCGGCTGATCGGGGGCGAGATTGTCGACGATCGTGGGAGGCACGCACGTCACGATGCCTCGGATACGCGGAGCGATGCTGCCGACGATTGCCATGGGGACCGTTTCGCCTCGGGGTGCCGCGGAGGGTGCAGTGCTAGATGCGGATGAAGAGGCCCTGGCGATAGGGCAGCTCGATGCGCGTCACGCCGCGCAGGTGTCGGGCGATGCGCCGGACCTCCGTGAAGAGGAGGCCTCCGATGTCGGGGGTGGCCGAGGAAGCGCCCGGCTGCCGCTGGGGATTCGTCGCGATATGGGAGATGCGAAGCGTGTCGATCGCCGGACGACGGTAGAGAACGACCCCGATCGGAACGCCGGACTGCGCATCGGGGGTCACGGCGAAGAGGCACTGGCTGTCCTCTTTGGATATCTCGAGCCAGACCGAGCCGTCGCGTTCCACGATGTAGGGAGTGCCCTCGGCTTCGATCGTCGCGCGGATTCCCTCGAGATGAACGCCCTGGCGCTGATTGAAGTAGAAGAGGCGCTCGACGACGCTGCGATGCTGGCTCGGTACGCGCGCGCAGAAGGCGACTTCGCGGGCGGATGCTCCATTCGGTGACTTCATGGCGTGGGCAGGGCTGGGACCAGGCTAGGCCGGCACGCTCGATCGCGAGTCGCCACGAGGCGGGTCGGTGTCGGGTTCAGGTCAACTCAAGTTCGCCGGGCGTCTCGGCCTGCCGGTGAAGGCTGGGTGAGGCCGGCGGGTCTTTGCGGGTGTATCTCTACGTCCGGATCGCAGCGACGCAAGGGTGATGGCCGTGGATCTCGGCCCTTCCGGTCCCGACGGAATCGCCGAGGCCGCAGCCACTCTCCGGTTGCCCCGCCGCGATGCGCCGGCTGAATCGGGTCCGATCATGCATGCGGTCGTCCGAAATGCGCGGTGGGAGGGCGCCCGGGTCTGGATCATCCGCCTGGCCGCCGTCGACGACGGGTGGCCCGGATGGAGATCGGCCCTGGACGCGCCGGAGGTCGAGCGCATGAACCGCTTCGTTCGCGCCGAGGACCGACATCGTTTCGGTGTCACGCGGGCCATGCTGCGCAAGCTGCTCGCGGAGGTGCTCGGTCGCCCGCCGCCGGCAGTGACCTTTGCCGTCAACCGCTTCGGGCGACCGCGACTCGCCGATGATCCGGGAACCGGGCTGTGCTTCAGCGTTTCCCACTCGGGTGACTACGCCCTGATCGGCCTCGCGTTTCATCGACCGATCGGTGTCGACGTCGAGCGGGCTCGTCCCGGCACGACCCTTGCCGAGGTGGCCCCGACGATCTGTTCGCCAGCCGAGCTGCAGGAGGTGTCCCGCCTCGGCCCGGGCGAAAGGACCGCGGACCTCTACCGGCGCTGGACAATCAAGGAGGCCTATATCAAGGCGCTGGGCGTGGGGCTCTCGTATCCACCCGGCAATGTCGGCCTCAGCCGCCGCACCGACGCCGGGTCGGACCAAGCCTGGACGATCGGTGTCCGGGGACGGTGGACCCTGATCCTGCCGGATATCGCTCCCGGCTACAGCGCGGCTGTCACCGTCTTCGGGGCGAACCAGCCGGTGGACCTTCGCCGGATGGACGGAAGCATGCCATAGGCAAACCCGTGGGCGATCACCGGGCGTCGCACGGAGACGGCCACTGGCTCGCGGGCGCGCCAGATGGCTGCTTGGCGCCGGAGCGACGCCGATCGGGACCGGATCTACGAAGCGCCGGCCCCTTCGGAAGGCGCGCGCTCGTCGCGGACGGCTTCTCCGCCGGGGGCTTTCGCCGGCCGGCCGCGGCCGGCCCGGGCGAGGATGAGAAGCAGGGCGAAGAACGGAAACAGCGACAGGAGGAAGAAGACCGGCCCGCCGCGGTGGTGTATCCAGTGATTGATCATGTGCGGGCCGATGCGCTCGCAGAGCACGCCGAGCGTGAGCACGCGGAATCCATTCCGGATCAGCGCGAGCGGGATGACCGCGAGGGTTAGCGTCCAGCGGCGCCATCCGGGCGGCAGGAACATCTGACCGGCGACGATGCTCGTGATGAAGAGCACCAGGCTGGAGTGGATGCCGCTGCACTCCTGGGCGATCTCCATCGTGATCGAGGGCAGCTGGAAGATCTGTCCGTCCCGCAGGTAGGGCAGTCCGGAGATCGAGAAGAGCAGGTCCGTCGCCTCGGCCGAGCCGCGCTGCAGGAGCACCTCGGTGCCGCGCTCGAGCCAGCCCGGCATCGGGGCCATGAAGACGAGAAATGCGAGGGCCACGACGTTGGCCCGCATGAACCGGCCGCCGAGGATCCAGAAGCCGACGGCGACGACGCTGAGCGCGTAGGCCGCGATCGTCCAGGTGAGCCGGTGGTTGGGCTCGAGGTCCGGCGCGGGCTGGACGAGCAGCGCGTAGGCCAGCGCCGCCGCCGCCGCCAGGGCACACGCCGCCGCGCCCGGCACGGACGGTCCCGACGGCGCGGGCAGGTCGGCCCGGCGCATCCAAATCAGCCATACACTCACCACCGGAATGAGGATGATGTGGGAGTAGAGGTAGCTTCCGAGGGCGAACGAGACCCACTGGATGATCGGCCAGGCGAAGCCCAGGGTGATGAGTCCCAGGGCGATCGAAAGCGATCGCCGGGGAAACGGGACCGGGGCCACGGAGCGGGTCGGTGCGGGATTCTCGGGCATGGTGGACTGAAAGGACGAGCGGGTTCGAGGTGATGGTGTGGGTCCGGATCGCGGGCGGGTCCAGCCGGACTGCGGACGAGGCCGGAATCAATGCTGCAGTGCCGACCCGCCTGCGGGCGCCGGGACCATTCCGGATTGTGACCGCGACGATGGGCTGAGGATGCTTCCGATTTCGGTGATGAGTTTCTCGTTCAGAACGGCGTATCCAGCCGGGCTGACGTGCAGGAGATCGCGGCTGAATTCGGGGCGAATCAATCCGTCGGATCCGGCCAGGAGGATCGCGCTATCGAGGACCACGATGTCGCTCGTGGCCATGGAGCGGATGGCCTCATTGACCCGTTCGATCGCGCGGGTCACCCGGCTGTCGAAAAAGGGACGCCGGTGGAGCGGAATCCTGGCGTGGGGAAAGATCGTGGTCACGATCACGGTGGCACCCGCGCCCCGGGCTCTTTCGACGATCCGGCGGATGTTCTCGAGGCATTCCGCCTCGATCTGGTCCGCCCGGTCGGGAAGCAGGGGGATGCACTTGAGGTCGTTGACGCCGACCTGGATGACGACGACATCCGGTGCGAGCGCGGCGACATGCGCGTCGAATCGTCCGAGCACCTGGTGGGTCGTCTGGCCGCTGATGCCGCGATTGAGCACAGCCATGCTCCCGTCATCGGGTACGGGCCAGTGTGCGGCACGCGAGTCGCCGAGGATGACGACGCGGTGCCGGTCGCCGGTCTCCGGGGCGGCGCCCCACCTGCTCAGGCCCAGGGGATCCAGGCGTGCGGTCGCGCTTTCGACGTAGAGTCGCCGGGCGACCACGGCGGTCGCGAGGAATCCGGCGAGGGCACCGGCTCCGATCAAACCCAACGCGACGAGGATCGAGCGCCGACGGTGCGAAACTCGCTGCGCCCGCGGGGTGCCCGGCATCATGGTCTCGGCTCCTGGCGTGGTCGGTGCGGGTTCGTCGCGCGGGGCGAACCCGGAGTGTCGGGGAACGGGCGGCTCCTTCCCGTCAGGTCCGGAAGTAGCCCTCGGTGGGATCCTGAAGATCGCGCTCAGCCGGGGCAGCATCCGCAGCTGCGCCGTTCCGGGACATGACGACTCCGGTCAGGGACCGGACCTGTTCGGTCAAGGCGTTGAGCTGGTCCATGACGGCTGCGAGGGTGGCGGAGTCTGCGTTCCTTGCGGTCGCCGCGGGCGGCACGGCACTCCGGGCGGCCGGGCGCGGTGCGGACGCCGCCGCGGATGGGTCTCCGCGGTTGGTTGCGATGTAGTCGGCGAGCGCGCTGAGACGGTCGAGCCCGCTCGTGAGCTGCCGGAAGGTCAGGGGCACGCCGTATTCAACTTCCAGGACGCGGCTGAACTGGGTGAGAAACAGCGAGTCGAAGCCGGCGTCGACGAACGACAGGTCCGGCCGGATCTCGGCGGCTTCGAGGCCGGAGTGCTCGCTCAGGAGGGCGATGAGGGCGTCGATCAACGATGACTCCGATGTCGCAACGGCGGCGGTCGGCGTCCCGGCCGGCGCGGCTGCGTCGGGGGTCTCCGGTGAGGCGGCGATCTGGGCCGGCGCGGCGAGGCCGTCCCGGCAGGGGGCGATCACGAAGCGTTTGCGCTCGAAGGGATACGTCGGCAGGGCGATGCGCTGCCGGCGTTCCCCGGCGTGCATGACGGTCCAATCCGGCTGGATACCGGTGACCCAGAGCTGGCCGAGGTTCTCGAGGAGGCTGGCACGCTCGCTCTGGCCGGAGCCGGGTGATCCCAGCGAGGACAGGGCGACGAGGCCGGCCGGCTTGTTCTCCTGCTGGCGGGCCAGCTGGGTGAGGGTTTGTCCGGGGCCCACTTCGAGGAGCACGTTCGCAGGTGCGCTCCAGAGCGTCTGCATCGCCTGCGTGAGCCGGACGGGTTCACGAATCTGCTTCGCCCAGTAGGACGCGGCCGGCGCGGCGGACTTGTCCATCAAGGTCCCGGTGCATGTCGAGACCCACGCGATCTTCGGTGCGCGCGCGGCGATCCGTCCCGCCGCCGAGGAGAACTCGGGCAGCATCGGCTCCATCATGGCCGAGTGGAAGGCATGCGACGTGTGCAGCATGCGCGTGCCGACCTTCTCGTGCTCGAGGTCCTTCTGCCACCGCTCGAGGACGTCGCGGGGGCCGGATACCGTGCAGAGCTTCGGGCTGTTTTCGGCGGCGATCGAAACGCCGGCCGGGAGCCGGCCCGCGAGCGCGCCGGCACCGATGCGGACGGCCATCATGCCTCCCGGAGGAAGGTTCTGCATGAGGCGGGCGCGAGTGGCGAGCAGGGCGAGTCCGTCCTCGAGCGAGAACACGTCCGCCAGGACGGCGCACACGTACTCGCCGATGCTGTGTCCGAGCAGAACCGAGGGCGTGATGCCCCAGGACATCCAGAGGCGCGCCAGCGCGTACTCGATCGTGAAGATCGCCGGCTGCGTGTTTGCGGTCTCGTGGATGGCCTCGGTCGCACCGTCTGCCGGCGCGGTCGAGGGATGCAGGATCTCGCGCAGGTCGCGTCCGAGGAGCGGGCGAAGGATCGCTGCGCAGCGATCGACCTCCTGGCGGAAGACCGGCTCCGAGTCGTAGAGCTCGCGCCCCATGTTCACGTACTGCGCGCCCTGGCCGGGGAAGACGAAGGCGACCGAGGGTTGAGCCTGCGCGGCGCGGGCTCCCGTGGCGACCGACTCCTTCAGCTGGCGCAGCGTCGACGCCGCCGTCGCCGGACTGTCGGCGACGAGCGACAGGCGGCACGGGAAGGTCCGGCGCCCGCGCATGAGCGTGTAGGCTGTATCCGCCAGATTGGTACCGGGGTGGGCCTCGAGGTGGGCGGCGAGGTTTTCCGCCATCTGCTGGAGCGCGGTCCCGGTCCGGGCGGACAGGACGAGCAGCTGCCGGGGGCGGGCGGCGTCGCTCGCAGGGAGCCGGGGGCACTCCTCGAGCACGATGTGCGCGTTGGTGCCGCCCACGCCGAGCGCGCTCACGCCGGCGCGGCGAGGCGTGTCGCCACGCTTCCATGGGGTCGGCCGGGCGACGGGATAGAAGGGGCTGTTGGCGAAATCGATCTTCGGATTCGGCGCCTTGAAATGGAGAAGCGGCGGGATGAGTTCGTGCTGGAACTGGAGCACGGTCTTGATCACGCCCGTCACACCGGCGGCGGCATCGAGGTGCCCGATGTGGGTCTTGCCGGAACCGATGGCGCAATAGCCCTTGCCGGTCGCGCCTCCGGCCCGGAAGGCCTGGGTCAAGGCACTGACCTCGATCGGATCGCCGAGAGGTGTGCCCGTGCCGTGCGCCTCGACATAGCTGATCGAGTCGGGTGTCACGCCGGCGGCCGCCTGGGCCATGGCGATGACCTCGGCCTGCCCCTTCACGCTCGGGGCCGCATAGCCGAGCTTGTCCGCCCCGTCGTTGTTCAGGGCCGTGCCCTTGATCACGGCGAGGATCGTGTCGCCGTCCGCGACGGCATCGGCCATCCGCTTGAGCAGGACGACGCCTGCGCCATGGGAGAAAACCGTGCCGCGGGCGTCGGCATCAAACGTCCGGCACGTGCCGTCCGCCGACATCATGCCATCCTGGGTGTAGAGATAGTCGCGCTTCTGTGGGAAGCTGATGGATACACCGCCGGCCAGCGCCATGTCGCACTGGTAGGTCTGGAGACTGGTGCAGGCCTGGGCCACCGCCACCAGCGATGTCGAGCAACCGCACTGGACGGTCATGCTCGGTCCACGCAGGTTGAGCCGGTAGGACACGCGGGTCGGCATGAAGTCCTTGTCATTGCCGACGAGGGTGTGGTACTCGCCCACCTGGAAGTTGGCGCCGAGATTGGCTGCGAACCCGGGATGGGTGCAGAGGTTGTAGATGAGGTAGGTGTTGAGGCTCAGCCCGGCGAAGACGCCAATCATGCCCGGGTACTGGTCCGGATCGTACCCGGCCGACTCGATCGCCTCCCACGCGCACTCGAGAAACACCCGGTGCTGGGGATCCATCAGTTCGGCCTCGCGCGGATAGACGCCGAAGAAGGCCGCGTCGAACTTGTCCGCGTCGGGCAGGATGCCTCGTGCGCCGATGAATTTCTGCCCTTGGGCGATCGCTTCGGGCGTGGCGAGGCTGTGCTCGAGCTCCTCGGCCTTGAAGCGCGAGATGCAGTCGACGCCATCGACCAGGTTCTTCCAGAACTGCCCGACGGTGTCGGCGCCCGGGAATCGCCCGGCCATGCCGACGATTGCGATGCCCTCGAGGTTTTCCGGATTGGATGCGTCGCTCATCGGGTGGGACGGTCGCGCTTCTGTCGGGCCATGGCCTCGCGCTGGAGTCTGGCGCGATCGTTCACCGCCGGATTGGCGGCGTTTGTCGTGCCGGAGAGGTGACGTGCGAGTTCGCGCACCGTGGTGTGCTGGAACAGGTCGGTGATGGGAAACTCGCGTGTGAGGTGCGTTTGCAGCACCGCGTGGATTCTCGTCAGGCCAAGGGAATCGCCGCCGAGTTCAAGGAAGCGATCGTCGAGCCCGACCTGATCGATCTGGAGGATATCCTGCCAGATCCGGGCGATCTCGCGCTCCAGCTCGGTGCCGGGCGCGACGTAGGCCTGGCGCAGTTGCGGACGTGCGCGGGAGGGTTCCGGCAGCGCCTTGCGGTCGACCTTGCCGTTCGGCGAGAGCGGGATCGTGTCCAGCCAGGTGAAGGAGGCTGGCACCATGTAGTCGGGCAGGCGGGCGAGCAGATGCTCGCGCAGGTCCGTCACGGTCGCGCGCTGGCCGTTGCGCTCGCTCAGGTAGGCCGCGAGGCGGCTTTCCTGGCCGGGCTGCACGTGCGCGATGACCACGGCCTGGCGGACGGTCGGATGCTGCGCCAGCACGCTCTCGATCTCTCCGAGTTCGATGCGGAAACCGCGGATCTTCACCTGGAAGTCCAGACGCCCGAGGTACTCGACGACGCCATCGGGGGTCCAGCGCGCGAGGTCGCCGGTCTTGTAGAGCCGTGCGCCGGGCTCGGTCGAGAGCGGGTCGGGGATGAACTTCTGTGCGCTCAGGTCGGGCCGGTTGTGGTAGCCGCGGCCGACCTGGACACCGCCGATGTGCAGCTCGCCCTCCGCGCCCGGGGCGACGGGCCTGAGCGCGTCATCGAGGATGTGTATTTGAGTATTGGCGACAGGGCGTCCGATCGGGACGACCGGGGAGCTGCTGTTGCGCTGGCACGTCCAGTGGGTCACGTCGACGGCCGCCTCCGTCGGACCGTAGAGGTTGTGCAGCTCGCAGGGGAGGCGTGAGAAGAACTTCTCCTGGAGATCGTAGGTGAGCGCTTCGCCGCTGCAGATCACGTGCCGGAGCGACGTGCACTGGCTCGCGGTCGGTTCGGCGAGGAAGGCCCGCAGCATGGACGGGACGAAGTGGATGACGGTCACCCGCTGCTCCTGGATGATGCGGCTCAGGTAGGCCGGGTCCTGGTGACCGCCCGGCCGGGCCACGACGAGGCGGGCGCCGACCAACAGCGGCCAGAAGAACTCCCACACGGACACGTCGAAACTGAACGGAGTCTTCTGCAGCACCGTGTCCGCCGGAGTCATCTTGTACTGGTCCTGCATCCACAGGAGCCGGTTGCAGATGCCGCGGTGGGTGTTGAGCGCACCTTTCGGTCTCCCGGTGGAGCCCGACGTGTAGATCATGTAGGCGAGATTCTGCGCGTGGGTGTTGAGCGGGAGCGGCTGCGGGTTCCCGGCCTCGATCTCGGACCACCGGGAATCCATGCAAAAGGCGGTCGCCTGATGGGCGGGCAGCTGACATGCCACGGCGTCCTGCGTGAGCAGGATCGAGACGCCGGAGTCGCCCAGCATGTAGGAGATGCGGTCTGCCGGGTACTCCGGGTCGATCGGTACGTAGGCCGCGCCTGCTTTGATGATGGCCACCAGCCCGACCACCAGCTCGATCGACCGGTAGGCGCTGATGCCGACGAGGACCTCGGGACCCGCGCCCATGCGCTGGATGATCCGGGCGAGCTGGTTGGATCGCTCATCGAGTTCGCGGAAGGTCAGGGTCCGCCCCTCGAATTCCAGGGCGATCGCGGCCGGCGTCCGCTGCGCCTGCTCGGCGATGAGCTGATGGAGGCAGACGTCCTTCGGGTACGGTACGAAGGTGTTGTTCCAAGCGGCTGGTACGGCCTGGAGCGGCTCGGAGGGAGGAAGGGTCGAACTGGAGTTCATGCGGAATGATCGGTGATCGGGTATCGGGAGTGGCGACGTTGGACGGGAGCGCCCTAAGGTTTCACGCCGGCAGGGGCGCGTCGGGACGGCTGGCGCCGTCGTGTGGAGTCGGGAGCGGGGACGACGGTGAAGGTTCAGGTCGTGGGCGGGGGTGTGCGTTTGCCGACGACGGTGGCGGGATTGCCGAACACACGGGTGCCCGGAGCGACCTGGGCGAGCACGACGCTTCCGGCTCCGACAAATCCGTGGTGGCCGATCTTGACCTGTGGGATGACGACCGTGCCGAGGGCGAAGAAGCTGAAGTCGCCGGCGGTCACATTGCCTCCGAAGGTGCAGTGGCCGCAGAGCTGGCAGTACGAGCCGATGTGGTTGTCGTGGCTGACACAGGAGAAGGCCCCGATGAGGCAGTGTTCGCCGATCGTGACATCGGCGCCGATGAACGCAAACGGTTCGACGATCGTGCCGGGGCCGATCACCGCGCGTTCGTTCACCGAAGCGCTCGGATGGATCAAGGTCGCGAACTTGCCCCCGCGATCGGCGATCATGCGGACGTACTTGTGCCGGAGCTCGTTGTCGCCGACAGAGCAAAGAAACCGATCGCTCGGCTGCGGCACGTAGGTGTCCGGTGTCCCGATGATGGGCGTCGGATAATCGAAGCCGGCCAGGGCCCCGGAACGGTCGTCGAGGAAGCCCTTGATGCGCCAGCGGGTTCCTGCGCGGATCACGTCGCGGGCGAAGCCGTGCACCTCACGGCCGTACTTGCCGGCGCCGACAATGATCAGGTCAAGTGTCTCGGAGTCGGGTGTCATGAAATGGAGTGGAGAGGGCAGGACTTCGCCCGCGGCACGGGCAGCGTGACTGCGGCCGGGTGTTGATCGTCATCCTGAGGTGTTCTCTTTAGGTGTGATGGCACTGTTTGGCCCCTGCGGAAGGTGGATTGCGATGTCCAAATGGACCATGTCGTGCCCGGGTTGAACGCAGGCCGGGCGGCGCGGATTCCGGTGCGCCTGCG
>Ga0315910_10003752_pt1 | contig 12828 bp, 10 predicted proteins | sample EdamamesoilMG_FD_204470 | JGI IMG/M metagenome (GOLD analysis project Ga0315910, IMG submission 204470) | Garden soil microbial communities collected in Santa Monica, California, United States - Edamame soil | ecosystem: Environmental > Terrestrial > Soil > Garden | place: USA: California... | reverse complement strand
TGCGCGCGGCGACCACACCCGCATCGGTTGCTTCCTCGGTGACCCGGCAACCTTCCATCGGGTTCGAGGAACATGCGCCGCGCGCCTCCGGGTACCAGTGCACGTCGAGCACATCGACCAGTCGATGACCGGCGGTGCTTCCAGCCTGCGCCATCGCCGCGAGGTAGTACTCGAGGAAGTCGCGGCCGTTGGCGTCGCTGGCGTCCTGGAAGCGGATCATGCCCTGCCAGCCGTAGTTCACCGGTCCGAAGATCAGCGCGCTCAGGTTCACATCCTTGGCGGCGCTGGCGTAGTCGACGGTCCGCTGCACCATCTCCGCGTAGGTGGCGTTGAGTCCCGCCTGGGTCGCCGGGTTGTTGTCGCCGCGCAGCCGGGCGTGCGTGTGCTGCCACAGATCCGGCTCGTTATCGAGGCTGATCATGATGGGAGAATTCGCCGACGCGAAGGCATCCGGATAGGTCTCGTCGAGAAAGTTGACGTACTCGTCCTGGTATACGAACGCATCGGTGGTGTTCGGCGTCAGGGTGAACGGGGCGTTCTTGCGCGGCACGCTCTGGTGGAAGCGTGCGCTCAGGTAGTTTGGCACCGGGTTGGAAACCGTACCCGCCACGTCTCCGCCGCCATTGTGGTCCGCAGCGACGTAACCGATGAGCGGCATGGTCACGATCATGCCAGCGCCGGCATTGCGGGCCGCCTCGAGGCCCGGCGCCACCGCGCCGTTCGGCGTCACACCGCCGCCGAGGAAATCGTCGTTCTGGTTGAACCAGTCCGCGCCCGCGTTGCTGTCGTTGGTCTCCCAGTTGTACGCCGTCATGCGGTTGCCGCCCGAGCGCGACAACGTGAGGTTGGCCGGCCGCTGCGCCGGGTCCCAGCCGTTCATGCCGTAGATGAAGCGCGAGATCGGCCGCACGTCCTGGGCGCTGTCGATGGCGAAGTTCACCTGGCTCGCGGGCGGCGTGCCGGGCGGGATCACCGAGCCCGGCGGCAGGCTCACCGAGAAGTTGCCGCTGCGCACCTCGGGATATCCCGTGGCGTTGAAGGCGATTTGGTAGTTAGTACCGGCCAGGTCGATGGCGAGATTGGTGAAGGTCGCGACGCCCGCCGTGGCGGTGGCGGTGAGAGTCCCGGTGAGGTGCGCGCTGGAAGTGCCGGTGCCCGCGACCAGGCTGGCGGTGACCACGGTGGTGTTGTCGGCGGTGTTGGTGGCGCTGTTGAGGCGCACGTTCACCACGGGTTGCGTGCCGAAGGCGGCGGCCTGCTGCGCGGTGGCGGGCTGCGTGGCCACCAGCAGCGACCTGGTGGGCGGCGGCGGTGGCGGGCTGGTCGAATCGCCGCCCCCGCCTCCACCACCACAGGCCACGACTAACAAGAACGAGGCCGACAACCCGGCCCGCACGAACGTTGAACGCATGTGACCCCCTGCTCGAGGGGTCAACCATAGCCGCGAGGGCATGGCCCGAACAATGTGTCGCCGGCTGGAGGCGCGAAAAGGATCACATATCCGGGCGGGTTTTCATCCGCGAAATCCGTTGGCCGCCATTGTCCGCGCGACAAGGCGGACAACGGCAAGCCAACGGATGCAAGTCCCTCACTTCTTCGCGGCGTCCGGCGGCGCGCTCGGCGCCGGCGCGGCGGGCGCGGCGCCCGACGCGGCTGCAGCCGCCGCGCCTTTGAAGTCGCCGGCCTTCATCACCACGAACTCCGCCGGCTTGATGTACTTGGCGAACGCGGCGCGGATCTGCTCGGGCTCGAGCGCCAGCACTTTCTTCTCGAAGTCCGCATCCCACTGCAGCGTGCGCCCGATGAACAGGTAGCTGCCGAGCGCGCCGACCAGCGAGTTGTCCTGCGCGCGGCTCACGCTGCGCGACTGCTGGTAGCCCGACTTGGCGGCCGCCACTTCCTCGGCGGTGAAACCGTCCTTGATCACCTTGTCGAACTCTTCCTTCATCGCCTGTTCGAGCTTCGCCAGGTTCTGCGGCGCGTACAGCGCGTAGGTCAGGAAGGTGCCGGTCTTGTCGAACGAATCGGAGGACAGCTGCGAACCCACGCCGTAGCTCAGTCCATCCTTGATGCGGATGCGGCCGAACAGGCGGGAGTTGAGGAACCCGCCGCCCAGCATGTAGTTGGCGAAGGCCAGCGCCGGGTAATCCGGATCGTCATCGCGAATCTGCAGGTTCATGCCCGCGACGTAGAACGCCTGCGCCTTGTCCGGCGTCTCGAAGGCCTGCTGCTTGCCCGCGACCTGGAAGTATTCGCTGTGCACCATCGTGAACGGCTTCGGCGCCTTCCAGCCACCGAACAGCTGCGTGACCTGCGCTTCGAGCGCGGCGGCATCGAAATCGCCGACGGCCGCGAACTGCGCCGGCTGCGCGCCGAAGAAGTCGCGATGGAAGCGCTGCACCTGCTCGCGCGTCACCGCCTTGATGTCGGCCACGCCCTCGTCGACCGAATCGACATAGCGGATGTCGCCCTTCGGATAGGGCTTGAGCAGCTTCTGGAACGCGGTATAGGCGATGTTGCTGGGCTCGCTGCGCTGCTGCTCGAGCCCGGCGATGCGCTCGGAACGCAGCTGCTCGAGTTCCTTGGCATCGAAGGTCGGCTGGCGCAGCACTTCCGCCAGCAGCGTCATGGCGGCCGGCAGGTTCTCGCGCGTGGTCTCGATGCCCGCGTACAGGCCCGAACCCCAGGTGTTGATCCTGACGTTGGCCTTGAGTCGATCGAGCTCGTCCTGGATCTGCTGGCGCGTGTGCTTGGCGGAACCGCGCATCAGCATCTCGGTGGTCATCGAGGGGACGTCGCCCAGGTTGGCGAGGCTCTTGAGATCGCCGAAGCGCAGCGTGAGGCCGACGAACACCTGGCCCCCGCGCGTCTTCTTCGGCAGCAATGCGAGCTCGAGTCCGTTCGGCAGCTTCTTGCGCGCCGTGCGAGCCTCGATGTTGGCCACCGAAGGATCGAACTCCTCGCCCACTTCCTTGGCCGCGTCACCCTTGTAGTCCTTGACCAGCGCCAGCACGTCCGGCGCGGCCGGCATGTCCGCGCGATCCGGCGTCGCCGTCGGGATGAACAGGCCCGCGGTGCGATTCGAGGACTTCAGGTAGTGAGCCCAGACCCGCTGCACGTCCGCGGTCTTGGCGGCGCGCAGGCGGTCGCGATGCAGGAACATCAGGCGCCAGTCGCCCATGCCCATCCAGTCGCTGAGCATCAGGCCCACGCGCTCGGAGGAATTGAGACTGCGGTCGATGTCGGACAGCAGCTGCGTGCGGGCGCGTTCGACTTCCTCGTCGGTGACCGGCTTGGCGGCGGGCTTTTCCGCGATGTCGATGAGGCCGGTGAGCGCCGCGTCCACCGACTTGGCGGCCAGCACCTGCGCGCCGAACAGGATCATGCCGGGGTCGCGGTTCTGCACGCCGGCATTCATCACGCCGGCGGCCTTGCCGCTCTCCACCAGGGACTTGTGCATTCGGCCGGCCGGCGCGTTGCCGAGCACTTCGCTCAGGATCTGCAGCGCCGCCATGTCCTCGTGCGAGCCCGAGGGGATGTGGTACGCGATCACCGCCATCTGCACGTCACCGGTGCGGCGCAGGGTCACCTGGCGCTCACCGTCCTGCACTCCCTCCGTGGTGTAGAAGGATGGCAGCGTGCGCGTCGGCCGCGGGATCGGGCCGAAGAATTCCTGCACCAGCGAGAGCGTCTTGGCCTCGTCGATCTTGCCCGCGACCAGCAGCACGGCGTTATCCGGCTGGTAGTACATGCGGTAGAAGGCCTGCAGCCGCTCGATCGGCACGCCCTCGATGTCCGAGCGCGCACCGATCGGCGAATTGGCGTAGTTGTGCCAGTCGTAGGCGGTGGCCATGATTCGCTTGAACATCACCGACATCGGGTTGTTCTCGCCGATCTCGTATTCGTTGCGCACCACCGTCATCTCGCTGTCGAGATCCTTCTTCTCGACGCGCGAATTCATCATGCGGTCGGCTTCGAAATCGAGCGCCCAGCGCAGGTTCTCGTCCGAGGCGTTGAAGGTCTCGTAGTAGTTGGTGCGATCCCAGGACGTGGTGCCGTTGGGGCGGGCGCCGTGCGAGGCGAGTTCACCCGGCACGTCGGTACGGCGCGCGGTGCCCTTGAACAGCATGTGTTCCAGCAGGTGGGCCATGCCGGTCTCGCCGTAGTTCTCGTGCCGCGAGCCCACGAGATACGTGATGTTGACCGTGATGGTCTGCTTGCTCTGGTCCGGGAACAGCAGCACGCGCAGGCCGTTGGCCAGGCGGTACTCGGTGATGCCTTCCACGGTGGTCACGCGCTCGGGCGCGGGGACCGCGGCGGGGGGCGGCGTTTCCGGGGCCTTCTTCGGCTTCTTCGCCTCGCTGACCGGCGCCAGCACCAGGCCGCAGCACACGGACGCGGCCATGAACATCACCCGGAACTTCGAGCTCATTCCCCTGCTCCCCAGTCTGAAGGAGGCGGGATTGTAGCCTCTATCTATATCCGCGTGCCTGCAGCGTGAACAGCTTGGCGTAGATGCCGTCCTGCTGCATCAGCGTCTCGTGGTTGCCGCGTTCGATGATATGTCCCTGTTCGAGCACCACGATGTGATCGGCCATGCGCACGGTCGAAAAACGGTGCGAGATGACGATGGCGATGCGTTTGCCCATCAGGGAACGGAAATGCTCGAACACTTCCGCCTCGGCGCGCGCGTCCATCGCGGCGGTCGGCTCGTCCAGCACCAGGATGTCGGCATCGGCGCGCATGAAGGCGCGCGACAGCGCGATTTTCTGCCACTGCCCGCCGGACAGCTCGCGCCCGTCCTTGAACCACTTGCCGAGCTGCGTCTCGTACTGCTTCGGCATGCCCTCGATGAACGGCGCCGCCTTGCCGTGCAGCGCGGCCTCGGCCCAGCGCGCGCGGTTCTCGAATTCGCGCACGTCGCCGGCGCCGACGTTCTCGCCGACGATGAGCTGGTAACGCACGAAGTCCTGGAAGATGACGCCGACGCGCCGGCGCAGCACGGTCGCGTCCCACTCCTGCAGGTCGCGGCCGTCGAGCAGGATGCGCCCGTAGGTGGGCTTGTACAGCCGCGTCAGTAGTTTGATCAGCGTGGTCTTGCCGGAGCCGTTCTCGCCCACCAGCGCCAGCGACTCGCCGCGCTTGATCTGCAGGTTCACGCCGGTGATGGCGATCTGGTCGGAACCGGGATATCGGAACTCGACGTTCTCGAACTGCACGCCGGCATCCGGATCCGGGCCGCTGACCGCGGTTCCGGTAGTCGGCTCCACCGGCTGCTCGAGGTATTCGTACAGCGTGGATAGATAGAGGTTGTCCTCGTACATGCCGCCCACGGCGCCGAGGCTGGTGGTGACCGCGGTCTGTCCCTGGCGGAACAGCATCAGGTACATGGTCATGTCGCCGATGGTGATGGTGCCGCGCACGGCCTCGACCGCCACCCAGGCGTAGGCGCCGTACAGTGCCGCGATGCTGAGCAGGGTCAGCGCGAACACCCAGCTCTCGCGCCGGATGGTGAGGTTGCGATCCTTCTCGTACAGGCCTTCGTAGATGGCCTTGTAGCGACCCAGGAACAGGTTGCCGAGGTCGAAGAGCTTGACCTCCTTGGCGTGGTCCTCGCGGGCGATCGCGGTCTCGAGGTAGTTCTGCATCCGCGTCTCGGGCGCGCGCCAGCGGAACAGGCGGAAGGCGTCGCCCGCGAACTTGGTCTCGGCGAAGAACGCCGGCAGGCCGCCGAGGATGAGGATGAACACCGCCCAGGGCGAGAAGCCCGCCAGCAGGATGGCGAAGCTCACGATGGACACGCCGTTCTGCAGCAGGCCCGAGGTACGCATCACCAGCGACAGCGGGCGGCTCGAGGCTTCGCGGCGCGCGCGCGTGAGCTTGTCGTAGAACTCCGAGTCCTCGAAATGCGTGAGCTCGAGGGTCAGCGCCTTGTCGAGGATCATCACGTTCACGCGGTGCGAGAGCTGCGCCTTGAACAGCGCCTGGCAGAAGGTGATGCCACGATGCGCGGCGGTGATGAACACCAGCACGACGGCTTCCGCGACCACCCAGCCGAGCACCGGCTGGAGATCCGGCGTTCCGCCGGCCAGGTGGATCTTGCCGGCCGCGATGACGGTGTCGAGGATGCGCGCGCCGATGTATGCCACCAGCGAGGGCAACGCGCCCGCCACCACCGTCACGAAGGCCATGAACACGGTGAGCTTCGGGTTGGTGCTCCACACCAGTTCGAGCGCGCGCCTCGTGTACGCAAACACACCGAAAAACCGGCGCGATGCGCTGGTCGAATCGGTGGGGATTTCAGTCGCCTTGGAGATTCCGGGTTTTGCGGCCATTCGGGTCAGAAGCGTAGTCGAAACCGCGACCGCTGACCTCGCCCTGAGGGGCTATGGCGACACGAGCGCCTTCACCCGCTCGAGTTCCGCGGGGTATTGCTTCGCCGGGTCGTAGGTCCCGTCGGCGAAGCGTCCGGGCATCAGTGCGCAATTTCGCTGGGTTATCGCTTCGGGCGCCGAGCGTATCGCCTGCACGATGGCATTGTGCTGGGCTTCCAGGTAGATGAGCAGGCCTTCGCGGCTGACACCGGGCATGCGGGCGCGTTGCAGGTCGAGGTACAACGCGTCGGATTCTTCCTGCAGCGATGCATAACGTTTCTGCCATGCGTCGAGGGGCGGTTGCAGGGTGGACTTCATCGCCGGGAAGGTATCCAGGCACAGCTGCGTCTGGATGGAAGTCGATTCGAAGAATCCCTGCAGTCTCTCGACCGCCTCGCGATTCGCCACCTGGTCCGAGGTGAGCGCGGGCCGATTGAGCGCCACCGCCGGCAGGTTCGCGGTGTTGAAGTGCGTGACGGCACTCGACGCCAGCACTTCGGTCGATCCATCGTCATTGCGGTGCGTGAGATTGAAGACCAGCCCGAGCGGCCACTTGAGGGTGGGCTGGTTCCACACGCCGTGCAGCGGATAGCAGAAGCGGATCACGCCGTGGGGGTACTGCAGCTCGGGATGTTCGAGGAACTCGCCGCCGGTGGTCATGTGCCTGTCGGTGGTTTCGAACTGCGCGTTGAGCTGGAACATGCCCGGCACGAACCTGGCGATGGAGTATTCGAGCTCGGCGACCGCGACGGTCTTCGGGGTCACGTAGCTGTCTTCCGCCGGCGTGACCGACTTGAGTTCGAGGGTCGACTGGCGTGGAAGGGTGGCCTTGATCTCGCGCTCCTGTCCGTGGCCGCAGGCGCGCAATTCCGCTTCGCCCGCGGCGTTGCCCGCCGCGGCCGCCGTGCCGGCGATCAACAGGGCCGCGAGCCATGCGATGTCGTTCTTGTTCACGTGGGCTCCTTCATGCGGTAGTGGCCGATGATGGCGAATCGAAACAGGATGTCTTCCTCGCGCGCGCCGGCGCCGATGTTGTGGATCACCAGCGGCACGCCGGCAGGCGTGCGCCGGTCGCTGACGAAGCCGACGTGCGTGATGGCGCCGCCGAGGTTCCAGGCGACGATATCGCCGGGTAGATAGTCACGCGCCTCGGTGGTGATCGGCCGCCCGAACCCGGCGCGCTGGAACCACGTCATCAGGTTCGGCACGCGCCGGTGATCGATGTTGGCGTCCGGCGCCTTCAGCCCCCAGCGCCGCTTGCTGGGGTATTCGTCGAAGTGCGCCGCCATGTCCTCGTGCACGCGCTTCTGCAGGTCGAGTCCGCGCGCGGTGCGCAGCGCCCGCACCACCACGTCGGTGCATACGCCGCGCGAGAGGGGCACGTCGCCGCCGGGATACTTCAGCACCTGGTAACCCCCGTCGTAGGTGACGGTGACGCCGACCTGCTGGCGCGCGGCTTTCACCAGGTCGAGGTTGTCTGCCCGGCACGGCGCCGCCAGGGCCCACAGGGCCACCAGCGCCGCGGCTATGGACCGTGGAGTCCTCAAAGGGCGCCGGTCGCGGGGGGACTCGGCGGGTCGCGCCGGCTTTTCTCCACCGGCGCGTCGGGTGACTGGAACCTGATCTCGATCCTGTCCGACACCGAGATGCTGCCCTCCGCGTTCCGCCCCATGAGCATCACCAGGGCCTCCAGCGGCCAGCGGATGTTGTCCTTCTCGTAGAGCGCGGCGATCGGCACGCAGAAGCGCGCCTTTCCGGCGGCATGCTCGAAGTAGTGAGGCGCGAGGAACCCTTGCGAGCCGAGGAAGCCACCGTCGGACTTCCTGAAGAGCACAGCCGGGAAGTATTTGTCGGGCTGGAAATCCTCGACCTGGAATTCGAGGTCGAGGACCAGCACCGTATCGCGGCGCGCTTCGGCGCCGGACCGCGGCGTCATCTTCAGCAACTTGAGCGACGTCGACGTGGCCGGCTTCCTGGCCGCCTGTTCGCGCCAGGTGCATTCGGCTGCGTAGTCCGCGGCGCGGCCCACCGTGGCGCAGGCCAACCAAAAGAGCGCAACCAGGATGTATCTGCCCATGCTCCCTCCCTCAGGGAATCTTAACGCGCCTTCAGCAATTCACGGGCTCATACCCACTTCGGGCCATTGAGCGCGCGTCGGGGCGTCGTATAAGTTAGCCGCCCATGTCCGTACTCACAGTCTCAGATCTGTCAAAGATCTACGCGACCGGCTTCAACGCCCTGAAAAACGTCAGTCTCGAGATCCGCCGCGGCGAGATCTTCGCGCTGCTCGGTCCCAATGGCGCCGGCAAGACCACGCTGATCAACATCATCTGCGGCATCGTCCGCCCCTCGGGCGGGCAGATCACCGCCGATGGTTTCGACATCCAGAAGGACTTCCGCGAGGCGCGCACCCGCATCGGCCTGGTGCCGCAGGAGCTGGCCACCGACATGTTCGAAACCGTGTGGAACACCACGGCGTACTCGCGCGGGTTGTTCGGCAAGCCGCGCAATCCGCAGTTCATCGAGCAGGTGCTGCGCGACCTGTCGCTGTGGGACAAGAAGGACTCGAAGATCATGACGCTGTCGGGCGGCATGAAGCGGCGCGTGATGATCGCCAAGGCGCTGTCGCACGAGCCCAGCATCCTGTTCCTCGACGAGCCCACCGCGGGCGTGGACGTGGAGCTGCGCCGCGACATGTGGCAGATGGTGCGCGGCCTGCGCGAGCGCGGCGTGACCATCATCCTGACCACGCACTACATCGAGGAAGCCGAGGAGATGGCCGACCGCATCGGCGTCATCAGCAAGGGTGAGCTGATCGTGGTCGAGGAAAAGAACGCGTTGATGCGCAAGCTGGGCAAGAAGCAGCTCACGCTGCATCTGCAGCATCCGTTGCAGGCGATACCCGCGGCGCTGGCCGGCCTGCCGCTGGAACTCGTCAAGGAAGGCAACGAGTTGCTGTACACCTTCGACACGCAGGCCGCGGAGACCGGCATCGCTTCGCTGTTGCGCAAGCTCAACGACGCGGGTGTCGAGTTCAAGGATCTGCACACCGCGGAGAGTTCACTCGAGGACATCTTCGTGAGCCTGGTCAGGGGGCGCGCATGAACGTGCATGCCATCCAGGCTATCTACCGCTTCGAGATGTCGCGGACCTTCCGCACCCTCTTCCAGAGCATCGCGACGCCGGTCATCACCACCTCGCTGTACTTCGTGGTGTTCGGCTCGGCCATCGGCTCGCGCATGGTGAGCATCGATGGCGTCTCCTACGGCGCGTACATCGTTCCCGGCCTCATCATGCTCACGGTGCTCACCGAGAGCCTCAACAACGCCTCCTTCGGCATCTACATGCCGAAGTTCGCGGGCACGATCTACGAAATGTTGTCCGCGCCGATCTCGTTCGTGGAGGTGCTGGCCGGATACGTGGGCGCCGCCGCGAGCAAGTCGGTGATGTTGGGCAGCCTCATCCTGGTGACGGCGCGCCTGTTCGTGCCCTTCGAGATCCAGCACCCGATCGCGATGTTCGGGTTCCTGATCCTGACCTCGGTGACGTTCAGCCTGCTGGGCTTCGCCATCGGCATCTGGGCTGACAGCTGGGAGAAGACCAGCATCGTGCCCACGATGATCATCACGCCCCTGACCTTCCTCGGCGGCAGCTTCTATTCGCTGTCGATGCTGCCGCCCGTGTGGCAGAAGATCACGCTGTTCAACCCGGTGGTGTACCTGATCAACGGCTTCCGCTGGAGCTTCTACGGCAAGTCGGACGTGAACGTGGTGCTGAGCGTCAGCATGACCTTCATGTTCATGCTGATCTGCCTGGCCGTCATCGCGTGGATGTTCAGGACGGGCTACAAGCTCAAGAACTGAGACGGTGCCGGAGCATGCATTCCGGCATAACTCCGCGAGACATCGTGGCGAGGAGGGCGATCGAGAGAGTTATGCCGGAATGCATGCTCCGGCACCGTCTGGTCACCCAATGAACAAGGGCCCGTCCCGCGCCACAAGGCGGGAGGGCCCCTACGCTCAACATGGGTGGCCGGCTAACAAAGTTATGCCCGACAGCCCTTACCGGTAGCTATCGATCAGGCGCGCCGTCCTCGGGCGAGCAGCAGCCCGGCGCCGATCACGATGGCGCCCACACCTGCCCACACAGGGACGTTCACCGTCTCCTTGTCTTTCACCTGGAATTCCACCGGACCCACTTTCGCTTCGTGGGTCTCCTTGGTGTACGAGAACTTGCCGTAGGCCAGTCCCAGCACGCCGGCGATGATCAGGACGATTGCGATGATTTTTGTCGAGTTCATGGGACAAAGGTTGCCGCGAAGGCCCGGCGCGCAATATCGCCGCGCGGCGGAAGTGAAACTAGGAATCCTCCTACATTTGCAGTCGCCGTCCGACGCGATCTCACAACTTGGGCTCCGAAGGCGGCAGCGGTCCCGGATCCGCTGGAGGCAGACGCTGCTCATCGCGCGGCGGCATCGGGATCGTCGGCGACGGCGCGGGGGTTTTCGGCGTCGGCAGCGGAATGCCGTCCGGCCCCGGCACCGGCGCTTCTTCGCGCGGGATCGGCATGTCGTTGGGCGGCGGCTTCGGCGCGCGCGCATCCGGTGGCGGCAGCACGTCGCCCGGCGGGCTCTGCGGCGGGGGCGGCGTGATGTTCGGCGCGGGCACGGGCTCCGCCTGCCGCGGCACCGTGGGCGACGCCGCCGGCGACACACTGCGAACCGCGATGCGCAGGTTGTCGACGTCCGAGGTCACGAGCTCGACCGAGAAGTTAGGGCGGCCGCGCGGGTCGCTCACCAGGATGTTGGTGCCCTCGCCCTGTGCGATCCGATATCGATTGCCGGGCAATTGCGCGACCAGCGCGCGGCGGATGCTGCTGGCGACCGCGTGGTCACTGGCGCCTGCGAGCACGGGGACTTCGACTTCGACGGGATCGCTGCCGTCACCCGGCGTGACCCGGAACAGCAGATCGCCGCTGGTGGCGGCGTTGCCGGTAGGCAGGATGTTCCACTCGCCGGCCAGCGGCGGCGCATTGGCTGCGTGGAGACTCGTGGCCGCGAGGGCGGCCCCCAGGACGAAAATGCCGCGGAAATTCATGATGGCCTCCGGGCTGGCGCGCCCCGGCGAATTCCGGGGCGCACTGGAAGTTGGAGCCTCGAGAAGGCCGTGGGTTCATTCCCCCTGGATCTTGATGCTCACGTTCTGCACGCTGGACTCGACCAGCTCGAGCGCGAAATCCGGCTGGCCATCCTTCTTCTTGATCAGGATGTCCTCGCCGTCATCCACCTCGACTGTGTAGCGCTCCGGGCTCAGCTTGGCGGCGAATGCGTCGCGCACGTCCTTGGCGACGTTGTTCTCCGCACGCCCGCTGCGGATGGTGGCCACCACGTCGATCGGCTCGCCCTGGCTGGGCGTGACACGGAACTCCATGTCGCCGGTCTTGAGCGCCTGGCCGTCGAGCTCGATGCGCCACTTGTTCGAAGCCGGCGCGCTGTCTGCGAATGAAATCGCCGCGAGCATCAGCGATGCGCCGACGGCGGTGACGATGGCAGGTAGTTTCATGGAGGGCCCTCTGGAATTTCGAGGGTGCCAGTGTGTCGTGGCGCCGCGCGCAACGGCAGTCGAGAACGTCCCCATCGACGGGTCGGCATACAGAACGGCAGCGCTTCACTGCCTCCGCTCATCGCGCCGGCCTTGGCTGACAGGGAAAGCCGACACGCAAAAACAAGGCAGCCTCACGGCTGCCTTGTAAACACGCGCATCACGCTCCCATCCGGGGAATGCGGCCAGGCGGGGAACCCGGCTTTCAATACGCGAACCCGAGTCCTAACTAATCAACCGCACTTCGAGTCGCCGCAGTTCAGGCAGGTCATGCAGCCGTCCATCATGACGACCGCGGCGGTGCTGCACTTGCTGCACAGCTGCGCCCCTTCCGGAAAATGCGACTTGGCGAACGCGTCGGTCTGCTTGGTTCTCTCTTCGAACTCCGCCTTTTTCTCGGCGATCAGTTTCTGCGCATGTTCATCGAGCTCCTGCTTCTTCAGCAGACCGATCATCTGCAGGTGCTTCTCGATGACATACCCCAGCTCGGCGATGATCGACGGCATGAACTTGCCGCCCGCCTGCCAGTATCCCCCTCGCGGATCGAACACGGCCTTCAACTCGTCGACCAGGAACGTGACGTCGCCACCCTTGCGGAACACCGCCGAGATGATGCGCGTCAGCGCCACGATCCACTGGAAGTGATCGAGGTTCTTCGAGTTGATGAACACTTCGAACGGGCGGCGCTGCTCATACGGCGTGCCCTCGTTCAGCACGATGTCGTTGATGGTCACGTACATGGCGTGATCCGACACCGGCGTCTTGATCTTGTAGGTGGCGCCGATCAGGAACTCGGGGCGCTGCACCTCTTCGGTCATGCGCACGACCTTCCAGGAGCGGCCCTGCTTGTCGTG
>Ga0315910_10003751_pt1 | contig 12829 bp, 8 predicted proteins | sample EdamamesoilMG_FD_204470 | JGI IMG/M metagenome (GOLD analysis project Ga0315910, IMG submission 204470) | Garden soil microbial communities collected in Santa Monica, California, United States - Edamame soil | ecosystem: Environmental > Terrestrial > Soil > Garden | place: USA: California... | reverse complement strand
TCTCCGAGCGTCGCATCCAGGGTTCAGTCGAACGCTTGGCCTCGGCCGCGCCGGCGACAGCGCGCAAAGACGGGAGGACGCGCTCACGCGACTTGGGTGTATCCACAGCGCAAATTCGCAAGTGCACCAAAAACCTCTCGCTGAGGGGCCAGAAGCGCCACAACAGACGGGCGCCGACGATCAGACCCTCCGCTGGGACGGGATTAGCTGGCTGGCACAGGTTGCCGGCTTTCGGAGGCCCCATGTCGGCCCGTTTTCGTACTTCCTTGTATTTCTTGAGTGTTGCAGTTTTCTCTCCTGAGTAGCAAAGCAGGCGCGCCCTCGTCAGAGGGCGGCGCGCTGTGGGCCCGCTCAGGTCTCCGTCACGAGAACGCGCGTGCGAGGTCCGCGCGCCCGAAAGGCTTCTGCAGAAAGCATGCCCCCTCGACCCGGAGCTCTTGCATATCGTTCGAGTAGCCCGACATGAACACGACTCTGAGCCCTGGCCTGCTCTTCACCAACTCGACGGCGAGGTCGCGGCCGTCTTCGCCGGGCATCGCGATGTCGCAGAGCAGGATGTCGATGCACCCATCATGCTCCACGGCCAGCACACGAGCCTGAGTGCCGTTGGGGGCAGCGAGCGCGGTGTAACCAAGGCTCTGGACCAGACGCATCACGGTCTGGCGCACGCTGTCTTCGTCATCGACCACGAGCACGGTACCGCTCGCTGGTGCGGACGAGGGCGCGCGCGCTGCCGTGTGCTGAACATCATCGTCCGGCGCAGCGCACGGCAAGGTCACGACGAAGCGCGTGCCGCGCATGAGCTCGCTCTCGACGCTGATGTCGCCGCCGTGCTGCTGGATGATGCCATAGCTGCTCGCCAGACCGAGCCCGGTGCCCTGGGCTTTGGTCGTGAAGAACGGCTCGAAGATGCGCGCGCGCGTGGTCTCGTTCATGCCGATACCAGAGTCGGTCACGCTGACGCGTGCAGTCCCATGCGGCGCGCTCGGGAGATCCGCGGCGCCACGATCGACGCGGATTTCGAGTCGGCCGCCATCGGGCATGGCGTCCTTCGCATTGACCACCAAGTTCACGAGCACCTGCTCGAGCAGCGTCGGATCGGCGCTGACCAGCAGCTTGTCCACGGTGACGAACTCGATCGTGATGTGCGGCCCCACGAGGCGCTTCAACAACAGCTGTACGTCGCGCACCAAAACGCTGAGATCCACCGTGCGCCAGGTCACGGGTTGCCTGCGAGCGAACGCCAAGAGCTGGCGCGTCAGATCGCGCGCACGCAGCACGCTGTGACGAATCGTAGCGAGGTCGTTCTTCACCCCCTCGTCTACCGGGTCCCCAATCAGGTCGAGCGAACCCAGCATCGCCGCGAGTAGGTTGTTGAAGTCGTGCGCAACTCCACCCGCGAGGCGCCCGATGCTCTCCAGCCGGCTCGCGAGGTGAAGCCGCTCTTCGAGCCGGCGCTGCTCGGTGATATCCATGGTCGTGCCAGCGAGCATGTGATGCGAACCGCTGATCGAGAGCCGACCGTAGGTCCGCGCCCATCGCGAGACACCGTCGGCACCGACGAGGCGGAATTCGTGCTCGAAGCTCTGGCCGTGCTGCCCCACGCTGATTGCGGCCAGCCGCTCGTTGAAAGCGGCGCGGTCGTCGGGATGCACATACTCGACGAATCCGGCGATGCCCGGGCTCTCGCGGGGGAGCTGAAAGATCTCGAACAGGTTCGGCGACCACCAGCCGCGGTCGATCTGGGGCTCGTACTCCCATACGCCCATGCGGGCGGACGCGAGGGCGAGCTCGAGCCGCGCCGCGCTCTCGCGCAGCGCCGTCTGGGCGACCACCCGCTCGGTCACATCCGTGAACGTCGTGACGGACCCAGTGACTCGGCCGTCCGCGGCGAGGATCGGCTGGGCAGCGACGCGCATCCACCGCGTCTCGCCTCCGCTGGCGAAGGAGTACACCTTGCCGTGCTCCGGCTGACCCGTCCTGATCACGCGCAGGCTCGGCACGTCCGTCACGTCGATGGGCTGGCCCGCTTCGTCGTGCACCATCACCTCGGGCGCCAAGACGTCGCGCTTGCCAAGCAAGTCGGCGTGGCTCGCGGCGCCGAAAAGCTTCAACGCCACGTCGTTGCAAAACAGCAAGCGGCCATCAGCACCACGCAGCATCACGGCGTCCGGGAGCGAGGCGACCAGGCTCTGGTAACGCGCTTCGCTCTCCCAAAGCGCCACCTCGGACATCTCTGCCCGATTCAGCTCGCGCACGTAGATCAGCACGAAGTCCGGGGGAGCGGGGACGTAGCGAAGCCTGAGCCACTCGGTGGCTTCGGTGCGGTTGTGCATCCGAAAAGCCACCTCGTGCTCGACGATAGTCTGGCTTTCTATGCACTCGAGCGCGGCGGTGCGGACCTCGGGTTGGTCGCTGTAGAGTTCCGTCAAGGGGCGGCCGATGAAAGCCAGCAGCCCCGGGCTGCGCGTGCGCGCCGCAGCGTTCAGCTGAACCAGGACGAAATCGTCACCCTGACGGCGAACGACGTAGCAAAAAATGGGAGCATCTTCGACGAACCCTAAATCCATGACGAATCGCAGCGCCTACCGAAGGGCAGAGCCACGAAGACATGATAGCAGCCAGCACCGCTGCTCGCCCGAGCCAAAGCGTGATGCACGGATCTGCTCGTGAGCGGGCGCCAGCGTCCCTACCCTTGCTCACTCGTCAATCTCGGCAAGGGTAGGGTCCGAGCTTCAGGCCGCCTGCTCAGCTCGCGTCGCAGCGAGTGCTTGCATGAGCTCGCGTTCGTCGAAAGCTTGCGGCGGCAGCATCGCTTGGCGCACGGACAGCACCTCGCCGGCGGCGGTGGCGACGACCGTTCCGCTCTGCTGAAGTGCACCAAGCGTCTTGCCGAAGCCGGCCGCGGCATACGCGGCTGATCCCATCACCAAAGGGTACGCGAGATTGGCTGCCCACGTGGGCGCCTGCTCGTCGGGGGCGAACAACGTCACTTCGGCTCCCAGCGCAGCCAGCCGTTCACGCAGGGCGACCAGACGACGCACATGCATCCGACACACCGGGCAGTCCCGGGTTCGCATGAAGTAGAGTACGCGGTAGCGGGTCGTGGCCGCGCGGGCAGCGCCAAAAGCAGCGGTAAGGAATTGGCCTTTCTGGAGTGTCATGGCGTGTGTGCTTTCCGTAGTGTTTGCTCGTGGCCCGCGTCTCAGCTCTGAGCCCGTTCGAGCGCCTCGTAGCCGTCGGCGAGAGTGAGCAGGGCCTGCTGACCGTCCCCTTCGAAGGACGAGCCGTGCATGATGGCGAGGCGGCGCGGCGCGAGCTCGGCCAGCTTGCGCAGCGTGCGTGGCGCGTTCGGCCCCGGGCTGGTCTGATGAAAGATGCGCTCGGCGTGAAGCGCAGCTTCGACCACGTCGTTGCTCGTGATCGGAACGCCGCGACCGACTTGGCTCACGAGGTCACCGCACAGGAGCGTGCCGGTGCTTTCTTCGAACATGACCTGTGCTTCCCAACCGTGAGGCACGTGGGGCGTGGAGATCTGGCGCACGCGCTTGCCTCCGAGATCGATGAGCTCGCCGTCGGCGAGCGCGCGCGGAGGGCGGTCGCACAAGTCGGAAAGCGAAACGTTGCAGCCGAGCCTACCGAACGCCACCTGACTGCGGGGCGCTGAGCTCAGCCACATGTTCATCGAGCCGCATTCGTCGGACTCGATGTGACCGAAGCTGATCCAACGCAGCTTTTCGACAGGCATGACGCTGGCGACGGCTTCGGCGATCAGCGGGAACATACCGCGGCCTCCGGTGTGGAACAGCAGCGGCTCGTCGGCCACGATCAGGAATTGGTTGAACGTGAAGCCTTCGGGCCCCATTTCGGGGACGAAGGTGGAGATGCGGTAGATACCAGGGGCGATTTCATGAACGGCAGGGGTCATGCCCTAGAGTCGTTCAAACCCTCGCCGATCCGTTCATTCACGACTGAACGCGCCAGGTGACCGCACCGGGGCCGGGTTCGTAAGCACAATAAATTCCGGTCCTTACGTGCCGGTCGAGGCCCGAGCTAAATTCTGGCAAGGCCTCATGGATGCGGGCGATGGCCGAGCGCACCGCGCGCGTCACGTTCAGGCGAGCCTTCTCGGCTGCCGAGCCCACGGGTCGATCTTTGCCACCGAGGCCGAACGCCCGAGCCAGCTCGGCCACCAGCTGATCGAGTTCGGCCTGCATCGCCTCGGCGACCTCGAGCTCGGCGCGCTCCATCGCTTCAGCCGCCGCCCCGCGCAGCGCTTCGATGCGCTTACGATAGGCGGCTCGCGCCCGCGCATCGAGCATGGGGCCGGCGCTCTCGAGCACGCGACGATCGAGCTGGGCCTCGGCGTCGACCCCCTCGATACGATCGACCAAATCGAGAGCATGTTGCTCCACCCCTGGCTGGGCGAGCAGCTCGGCGAGGTAGCGCATGCCCTTACCGTCGGGCAAGCGCACGCTCGTGCTGCCGCAGCTCACCGACCACCAGCGATCCGTCCGCTCGAGGCGCGCCGGGGGAGCCGGGCGCGGCTCGGGGCGCGGCTCCGAGGCTGCCGTCAGTCGCTCGAGCAAGCGCGCGTCGTCGGGGGCCAGCGTGACGTCCAGCGCCGCGAGCAGGCCTCGGGCCGCGCGCGCCGCGACCGTCGCCGCGGCGCGATCGCCCAGGGCGTCGTGGATGCGCGCCAACCCCAGCTCGCCGAGAGCGCTGAGCCAGGGCGATTCCGCGGAATCTAGCTGCCTGAGCGAAGGCTCCAGCACCTTCAGGGCGCCCTCGGCGTCGCCGCGCCCGAGCGCCACGCGCGCGCGGGCCAGGGCGGCACGCGCGACCAGCGTCGGCACGTCGAGCTCCAGGGCCTGCGTCCGCGCCGCGAGTTCGTCCGCGGCTCGCGCACCCGCCTCCAGCTCACCCAGAGCGATCGCCGCTTCCACGACCACGATCAAAAGCTCGACAGCGCGCAGACGATCGCCCGCAAACCCCCGCAAGCCGCGCTGAGCCGCCGCGCGCGCAAGCGCGGCGTCTCCCCGCGCCAGATGCAAGCGCGCGGCGGGCAGCAGGGCTTGCGGCGCCTGGTCTTTGCCGAGCAAGAGCAGTTCGGCTTCGCCCAGCCGCCCTTGACGCACCCTCAAGTCGGCGAGCGCGATCGCCGGATGCCAAGCCGGGATCGGCAGCACCGACTCGAACACCTCGATCGAGCTCAGCAGCAAGGTCTCGGCCTCACCCCAGCGTCCCAGCTCCATCAGCAACGTCGCCTGGACGCTGTCGCAGTGACTCGAAAGGAAGACGGTCTCGCCGCTTTTCGAGCCGATGAGCCCATGCTGTTTGAGCGGACCGGTCCAAGAGTTGACCCGCGCGAAATCCGCGGCGTGGTAGCACGCCGTAAAGAACGAGCACACCGACTTGGCCGCAGCGTCGCTCGTGCGCGCGGGGCCGCACGCGAGCGCCATGGCCTCGTCGAGCAAGGCCATGCCCTCGGCGATGCGACCCGACTGCACGTGCGCCAGGCCGGCGTCAGCCAGCGCCTTGGTCTCGAGGTTCACGTCGCCGAAGCGACGGGCGCGGTCGAGCGCCAGCTCGGCTGCGCTCAAGAGCACGGCCGGGTCGTCGACGTCGCAGCCCAGCGCGGCGATCGCAACCCAGCCTTGCTCCAAGCACGGGAGCTCGCGCTCGACTAGCCGCGTCGCGCGCGTGAACCACGCTCGCGCCGCCGTCAGGTTGCCGAGCGCGGTTTCGTACGTCTGACCGAGCTCAGCGCAAGCCAGCGCCGCGCGCCGGTGCTCACCGGCGGCAGTCAGCTCGCGCACGGCGGCCGAGAGCTTCGCGACGCGGTCGTCGATGCTGGGAAACCCCGGGGTTCGGTCCGTGCTCACCGGAACAGTATAGCCGGGACACTGGGACCGGGACAGACAACGCTGCGTGAGCGTGAACGAGTCCTCGCACGCCGCGGGCACGGCGATCACGCGTCGTTGCGCGTCTCACCGCTTTGGCCTTGCTGAACCTGCGTAACTCGTACCAGTGCGACCGCTCTCTCGGCGACCACACAGCCCTGCGGCACGTGGGTTGCCTTGCCCGTCGAACAGCGATAGCCGATCCAGAGCTGCCATGCCCTCCCCAAGCAAGGCGCATAGCTGCGAGTCCGTACCACTACGTGCGCAGTCCTCGCTCGACCGACGCGAACTTCATCATCGTGGGCGGCGAAGATCACAAGACCAGCCAAGAGCCGCTCGGCAGTGCGCAGGGACCGTACGATCGACTGGTGGACGACGCTTGGCCTCTCGGGGGCGCGCGCGCCCCCCGCGCATGACGGGTTTCAGCGGCCCTTTCGGAATCGAATCCAATCCGTCGTAAGCGGGTGGAACTTCGAAGAAAAGGCCGCGGAAGTCGCATCGAAACGTGCTGTCGGGACATCTGTCGCGAACCGGACATCATCGAACGCGACACTTCGGTCGGCCCTGATTGCTGTTGACGGCTGGGGAGCAAAGGAGCGACTAAGGTTCCGGAGTTCAGCGCGCGGCTCACTTGGGAGCGGTCACCTGCCCCGGCGGGTCCATTTACTTTTCGCGCGGTCGAGAGCTTGGCTGGAGTTAGCGTGATGAGGAACTTGCTTCACTTGTCGACGATGTTTGGAATCGCAGCCCTCGTGGGTTGTTCGGATTCCTCCGGAGGCGCAGAGGAGATGGTGTTGTCCGGCGGGACTACCGCAGCCACGAGCGGCGGACCTGCGACCTCGGGCGGCACGCCATCCGCCGCGACCTCGGATGGGGCTTCCGCAGACAGCGCCACCACGGTAGGCATGACCATGACCGGTAGCACGCCCGTAGGCTCGGTCGGCTCATCGACGTCGTCGGGGGATGCAACGTCGACCGGCACGATGGGAAGCGCGACATCGGACGGCGCTACCACCAGCGGCACGACCGGCGACACGAACACGAGCACGAGCACGACGGGTGGCGGCGGCGCTGCCACCACCGGGTCCGATACGACTACCTCGACGACCGGGACGCCGGGCGGCATCCCCAAGTTCATCGGCAACATTGCACCAAAGAACCAGGATGTTCCCGCCGACTTCGCCGACAAATGGATGCAGATGTCGATGGAGGCGAACAGCAAATGGGGGTTCGTTCAGCCCAATTCTGCGGAGGATTGGGTGTGGGAGCCGGTAGACGAAGCGTACCAATACGCCAAAGACAACGGCATCATCTTCAAGCAGCACAACTTCTTCTGGAACTTCGAGCAGCCGAGCTGGGTGAACGACGGCAACGTCGCGACCTACGGTCCGGTCTGGGTCCAGAAGTTCTGCGAACGCTATCCCGACATCCCGATGATCGACGTCGTCAACGAGCCCTTCCACAACGCCGCGCCCTACCGCAACGGGATGGGCGGTGCGGGAACCTCTGGCCACGACTGGGTGATCCAAGCGTTCCAGTGGGCAAAGCAGTACTGCCCCAACTCCATCCTCATCATCAACGAGTTCAACATCATCGAGTGGGAAGACGATCACAACGCCTTCGTCACTTCACTCCACCAGCTGATGGACGCCGGTGCCCCCATCGATGCCATCGGCGCTCAGGGACACGACATCTACAGGGCTGGCACCGACGTGGCGAAGGGTTACATCGATCACTTGACCGAAGAGTTTGGCTTGCCCATCTACGTGACCGAGCTCGACATCGACCTCGCGGACGATGCGGAGCAGCTCGCCAAGATGCAAGAAATCATTCCGATGCTCTGGGACCATCCCAACGTGTACGGCATCACCTATTGGGGCTTCTTGCAGGGTTCGACTTGGCGCACGAACGCGTGGCTGGTGACTTCGAGCGGAACCGCGCGTCCCGCGATGACTTGGTTGCAAGAGTTCATCGCCTCGCACCGTTGATACGGAGCTACTAGCAAGCCCGCGGGCGACTAACGCGGGGCGGGCAGGCCGAACTCGCAGCGACCGCCCACGCACCGGGCCGTGTCGCTCGGTTGGCGCGGGCACGCGAAGGGCTGGGGTGCGCATGCCTGGCAATTCAGGGCAGCCGCTTCGCTCAACTTGGCGACGACAGCGCCGAGCGCCGTCTTGTTCAGCGGCAGCGGACAACTGGCTCGGCAAGCGTCGCTGAACGAAGCCACGGTACAGTCGTCATCGCTGGCGCAGCCTCTGAGCTCCGCTTCGAGCTCGGCGTAGCGATCTTCGTAGCGCTGCCGGCCCCCATCGCAAGCCTTCTGATCGGCCGCCACGCAGCGCGGGCAGCACTCGCCCGGCGCCTCCTCGGGTCGCATGCCCGTGGGGCACGGCTCGCAGCGCTCACGAGCACAACGATCCGTGGACGCCGGCGGTCTAGCCAGTGCAACACCCGGCGCCCGCGACGCGGCTGGCTCGCGGGCGGTGCCTTCGTCAGCAGCGTGTTCGTCAGCAGCGCGAGCGTCAGCTGGGCGAATGGGTTGCTTGCTGGTGCCGCTGCGCAAGAAGAGCCCCGCGCCAACCGCCATCGCCATTGCCAGCGCGAGCACTGCAGCTTTTCCTGGTTTCGTCAACTTGGCCGTCTATTCTTGGGAGCTTGGGGTGAGATTCCGACTAGCTCGCGGTCAGGTCAAGGCCTTCCAGCCTGCCCTGGTTCGCTCGGCAGTTCACGCCGGAGCGCGGTCGTTAACGATAATACCCGTGTCAGGTCTCAGTCGAACTCGGGCACGAGCAAACAGACGCGCCCGACTTCGTGAATCAACAGAGCTCGTGAACTCAATCGAACAGAGTTCGTGACTGCAATCGACACTCGCACAGTCGACAGTTCGCGAGCTCACACAATCGACACACGGCGGGATTCGACACCGGGATTCGACAGTAGAGTGTTGGAGCGTTTTCTGGACGCTGCACGTCTTGACTGAAGCAGACTCGCCGTGCTCTGCTGTGGGGCAGCGTCGCGGGGTGCGGCGCAGGGAACGGAGGCTCGAAGTGGACGATCGCGATGCGATGCGGCAGAGGTTTGTGATGTGTGCGGGGGCGGCATTTCGGGCCGCGGTGGGAGTGGCGGCGGTGTTGGTTTCGCCCGTTGCCTTGGCAGCGACCACGACCGTGAGTGGTGAGGGTTATGTCCAAGAATGCAGGACTGCGGGTGTGCCGGAGCCGCCCCCCTTCAACTATGAAGACGCCTTCCACAATCGACCGAACAACAAGTGGATCTACAACGGAATCTTGGACACCACCTTCGCAGGCGGTGGTGACCAGACGGCAGAAGTCTTCTACTACGACTCTCGGAACGATCCCGACGACCCCACCAATCCTCCCGGCCTGTGCATCGCGTTGCCCCGCAGCGTCTTCCCCGCCGGGCAGACGCCCGAAGAAGGACCGCCGGATCGCATCGCGCTCCTGGGTGTGATCTGCCAGGGCCAGCAAACCGGCAAGGCCTGCTTTTGGGACAACGGCGATGGCTGGTTGAACGACGTGGGCATTCCAGGTGGTGTCGACCCATTCTGGACACTCCAGTTCGGCGACGGTCCGCGCAACACGCACTTCGTCGGCGGTGCCGTACTCGGCGACGGCTTGGGCGGCAATTGTTCCGGCTGTCACCAAGGTGAAAACGTCTTCATCGTTCACCCCGGCACTGCGCTCGATATCGATGCCCGCTGGCCCGACGTCTGGCACGAGCCGATCGTTCCCGTCGGCTGGCAGGAGAACCCGGGACCTTTCCCGTTCGCTCCGGCTCGAAACGACGACTGCCTCTTCTGCCACAACAATCCAGCCACCACCGGCAGGTTTCCGCTGGTCTCGATCGAAAACCGAAGCTTCTGTAGCTCAGTGCTCGCGCCGGTGACTGGACCGGGCGGCACGATGCCTACCTCGGGCGCTCCGCTCGACGAACTGCTGGCGGCGTGCGACGAGCCGCCGCTGCCCGAGCTGAGCCCGATGCAGCAGATGATGTCCTTCGAAGGGCCGGCAGAGATGCTTTGGTCGACGCAATTGGGGACACTCTCGGACGTTACGAGCAACGTGCGCGAAGGTGACGCGGCGATGTCCGTCAACGCCAGCGGCTACGTCCGGCTCGACTCGCTCACGTTCAGCACCTGGGAGCTGCCAGTGCGTGGCACCCGGCTCGATCTGGACGTGTACGTGCCACCTAACGGGCAACCGAACCAATACTGGCTCGGCTCCGTTCAGCTCTTCATCACCATCCCCAGCGCGCAGATCGTGAACAGCTTCGTCGGGCAGGTCGAGCTCACGCCCAAAGGCACCGGCTGGCGCACGACGTCGTTCTCGCTGCCACAGCAAGTGCGCACGGCGCTGGCGCAACAGCATGCCGACGTGCGTTTCGGGATCGCCGTCAATACGCCCCAGGGTGCTCCCCCCGTCGTGCTCGACTTCCTCCGCTTTGCGGGCACGCTCTCGATGCCCCCGGCGCCGCCGCAGCTCATCACGCAATACGACTTCGAGCGTGGCGGCGAGTGGCAGGGCCACGATGGTTCTGTCGTCAGCGCCGGCCAATCGGGAGATTTCTCGTACTTGGGTTCCAGCTCGCTCAAGCTCAACCTGAGTGGGGCGTCGGCGGGGCGGATCTTCACCCAACCCGTCTCGTCACCCGCGCCGGGAACGACCATCTCGTATCGGGTCTACATCCCGAGCGGGACGCCGGTTTCGGCCGTGCAGCCCTACGTCGCGGACGCCAACTGGGTGTGGTCTCACAGCTACAATACGAACCTGCCGTGGGGTGCCTGGATGACGCTCACGGTGGTCGTGCCGCAAGGAGTGACCTTGCCGCTCCGAGAGATCGGGGTAAAGTTCTACCTGAGTGCTCCTCACACCGGACCGGTCTATCTCGACGCCATCCAATGGTGATTGTTTCATGACAGGGTACGGAGGGGGGGGCGTGCGGCGGCTCGCGTGGCTCTCCATCGCGGCTCTGATCTGGAGCTGCGGCGGTGAGAGTACCCGGCCGTCGTCTCCCACGAACGGGTGTACCTCCGGCGCGTGCCCTGAAGTGGGGGGCGCCGGGGGGAGCAGCACGGACGGGGCTGGCGGCACGGACGGCGGGAAGGGGGGCACGACGCCTACCTGCACCGGTCCCGCGCCCCTGCCTGACCCCACGCAGCTCTGGGCCAACTGGACCATGCCGAACCCAGCGTCGAGCGGCTTGGCGAACCCGGCAAAGTACGACACGAGTCGGTCCGATGTAGTGATCGATGAGCTGACCGGTCTCATGTGGCCGAAAAGTGCTTCCCCGGTCGACGATGAGCTGTCTTTCGACGCTGCCGTCGCGTACTGCGCCGAGCTCGAAAGCGGCGACTACTGCGACTGGCGCTTGCCCACCCGCATCGAGCTGACGAGCCTGGTAGACTTCACACAGCGGGAGCCGGCCACCGACCGCAGCGTGTTCTCGGATTTTCCGGAGGCGGGGGAACGCGTGGGCTGGGGCTTCCTCACTTCGTCGTCCAGCGGAAACGACGAGTGGTGGATCTTGTTCCACAGCGGAACCACGGTTTCCATCGAGCGCGGGACTGCACTGCAAGGCGCCCGAGCTCGTTGTGTACGCGTTCACGAAGGCAGCGCCCCTCCCGAACCGCGCTACTCCATCGAGGGTCAGGCGCCCGACGACGTGGTGACCGATCGAGGCACGCAGCTCAGCTGGCAACGTCGACCTAGCCAGCAAACCTACGACTTCGATGCAGCTCGAGCGTATTGCACCGACCTCGCCCTTCAAGGGGCCGGGTGGCGTCTGCCCAGCGTCAAAGAGCTGCAGACCATCGTGGACGAGAGCCGCCCCAGCCCCGCGATCGACGAGGAGATCTTTCCGGATCTTCCCGAAAGCGCGGCTCCGGGGCCGATGTTTCGCACTTCATCGCCGAGCGCCGATTGCCCAGACTGCGCGTGGCTGATGCGAGCCGACGGCTCGGTCTTCGACACCGGCGTCGATGCGAGGCAGGCTGCCAGCCACTACGTGCGCTGCGTCCGTTCCAGCGACTCTTGACAGGGGCGACCGGGTATCAGCGCGCGCGACGGGTATCAGCGATCGCAGGCTCAGGGCGGCGGCTCTTGGGCTCGGCCTTCGCGCAGTTGCTTCAGCATGATCTTCAAGCAGCCGCGCACCGCTGACTCTGCCGTCCCGTCGTTGACGAGCACCCCGCGATCGAGGAGCATTTTGGTGATCTGCCGGACATTTCTCGAGCCATCGACGAGCGCGGCGACCTGAGCGACTTGCTCGGGAGAAAATTGCATCTCGCGCACGCCGGGAGGAGGTGGAATCGGCAGCGCGGCACCTGGGCCCGGCTTCAAATAAGCAGGCAGCTCGGGCGGAACCGAGCGCCGGGACGAGTCTTTCCGGGCGTGCATGTACAGGACGTGTTCGACGCGGCTGTGACTCGAAAGCGGCGAGGCCATATACGACTCCGCGTCGTACGTGGCTCGCGTCACTTCGAAACCAGCGCGCCGCACCAGATCGACGAATTCGTCGCCACAATAGCGGACGAACGCTTTCGTGTGAGCGTTGTCGTACAACAGCGGGCCCACGCAAATGAACGAGCCGCCTTCTCGAAGCAAGCCTCTCACCAGCTCTGGCACCACCCGAGCGTCGGTCGGAACCTCGTCGACGAACCACGGCGCCACCACGGTATCCCACCGACCGAGCGCCACCGGCGGATCGAGCGCGTCGGCGAGCACCAGCTTCATGCGCGAAGTGGGCGGCAGCGCGCACTGGAGGCGGCGCGTGACGGCGACCAAGTTCGATTTTCGTGGATGAGCTGGAAGCTCGGTGAGCCTGACCTCCTCGCCAGCCATGAGCAGGCGCGTCACGAGGAACGGAAGCGGGTTGACGTCGAGCGCAAGCACCGACGCGGAGCTATC
>Ga0315910_10003750_pt1 | contig 12832 bp, 11 predicted proteins | sample EdamamesoilMG_FD_204470 | JGI IMG/M metagenome (GOLD analysis project Ga0315910, IMG submission 204470) | Garden soil microbial communities collected in Santa Monica, California, United States - Edamame soil | ecosystem: Environmental > Terrestrial > Soil > Garden | place: USA: California... | reverse complement strand
ATTCCGAGATCGCGTGCCCGTTGCTATCCGCGGGCGCCACGGAGTGGCGCTTCCGCGCCGACTTCACCGGAGTCCATGCCGACTCGGCCGCCTCGTTGAAGGTGAGCGTCGACGGTCAGTTAGTGACATGCGGGCCGGGCAGCACGCTGGAGCTCGCGATCGAAGTCGTCGAGCAATCGCTCGAGTGCCGGCTCGTCGTCGAAGGCCGCGCGGCTGCGGAGCAGAAGCTGCTCGTCGAAGTGCGCTCGAGACACGCGCAGCAGATCGGCCACGAGCTCGTGGCCGTGGCAAAGCCCTAACACGCGTTAGCCCCGCGCTGCTCCCCGGTCCGCGTTCGCGGCACTGCGAGCGCCTCTGTGTTCCTCTACGAGGTCGAGCTCAAGAACGTCGCGATATGCCTTGCGGAAGCTTCGGGGTGCTCGTGTTGCGGGCCGTGGCCCGCGCGCGGGTACGTCAGGAGCTGCACCGTCGGCAGTTGCTGATTCAACGCGTACCAGTTCTCGACCGGAAACACGATGTCGTGATCGCCGCCGATGTGCAGAATCGGGATCTGGGTCGTCTTCAGTGCGGCGAGCACGGCATCGGCGGGAAAGATCGGATTGCGCGGCCCGCTGCCGAGATGGGCCACGGCAAAATCGATGGGGATTGGAATGCTGCGATCGCGCTTGCGAGCGGCGATACGCTCCACGGAGCGGCGCGCCGCGGCGACGCTTTGAGGCGAGCGCGGCTCGAAGAACAGGATCGTCTCCTCGTCGATTCCATTCTCCGGCATCGCCGCCGTGTCGTAGAAAAGTTGCTCGGACATCTTCACGCCGAGCCCCGGAGGCCCGGTGCCGATGAGCACGCCGTGCGAGATTCGTTCGCTGAACAGCGCCAGCACGACCTGCGCGGCCAAGCCGCCGAGCGACCAACCGCCGATCGCGACGTCGTCGAGCTCGAGCGCGACGATCAGGTCGCGAGCATCGCGAGCCAGCGAAACCGGATCGTAGTTGCGCTCGCCCGTTGAAAGGCCGAGCCCGCTGTAGTCAAACGTGATCACTCGCAGCCCCTCGGCCGCGAGCGCGTCGAGGAAGAGCGGGTCCCAGACATCCATGTTCCCGCGGAAGCGCGTGCAGAGAACGAGCGGCTTGCCGCTGCCGATCGAGCGGTACGCAAGCTTGCGCCCGTTGCCTTCCACGAACTGGTTGGGCGCGCTCACGGCGCGTGTGTCGCTCATTGGATTCCGCTCTCGTGGGGTGTAGAGCAAACGCTAGACCCCTAGGCCGAAAGGCGCTTGAACGGCCGCGCGGCCGTTGGCCTGTGCGTGCGCGAAACGCGGACCGATCCATACGAAGGTATGATGGACCGCGAACCCCCTGCTTCTGCACGATGAAGTGGGCTTTTCTCCGACCCATCGGTACGCTGGATTTGGCCACTCACCTGGAACATCCCGCTGCGCAGGCGACGAAGACACTGCCGTTGCGCGACGAGTTGCGGGTGGCGATCGACACGATCCCCGGTCTCGTTTGGACCGCGTTGCCCGCCGGCGACATCGACTTCCTGAATCAGCGCTGGCTCGACTACACCGGCTTGAGCCTAGACGTCGCCCGCGGCTGGGGATGGCAAGTGGCCATTCATCCGGACGATCTCCCGGGTCTTACCGAATACTGGCGCTCCGTTCTCGCGGCAGGCATTCCCGGCGAGACGGAAGCGCGGTTGCGCCGCCACGACGGCGAGTACCGTTGGTTTCTCTTCCGCGGCGTGCCGCTCTACGACGAGCACGGCGTGCTGCTGAAGTGGTACGGCCAAACCACGGACATCGAAGACCGCAAACGCGCCGAGACGCTGCTGCAGAACGAGAAGCGGCTGCTCGAGATGGTGGCGCGCGGCGACCCGCTCGAGGCGATCTTTCGCGATCTTTGCATCTTCGTCGAATGCAGCACGCCGGGAACATCCTGCGCGATCTTGTTGCTCGACAGCGAAGCCGATCGGCTGCGGCCGCTCGCGGCACCGACGATCCCCGAGGCCTACTTGCACGCAGCGCATGGCCGCAGCGTGAGCTCGTGTGCCGGACCGTGCGGCAAGGCCGCCCATCTCAACGAGCAGGTGATCGTCGCCGACATCGCGGCCGAGATTCCGTGGGACGAGCAGGGTTGGCGATCGATGGTGCTCGGCTTCGGTTTTCGCGCGTGCTGGTCGACCCCCATTCGCTCGAGCACCGGCGGCGTGCTCGGCACATTCGCGATCTACGGCCACAAGGCGGCTGCACCGACCGTCGAGCAGCGCAGTCTCATCGAGCAGTTCACCGCGCTCGCGAGCGTCGCGATCGAGCGCGACGAGCGGCAAAGCAAGTTGTTGCGCAGCGAAGCGCACCTGGCCGAAGCGCAGCGCCTGAGCTTGACGGGCAGCTACACGTGGCGGTCCAACGGGGACATCTACTGGTCCGACGAGACATACCGCATTTTCGAGCTCGAACCGCACGTGAAGCCGACACTCGAGCTCGCTCGGTCCAGAATCCACCCGGACGATCGCGCGATATTCGACTGGACTGCTGCGCACGCCTGGGAGAGGTGCGCGGATTTCACCTTCGAGCACCGTTTGTTGTTGCCGCACGGCGACGTCAAGTACCTGCATGTCGTGGCGCACGCGGTGAAGGGACGCGACGGGCAGTTGGCCGAGTACACGGGCGCAGTTCGCGACGTGACCGAGTTGCGGGTCCGCGAGGCCGCGCTGCACCGCGTGCGCGCCGAGCTGGCGCACGTCTCGCGCGCGTCGGCGGTCGGTCAGCTCACGGCGTCGATCGCGCACGAGGTCAATCAGCCGCTGTCGGGCATCTTGACGAACGCGAGTGTCTGCGTCCGCCTCCTGACGGCACGCGAGCCCGACATTGGCGGCGCGATCGAGGCTGCGCGCCGTACGACGCGCGACGCGAATCGCGCCGCGGAAGTCATTGCGCGCCTGCGCGCGCTGTTTCGCAAGAAGGGGTTGGCGCGCGAGCCATTCAATCTCAACGAGGCGGTCGCGGAAGTCATTGCGCTCGCCACCAACGAGGTAGAGCGCTCGAAAGCGTCCGTGCGCGCAGACCTCGCCGCGGAAACGCCGATCGTCAAGGGCGATCGCACGCAGATCCAGCAGGTCGTGCTGAACCTGGCGCTGAACGCGCTCGAAGCCATGAACGGTGTGGACGCCGCGAAGCGCGAGCTGACCTTTCAGACGTCGTTCGAGGGCTCGAGCGAGGTTGCCGTCACGGTCCGTGACACGGGTGCCGGCATCGCTACGGTCGATGTGGAACGAATTTTCGATCCGTTCTTCACGACCAAGGAGGGTGGCATGGGCATGGGACTTTCGATCAGCCGCTCGATCATCGAGAACCACGAAGGCAAGCTCGGGGCGTTCCCCAACGACGGGGGCGGAGCCGCTTTCCGTTTCATTCTGCCGCGAGTAGTCGCAGCCTAGGCCCGCGCCTTGGACGCTGCCTTGCCGCTCGTAGCCGTAGTCGATGACGACGAATCGGTGCGCGAGGCGTTGCCGCCGCTGCTGCGCTCGTTGGGGTTCGCCGCGCAGGCATTTGCGTCCGCTGCGGAGTTCTTGCACGCGGGCGACCTCGCCGCGACGGGTTGCTTGCTGCTCGACGTCGCCATGCCCGCGATGAGCGGCCCCGAGCTGCAGGTAGCGTTGGCCGAGCGGCAGGCACGAATTCCGATCGTGTTCATCACTGCGCACAGCGACGAAGATTTGCGCGCGGAGCTGATGCGCAAGGGCGCGGTCGAGTGCTTGCCCAAGCCGTTCGACGAGGACGCGCTTGTGGTTGCGCTGCGCACGGCGCTCCGGCCGGCGCCGCCGCTGGTCGCCGTCGTCGACGACGACGTCTCGGTGCGCGAGTCGCTCGACGGGCTGCTGCGCTCGGCAGGCCTGCGGGCGGCGTTGTTCTCGTCAGCGGAGGAATTCTTGGCCGACGTCGCTCGCACGATTCCGCAGTGCATGGTCCTCGACGTGGAGTTGCCCGATTTGAGCGGCCTCGAGCTGCAGAAGCGGCTCGCCGAGCTCGGTGCGCCGGTGCCGATCGTCTTCATTACGGGCCACGGCGACATCCCGATGTCCGTTCGTGCGATGAAGGCCGGTGCCACAGAGTTCTTGACGAAGCCGTTCGCGCCGGATGCCCTGCTCGACGCGGTTGGCGATGCGCTGGCGCGTGGCCGGCAGTTGCAGCAAGAGCAAACCGAGATCCGCGAGCTCAATACGCGGTTCGCGTCGTTGACGCCGCGCGAGCGTGAGGTCATGGCGCTCGTCGCGCGGGGGCTGCTAAACAAGCAGGTAGCGGCCGAGCTCGGCACGAGCGAGATCACCGTCAAGTCGCACCGCGGGCAAGTGATGCGCAAGATGCGCGCCGGCTCGCTGGCGGAGCTCGTGCGGATGGCGGACAAGGTCTCCGCGTCGTAGTCACTCGCTCTCATACCAAGGTATTGCCATACCAACGCCCAAGAGACTTGCTCATGCGCGTGTGGTCGAATCGGGCGTAAACGATGTCGGCCGCGGGGAAATGGATGCGAGCGGGAACGGCAACAAGACCGAAACATTTCGAGTGCTTCGACCCGGCGGTGCCGCGGCGGCTGCTTTCGGCGAGCGAGCTCTCGGGAGTGCTGGCCGATGCGGCGCTGCGGCCGGTGACACTCGCCAGGGGAGCCGCTTGGCGTGACGTGCAGCTGTTGTCGCTCACGTTTCCGGAGGGCGGTGAGTTGTACGTCCCGCCCGCGGCGTTCTATACGATCGCGAGCTTCGCTGACGCCGGAGGCTCGAGCTTGGAGCTCGACAGCGGTGGCGCGACCTCTCTAGATCTTGCGGGCGCGATGGTCGTCGTGGGTCCCGGCCAGGGCATGCGCCTGCGGTGGGCGCGCCCACACAGTGCAACTTGGGTTTCCCTCGAGCCGAGCCTGCTGGCTACGGCTGCTGCGGAGTGCGGCCTCGACGCCGACGATCTTGCGCTGCGCGCGCGCGCCGTTGCCGCGGACGGAGTGTATGGGAGCTTGCTCGCGGCGCTGGCTGCGGAAGCGCGGCAGGCTGCGTACCCCCTGCAGGAGCTGATCGTCGAGTCGATTGCGACAGCGCTTGCGTATCGGCTCGTTACGAGGCTCGCTCGTGCGACTCCGCGCGCGGTAAGCCTGCCCGGCGCGCTCAACATGCGCGCGTTTCGCGACGTCGCCGCGCACATCGAGCGACACCTCGACGAACGCATCTCGCTGAGCGACTTGGCCGGCGTCGCAGGCGTCAGCCGGTTTCACTTTGCGCGGCAGTTCCGGCTGCGCACGGGCGAGAGCCCGATGGGATACTTGCTGCGGGTTCGCATCGAGCGCGGCAAGCAGCTGTTGCGAGAGACCGCCGCGTCGATCGGCGAAGTGGCAGCCGCGCTGGCCTTCGCGGATCAGAGCCACTTCACGCGCACCTTCAAGCGCCTGGTAGGCGTGCCGCCGCGCGAGTACAAGGCCGGCGGTGGCCCGGCATCGCGCACGCGCACGGCCGCTCCACTTCACGTTTCAACCACTACGATCGGAGACGTCGCATGACTCGGTACCCGCGCGCCGAGACCGCGCTGCTCTTCATCGACCCTTACAACGATTTCCTGTCGGTCGGCGGTAAGCTGTGGCCGCACGTCGAGAGAGTCGCGACGGAGGTGCGGCTGATCGACAATCTGCGCAAAGTGACGAAGGCGGTGCGTGAGGCGGGCATTCAAGTTTTCGTGGTGCCGCACAGGCAATGGGAGCCCGGCGACCTCGAGAGCTGGGATCATCCGACGCCGTACCAACGTGCATCGGCCGAGCAACGCGTGTTTGCGCGCGGAACCTGGGGTGGCGAATGGCATCCCGACTTTGCGCCACGCGCGGAGGATATCGTCGTCAAGCAGCACTGGGGCGCCAGCGGGTTCGCGAACACCGACCTCGACTTTCTCTTGAAGCAACGGCGGCTGCAGAAACTCATCATGATCGGGCTCATCGCCAACACTTGCGTCGAAGGCACGAGCCGCTTCGCCGTGGAGCTCGGCTATCACGTCACTCTCGTTCGAGATGCGACGGCTGCGTTCGATCAGACTCGCATGCACGCGGCGCACGAGCTCAACGGGCCGACGTTCGCGCACGCAATTCTGATGTCCGACGAAGTCGTCGCGGCGCTGCGGCAGTAAAGCCATGCGGAAATCGTCTACGGTGCGGTTCGCCGCGGGATTGGTGTGTGCGGCTTGCGCGCTTGGCGCTGCCGCGCAGGACGCGCCGCGCGACGTGCGCGACCAGAAGTTGTTCCGGTTCGAGTTCGACAACGACACGTTCGTCGGCTCCGACGACGCGTTCACGGCCGGCTGGAGCTTCCAAATTCATTCGCAAGGCCTCGACGAGTGGCCCGACGGGCTCGCGAGCTGGATAGGCAAGGTGCCGACGTTGCACGACGACGGCGAGGGCGATCGTATCGGCCGCTGGGCGTGGGGCATCACGCAGGTGATCATCACGCCGGAAGACGTATCGATTGCCGAGCCGCAGCCCGACGACGCACCTTGGGCGGGCTTGCTCGGCGGCTATGTTTCCTGGTCCGCCTATGACAACCGGCGTCTCGGCGCGCTGCAGCTGTATCTCGGCTGCATGGGCCCATGCTCGCACGCCGAAGAGGCGCAGAAGCTCGTGCACAACAGCCTGGGTTTCGGCGAATCGCCGGAAGGCTGGCACAACCAGCTCGAAGACGAGGTGTTGTTCAACGTCAACTACGAGTACCGCCGCAAGATTTGGACGGGCCGCACGACGTACGACACTCGGCGCTGGGGCCACGACCTCTCCGTCGGCGCGCAAGCAGGCGTCGGCAGCCTCGTGACGTTTGCGCAAGCATCGCTGGAGTACCGGTTCGGTTGGGGCGTGCCCTTGGGGTTCACGAAGTTCGCGGACCCACCCGCGTTCGGTATCGCGCTCGATCCGGTCTACGCCGATCCGAAGGCACCAGGGGTTCCGGCGCGCACGTGGCGGCCGTACTTCAATCTCGTGGCGCGGCTGCGGACGGTCGGCGAGTTCGCGCCGCTCGAAGGCGCCGAGACGATCGACGGCGGCTACCACCCCGGCGTCGCGTCGGCTCCCGGGGACGAGCAGGTGATTTTCGGAATTCACGTCGCGAAGCTACCGCTCGCGTTCCACGTGACGTATTACCGCTATTTCGACGGCGACGCCTACTCGCAGGCGACGGGCGGCGAGCTCGATTGGGTCAACTTCTCGTTCGAGCGGCGCTTCTAACGCCGCCCGCCCTTCGCGCGAAGCGCGGCTTCGACGCCGTCGATCAAGGCGTGCAGGCCGAACGACACGTCGATGATGCGGCCGTTCAAGAAGAAGCCAGGCGTGCCGCGTACGCCGCTGCGAGCGCCGCTGTCGAGATGCTCGAGCACGCGCTGCCGATAAATCTCGTCGTCGAGCTCGGCAGTGAAGCGTGGCACGTCGAGCCCTACGTCGTCCGCATAGCGGAGCAGATGCTGGCGGTCGAGATGCGTCTGATGCGCGAACAGCGCGGCGTGCATGTCCCAGAACTTGCCCTGTGCTCCCGCGCCCTCGGCCGCCTCGGCAGCCGCGAGCGCATGCGGGTGAACGTCGACGAGCGGGAAGTGCCGGAACACGAACCGCACCTGCTCCGCATAGCGTTTCAGCACGATCTCGACGGCAGGCGCCGCCTGCTTGCAGTTCGGGCACTCGAAGTCGCCGTACTCGACGAGCGTGACGGGTGCGTGCTCGGAGCCGAGCGAGTGATCGGTGGGCATGATGCCGACCGCGAGATCGAGCCGTTTTGAGTCGCCGCTACGCATGGCCAGCCTCGATGAATAGTTTACGCCTTGATGAACTTCAGAAGCTCGGGGTTCACGAGCTCGGCGTGGGTCGTGCACAGGCCGTGCGATAGCCCCGGGTAGATCTTCGACGTGGCCTTGGGCAAGAGCTCGGCCGACATGTTCGCCGAGGCGCCGATCGGCACGATCTGATCGTCGTCGCCGTGCATGACGAGCACGGGCACGTCGATCTTTTTCAGATCCTCGGTGAAATCGGTCTCGGAGAACGCCTTGATGCAGTCGTAGTGCGGCTTCACGCCCCCCAACATGCCTTGCAGCCAGAACTTCTTGCGCACGCCTTCGGAGATTTTCGCGCCGGGGCGGTTGTAGCCGTAGAACGGGATCGTGATGTCCATGAACGATTGCGAGCGGTCCGCGACCACGCCCGCTCGGATCCCGTCGAACACTGATATCGGCAGACCGCCCGGGTTCTTGTCGGTCTTCAGCATCAGCGGCGGCACGGCGCCGATGAGCACGGCTTTTGCGACGCGTTTCGTGCCGTGGCGACCGAGATAGCGCGTGACTTCGCCGCCGCCCGTCGAGTGGCCGACCATCACGGCTTTCTCGAGCTTCAGCGCGTCCATGAGGGCGGCGAGATCGTCCGCGTAGGTGTTCATCTCGTTGCCGTCCCACGTCTGCGTGGAGCGGCCGTGGCCGCGCCGGTCGTGCGCGATCACGCGGAAGCCTTGCTGCCCGAAGTAGAGCATCTGCGCGTCCCAGTCGTCGGCCGTCAGCGGCCAACCGTGCGAGAACACGATCGGCGGGCCCGAGCCCCAGTCCTTGTAGAAGATCTTGGCGCCGTCTTTTGCGGTGATCGTGTTCATGGGCTGCTCCTGCGGGGTGAGCCCCGACTATGCAAGGCGCGCGCCAGTGGCGATTGCAGGAACGTGCGCGCGTTGGCCCCGCAGTGCGGCGCAATCTGCCGCCACCAGCGACGGCGGGGCCGCGATCCAAGCGCACGCCCATCCAACCCCGAGCACCCAGGTGCAAGTCCACGCGCGGCGTGGGCCGTAGCATCCGGCTATCGCGGCCTTCGCCGCCGCTTGCAAGGGGCAACCCAATGTCAACGACGGAATCTCCGCGAGAAGAGCGAATCGAGAGCTCGAAGGGCGTCAACATCTTCGTCCGGTCGTGGCGTACGGCAGGCAAGCCGCGCGGCGTGCTCGTCATCTGCCACGGCGTCAATTCGCACGGCGGCCAGTACCTGTGGGCCGGCGAGCAACTCGCCGCCGCCGGCTTGGCCGTGTTCGCGCTGGATCTGCGCGGCCGCGGCAAGTCCGACGGCGAGCGCTTCTACGTCGAAAATGTTGCCGATTACGTCAGCGACGTCGCTGCCGTCGTGAAGCTCGCCAAGGCCCGCAATCCGGGCCTGCCGGTGTTCTTGCTCGGCCACAGTGCCGGGGGCGTCGTCTCGTCCGTCTACACGCTCGAGAACCAAACCGAGCTCGCGGGGTTCATCTGCGAAAGCTTCGCGTTCCAAGTCCCGGCGCCGGGATTTGCGCTCGCCGCGATCAAAGGCTTGAGCCACGTAGCGCCGCGCTTGCCCGTGCTGAAGCTGAAGAACGAGGATTTCTCGCGCGACCCGAAGGCTGTTGCAGCGCTCAATGCCGATCCCCTCACGGCCCACGAGGTGCAGCCGGCGATCACCGTCGCGGCGTTGGTTCGCGCCGACGAACGGCTGCGCGAGGAGTTTCCGCAGATCACGTTGCCGGTGTTCATCATGCACGGCACCGAGGACCGGGCCACGGTCTGTCACGGCAGCGAGTTTTTCTTCGAGACCGTCGGCTCGAAGGACAAGACGCTGAAGCTCTACGAGGGGCACTACCACGACCTCCTCAACGACATCGGCAAGGAAGGTGTGCTGAACGAAATTCGCTCCTGGATCGACGCGCGCCTGCCGCGGGGTTGAACGTTCTCGCCGACGTGCCGCCTCTCGAGGCGGCACTCGCCGCTCACGCCACGCAGCTCGGGACTGATTTCGTCGGCTATCGCAACCACGCGTACCGCGTGCTGAACCTCTGTCTCGCGCTGCAGCCCGCCAGTGTCAAAGCATTGGAGAGGCTTGCCGTGTCGGCGGCGTATCACGATCTCGGCATCTGGACCGACCGGACGTTCGACTATCTAGGGCCGTCGGTGCGAGTCGCTGCCGCACACCTCCGTGCCGTAGACAAGGAGTCGTGGATCCCGGAGATCAGCGAGACGATCCTCCAGCATCACAAGCTCTCGAAGTACGCGCCCCCGGAGCGCTCGCTCGTCGAAGTGTTTCGACGTGCCGACTGGATCGACGTGTCGCGGGGGCTTCTGACCTTTGGCCTGCCCAGGGCGTTTCTCCGCGATCTTGCCGCGGTCTGGCCGAGCGCGGGCTTTCACAAACGCCTGCTGCAACTGGAGCTCGCGAGGCTGCGCACGCATCCGTGGAATCCGCTGCCGATGCTGCGGCTCTAGCGCCGGCGGTCGCGGCCGCACGTTCGCGCAAGGCACAGCAAGAGCGTCCAAGACGGCTGCCGCAAGTGCCGCTACGATGGGGCGAAGCGGCGTTTGTCCGCTCTCAACCGAGGAGGCATTCATGCCGCAAGACTCGACTCGTCCGAAGCTCAGCGAGAAAGGCTTGCTGACGCCCGACAACTGCGTGGTCACGATCATCGACCTACAGCCGCAGATGTTGTTTGGCGTGGCGAACTTCGATCGTCAGACCGTCATCAACAACAACTTGATTCTGACGAAGACCGCGCGCGTGTTCGATGTGCCCGTCGTTCTCTCGACCGTCGAGACGCAAGGCTTCAGCGGCTATATGTGGCCGCAGATCCAGGCCGTGTTTCCCGGGCAAAAGCCGATCGAGCGGTCGTCGATGAACGCCTGGGACGACGAGAACTTCGTGGCGGCCGTCAAGAAGACGGGTCGGAAGAAGGTCGTGCTTGCGGGCCTCTGGACGGAGACCTGCGTCGCTCTACCGACCGTGCAGATGCTGCACGACGGCTACGAGGTCTTCGTCGTCGAGGATTGCTGCGGCGACGTGAGCTCGTTGTCGCACACCAACGCGATGCAGCGCGTGGTGCAGGCCGGTGCGAAGCCGGTGACGGCGCTGTCCGTGCTGCTCGAGTTGCAGCGCGATTGGGCCGCTCGCGGCACGTACGACGCCGTCATGGACATCGTGCGGAACCACTGCGGTGCCTACGGCGCGGGCGTCGAGTACGCGTACACGATGGTGCACAAGGCGGCCGAGACGCAGTTTCCCGCGTACTCCGTGCCGGCGCCGAAAGGCAAGCACGACTGATCGATGGCGGACCTGATCCTACATGGCGGTCGGATCACGACGCTCGAGCCGGCTAGGCCCGATGCGAGCGCGCTTGCGGTCGCCGGTGGGCGCGTGCTCGCCGTCGGCACGGATGCCGACGTGCTCGCTCTGCGGCAGACGGAGACGAAGGTCGTCGATCTGCGCGGACGCCGCGCGATCCCGGGGCTCAACGACAGCCACATTCATCCGATCCGCGGCGGTTTGCACTTCAACCTCGAGTTGCGCTGGGACGGTGTGCCGTCGCTCGCCGATGCGTTGCGTATGCTGCGCGAGCAAGCGCGCCGCACTCCGGCGCCGCAGTGGGTGCGCGTGGTCGGCGGTTGGACGGAGTTTCAGTTCGCCGAGCGGCGCATGCCGACGCTCGAAGAAATCAACGCCGCGGCACCCGACACGCCGGTGTTCGTGCTGCACCTCTACGACCGCGCGCTGCTGAACGCTGCGGCGCTACGCGCCGTCGGCTACACGAAGGATTCGCCGGACCCGCCGGGCGGTGTCATCGAGCGCGACAATCGCGGCAATCCGACGGGGCTGCTCGTGGCCAAGCCGAATGCGCTGCTTCTGTACTCCACGCTCGCGAAGGGGCCGAAGCTCGGGTTCGAGGACCAGCTCAACTCCACGCGGCACTTCCTGCGCGAGCTGAATCGGCTCGGCGTCACGAGCGCGATCGACGCCGGCGGCGGGTTCCAGAATTACCCCGACGACTATGCGGTCGTCGAATCGCTCGCGAAGCGCGGCGAGCTGACCGTGCGGCTGGCGTACAACTTGTTCACGCAGCGGCCGAAGCACGAGCTCGAGGATTTCACCGCGTGGGCGAAGCTCGTGCGCCCGGGGCAGGGCAATGACCTCTACAAGATGAACGGTGCCGGCGAGATGCTCGTATTCTCGGCCGCAGATTTCGAGGACTTTCTCGAGCCTCGGCCGGAGCTCGCCGCGTCGATGGAGGAGGAGCTTCGCGCGGTCGTGCGCTTGCTCGCCGAGCAGCGGTGGCCGTTTCGCCTCCACGCGACTTACAACGAATCGATCGGCCGCGCGCTCGACGTCTTCGAGAGCGTGAATCGCGACGTGCCTTTCGGGGATCTCCACTGGTTCATCGATCACGCCGAAACGATCGACGAGCGCAACATCGACCGCGTGAAAGCGCTCGGCGGCGGCATCGCGATCCAGCATCGCATGGCGTACCAAGGCGAGTATTTCGCCGAGCGCTACGGCGCGGCGCGTGCCGCATTCGCGCCGCCCATTCGCCGCATGCTCGCAGCCCAGTTGCCCGTCGGCGCCGGAACCGACGCCACGCGCGTCGCGAGCTTCAACCCGTGGATCTGCCTGTATTGGCTCGCGACGGGTCGCACCGTCGGCGGTCTGCCGCTCTATGACGAGCGCAATCGGCTCGAGCGCGAAGAGGCGCTGCGTCTCTGGACCGAAGGCAGTGCGTGGTTCTCGACCGACGACGGCAAGAAAGGGCGCCTGGCGCCGGGGCAGCTCGGCGACGTCGCAGTGCTCTCCGACGACTATTTCGCCGTGCCCGACGAAGCCATCCGCAACATCACTTCGGTGCTCACCGTCGTCGGCGGCCGCATCGTGCACGGCGCGGGGCCGTACGCGCCGCTCGCGCCGCCGCTGCCGCCAGCCTCGCCCGACTGGTCGCCCGTGCGCTCGTTCGGCGGTTATCACGGTGGGGGCGCCGCGGCACGCACGACCCTCGCGCGGCGCGCGCCTGCGGGCGC
>Ga0315910_10003749_pt1 | contig 12835 bp, 12 predicted proteins | sample EdamamesoilMG_FD_204470 | JGI IMG/M metagenome (GOLD analysis project Ga0315910, IMG submission 204470) | Garden soil microbial communities collected in Santa Monica, California, United States - Edamame soil | ecosystem: Environmental > Terrestrial > Soil > Garden | place: USA: California... | reverse complement strand
GCGTGATAAAATTTCATTCTTTTTCCGGGGCTTAGTGCGTGCCCGGCACGTACTCGGAACGTGCTCGGAAACTACGGGCCCCCGCGACAATGCTCAAAGTCCTGACCAAAATCTTCGGCAGCCGCAACGAACGGCTGCTCAAGCAGTACGCGCGCAACGTCGTCCGCATCAATGCGCTCGAGCCCGAGACGGCCAAGCTTTCCGACGGCGCGCTGAAGGGCAAAACCGGCGAATTCCGCAAGCGGCTCGCCGAGGGCGCGACGCTCGACGAGCTCCTGCCCGAGGCCTTCGCGGTGGTGCGCGAGGCCGGCAAGCGCGCGCTGCGCATGCGCCACTTCGACGTGCAGCTGGTCGGCGGCATGGTGCTGCACGACGGCAAGATTGCCGAGATGCGCACCGGCGAAGGCAAGACGCTGGTGGCGACGCTGCCGGCCTACCTGAACGCGCTCCCCGGCACCGGCGTGCACATCGTCACGGTGAACGATTATCTGGCGAGGCGCGACGCCGAGTGGATGGGCAAGATCTTCAGCTTTCTCGGCCTCACGGTGGGCGTCAACCTGCCCTACCACGAGCTTGAGCTGGAAGAGCGCAACGCCACCAAGCGCGCCGCCTACCAGGCCGACATCACCTACGGCACCAACAACGAATTCGGCTTCGACTACCTGCGCGACAACATGGCGATGCGCGTGGAGGAGCGCTTCCAGAAGAAGCTCAGCTACGGCATCGTCGACGAGGTGGATTCGATCCTGATCGACGAGGCGCGCACGCCGCTCATCATCTCCGGCCAGGCCGAGGACCGCACCGAGATCTATTACCGGCTGAACGACGTCGCGCCGCTGCTGACGCCGCAGAAAGAGGAAAAGAAGCAGGACGAACCGGAGCCGCCGGGTGATTTCTTCGTCGACGAGAAGAACCACCAGGTATTGCTTTCGGAAGCCGGGCACCAGAAAGCCGAGGAAATCCTCGCGCGCAACGGCATGCTGCCGCAGGGCGCGAGCCTCTACGAGCCGGCCTACATCAACCTGGTGCACCATCTGTATGCCGCCCTGCGCGCGCACTATCTGTACCACCGCGACCAGCACTACGTCGTGCAGAACGGCGAAGTGGTCATCGTCGACGAGTTCACCGGCCGCCTGATGACCGGGCGGCGCTGGTCCGACGGCCTGCACCAGGCGGTGGAGGCGAAGGAAAAGGTGGCGATCCAGAACGAGAACCAGACGCTCGCCTCGATCACCTTCCAGAACTATTTCCGCATGTACGGCAAGCTGGCCGGCATGACCGGCACCGCCGACACCGAGGCCTACGAGTTCCAGGAGATCTACGGGCTGGAGACCGTGGTGGTGCCGACGCACAAGAAGATGATCCGCGCGGACCGCCTCGACCTGGTCTACCGCACCGCCAAGGAGAAGTACAAGGCGATCATCGACGAGATCCGCGATTGCCACGCGCGCGGCCAGCCGGTGCTGGTGGGCACCACGTCGATCGAGAATTCCGAGTTGCTGTCGGCGATGCTGGGCAAGGAAAAGATGCCGCACCAGGTGCTGAACGCCAAGCAGCACGCGCGCGAAGCCGAGATCGTCGCGCAGGCGGGCCGGCCGCACATGGTCACCATCGCCACCAACATGGCCGGTCGCGGCACCGACATCGTGCTCGGCGGCAACGTGGAAAGGCAGTGCGACCTCGTGGAAGCCGATCCGAATCTGTCTTCGGATGAAAAACAAAAACGAACGCAAACGCTGCGCAGCGAGTGGCAGCAGCTGCACGACAAGGTCATCGCCGCGGGCGGGCTGCACATCATCGGCACCGAACGCCATGAGTCGCGCCGCGTCGACAACCAGCTGCGCGGGCGCTCGGGCCGCCAGGGCGACCCCGGCAGCTCGCGTTTCTTCATGGCGCTGGAAGATCCGCTGCTGCGCATCTTCGCCGGCGACCGCATCAACCGCATCATGGTGATGCTGAAGATGCCCGAGGGCGAGGCGATCGAGCATTCGATGGTCACGCGCTCCATCGAAAGCGCGCAGCGCAAGGTCGAGGCGCGAAACTTCGACATCCGCAAGCAACTGCTCGAGTACGACGACGTCGCCAACGACCAGCGCAAGACGATCTATTCGCTGAGGAACGAGCTGCTCGAGTCCGAAGACGTGTCGCCGCGGATCACCGACCTGCGCGCGGGCGTGGCCACGGACCTGTTCCGCCAGTTCATCCCCGAGGAAAGCGTCGAGGAGCAGTGGGACATCGCGGGGCTGGAGACCGCGCTCAAGGCGGAACTGGGCCTCGCGCTGCCGGTGAAGAACTGGCTGGAGAAGGAACCCGAGCTGCAGGACACGGCACTGCTCGAGCGCATCATCGAAGCGGCGCAGCGGGCCTACGAGGCGCGCGTTCCGGAAGCCGCGCTGGCCTCGTACCGGCAATACGAGCGCTACGTCACGCTGCAGATCCTCGACTCGCACTACCGGGAGCACCTCGCGGCGCTCGACCACCTGCGCCAGGGCATCCACCTGCGCGGTTATGCGCAGAAGAATCCCAAACAGGAATACAAGCGCGAAGCCTTCGAGCTGTTCGGCGCGATGCTGGAGGCCGTCAAGCTCGAGGTCGTCAAGATGCTGAACATGGTGGAAATCCGCTCCGCCGGGGATGCGCCGCCGATCGACGACAAGGCGCACGTGGAGAACGTGCGCCTGGTGCACGCCGACTACGCCGATGCGCTCGCCGGCAACGCGGCGGCCGAGGCGGACGCGGAGGCGGCGCCGAAGCCGGCACAGCCCGTCGTGCGCCAGTCGCAGAAGGTCGGCCGCAACGATCCTTGCCCCTGCGGATCGGGGAAGAAATACAAGCACTGCCACGGAAAGCTTTCCTAGGAAGGCACGCGCATGGCCGTGAACCTGCCGCCGCCCGATGCCAGGTCGCTCCATCCTGTCCCGGGGGTCGAGCTGGGCGTCGCCATGGCAGGCATCCGCAAGCCGGGACGCACCGATCTGCTTGTGATGCGCCTGGCGCCTGGCGCGGCGGTCGCCGGCGTGTTCACACAGAACCGTTTCTGTGCCGCGCCGGTGATCCTGGCGAAAAAGCACCTGAAGAACGCAGTGCGTGCGCTTGTTGTGAACACCGGGAATGCGAACGCGGGTACCGGCGAGGATGGTGTGCGCCGCGCCCTTGAGGTCTGCAAAGCGGTTTCAAAGGAAATTCAGGCAAGACCCGATCAAGTTCTCCCATTCTCGACGGGCGTAATCATGGAGCCGCTTCCGGTTGATCGCATTCGGGCAGGAATCCCGGGCGCGGTGGCGAGCAAGGCCAGCTGGCTCGACGCCGCCGAAGCCATCATGACCACCGACACCGTGCCAAAGGCGTTTTCGGCGAGGGCGAAGCTGTCGGGCGGCCCCGTCACGGTCACAGGCATTGCCAAGGGAGCCGGCATGATCCGGCCGGACATGGCGACGATGCTCGGTTTCGTCGCCACCGACGCGAAAGTGACGCCGAAGGCTCTGCAGTCGATGGCGAAAAGCATCGCCGACCGGTCGTTCAATTGCGCGACGGTGGATGGCGATACCTCCACCAATGATTCGTTCATGCTGATCGCTTCCGGGGTTGGTGTCGAAGCAAAAAGCGCAAAAGACAGGAAAATCCTCGAACAAGCGGTCCTCGATGTCTCGCAACGGCTCGCCCAGGCCATTATCCGAGACGGCGAAGGCGCGACCAAGTTCGTCACCGTTTCGGTCGAGCGCGGCCGCAGCGAAGCGGAATGCCGCAAGGTGGCCTATGCGATCGCGCATTCGCCGCTCGTGAAGACCGCGTTCTTCGCCTCGGATCCGAACCTCGGGCGGATCCTCGCGGCGATCGGCTATGCCGGTGTCAAGGACCTGGATTCCGGCCAGATCAACGTTTATCTGGATGATGTTCTGGTCGCCAAAAAGGGCAGTCGAAACCCCTCTTACAGTGAACCCCTGGCCCTGGCCGCGATGAAAAAGCCAGAGTTCACCGTGCGCGCCGTGCTCAATCGCGGCAAGGCGGCGGCAACGCTGTGGACTTGCGACCTGTCGTTCGACTACGTGAAAATCAACGCCGAGTACAGGACGTGACCTGCGCATGAGCAAGGATCTCGAGAAAATCCTCGCCAAGCTGGAGCAGCTGCTGCCGCCGCCGTCCCCGCCGACCGACTGGAAGGCGAGCATTGCGTTCCGCTGGCGCCGCGACGGGCGCGGCGGGGGATGGCTGCAGCCGGTGCGTCACGTGCATCGCATGAAGCTCTCCGACCTGCAGGGCATCGACGCGCAAATCGCCAAGGTGGACCAGAACACGCGCCAGTTCATGGAGGGCAAGCCGGCGAACAACGTGCTTCTGACCGGCGCGCGCGGCACCGGCAAGAGTTCGATCGTCAAGGGCCTGCTCAACAAGTACCACGGCAAGGGCCTGAGGCTCATCGAGGTGGAGAAGAGCGACCTTGCCGACCTGCCGGCAATCACCGACCTGGTCGCCACCCGCGCCGAGCGGTTTCTGCTGTTCTGCGACGACCTGACCTTTCACGGCGCCGAGGAAGGCTACATCGCGCTGAAGGTGGCGCTCGACGGTTCGATCTCGACCACATCCGAGAACCTGCTGATCTACGCGACTTCGAACCGGCGCCACCTCATGCCCGAGTACATGCAGGACAACCTCGAAACCAAGTATGTCGGGGACGAGATCCATCCGGGCGAAGGGGTGGAAGAGAAGATCTCGCTCTCGGAGCGTTTCGGCCTCTGGGTGTCCTTCTATCCCTTCGACCAGGACGAGTACCTGGAAATCGTCGGCCACTGGTTAAGTGCGTTTTCCTGCAGCAAGAAGGAAGCGGAACAGGCGCGCGAGGAAGCCTTGCAGTGGTCGCTGCAGCGCGGTTCGCGCAGCGGGCGCGTGGCGTACCAGTTCGCAAGGGACTGGGCGGGCAAGCACGCCAGGAAGAAGTAATGGTCGAAGTCGCCGCCGCGGTCATCGAGCGGCCCGACGGCAGTTTTCTCCTCGCACAGCGCCCGGCGGGCAAGGTCTACGCGGGCTGGTGGGAGTTCCCGGGCGGCAAGGTCGAGGCCGGCGAACCCGCGGAACGCGCGCTCGCGCGCGAGTTGCGCGAGGAGCTCGGCATCGACGTCGTCACTGCGTATCCGTGGATCACGCGCGTGCACAGCTACGAGCACGCCACCGTGCGGCTGCATTTCTTTCGCGTGACGGCATGGCGCGGCGAGCCGCGTGCGCGCGAAAACCAGGCCTTCGTCTGGCAGCGTTTCGACGCGCCGATGGCCTCGCCGATGCTGCCTGCCAACGCGCCGGTGCTCGCCGCGCTCGCGCTGCCGCTCGAATACGCGGTTACCGACGCCCGGACCCTGGGCGCGGCCGAGCAACTCGCCCGCGTCGAAGCGCGCATGAAGGGCGGCCTGCGGATGGTGCAGGTGCGGGACAAGGACCACTGGGAGCGCGCGCGCCTGATCTACGTGATCACCAGCATGGCAAGGCAATACGGCGCAAAGGTCCTCGTCAACGGGGGCCCGGCGGCCGACGGGATTCACTACAGTGCCGAGACGCTGATGACGCTGCGGGCGCGCCCGAAGGGTGGACTGGCGGCGGCTTCCTGCCACACCGTGCAGGAGCTCGGCCACGCCATGGCGATCGGGCTGGATTTTGTCGTGCTCGGCCCGGTAAAGGCCACGCCGTCGCATCCAGGCGCGCCGCTGCTTGGCTGGGAGGGCTTTCGCGAGATCGCCGACGGCGCCGCGATCCCGGTCTATGCCATCGGCGGCCTGCGCCTCGACGACCTGCCGGCCGCCCGTGCCGCCGGCGCGCATGGGCTGGCGATGATCGCGGGGAGCTGGCGCTAGCGCAGGAGTTTTTCGATCGGCAGCGGGGTTTGGATGCCGAATCCCTGGGCGTAGCGCGCGCCGAGTGCCTTCAGCCGCGCGAGGATGTCCTGTTCCTCGACCATTTCGGCGATGACCTGGAAGCCCATCACTTCGCCGACGCGCAGGATCGCCTTGAGCTTGGCTTCCGCCGCGGGCGCGCTGAGCAGCTTGCGCACGATGACGCCGTCGACCTTCACGAAGTCAGGGCGCAGCGTGCGCAGCGCGTTGAAGCTCGCCGAGCGGCGGCCGAAGCCCGAAACCGTCACGCCGCAGCCCACGGCGCGCACGCCGGTCGCGAACCGCAGGCAGTCGTCGATGCGCGCGAGCGTGTCCGGTTCGTTGATTTCGAACAGCACTGCGGTTCCGGGCACGCCCGCGCCCACCAGTTCCACCGCCGCTGCCTTGGCGAATCCCGCGTCCTTCAGCGTCTGGGTGGAGATGTTGATCGCAAAGCGCTCGATGCGCGAGCCGCGCGCGATGTGCTTCAGCACGTTGCGCAGCACCCAGCGGTCGAGGTCCGGCATCATGCCGTAGTGCTCGAACGCGGGCAGGAATTCGCCCGGCGGCAGCATTGCCTTTTCCTCCTCGTGCAGGCGAATGAGCACTTCCGCCATCGGGAAACGCACCGCGCCCGCGAGCGCGGCGACCGGCTGGCAGTAGAGCGCGAGTTCGTCCTTGGCGAGCGCTTCGCGCAGGCGCGAGGCCGGCTCGCCCCAGCCCGCGAGTTCCTCATCCAGGCCCTTCATCAGCGGGTCGACGCCGTTCGCGCTCATGGCGTCTTGTCGTCCGGCTCGGCGTCCGGGGCCGGCTCGCCCGTTGTCGGGGAAGACGCGGCCACGCGGTAGGTCTCGGCGGCCCAGTTGCCCAGGTCGATCATCCGGCAGCGCTCGCTGCAGAAGGGCCGCCACGCATTGTCAGGGGAATAGGGTGCCGGCGCGCCGCAGCGCGGGCACGGAACCGTTTTCACAGATTACAGAAGGTCAGCTCGAAGCCGACGTCCCAGTCGGCGGTCTTGGCGCGCGTCTCCTCGCCGTTCTGCGCGAGGAAGCGGATGTTGAGCACGTACTTGTTGGCGCTGATCTCGGGCACGCAGGGCAGGCCCGGCTCGAGACGCACACGGAGCATCTGCGCGGTTTTGCCGCCCAGCATCTGCTGGAAGGTGCCCAGCGGCGCGCTCAGGCTCTGCGGCTTGCCCGATTCGCGCAGGATGCGCAGTATGATCGCGGTGCCGTCGCGCAGGGGGTACAGGGGGCTGGTCCAGGCGGCGAGCTGGCCGATGCGCTCCTCGGCCGGGCGGTGCAGCCAGTAGTGGTAGGAAGGCAGGTCGAATTCGCAGGCGCCGCCGGGAATCCCGGTTCGCTGCTTGATCGACATCAGCCATTCGTTTTCGCGCAGGTATTGGCCGATGCGTCCGGTCATGGAAAAGAGGGCCGCGGCGGCCTGTTCGATGTCCCGCAGCACCCCCGAGAGGGCTTCCTCGGAAATGTCGGGGTTGTTGCGGAACGACAGCAGCACCTGCTTTTGCCGTTCGAGCTCCTGCAGCAGGTCGGACTTCAGGTCGGCGCGCCCGGCGACCTCGAGGATTTCGAACAGCGTGAGCAGCGCGACGTGGTGATCGAGCGGGTCGGTGCGCGCGATGAAATGGCGCGAGCGCTCGAACAGATCCTCCAGGCGCAGCAGGGTCCGGATGCGCTCGTTGAGCGGGTATTCATACGTAATGACGGCCAAGCGACCCTCGCCGAAGGGCGAAATTGCTCGAATTCTGAGTGATTTAGGCGCTCAACACAAATTGACTTCTAAACTGCCGCCTGCGCGAGGTACTTTTCGTGCAGCTGACGCACCTGTTGCTGCAATGCGGCAATGGTGCCGGAATTATCAATCACATCATCGGCGGCAGCGAGTCGTCTTTCCCTCTGGATCTGGGACGCCATGATGCGCCGGATCGCCTCTTCCGGAAGCGCGCTGCGCTGCCGCACCCGCGCCACCTGCAGTGCCTCCGGGCAGTCCACCACCAGGACGCGCCGGTAACGCTCGCGAAAGCCCGGCGATTCGACCAGGAGCGGCACCACGTGCACCACGTAAGCGCCCGGCGCAGCCGCGATCCGCCGCTCCGATTCGGCGCGGATCATCGGGTGCAGCAGCGCCTCCAGGCGCTGCTTTTCCTCCGGTCGCGAGAACACCAGGTCGCGCATGCGCTTGCGGTCCATGGCGCCCGTGTCGTCGACGAAAGCCTCACCGAACTGGCGGCGTACCTCGGCGATTGCCGCGCCGCCGGCCGCGGTCAGCTCGTGCGCGATCGCGTCGGTGTCGACCACCGAGGCGCCCAGGCGCGCGAATTCGTCCGCGGCGGCGCTCTTGCCGCTGCCGATGCCGCCCGTGAGTCCGACAACGAACCGCATCAGAACGGGCGCAGCGCGGGCACGACGGCCAGGATTGCCGGCCCACAGAACAGCGCGACGACGCTCGCGATCGCGATGTAGGGGCCGAAATGGAATTTGAACGCGGCGTCCCAGCCGCGCCGCGCGGCGACCATCTGCAGCAGGCCGAAGGCGAGCCCGACGCAAGACGACAACAGGATCACCAGGAACAGGTACTTCCACCCCACGAACGCACCCGCCGCGGCCGTCATCTTGAAATCGCCGTAGCCCATGCCGTCCATGCCGCGTATCAGCCTGAACGCCGCGTTCACGGACCACAGCGTCAGGTAGCCGGCCGCCGCCCCAATGACGGCCTCCTGGAGCGGAACGAAGGTGCCGGCCACATTGAGCAGCAGGCCGGCCCAAAGCAAAGGCAGCGTTATGTCGTCCGGCAGGTAGCCGGTCTCATGGTCGATGAACGCGAGCGCGATCGTGCACCAGACGAAAAGCATCGCGCCCAGCGCGGCGGCGCCGAAGCCGAAATGCCAGGCCGACCAGGCCGCGCCAGCGCCCGCGAGCAGCTCGACCAGCGGGTAGCGCACACGGATGCGCATGCCGCAGCCGGCGCATCTGCCGCGCAACGCCAGCCAACTGAGCACCGGCACATTCTCGATGGCGCGAATGCCGCGGCCGCAACCGGGGCAGCTCGAGCGCGGTGCCACCAGGGTGTAGGGCTCTTGCCTGGGCGTCTCCTGACCGGCAAGTTCCGCACAATCGGCGCGCCAGTCCCGCTCCATCATCTTGGGCAGCCGGTGGATCACGACGTTGAGGAACGAGCCGAAGCACAGCCCGAAGCCGAACGCAAACCAAGGGAAAACGGCGGGCTGGACGAACCAGCCCAGGGCCGACATCGACAAGTCCGCTTAGACGGCGCCGCCGAGCTTGAAGATCGGCAGGTACATCGCCACCACCATGCCGCCGATCAGCGTGCCGAGCACCACCATGATGATCGGCTCCATCAGGGAGGACAGGGCGTCGACCGCGTCGTCGACCTCGGCCTCGTAGAAGTCCGCGACCTTGCCCAGCATGGCGTCCAGCGCACCGGTTTCCTCGCCGATCAAGCACATCTGAATCACCATCGGCGGAAACACCGCTGAATTCTGCATCGCCACCGTCAGCGCGGTGCCGGTCGCGACTTCGCCCTTGATCTTGATCGTGGCCTGCAGATACACATAGTTGCCCGAAGCGCCGCCCACGGAATCGAGCGCTTCGACCAGCGGCACGCCGGCCGCGAACATGGTCGACAGCGTGCGCGTCCAGCGCGCGATCGCAGCCTTGGTGAGCAGGCCGCCGAAAATCGGCAGTTTCAGGCTCAGGCGGTCCATGAAGATCTGCACCGCGAGCGAACGCTTCCAGGCCTCGAAGAATCCGTAGATTCCGGCGCCCATCGCGGGAAACAGGATGTACCAGTTGGCCACCGTCCAGTCCGATATCGCCATGACGACCAGCGTCGGTGCGGGCAGGTCGGCGCCGAAGCTCGAGAACACGCTCTTGAACGCCGGGATGACGAAAATCATGATCACCGCGGTAATCACGATGGCGACCACGACGATCGACACCGGATAGAAAAGCGCCGACTTGATCTTCGACTTGATGGCGAGCGTTTTTTCCTTGTATATCGCGAGGCGATCCAGCAGGGCTTCCAGAATGCCGGCGGCCTCGCCCGCGGCTACCAGGTTGCAGTAGAGGGCGTCGAAATGCAGCGGATACTTGCGGAACGCCTGCGCGAGCGACGACCCGGTCTCGACCTCGGTCTTGATGTCGCCCAGCAGCCGCGCGACCGCCGGGTTGGTGGCGCCCTTGCCGACGATGTCAAAGGCCTGCAGCAATGGCACGCCCGCCTTCATCATCGTCGCCATCTGGCGCGTGAACAGGGCGACATCCTTTTCCGTGACGCTGCCGCCGCGGCCGCGCTTTTGCGGCTTGACGCTCGCCACGCTGATGCCCTGACGGCGCAGCGAGGCTTCCACCATGTTCTTGCCGGCCGCGCGCATTTCGCCGCGGACAGTTTTTCCTGCCTTGTCCTTGCCCTCCCAGGCAAAAGTTACTTCCGAGGACCCGCTCTTTGCCGCCGTTGCCGTCGCCATATCGCCACTCCCTGCAGGGACTTCCGGTGGGGGAAGGTGATTCTAGCGCCGAGTCAAGGACTTGGCCAAATGTGGGAAAAGTCTCCTCAAGTCGCCCCGGAGGGTGCTTCGTCGCGGGGCCGAAACAGGCGCACCGTCTTAACGGCGCGGCCCTGGGCGCTCAGGATTTCGACCGGGACCCCGGCTATCTTCAGCGAAACGTTCGCCTCGGGGATGTCCTGCAACTGTTCGAGGATCAGGCCGTTGAGGGTTTTCGGGCCGTCGGTGGGCAACTCCAGATCGAGCGCGCGGTTGACCTCGCGCACCGCCATCGCCCCGTCGGCCGTCGCCGAACCGTCATCACCCCAGGACAACGCCGGCCCGGCCGAGGGCAGCGAGGTGGTGAACTTGCCGATGATCTCCTCCATGATCCCCTCGAGGGTCACCAGGCCCATCAGTTCGCCGTACTCGTCCACAACCAGGCCGATGCGTTCGCGCTTTTCCTGGAAATACTGCAGCTGGGCGATCGCCGGGGTGGTGGCGGGCACGAAGTAGGGTTCGTCCAGCAGGTCCTCGATCGCCTTGCGGTCCAGGGCCCCGGAAAACAGCAGTCCCAGGACCTTGCGCAGGTTAAGCACCCCGGCGATCTCGTCACCGCTGCCGCGGAACACCGGCAACTCGCGGCGATAGCTGGTGGTGAGCTGGCGTGCGATGACATCCATGGCGTCGTCCAGGCGGACGGCCTCGATCTTGGCGCGCGGCACCATGACGTCCTGCACCGTGATCTCGCCGATGTCGAACAGGTTCAGCAGGATCGAGCGGTGCTTGTTCGGCAGCACGTGCGAGGACTCGAGCACGATGGTGCGGATCTCTTCGGCGCTCAAGGGCTGCGCGCCGTCTTCCTGCGGGCGGATGCGCAACAGCCTGAGCAGCGGACGCAGCACGGTGTCCGTGGAGACCACCAGCAGGTGCACGAAGGGCGCAGAGATCCACGCAAGGCCGCGCATGGGCCAGGCCACCAGCCGCGCGACGCCCTCGGCGTTGAGCTGCCCGAGGCGTTTTGGGACGAGTTCGCCCAGCACGATGGAGAAATAGGTGATGACGGCAACGACCAGGGCGGTGGCGACATAGCCGGCCCATGTCGCCTCCAGGCCCTGAGCCACCAGCCAGGCCGCAAACGGCGCGGCGAAGATGGCATTGCCAATGATGCCGTTGAGGATGCCGATGGCGGTGATGCCGATCTGCACTGCCGACAGGAAACGCGTCGGCTCGGCGACCAGCCTGGAGGCGGCGGAGGCGAGCGCGTCGCCGTGCGCAGCGAGCGTCGACAGGCGCGTTCTGCGCGCCGTGAGCAGCGCAACCTCCGACATTGCCAACAAGCCGTTGACGAGGATCAGGCAGGCGAGGATCGCGATTTCCATGGCGGTTCCCGTTCAGGTGGGCACAGTTACTTCGCGAGAATGACTTCGAGCACGAAGCGGCTGCCCGGGTAGGCGAGCATGAGCGCGACAAACCCGGCGAGCGTCCAGCGGAAAGCGGTGCGCCCGCGCCAGCCGTACAGCCAGCGGCCGCACAGCAGCCCGCCGAAGATGATCCAGGACAGCACGATGAACACGGTCTTGTGGTCGAACTTCATCGCCTTGCCGGCGATCGATTCGGAATACATCACGCCGACCACGAAGGTCGCGGTCAGCACGACGAAGGCGGCGCCGGTGAGGCGGAACACTAGCTTCTCCAGCGACAGCAGCGGCGGCAGGTCGCGCGCCACGCGCGCCGGGCTGCTGTGCAGCTGGCGCTCGACCATCGAGATCAGCACCGCGTGCAGCATGGCGACCGCGAACAGGCTGTAGGCAAGCATGCCGGCGACGAGGTGCAGCTTGAACTCTAGCGGATAGGCGTCCGGCGCGAGGCGGCCGGGAAAGAAGGCCGGCAGCGGCGCGCACAGCGCGGCAAAGGCGAGCGCCATCGGCAGCAGCATCGCCACGCGGTAGGCGAGGCTCTCGAGCCAGCAGATCGCCACCGTGAGCCAGAGCATCACGGAGAGCGCCTGCGCGAATCCGAAGCGCAGCTGCGGCGCGGCGAAGATTTCGGCGTACAGCAGCCAGCCGTGCAGCCCGAGCGGAACGAGGAGCGCGGCGCGTTCCCAGGCTTGCAGGCCTGTGCGCGGACCCTCGCGCAGTCCGCCTGCGGCGTCCGCCGTGTTCGCGCGCCAGCGCGTTTGCCAGAAGTGCAACGCGAGCGCGGCGTAGAGGGCGCTCGCGACGACGTGAATTACAATGTCGGGCACGCTTTCAGTTTAGCACCCCACGCCAACGCAGCCGGTCCGCTCACCATGCTCGACAATCTGACCTCGCGCCTCGCAAGAATCGTCAAGACGATGCGCGGCGAAGCGCGCCTCACCGAGGCGAACGTCCAGGAGGCGCTGCGCGAAGTGCGTATCGCGCTGCTGGAGGCCGACGTCGCGCTGCCGGTCGTGAAACATTTCATCGAC
>Ga0315910_10003747_pt1 | contig 12838 bp, 6 predicted proteins | sample EdamamesoilMG_FD_204470 | JGI IMG/M metagenome (GOLD analysis project Ga0315910, IMG submission 204470) | Garden soil microbial communities collected in Santa Monica, California, United States - Edamame soil | ecosystem: Environmental > Terrestrial > Soil > Garden | place: USA: California... | reverse complement strand
CCCGGAGGCCTGGCGATCGAGCACCTGGGCCGGGATGCCGTGGCCGTTCAGGGCCGAGTTCGCGCGCTCGGCGTCGATCAGCGTTCCGGAGAAGACGATCGCGGGGCCGGGGGCCTTGGCCATGCCGGAGAGTCTAGCTCTCGCGAACGACTCCGCGCGCCGCCGCACAGTACAGTGGTGCGCGATGCTCCGCCGGGTGCTCCCCCTGCCCCTGGCGCTCTCGGCGCTCGTCGCCGGCTGCGCCGCGCCGTCCGCGCGCGATTCCGTCCCCGAGGCGCGGGCGCTCGCGCCCTTCGACGGGAAGAGCCTCGCCGGCTGGGAGGGCGACGGCCGCTTCTGGCGCGTCGAGGACGGCGCGATCGTGGGCGAGAGCACGCCGGCGAATCCGTGCGCGGCGACGACCTACCTCGTGTGGCGCGCGGGCGAGGTGGCGGACTTCGAGCTCCACGTGCGCTGGCGCCTGAGCGCCGGCAACTCGGGCGTGCAGTTCCGCAGCACCGTCGGGCCCGAGCTCGCCGTCGCCGGCTACCAGGCCGACCTCGAGGTCGGGCCGGACTGGACCGGTGGGCTCTACGAGCAGGACGGGCGCGGCGTCGTCACGCGCCGCGGCGAGCGCGTCGTGCTCACGGCCGACGGCGCGAAGACGGTCGAGCGCTTCGCCGACGGCGCCGCGCTGCTCGCGCGCGTGCGTCCGGGCGAGTGGAACGAGCTCGCCGTCACGGCCTTCGGGCCGCGGCTCACCATCGCCGTGAACGGCGTCCTCTTCTCGGAGACGCTCGACCTCGACCCCGCCCACGCGGCGCGGCGCGGGGCGCTCGCCCTGCAGCTCCACCAGGGCCCGCCGATGAGGGTCGAGTTCCGCGACTTCGCCCTGCGGGCTCTGGGCGCGCCGGCGCCGCTGGCGACGACGGTCGAGGGCCCGGCCGCCCCGACCCGCAGCGCGTGGGAGGTCGAGGGTGCGCCGCAGTGGATCTGGCCCGACGCGGGCGTGGCCGACGCGCAGCGCGCCTGGTTCCGGCGCGAGTTCGAGCTCGCCCGGGCGCCCGAGCGCGCCGAGCTGTGGATCACCTGCGACAACGGCTTCGACGCCTGGCTGAACGGCCAGGGCGTCGCGACCAGCGACGAATGGACCGAGCCGGAGCGCGTCGACGTCACGCGCTATCTGCGCGCGGGGGCGAACGAGCTCCTCGTGCGCGGCGAGAACGAGGGCTCGGCCGCCGGCCTGATCGCGCACCTCACGGTCGAGGGGCCGGCGCCGCTCACGCTCGACACCGACGCCGGCTGGGCGAGCCTGCTCGAGGATCCCGCGGCGCCGCCTCCTGAAGGCGGACTCGGCGCCTGGCTCGATTCGGCGCAGTGGGGCCGCTCGCGCGCCTTCGGCGGCCTCGAGGCCCAGCCCTGGCGCGGGGTCGCGGCCATCAAGAGCGACGGGCGCGCCCTCGACGGCGCGAAGGTGCGCGTTCCCGAAGGGTTCCGCGCGGAGCTCCTCTACTCGGTGCCCCTCGAGCGCCAGGGCTCGTGGGTCGCGCTGGCCGCCGCCCCGGACGGCCGGCTCTACGCCTCGGACCAGTACGGCGGGCTCTTCCGCATCGAGCCGCCGCCGCTCGGGAGCGACGCGCCCTGCCGCGTCGAGCCGCTGGCGCTGGCGCTGGGCGAGGCGCACGGGTTGCTCTGGGCCTTCGACTCGCTCTACGCCGTCGTCAGCGGCGCGGGCGAGTACGCGAGCGGGCTCTACCGAGCGCAGGACCTCGACCGCGACGGCGAGCTCGAGACCGTCGAGCGCCTGGCGACCTTCGACGGCGACGGCGAGCACGGCCCCCACGCGGTGCTGGCCGACCCCGACGGGCGCTCGCTCGTCGTCGTGGGCGGCAACCACACGGCCGTGCCCGGGCCGCTCACGCGCCTGCGCCTGCCGCGGCACTGGGACGAGGACGCGCTCCTGCCCGTGATCATGGATCCCGGCGGCCACGCGGTCGGCATCCGCGCGCCCGGCGGCTGGATCGTGCGCACCGATCCCGAGGGCCGGAGCTGGGAGCTCGTCGCGGCCGGCTTCCGCAACGCCTACGACGCCGCCTTCGACCGCGAGGGCGAGCTCTTCACCTACGACTCCGACATGGAGTGGGACGTCGGCCTGCCCTGGTACAAGCCCACGCGCGTGCTGCACGTCGTCAGCGGCGCCGAGTTCGGCTGGCGCACCGGCTCGGGCAACTGGCCGAGCGACGTCTACGACGCGCTGCCGCCGGCGGACGAGCTCGGCCTCGGCTCGCCCACGGGCATCGTGTTCGGGAGTGCCACCTCCTTCCCCGAGCCCTGGAAGAGCGCCCTCTTCGCCTGCGACTGGGCCTACGGGCGCATCCACGCGGTGACGCTCGCGCCCGCGGGCTCGAGCTTCCGCGGCACGCACGAGCTCTTCGCGAGCGGCGAGCCCTTCCCCGTGACCGACCTCGTCGCCGGCCGCGACGGCGCGCTGTACGTGACGACCGGCGGGCGCCAGACGCAGGCCGGGCTGTATCGGATCTCGTGGGTGGGGGATCGGGCGGGAGCGCCGGCCACGGCGCGCGCCGGCGCCGCCGAGCGCGCCGAACGGCGCGCCCTCGAGGCCTTCCACGGCCGCGCCGCGCCCGAGGCCGTGCCGCTCGCCCTCGCGCACCTCGGCGACGCGGATCCCTTCCTGCGCAACGCGGCGCGCGTCGCGCTCGAGAGCCAGGACGTCGCGCGCTGGCGCGCGGCTGCGCTGGCGGAGACGGAGCCGCGGCGCGCGCTCGAGGCCTTGCTCGCGCTGGTGCACAGCGATCCCGAGCTTCCGGCGGCGCCGGTGCTCGAGCGCGCGCTGGAGATCCAGGCCGAGCCGGGGCTGCGCCTGGATGCCCTGCGCCTGATCGAGGTGGTCCTGTGCCGCCGCCAGACGAGCGAGGCCGAGCGCAGGCACCTCGCCGAGCGCCTCGACGGCGCCTACCCGAGCGGCGACGCGCGCCTCGACCGGGCCCTGCTGCCGCTGCTCGCCTGGCTGCAGGCCGATGTATCCGGGCGGGCGCTCGCCGCGCTCGATTCGGCGGACAGCCTGCCCCATCCCCAGGAGGAGCGCCTGGCCATCCTCTACGCCCTGCGCGTCCTCGGGCGCGGCTGGGACGAGCCGCTGCGCGCGCGCTTCCTCGCCGCGCTCGACGCCGCCGTCGCGAGCGTGAAGGGCGGCGCGAGCGCGCGCGGCTACGCCGAGGCCATCCGCACCCAGGCGCGCGAGTGCCTGGGCCTCTCGCCGGCCGGGTCAGACGACGTCGTTCCTCCGCTTCCTGTCACCGGGCTCGCCCTCGCGGGCCGCCCGCTGCGCGAGTGGCGCCTCGGCGACCTCGACCTCGCCGGGACCGCCGCGGGTCGCTCCTTCGAGGGCGGCCGCGCCGCCTACGCCGCCGCGAGCTGCGGGCAGTGCCATCGCCTGGCGGGCGAGGGCATGAACCTCGGGCCCGACCTCACGGGCGCGGGCGGACGCTACTCGGCGCGCGACCTCCTGCTCGCCATCCTCGAGCCCTCGCGCGAGGTTCCTGACGTCTGGCGCGACACCGAGCTCTGGGGCGAGGACGAGCTCCTCGCCGCCGGACGCCTCGAGCAGGACGAGGGCGACGAGATCGTCGTGCGCGAGGCCTCCGGCACGAGCGTGCGCGTCCCGCGCGCCTCCGTCGTCGAGCGCCGCCTGCACCCGCTCTCGCGCATGCCCGACGGCCTGCTGGCGCCGCTGACGGAGGAGGAGATCCTCGACCTGCTCGCCTACGTCCTCGCCGGCGCCGACCCGAGCGCCGACCGCTTCGCGCGCTGACGTCCCGTCCGCTCGCGAAGCGTCCGTTCCTAGCCGAGCTCGCCCGCGTCCGGCACCACACCGGACGTCCCGTCGCGCGCGGCCGTGGCCGCGATCCACGCCGCGTCGTGCGTCGGGCCGCGGTCCATGCCGGGGCACGTGCGCGCGGCGGCGGCCCAGTGGGCGGGGGAGGCCAGGTTCTTGCGCCAGAAGGGCCAGCTGCGGCACTGGCGCGGGCGCAGGGCGTAGACGGTGCAGCCGCGCTCGCGGTCCCAGAAGACGCAGTCGTGGTTCGCGCGCTCGATCAGGGAGAGGGCGCCGTCGTCGAGGAGGCGCGTGTAGCGCGCGCGGAACTCGGGCTCGGGGAGGGCGAGGTGGCGGGCGAGGGCGGCGGACTCGGCGGCGTCGAGGCGCACGCTGCCGGGCTCGCCCGTGCAGCAGTGGCCGCAGCGCGTGCACTCGAAGGCGAGACCCGATCCGTACCAGGGCGCGTCCGAGGTCATGGGCTCAGCACATGAAGCGGCCCAGCGGCAGGCCGCCGACGGCGAGGATGATCGGCACGTCGGCGAGACACGAGATCGCGATGCCGCCCAGGCGCCAGCCGCGCGCGCGCGCCGAGGCGCCGGCGAGAAAGCCGCGGAAACCGGGGCGCGGGCGCGAGAGCAGGAGCTCGATCAGGCCCCACTCGATCCAGCGCACGGGCACGTACACGGCCCCGTACACGAGCACCGAGGCCAGGCGCACGCTGGCGATCCCGTACTCGTTCAGCCCGGCGAACAGGACCTGGGCGGCGAGGAAGATCCCGATGCCGAAGCCCAGGCCGAGGAGGAAGCGCACGCTGCCGAAGAGCAGCGCCTCGATGCGCTTCCGCGTCGGCGCGAGCCAGCGGATGCCGAGCACGCACCACGACGAGTAGGCCAGCACCTTGAGGAGCGCGTACGCGCCGGCGATCCAGAGCGAGGCGTCCAAGGTGCGCAGAGGATATCCGCGCGCGCCTGGACTCTCACCGACTCACTCGCGCGGCGCGAGGGCGAACTCGAGCGGCGGCTCGGCGCCGTCCAGGCGCCCGATCGAGAACGGCCCGCGCGCGCGGAGGCCGCCCTCGCCGCCGACGATGAGCAGGTACTCGCCGGGCGGGGCCGAGACGCGCGCCTCGAGCCCATCGGCCGGCCCGGCCCACACGGCCGGACCGCCGTCACGCCCGTGCAGGGTGGCCTGGAGCCAGCGCGGCGCCTCCGCGCCCGCGGGCAGGGTGAAGCGCGCGCGCCGCAGGCCGCAGGGCTGGAGCGCGATCTCGAGGCGCTCCTCGATCCCGGGGCGGATCACGATCGTGCGCACCTCGTCGCGCACGAAGTCGCCGCCCACGCGCAGGGTGTGCGCGCCGGGCGCGAGCGGGCCGCTGACGAGCTCGTCCTCTTGAAGGCGCAGCACGCCGCCCTCGCGGTTGTTCGGATCGGCGAGGACCGTATGAAGCGCCGCCAGGCGGTCATGCGGGAGGCCGGTGAGGTGCACTCGCAGGCTGCCGCCGGGGGCGAGCTCGATGCGCCCGAGGTCGAGCGTCTCGCCCGCCACGAGCTCGCGCCGGCCCAGGCGCACCCACGGGAAGGACGCGTGCCGGAGCTCGAGGTCGACCGCCCCGGGCGGCACGTCCGCCACGCGGAAGCGCCCGGGCTCGGCGTTCTCGAACGAGCGCCACAGCTGCCGCCCGTCGTGCCACACCTGCAGCTCCGCGCCGACGAGGGGCGCGCCGTCGGGGCCCACGACCTCGGCCGTGAGGCGCGCGCGCTCGCGCTCGAGGTCGGGCAGACGGAGCTCGAGCTCGGCCGGCGAGGGCCGCACGTCCTCGAGCTCGAGCCAGGGGAAGCCGCGCCAGCCGGCCGGCCCCTGCACCCACAGGAGATGCGGCTCGTCCTCGAGCTCGGCCAGCGCGAAGCGCCCGTCGGCGTCGCTCTGGCCCGAGCGCACGCGCGGGCCGCCCGGGCCGTCGGGAAGCGCGACCACGACCGCGCCCTCGACCGGCGCGCCGGGCGCATCGACGACGCGGCCGCGCAGGCCGAGGGTGGGCGCGAGGTGCGCTTCCCACTCGCGCGTCCCGCCCGGCGAGAGCGCGAGCTCGATCTGCGCCTCGCCCCGCTCGGCGTGGCGCGCGACGAGCGTGCGCCTTCCCGCGGCGAGGCCGGCGAGCTCGTAGCTCCCGTCGAGGCCCGTCCAGGTGCTCGCCGCGGCGAAGCCCTTGCTCTCGTCGGCCGTCACATTCACGCACGCGAGCGGCTCTCCGCGCGCATCGAGCACGCGCCCGACCACGCGCGCCTCCGGCGCCAGCGTGAGCACGAGCTCGTTCGGCCCACCGGCGAGGACCTCGCACTCGCCCGCGAACGGGCCGAAGCCGGGCGCGCGCGCCTGCACCGGTTGCCGCCCGAGGGGCGCGCAGTCGAGCGCGAAGCGGCCGTCCGCGTCCGAGGTCGCGCGCCGCGGCGCGCCGGCGGGCAGCCAGGCGCCGTCGTCGGCGCGCGAATCGTAGGGCGGCCGCTCCTCCCCGAGCAGGACGAGCGCGCCGGGCACGGGCGCGCCGTCGCGGTCGAGCACGCGCCCGCGCAGCGCGGCGCCCGCGCGGTCGAGCACGAGCACGAGCTCCTGGCGCTCGCCGGCCGCGCCGCGCACGCTGCGCTGGCCCGAGGGCGCGAAGCCGGGTTTTTCGGCCGAGAGGTAGTGGTCGGCACCGATGCAGGCGACCTCGAAGCGCCCGTCGGCGTCCGCGCTCGCGACGGTGTGCCCGAGGTCCGTGCGGTAGCGCTCCGAGACGCGCACGAGCGCGCCGGCGACGGGCGCGCCGGCGCCGTCGAGCACGTGCCCGACCACGCGCACGCCGTCGTGCAGGCGCAGGGTCAGGGTGCGCGTCTCGCCCTCGGCGAGGAAGGTGTCGTTCTCGGCGCCGCGCAGCAGGCGCACGTGGGCCGGGCCGCGCGCGAGGCCCTCGAAGCGCGCCTCGCCGGCCGCGTCCGTGCGCGCCGGCAGCGAGGCGTCGAGGCGACCGCCGTTGGGCGTCACGAGCACGACCTCACCCGCGGCCGGCTCGCCGTCGGGCCAGCGCGCGCGCACGAGCAGCGCGGCGCCGCTGAGGGCGGGCGCGGCGACGGGCTCGGGCTCCGGCGCGGGCGGCTCGACGGCGGCGCGCTCCGACTCGGGCGGCGCGCGCACCGCCACGGGCGGCGCGGGGTCGAGCTCGCTCGCCGTGACGGGCGCGTCCGCGAGCACGGGCGCGGGCGCGCTCGGTCCCGGGCGGTTCCACCACACGAGCGACAGGGCGACGACGAGGACGGCGGCGAGGGCGACGAGCTTCTTCACGAGCAGGGCTCCTCCGATGCGGGCCAAGACGGCGGTCCAGGGCGCATGGAGGGCCGCGGCGCGGGCCACGACCGCGTCGCGCACGGCGGCGAGGCCGCGCGTGGGGACGCACAGGAGGACGAGCGCTCCCGCGAGGCCGGCCGGCAGCGCGCGGCGCAGGACGTCCGTCCCGCGCGCGAGCTGCGAGCGCACCGTGCCCGGCGGACGGCCGAGGGCCGCGGCGATCTCCGGCACCGAGAGCCCGTGCCGCAGGCGCAGCACGAGCACGGCGCGGAAGGCCTCGGGCACGCGCGCGAGCGACGAATCCAGGCGCTCGAGCAGCTCGGCCCGTTCGGCCTCGAGCTCGGGCGACGGGGGCGTCGCGCGCGCGAGGCGCTCCGGGTCGGGCCGGCGTCCCGAGCGCTGGCTCGCGCGGCGCGCCTCGTGTCCGAGGATGCCGACCAGCCAGGGCAGGACGCGCCGGTCCGGGTCGAAGCTCGACGCACGCTCGAGGGCCGTGACGAAGGTCGCCTGCAGCACGTCCTCGGCCTCGGCCGCGTCGCGCGCGAGGTGCAGGGCGAGCCGCAGGAGCTCGGGCGCGAGCCGGTCGTAGACCTCGCCCAGCAGCGCGGGCTCGCCCGTGCGCGCGAAGCGCGCGAACAGGACGTCGACCTCGCCCCGCTGGGCTTCCTCGTGGATCTCCATGACGGAGCGGACTTGCAGCGAAGGGCCCACGGCGCTCCCGGATTCTGGCAGAAAACACCTGGCCGGGGCGGCTAGCCTCTCTTGCCAACCGCTAGCCTCAGGTTCCAGCAGGATGAAGGTCTACTGTGAACACGGGGCAATGACGCCCCTTCTGAAGCGGCTGGTTCGGAGTGGCCAGGTCGAGTTGGTCCACTTCCCCTATGACCCTGATCCAAGGGGCAGGTTCAGAAAACCAACAGCTAGCCCATCCCTGGCTCAGGTCAGGGACCTTCACCTTTCTGTTGGCGAGTACTCCCAATGGGCGATTCGCGACTTCACAGGGTCCGAGCACTTGGAGGCAATAGTCGCCCTTGTCGGAGCATCCAACAGGCGGGACGCCTTGCATGTTGATTCGGCCTATCGTTCAGGGTGCCGCTGCATGCTGACAAACGACTCAGACATACTTCGGAGCCGGCATGAACTCACAAGGCTGCTTGGCCTTCGATTCTTCTCTCCTGACGAAGGAGAGTTCATTCAGTTCTTGGTCGAGAACGGAATTGATCCGCCTGACTTGCACGGGCGCGGCTAGAGCCCCTGCACGAACAGGTTGCGGAAGTCGATCAGCACCTCGTCGGCGATGTTCTCGCTGCCGTGGTGCTGCAGGCCGATGAAGCCCTTCTCCGCGCGCTTCGCGAAGGGCTCGCCCGATTCGGGCGTGAGCGCGGTCGTGTCGACGTCGTAGAGCGTGCGGCCGTTCAGGGCCACGGCCAGGCGCGGGCCGCGGTAGAGGATCTCGTAGGTGTTCCACTCGCCCAGCGGGCGCAGCGCGTGCTCGCGCGGCGGGACGGCGCCGTACAGGCTGCCGGTGAACTGCCAGGGCGCGAGCTTGCTCTTCGTGACCGTCTCCCAGTTGAAGTCGTCGAGGATCTGCACCTCGCAGCCGGAGAAGGCCGCGTTCGAGCCGTCGCGCGCCGCGCGCAGGAACAGGCCCGAGTTCGCCATGCGCGCGATGCGGAAGTCGAGGCGCAGGCGGAAGTCGTCGAAGTCGGTCTTGGTGCGCAGCTCCCCGCCCTCGCCCTTGGCGAGGAACGAGAGCACGCCGCCCTTCGTGCGGTAGCGGTCGGCCGGGCCGCCCACCTCCCAGCCGGCCAGGCTCTCGCCGTCGAAGAGCGGGAGCCAGCCCGCCTCGCGGCCCGCCTGCGTCAGCTCCATGCGCCCGCTCGAGTGCGCGGTGAAGGGCTCCTCGCCGAAGAGCGGCAGCTCGCGCAGGCGGATGTTGCGGAAGCGCGCTGCGCCCGTGTCGCCGCGCTCGCCGTGCACCTGCAGGCCGATCAGGCCCGTGGGCGCGTAGCCGGGGCTGTCCTCCTCGAGCTCGTAGTCCACCAGCCGCTCGCCGTTCAGCCAGGCCTGGACGTGCATGTCGAAGCCGGTGCAGCGCACGACGAGCTCGTTCCAGGCGTCGGCGCGGAAGAGGGCCGCGCCCTTCTCGTTGTGCTGCAGGAACCCGTCGGCGTAGATGGCGCCGATCTCGCCGTCCTCGCGCCAGTCGAGGGTCACCTGGGCGCCCTTGCCCTCGGGCGCCATGCGCAGGAACACGCCCGAGTCGAAGGGCCGGTCGAGCTCGACCTCCAGGCGCAGCTCGAAGGCCGCGTAGGCGCGCTCCGTGTAGAGCAGCCCGCCCGCGCCGTCCGGGCCCTGGCGCCCGACGATGCAGCCCTCCTCGACCTTCCACTCCGCGTTGCCGTCGTAGTGCCCGCCCTTCGTCACCCAGCCGGTCAGGCTGGCGCCGTCGAAGAGGCGCGTGAAGCCCGGCTCGGGCGCGGGCGTCTGCAGGGCGAGGGCGGAGAGCGCGAGGCCGGAGAGCGCGGAGAGCGGGAGCATCCGCGGATGATACGGCGGGAAGTCAGGGACCGGCGCCGAGGTGCTCGAACAGGCGCTCGGCCTTGCCGCGCGCGGGCGTCCAGGGCACGCCCACCTCGGCGAGGAGCGCGCGCAGGGCGGCCTCGACCGCGGGTGCGGCGGCCGCATCGGGGAGCTCGAGCTCGAGCTCGTGCTCGACGTGCCCGCCGGGGAAGTGAGTGCGGTCGAGCTCGAGCACGAGCCCGGCCAGGCGCTCGCTCGCGATCGCCAGGCGCTCGTTCCGGAAGGAGCCCAGGTGCAGGAGCGCCTGACCGCCGACGAGCTCGTGCGCGCGCCGCGCCAGCGCCGAGCCCGGGCGGCGCGCGCGGAACAGGACCAGCGGATCGAGCGTGCCGGCGAGCACGGCCTGCGCCTCGTCGGGCGCGAGCTCGAGCTCCTCCTCGGCACGCGCGTGCAGCGCGCCGGCGCCCGGTGTCACCGGCGTCGCCTGCGGCGGGCCCTTGAGCGTGAGCGTGCGCGCCGTGCCGGCGCTGCGGAGGCGCAGGCCCGAGCGTCCGCGCGCCAGGGCGCGCGAGCGCGTGTCGAAGAAGTGGTTCTCCTGCACGACCGGGACCTGGGCCGGATCGGCGCCGAGGCGCGCGAGCAGGCGCGCGCGCGCCGCCTCGCCGGGCAGGGCCAGCTTGAACTCGACCTCGAGCGCGTCGGCCGCCATTGCGGGCCACGGTAGCGCACGCGCGCCGGCCGCGCCCCGTCCGTCAAGACACGGCCACCGAAGCTTGACCGACTCTCGACGCGTGCGCCGCGCCGCCACGCCCTAGAGTGCGCACACCTCGCCCCGAACCGGACGCTCGGAGGCACGGTCTCCGGGGAGGAGCGGCGGCCCGCGCGCAGGGGCGCGGGCCGCCGCGCTCTTGACCGGGCCTTGATGCTTTGGCGCCTGCGCGGTTTCATGCGAGAATCCGGCAGGCTGCCGCGTGACCCGGAACGCCAAGAAGAACGACCTCGCGGACCCCGCGCTGTTCCTGAACCGCGAGCTCTCCCTGCTCGAGTTCAACCGGCGCGTCCTGGCCCAGGCGCGCGACACCGGGCTGCCGCTGCTCGAGCGCCTGCGCTTCCTGACGATCTGCAGCACGAACCTGGACGAGTTCTTCGAGATCCGCGCGGCGGGCTTGAAGGAGCAGGTCACCTACGGCGTGCAGCACTTCCAGCCGGACGGGATGTCGCCCCAGGAGACGCTGCGGCGCATCTCGGTCGTCGGGCACGAGCTCGTGTCCGAGCAGTACCGCGTGCTGAACGAGGAGCTCCTGCCGGCCCTGGCCGAGCAGGGCATCCAGCTCCTGCGGCGCGGGAGCTGGACGGCCGAGGACGGGCGCTGGATCAAGCGCCACTTCCTGTCCGAGGTGCTGCCCGTGCTCACGCCCATGGGCATCGACCCGGCGCACCCGTTCCCGCGCGTTCTGAACAAGGGCCTGTGCATGGCCGTCACGGTCGAGGGCCGCGACGCGTTCCACCGCTCGAGCGGGGTCGCCGTCGTGCAGGTGCCGCGCTCGCTGCCGCGCCTGATCGCCCTGCCGCGCGAGGGCCCGGGCGAGTACGCCTTCGTGATGCTGTCGTCGGTCATCCACGAGCACGCCGGCGAGCTCTTCCCGGGCATGTCCGTCACGGGCTGCTTCCAGTTCCGCGTCACGCGCAACAGCGACCTGTGGGTGGACGAGGAGGAGGTCGACAACCTGCTGCAGGCGCTCAAGGGCGAGCTGCCCAACCGCAAGTTCGGCGAGGCCGTGCGCCTGGAGGTGGCCGACACCTGCAGCCCGGACATGGCGCAGTTCCTGCTGCGCAACGCGGGCCTCTCGGCCGACGACCTCTACCGCGTCAACGGGCCCGTGAACCTGCACCGCCTGGCGGCGGTGTACGAGCTCGTGCAGCGGCCCGAGCTCAAGTTCCCGCCCTTCGTCCCGGGCACGCAGCCCAAGCTCGCCCAGACGAGCGACCTGTTCGAGCTCATCCGCGCCGAGGACGTGCTGCTGCACCATCCCTTCGAGTCCTTCGCGCCGGTGGTGCAGCTGCTGCAGCAGGCGGCCGAGGACCCGCACGTCCTGGCCATCAAGCAGACGCTGTACCGCACCGACGTGGGCTCGCCCATCGTCACGGCCCTGCTCGACGCGGCGCGCGCGGGCAAGGAGGTGACGGCCGTGGTCGAGCTGCGCGCGCGCTTCGACGAGGCCACCAACATCGACCTCGCCACGCGCCTGCAGGAGGCCGGCGCCAACGTCGTGTACGGCATCGTGGGCTACAAGGCGCACGCGAAGATGCTGCTCATCGTGCGGCGCGAGGGCCGGCGCCTGCGGCGCTACGTGCACCTCGGCACGGGCAACTACCACCCCGGCACGGCGCGCGTGTACACCGACCTCGGCCTGTTCACGGCCCGGCCCGAGATCGGCACAGACGTGCACAAGCTCTTCCAGGAGCTGACCGGCCTGGGCCAGGTCGCGCGCCTGAAGTGCCTGCTGCGCTCGCCCTTCACGCTGAAGAGCGCCATGCTCGAGCGCATCGGGCGCGAGATGGACGCGGCGCGCGCCGGCCGCAAGGCGCGCATCGTGGCGCGCCTGAACTCGCTCTCGGATCCCGGCCTCATCCAGTCCCTGTACGAGGCCTCGCAGGCGGGCGTGGAGATCGACCTCCTGGTGCGCGGCATCTGCTGCCTGCGCCCGGGCGTGCGCGGCGTGTCCGAGAACATCCGCGTGCGCTCGATCGTGGGGCGCTTCCTCGAGCACAGCCGCGCCTACTACTTCTTCGCCGGCGGCGAGGAGGAGGTGCTGCTCTCCAGCGCCGACTGGATGGAGCGCAACTTCATCCGGCGCTTCGAGGTGTGCTTCCCGGTGCTGGACGAGGCCCTGCGCTCGCGCGTGCTGGCCGAGGCGCTCGAGCTGCCGCTCTCCGACAACCAGCAGGCCTGGCTGCTGCAGTCCGACGGCGAGTACGTGCGCGTGCCGCACGGCAAGGAGCCGCTGAAGAGCCAGCAGGCGCTGCTCGAGCACCATTCGGAGCGCACGCCCCTGCGCCCGCGCGGCTCGCCCGACCGCACCCGCGACAGCGCCCGCCGCAGCGGGGCCCGGCGCCGGCGCGAGCGCGAACGCGACGACGAGCGCGACGAGCCGCGCTCGCGGCGCGCGTAGGGCC
>Ga0315910_10003745_pt1 | contig 12842 bp, 13 predicted proteins | sample EdamamesoilMG_FD_204470 | JGI IMG/M metagenome (GOLD analysis project Ga0315910, IMG submission 204470) | Garden soil microbial communities collected in Santa Monica, California, United States - Edamame soil | ecosystem: Environmental > Terrestrial > Soil > Garden | place: USA: California... | reverse complement strand
CCCAGCGATCAAGCGGATCAGCCCTGATGGAAGGCTTTCAATCGTTTTTGGCGCCCGCCAAGATCAATCTTTTCCTGCACATTGTCGGCCAGCGTAAAGACGGCTATCACTTACTGCAAAGTGCGTTGCGCCTGCTCGATTTGTACGACACCATTCATTTAAAACCCAACGATAGCGGCCAAATCAAGCGGGTAAAGGATATGGCTAACATTCCCCTGGAGAATGACCTCGGCATGCGTGCTGCGGTTTTATTGCAGCATCACACGGGCTGCAAAAAAGGAGTTGATATTGCGACGGAGAAAAGTATTCCTATCGGTGGCGGCTTGGGTGGTGGCAGTTCGGACGCAGCAACTGTGCTGTTGGCACTCAATCGTTTGTGGAATTTACATTTACCGCGCGCAGAATTGCAGGACTTGGGCTTGCGGCTTGGTGCTGATGTGCCGTTTTTTATATTTGGCCAGAATGCCTGGGTTGAGGGCATAGGTGAGCAGTTGCAAGTCTTACCACTTAACCCCGCTTATTATGTAGTATTGACGCCACCGCTACATGTTTCCACGGCACAAGTTTTTGCGAGTTTTGAATTGACAAGAAACACGATTCCCACGACAATAGCGGCCTTTTCAAGCCTACTATCTGGGAGCCTGATTGCTTTATCCGGGGATTCGTTTAAAAATGACCTCGAACCTGTAGTTTGCCGGCAATATTCGGCTGTCGCGCACTGTCTGGAATGGCTAAATCAATTCTCGCGGGCACGCATGAGCGGTTCTGGCGCATCGGTATTTGCAGAGTTTGAGAACCAAACCCAGGCTAAATCGGTGTTTAACAAAATTTCAGGCGAAAAGAAGTTGCAACAAACGGCTAGCTTTATGGCGCGCGGGCTGAATCAGCACCCGCATTACAGTTTTGCTGATTGAATGATGTGAAGTTTGAATTAATTGGGGAGTCGCCAAGCTGGTTAAGGCACTGGGTTTTGATCCCAGCATGCGAAGGTTCGAATCCTTCCTCCCCAGCCAGTATAATGTAGTTGAGTTACCACTTTTTAAGCCTTACTTGAGCAGAGGAATCCCACTGTGGCCAATGGCGACATGATGGTGTTTACCGGCAACGCGAATCCAAAGCTTGCCAAAAAAGTTGCGGACCACCTCGGCATCAAGCTGGGGCGCGCAGCTGTCGGCCGCTTCAGTGATGGCGAGGTGATGGTTGAGTTGCTGGAAAACGTGCGCGGCAAGGACGTATTTGTGTTGCAGTCTACCTGTCACCCAACCAATGACAGCTTGATGGAGGTGTTGGTGATGGTGGATGCGCTGCGTCGCTCCTCTGCTGCCCGTATTACCGCTGCCATCCCCTATTTTGGCTATTCGCGGCAGGATAGGCGCCCACGTTCAGCGCGTGTTGCGATTACAGCAAAAGTGGTAGCCAATATGCTCACCAGTGTGGGCGTTAATCGCCTGCTGACGATGGATTTGCACTCAGACCAGATCCAGGGATTTTTCGAAATTCCGGTAGATAACATTTACGCATCCCCTATTTTGCTGGGTGACGTAAACAAGAAGAAATACAAGGATTTAGTGGTGGTTTCACCAGATGTAGGCGGCGTGGTGCGCGCGCGTGCTCTAGCCAAGCAATTAGGTTCGGATTTGGCTATTATCGACAAACGTCGCGCCAAGCCAAACGAGGCCAAAGTGATGAATATCATTGGCGATGTCGCCGGCCGCACCTGCGTAATCATGGATGACATGGTAGATACCGCCAATACGCTATGTGAAGCGGCGCTTGCCTTAAAGAAGGATGGCGCGCTCAAGGTGGTTGCCTATTGTACCCACCCGGTATTATCCGGCTCTGCAGTCAAGCGCATTGAAGGCTCCCAACTGGATGAGCTAGTGGTCACTAACACTATCCCGTTGCGCCCGGATGCAGCCGACTGCAAGAAGATTCGTCAATTGAGCGCGGCAGAATTGCTGGCAGAAACGATACGCCGCATCAGTCATGAGGATTCGGTAAGTACGCTGTTCGTAGATTAAAAGTTTCGGCAATTCAGTCTTATAAAACTGAATTGCCATAATCGTGTTATCTGGTCGCGGATGACACACAATCAGGAGTAGTAAAATGCAAATCGAAATTAACGCAAATAAGCGCGAGAAACATGGTACGGGTGCGAGCCGCCGTATGCGTAGCGCTGGTAAGGTACCAGGCATTCTGTATGGCGCCGGTAAGGCAGCAGTCAGTATCGAGCTGGAACTGAAGTCATTGTATCTGCAGTTCCGTCACGAAGCTTTCCACGCTTCCATTTTGTCGCTCGACCTGGACGGTGATAAGCAACAAGTATTGTTGCGTGATTACCAAATGCATCCAGTGCGCAACACCATTCAACACATCGACTTTCAGCGCGTCAGTGCCACTGAGAAGATTCACGTTAAAGTGCCATTGCACTTTATCAATGCCGATATCGCCCCGGGCGTCAAAGTGGGCGATGGCGTGGTAACTCACATCTACACTGAGGCCGACGTAAGCTGCCTGCCAAAAGATCTGCCTGAGTTCATCGAAGTGGATTTGGGAAGTCTGGAAATTGGTCAAGCCGTGCATCTGTCTCAAATTCCGCTGCCGGAAGGCGTGGAGTTCGTACTGCTTTCACATGGTAATGATGCTTCAGTTGCTTCTGTGGCCAAGCCTAAGGTTATTGTTGAAGAAGAACCAGTAGCAGCAGAGGTAGCTGCTGAAGGCGAAACCCCTGCTGCTGAAGGCGATGCTCCAGCAGCACCTGCTGCAGAGTAAATAACTCAGCGCAAAAAAGATTAACGCGCGTTTCGGGCGACCGGGACGCGCGTTTTAATTTAGAATTCCATAATCATGACTAATGGCATCCAGTTAATCGTTGGCTTAGGCAACCCGGGCGGAGAATACGAAGCCACGCGCCATAACGCCGGTTTCTGGTGGCTGGATCAAGTGTGTGCCGAGACCTCCAGCAAGCTATCAACGGAAGCCAAATTCTTCGGGCAAGCTGGTCGCCTTAAATCAGCATGGCTCTTGAAACCAAGTACCTTCATGAATAACAGCGGCCGCGCGGTTGCGGCGCTGGCAAATTTTTATAAGATTCCCGCAGAGGCTGTTTTGGTGGTGCACGACGAGCTGGATCTACCGCCGGGCGAGGTCAAACTGAAAAAAGGTGGTAGCCATGGCGGGCATAATGGACTTAAGGATATCGTAGCGCAGATCGGCACACAGGATTTCTGGCGCTTGCGCCTCGGCATAGGCCACCCCGGCCCCAGTATGCTCAACAAAGCTGAAGCGGTGATCGGCTATGTGCTGCACCAGCCGACAAAAGGCGAAATGGCACTTATTGAGCAAGGTATAGATGCCAGCACCATGCTGTTACCCATGTTGCTAGATGGCAACTTCGAGGCCGCGATGTTGAAGCTACACACCAAACCTTGATGATGAGTACTTTAGAAATTCAGGGTTTTGGGATATAGCGCGACCAACTATTCCGTCTGTATTTAGCTCAAGCACAAGACGGCAAGGATAGAAGAAACAAGGCAGTACATTTTAGTACGGTGAGTCGATGATGACGCAGCCAACGCAGTAATTGGTTAAATACAGACAGGAATAGAAATGAAGTGTGGAATTGTGGGCTTGCCGAACGTGGGGAAATCCACCCTTTTCAATGCCATCACCAAGGCAGGCATCGCTGCGGAGAATTATCCCTTCTGCACCATCGAGCCTAACGTCGGCATTGTCGAGGTGCCCGACCCGCGCATCCAGCCGCTGGTGGATATCGTCAACCCGCAAAAGATACAGCCCGCCATCGTGGAGTTTGTAGATATTGCAGGCCTCGTTGCGGGCGCTTCAAAAGGTGAAGGCCTGGGCAACAAGTTTCTCGCCAATATCCGCGAGACTGACGCGATTACCCATGTAGTGCGCTGTTTTGAAGATGCCAATGTCGTCCACGTCGCCAACAAGGTTGACCCGCTATCTGATGTAGAAACCATCAATACCGAGCTTGCGCTGGCGGATATGGAAACGGTGGATAAAACCATCCAGCGCGAAAGCAAGAAGGCCAAGTCTGGTGATAAGGAAGCTATTGCGCTATGTGCCGTGCTGGATAAAGTGCAAAAGTGCCTGGACCAAGGCCATGCAGTGCGCACGCTGGGGCTGGATGCTGATGAGCTGCAACTCATCAAGCCCTTATGCCTGATTACCGTCAAGCCCGTCATGTACCTGGCCAATGTGGATGAACGCGGTTTTGAGAATAATCCACTGCTGGATAAAGTCGTCGAGCTGGGCAAAAAAGAATATGCGCCCGTAGTGACCATCTGCGCCAAGATCGAGGCGGAGATATCAGACCTTGAAGATGAGGACAAAATGCTGTTCCTAACCGAGCTGGGGCTGGATGAGCCGGGGTTGAACCGCGTCATCCGTGCGGCTTATGATCTGCTGGGGCTACAGACCTACTTCACCGCTGGGGTTAAGGAAGTGCGCGCCTGGACAGTCAAGAAAGGCGCCACCGCGCCACAGGCCGCGGGCGTTATTCATACCGATTTTGAGCGCGGCTTTATCCGTGCCGAAGTGATCAGCTATGACGAGTACGTCAAACACAAAGGCGAACAAGGATCAAAAGAAGCAGGCAAGATGCGTCTCGAAGGAAAAACATACATTGTTCAAGACGGTGATGTTATGCACTTCTTGTTTAATGTTTGAGTTTGGCGCCAAACCGAGCTGCTTCAGCAGCCGTTTTGGCGGACATGCCCCTTGCGGGTATGGGCGCTAAACAATAGAATAGCGGGCTTCGCAAAATCTACAGGTTTACCGGGTGATGTAGCTCAGCTGGTTAGAGCGATGGATTCATAATCCATAGGTCGAGGGTTCAAGTCCCCCCATCACCACCAATATAAAAGCCACTCCGGAGATGGAGTGGCTTTTATATATAACATCAATTAATTCAGGTACCTGAATGGATCGGCAACACTTTATTTTGAACCACAGAAAACCTAACCCTGCCCCTTTGTAGGCCTTAAATTTAAGGCCTACATATTGTTCAGGTCGTCGATTGCGTCAATAACCATCCCCGTCCCAATTGCAATCATAAGGATATCCTTAGCAACCCGCACGTAGCGATATCCAGCAGGCGGGTTACCCAGCTCCATGACTATTCTGGGCGGTAAATCGTAAAAAATTACGTCGCGCGGCAATGGATATCCCTTTTTCCACTTCTTAGCCTGTCCGGGAGGCATACAACCATTATTTTTCTTGGCTAGGCCAGGAGGACAATGGCCTCGCTGAGCCTCTTGGGCATAGTAATCTCTGATGATGACGCGTTGACGATCGTCAAAGTGAACGTTCGGGGTTACGCCACCCCCACCCTCTTGTTGGTGATTGCCGTCATCATTGCCACCGCCTTTGTGTTTTTGACTATTCTTTTGGCTTTTGTCTTTACCGACTCCATCTGGTTTTTCGGCTAAAGCGGGGGCGGATAGAAGCAATCCGGCAAGTAGCGCAAAAGTTATTCGGTAGCTCATAAAAGGTGTTTTAATCATTTTGATCCCCAGTAAATTGTTTGAAGCAAAGTAACAACCCTACTCATGATAACGCTTGATAACGAAAGACGGCTTACATTTTCGTAACACAATGGCGACTAGAGAGATATCACTGCACGGAGTTTTTGTAGACTAGCGCGTATAAACTTCAAATACATTTTCTTCTCGAGAAGGGCGCGGCACCTGGCGCAACGGGACTCCCACAATCATGCTATGCGCGCAGCGTGGCGGGTTATGGGGAAGATCGCGCTCCCTGCGGTTCACAGTACGTGCGTATAGGTAATACTGCAGTTTGTCTCAATATGAGACTTAACTTCCCTGATACTGCTTTGACATGTTAATCCTTAATTGAGTGCAAGATATAGCAGCTTTTCTTTTCGACCCAATCTCGGCATAATTTCAGGCGACTTAACTTCCTAAGAGATTATTAGGTGTCGCTATGTCCGAACTTACTACGGAACAGAGACGGTTGCATGGTGAAGCAAACCTGGATGAATTTTTCAGGACTGTAGCACCAGAGTTAAAAGCGCATGTCGTCTCACTGCCCCAGCGCATTTCAAGAATGAATGCGCGTCGGGATATCAAGCTGAAAGAAGTGCTGAATACGGCAGACCGGATTATGGATCATGCCCAGAAATTCGCCGCCTGCCGCATGGGCTGCGGACATTGCTGCTATGTCTCTGTGCCGATTACTGACTTTGAGGCGAAATGGATAGGCGAGAGACTCAATACCGAGCCTGCGCCCATCAAGCAGAGCATCCGGCGCAACCTTACAGAAGTCTCTGGCAAGACGCCTTGCGTCTTCCTCAAGGATAATTCCTGCTCTATCTACGAGTTCCGCCCGCTGACCTGCCGCATCCACATGAATTTCGATATCGATAATTACTGGTGCCGGCATGAGAACGTGAACCACCCGGATGCGGCCATCCCCAAGCCTACCATCACCGCCCTTACCGAGGCCTATCACCAACTGGGCGAAGGATTAAAGCCCATCGTGGCGGATATCCGTGATTTCTTTCCAAATGGAAAAGCCGTTTAGCCAGGTGGTAAGGTAGCCTGACATCCTTTTTATAAAAGGGGACAGACCCTATTATATCCGCGATACAAATGAGAACGGAGGCTTTTAGCCTCCGTTTTTGATTCTACTTATGCAATCTTAACGATTACATACATACATGGTAACTTCAAAGCCAAAACGCATTTCAGTAGCAGCTGGTTTGGTCCACATGGTGTTTCTCCTTTAAGTTGTTTATCAAATTTACAAATACTGTGTTGCTGAACGTATGAGTGAAGTATCGGTTTTTAGTTTGCCCAAGCCCATGCGGGCATCCATGATTGCGTGGTCATGATTTCCATGAAATGGGCTGCCATCTAGAAATATACCGCATTGGCGATCATTATCTGTAAGGAATATGTTTTAAGGGCGACTAAGGTTTAATCGGCAGAATCTGCCTTAACCCCATTGCAAGGAGCAAAGCCGTGAGTGCAGTCAATCTCCATCCCTTTTCACCCATATTCCTTAAACTGCTACGCAACATTGTAGTGGCTGTCATAGCTTTATGTGCGCCCCTGCTGGCTCAGGCAACGGGCACAGCATACACGCAAGCCGCATTTGAGGCGCTGCAAAAAACCGGTAGCCCTACGCTGGTGTTTATACATGCCGATTGGTGCTCGGTATGCAAGGCGCAAACAAAGATCCTGGATGAGCTGTTGCCGCAGCCTGAGTTTCGCCAGATTAATGTGTTGCGTGTGGATTTTGACTCACAAAAAGCCATCGTCAGGTCTTTCAAAACTTCGTATCAAAGTACCCTGATCGTGTACAAAGGCGGCAAGGAAGCAGGCCGGGCGGTAGCCGAAACCGATAAAGACAATATCGCTGCGCTATTGCGCAAAGCACTGTAAGGGGAAGCCTGACTATGGAACTCGGTCTCAGTAGTTATGGTTTATCTTTTTTGGCAGGCTTGCTTTCTATACTTGCACCCTGCGTGCTACCCCTGCTCCCTATTTTATTGGCTTCCGCAGTAACAGCGCACCGCCTTGGGCCGCTTGCATTAGCGTTAGGGTTGATGCTCTCCTTTACCACGGTAGGTGTAGTTGTGATTGGCTTCGGTACCTCGGCTGGGCTTGACCCCGCTACGTTTCGATACATAGGTGCTGATCTGATGATTGTATTTGGCATTCTGCTACTCTCGTCCGGGCTACAAACCCGCTTTGCGGCGGCCACTTCTGGCTTAAGCAGCGCTGGACAGTACATGCTTGCCCGCGTTCCACTGGACGGGCTTCAAGGTCAGTTTATTCTTGGTCTATTGCTCGGCATCGTGTGGAGCCCATGTGTTGGGCCAACGCTGGGCGCGGCTATCGTGCTGGCAAGCCAGGGACATGCTTTGTTGCAAGTCGTCATTGTGATGGCGTTATTTGGCCTCGGGGCCGGGCTACCACTGATTGCGCTGGGGGTGGCCTCAAGACAAGTCTTGATGCGTTGGCGCGGAAAGCTGATGGCAACCGGCCAAAATGGCAAAAAGATACTTGGGATAATCCTGCTGGCTGCCGGGATATTGATTCTGGCTGGGCTGGATAAGACTTTTGAAATCTGGATATTGAATATTGCGCCTGAGTGGCTGACCGACCTAACCACGCGCTTTTAAGCTTAGCCGTTATTTGTTTGCATCTAAATATAAGGGACATACCCTTATTAATAATCTTTAGCACGCTTAAATGGCGCTCTTTCTTCCAGTTCGTCTTGATAAGTATTCATGCCTTTGGCTTCATGCTGCATAAAGTTTTTAATCGCAGACTCAAAATCCGGATGCGCGATTTTGTGGAATGAGCATGTGGGTCTTGGGAGAAAACCTCGCGCCAGTTTATGCTCGCCCTGCGCGCCACCTTCAAAATAACGGATGCCCCGCTCTATACAGAATTCCTGCGCCTGGTAATAACAAAGCTCAAAATGCAGCCCCGGCACATAGCGTACCGCGCCCCAATAGCGGCCATACAGTGTATGCTCATCATAAATATTGAACGCGGTGGCTATCGGCTTCCCCACTTGCTCAGCAATGATGAGCAGAACATTCTGCGGCATACGCTCACCCAGTGCGTAGAAAAATTCCCGCGTTAAATAAGGCGTAGAACGGTGCTGGTGATAAGTATTTTCATAACACTTGAAGAAAAAGTCCCACTGCTGAGGGCTGATGTCGCCGCCTTTGATCTTTTTACATAGCACGCCTGCATTAATAATCTTTTTGCGTTCCTGGTGAATTTTTTTGCGCTTATCGTGGCTTAAACGGCTCAAGAAATCCTCGAAATCCGTAAAGCTCTCATTCTTCCAGCGGAACTGCACCCCGCTACGCTCCAGCCAGCCAGCCTGTTTCAGCGCTTCCGCTGAAACATCATCCGGAAACAAAACATGCGCTGAAGAAAGGTTATGTCGTTCTATCTGCTGGATAACTACTTGCAGCATGAGCGCCTGGATTTTAACGTCCGCGCTCAAGAGTCGCGCGCCTGTGATGGGGGTAAACGGAATGGCACAGAGTAATTTAGGGTAATAAGCCACGCCGCTGCGCTCATAGACGTTGGCCCACGCCCAATCAAATACATATTCACCGTAAGAATGGCTTTTGAGGTAGAGCGGCATGGCACCTACTAGCTTGCCGGTATTTCGCACCAGTATTGAATAAGGCTGCCAGCCAGTACCAGCGCCTACGCAGCCAGCGTCCTCCAGCGTGCTTAAAAAGGCATGGCTGAGCAATGGCGAAGCGCCCGCCAGCGCATCCCATTCTTGCGGCTCAACCTGACTGACGCCTGCGACCACTTCAATCTCGATGCCCATTAAAGATTTACTCTTTGCTCACAGATTATCTGGCTCACGAAAATGCTCTGCCTGGAACAGCATAAAGCAGGCTGAGGCATTCTGGAAATTCTGGGGGAAACTTGGGGGACTTTAACTCTGGCTAGAGGGAGCGTTTGCGGTTTGCGGCAGCTTGTTTATTTTTTCGTTTGGCTTGCAATTCGGCTTCTTTGGCTTCTTTTTCTTTGGCTTCAATCAGCTTGATTTCTGCCACACGCTGCCGCTCGAGGGCTTTTGCTTGTGCTACCGCCAGCTCGTTGATGGTGATGACTTCGTCGCTATTGAGATCAACCTCGCTGAAATGGCGTGCAATTTGCGGCAAAGTCTCGGTGGCCTCTTCGCGTGAAAGCGTGCCATCGTTATCATGATCCGCGGCAAAGAAACGTTCCTGGATTTGCTTGCGCATCATGCGACGGCGATCTTCAAGCTGAACATGGTCAGGATTTGCCGAACGTGAATAAGTATCGAGGTCCCTGCGCAGCATCACGCGATCCTCATAGCTTACTTCGTCGCTTAGTGTGTGTGTGTCCGAGGCTTCTTGTGTATCTTCGTCGACTGCTTGAGGTGCTGCCTCTTCTGTATTATTTTGCGTTTCGCGATTAACCGGGCCTGCCAAAACAAGTCCGGAGAACCCAAGTAGCACGCAGATCGTGATAAGCGTGTGCTTTTTATTTGTGAGTAGCTGATGTGCTGTCATCATCAGTGCGTACTATAAAGAGAGCGTCCATGTCATGATAATCTCGGCTAACATTTGTTTGTATTTAATCCCGCTAAGCAACTGTTTGCAAGCTACATTGCACAAATAAGACCGAATATAATGACGCAAGAATGTAACTCTATTGTTTCAATTTTCAGGCTGATTGTAAAAATTTGTAACTGAGAAAAATAGTAAATTACGCTTTCAATCAGCGCGTATTCCGCACAAAATAACACTATGGAATCAATTACTACAAAAGTCCTCATGGTAGATGACGATTTGCGAATGCGTGAGCTCTTGCAGCGCTATCTAGGCGAGCAAGGCTTTGGCATCAAGGTTGTGTCTGACGCTGCTGAAATGGACATCGCACTTGCCCATGAGCATATTGATTTATTAATTCTGGATTTAATGCTGCCAGGTGAAGATGGCCTGACCATATGCCGCCGATTACGTGGGGCTGGGAACACCATGCCGATTATTATGCTGACAGCGCGCGGCGATGAGATCGACAGAATTATCGGCCTGGAAATGGGTGCAGATGATTATTTACCCAAGCCATTTAATCCACGTGAACTTTTAGCGCGTATTAACGCCGTCATGCGCCGCCAAGAGCCTAAAATACCTAGTGCGCCATCTTCTGATACCAACACTATCAGCTTTGGCGGATTTGTGTTTGACCCTTCCACACGAAGCCTCAGCCGGGATGGTGTCGCCATGACTATTACCAGTGGTGAATTTGCCTTGCTCAAGGTTTTTGTCGATCATCCACGCCAACCTTTATCGCGAGATCGGCTTATGCAGTTAGCGCGTGGTCGTGAACTGGACGTATTCGACCGCAGCATTGACGTGCAGGTATCGCGCTTAAGAAAACTCATTGAGCCCGACCCTGCGCACCCACGTTATTTGCAAACCATGTGGGGCTTTGGCTATGTGTTTATCCCCGATGGCGAAAATTAAAGTTGAGACTTATCCCTCGCACCCTGCTCGCCCGCGTCATGCTGCTCATCGCTTTGATATTGGCGATTGGGCAGTTCGCAGCACTTAAGATTTTTGATTATTTTGACCGTGAGCCACGTGCTGTAGCGGCAGCCTTGCAAGCCACCAGCGTAGTTAATCTAACTCGTGCTGCGCTACTGGCAGCACAGGAAAACCGACGTATCGCGCTGCTCTCCGATTTCTCGGGACGTGAAGGTGTGCGTATTTATGCGGTCGATTTGATGGAGCAGGTCGAGCCTTTGCCTAACGATGCCTATATCCAGATGATGGCGGCTGTCATTCGTCAAAGATTGGGCGAAAAAACGCTGATCACTGTCAATCACCTCGGTCTACCAGGCTTATGGGTCAGCTTTTCCATTGGTCAGGATGATTTTTGGGTGGTGATTCCACGCATTCAGGTCGAGCGCCCTTTCCCCTGGCAATGGCTGGGCTGGGCAGGTTTGGTGGCGCTACTTTCTTTGGCAGGGGCTTATGTTATTGCTGCGCGTATTAATCGGCCGCTCAGCCTGCTGGCAGCCGCTGCCAACAAACTGCGTCAGGGTGAAACACCGCAAAAATTGCCGGTGGCAGGCGCCGAAGAAATGCGTGAGGTCAATCGCACTTTTAATGAAATGAGTGAAGCGCTGGCAAGGCTGGATACCGAGAGAAGACTGTTGCTGGCAGGAGTTTCACATGATCTGCGTACGCCGCTTGCCAGACTGCGTCTGGCGGTAGAAATGCTGCCTGAAGAGCAGGCGCAAAACCTCAAAAACGGCATGATTCAGGATATTACCGATATGGATGACATCATTCACCAATTCTTGGATTTTGTGCGAGGGGTAGAGGGTGAGCCGACACAGATGGTCGATATTAATGCGCTGTTAAAATCACTGGCCGAACGCCACACACGTGCCGGGCACAACCTTATACTCAAGCTGGCACGCACGCACATGATTCCGCTCAGGCCGCTTGCCATGCAACGCTTGCTGGATAACCTGGTAGATAATGCTTTTGCTTATGGTAAAGGTACGGTCACCGTTCGTACCGAAATTACTGCCGACGCTATCGTAATGAGTGTGCTTGATAATGGCCCAGGCATCCCTTTAGCGCAAATGACAAGACTGCTACGTCCTTTTGAGCGTCTGGATACAGCACGCGGTAATGAAGGTGGGAGCGGTTTAGGGCTTGCCATTGCAGACCGTATCGCGAAACTGCACAAAGGTCAGCTTGAGCTCATCAACCGGCCACAAGGCGGGCTTGAAGCCAGGCTAACACTGCCGTTTGAAAGTTAGCCCTTCGGATTGAACCAGGCCAATTTTTCTCTCAGCCTCACCACGTCACCTACGATAATCAAACATGGCGGTTTCATCTCAGCGGCTTCCACCTTCTTCGCCAGCGTCTTTAAATCTGCTGCTACTACGCGTTGTTTAGGTGTTGTACCCTGCTGCACTACTGCAGCAGGAGTAGCTGCGGACAAACCATGTGCGGTCAATTGTTTGCAAATTTCGGCCAAACCTACCAAGCCCATATAGATCACTACCGTCTGCTTAGGCCGCACCAGCGCCGGCCAATCCAGATCCACTGTGCCGTCTTTTAGATGCCCAGTGGTAAAAATGCAGGACTGCGCAAAGTCACGATGCGTGAGCGGGATACCGGCATAACTCGAAACCCCACTAGCCGCAGTAATGCCGGGCACCACCTGAAACGGCACACCATGCTCCATCAGCGTTTCAATCTCTTCACCACCACGGCCAAAAATAAACGGGTCACCGCCTTTGAGGCGTAACACACGCTT
>Ga0315910_10003744_pt1 | contig 12842 bp, 11 predicted proteins | sample EdamamesoilMG_FD_204470 | JGI IMG/M metagenome (GOLD analysis project Ga0315910, IMG submission 204470) | Garden soil microbial communities collected in Santa Monica, California, United States - Edamame soil | ecosystem: Environmental > Terrestrial > Soil > Garden | place: USA: California... | reverse complement strand
TTTTCCGTGACCGACAGGTGCGGGAACAGCTCGAAATTCTGGAACACCATGCCGATGCGCGAGCGCAGCTTGGGCAGGTCGGTCTTCGGGTCGCCCACCGAAATACCGTCGACGGTCACTTCACCCTGCTGGAAGGGCTCGAGCGCATTGACGCACTTGATGATCGTGGACTTGCCGCTGCCCGAGGGACCGCAGACTACCACCACCTCGCCCTTCTTCACCTCGGTGGAACAGTCGGTCAGGACCTGGAAGGACCCGTACCACTTGCTGATGTTCTTGATGGAGATCATCGGATGATCGCGATTCTCGTTTGAAGGTTTTTGACCAGGGAGGACAGGCCGAAGGAAATGACGAAGTAGACCACCGCAGCAAAGGTATACATCTCGACCAGGCGGTAGTCGCGGTTGGCGACCTTCGCGGCGGCGCCGAAAAAATCGGTGGCCGAGATCACGTACACGAGCGACGTGTCTTGAAAAAGAATGATGGTCTGCGTGAGCAGCACCGGCAGCATGTTGCGGAATGCCTGCGGCAGCACGATCTTGCCCATCGTCAGCCAGTAGTTCAGGCCCAGCGCGTAGCCGGCCCAGACCTGGCCGCGCGGAATGGACTGGATGCCGGCGCGCATGATCTCGCAGTAGTAGGCCGCCTCGAACATGGTGAAGGTGATCAGCGCCGAGTAGAAGGCGCCTATGGGCAGCGGCTTGCCGGCGCCCATCAGCGCGCCGTACAGGTAGGGCACCAGGAAGAAGAACCAGAAGATCACCAGCACCAGCGGCAGCGAGCGCATCAGGTTCACGTAGCCGCCGGCCAGCCAGGCCAGCGGCTTGATCGACGACAGCCGCGCCATCGCCAGCAGCGTGCCGAAGAAGATGCCGCCCAGCATCGCCAGCGCGGTCAGCGTCAGCGTGAAGCTCATCCCGTCCTTGAACAGATAGACCCAGGAGCGCTGGATGACGTCGAAGTCGAAATTCTCGATCATGGCCTAATGCCCGCCCGCGCTGGCCGAGGCGCTGATCAGGCCGGGCACGCGCACTTTCCTCTCGAGCGCGCGCATGGCGAGCACCACCACCAGGTTGGTGAGCAGGTAGATCACGGTGGCCGCGGCGAAGGCCTCGAACACCTTGAAGCTGAATTCCTGCATCGCGCGCGCGCGGCCGGTGAGCTCCAGCAGGCCGATGGTCAGCGCCACCGAGGAATTCTTGATGACGTTCATGAATTCGGAGGTGAGCGGCGGCAGCACGATGCGGAAGGCCTGCGGCAGCAGCGCGTAGCGGTAGCTCTGCGCGAGCGTGAGCCCGAGCGCGGTGCCGGCCATGCCCTGGCCGCGCGACAGCGACTGGATGCCCGCCTTCACCTGCTCGGCCACGCGCACCGAGGTGAAGAGACCCAGGCACATCACCGCCGGCAGGAACTGGCTCCAGGGCGGCGGCATCTGCTTGATCCAGTCGCCCAGCCCCTTGGGCAGCAGCTCGGGGATCACGAAGAACCACAGGAACATCTGCACGATGAGCGGGACGTTGCGGAACAACTCGACGTAGGCGTTGCCCAGCCGCACGACCCACTTATGCGGCGTGGTGCGCAGCGTGCCGACGACCGCGCCGATCGCCAGGGCGATCACCCAGGCCGACAGCGCGGTTAGCAGCGTCCAGCCCAGGCCGACGATCAGGTAATGGAGATAGGTGCCCGTGCCGCCCGGTTCAGGCTGCAGCAGGATCCCCCAGTTCCAGTTGTAGTTCACCGCGCTCCCAACGAAAAACGGGGAACCTGAGTTCCCCGTCGTTGCGTGTCTTCAGCTTACTCGTAGGCTTTCGGATCGCCCGAGTCGGTGGGCTTGGCGACCACCTTCTTGAACGGCGCGCCCATCGGCAGCGCAAGGTTGATGTTTTTGGGCGGCACGGGCTTGGTGAACCACTTGTCGTAGATGGCGTTGATCTGCCCCGACTTGTAGACCTCGGTCATCGCCTTGTCGGCGACCGCCTTGAAGGCCTTGTCGTCCTTGCGCACCATGATGCCGTAGGGCTCGACCGACAGGCCGACCGCGGAAATCTCATAGTCGCCGGGTTTCTGCGACTGGGCCGCGAGGCTGGCGAGCAGGATGTCGTCCATCACGAAGGCCACGGCACGGCCGGTCTCCACCATCTGGAAGGCTTCCGGGTGGCCGTTGGCCGAGATGATGTTCATGCCCAGGTTCTGCGCCGCGTTGATCTCCGTGATCTGCTTGATGTTGGTGGTGCCGGCAGTCGAGACGATGGTCTTGCCCTTGAGGTCCGCGAGCGTCTTGATGTTTGAGGCCTTCTTGGCGATCCAGCGGTTGGCGGTGACGAAGTGCGTCATCGTGAACCAGACCTGTTCCTGGCGCGGGATGTTGTTGGTGGTCGAGCCGCACTCCAGGTCGATGGTGCCGTTGGCCATCAGCGGGATGCGGTTGGCCGACGTCACCAGCTGGTAGTTGACCTTGATCGCCGGCATCTTCAGCTCGGCCTTGACCGCGTCGACGATCTTCGCGCACAGGTCCATGGCGTAGCCGATGGGCTGCTGCTTGTCGTCGTAATAGGAGAAGGGTACCGAGGCGTCGCGGTGGCCGACCGTGATGGCGCCGCTGTCCTTGATTTTCTTGAGCGTGCCGTCCTGCGCGGCCGCGCCGAAGCTGGCCAGCGCGAACACAGATAGTGCAAAAAGGGCAATACGTTTCATTCGTGGGGTCTCCCGGGGTGTCAGGAATTTATTCTAATGAACGGCCTCCCGATTGCCTAGGGCAACGCCCTCCCGGCGGGGGTCGGCGCCCCCCGTGAGGGTAAACCCCGGCCCTCGGGGCGTGCGCTGAATGCCGTGCAGGCCGCTGACCATGTCCACTGCCGCCACCGGGTGTCCCAGGGCGCGCAACGCCGCCGCGACGCCCTCCAGCGCCGAGCCGCGCTCGATCTCGGTCTCGCGGTTGCGGCTGCCCATGTTCGGTGCGGCGATCGCCTGCTGCAGGCCGAGCTTCCAGTCGAGCACGCCGACCAGCGTGCGCGCGGTGTAGTTGATGATCGACGGCCCGCCCGCGGCTCCCAGCGCCATCGCCAGTCCGCCGCCGGGCGCGAATACCAGCGTCGGCGCCATGGCGCTGCGCGGGCGCTTGCCCGGCTCGACGCGGTTGGCGACCGGCCGCCCGCCTTCCTCGGGCAGGAAAGAGAAATCCGTGAGTTCGTTGTTGAGCAGGAACCCGTGGACAAATACGCGGCTGCCGAATGCCGACTCGATGCTGCTGGTCATGGCAACCGCGTTGCCTGCCGCGTCGATCACCGACAGGTGGCTGGTGCCCGAGGATTCCACCGTCGCATCCGCCCCGAGCGCCCTGGGCGCGCCGGCGGGTGTTCCCGGCAATGCCCGGACCATGCTTTTTTCGGGTTTGACCAACAGTGCGCGATCGTGCAGGTAGCCCGGATCGATCAATCCTGCGGTCGGAACCCGAACGAAATCCGGGTCGCTGACGTAATGGTCGCGATCGGCGAAGGCGAGCCGCCCCGCTTCCGAGAACAGGTGCACTGCCCGGCTCGAATTCGGCCGCAGCTTCGCCATGTCGAAGCGCTCCAGCACGCCGAGGATCGCCAGCACCGCGATGCCTCCGGAGCTGGGCGGCGGCATGCCGCAGACGCGATAGGCGCGGTAGCCGCCGCAGACCGCATCGCGCTGCAGCGCGCGATAGTCCGCGAGGTCGCGCTCGGTCATGTCGCCGGGCCGCGGTTCGGCGGCAACGGCGGCCACCATGTCGCGCGCGATGTCGCCCAGGTAGAACGCGTCGGGCCCCTCGTCGGCAACGCGGCGCAGTACCGCAGCCAATGGCGGGTTCTTCAGCCGGTGCCCGACGGGCAGCGCGCTGCCGTCGGGCCGATAGAAGTAGGCGCGCGCCGCGGGGTGGCGGCGCAGCAGCGGATCGGCCTCGATCAGGCGGTGCAGGCGCGGCGAAACGGCAAACCCTTCCTCGGCGAGACGGATGGCCGGCGCGAAGAGCCGCTTCCACGGCAGGCGGCCGTGCCGCGCGTGCGCGAGCTCCAGCATGCGCAGCACGCCAGGCACGCCGACCGAGCGTCCCGAGGAGACGGCTTCGCCCATGCCCATCGGCGCGCCGTCGGGACGCAGGAAACGGTCCGGGCGCGCCGCGGCAGGGGCAGTTTCGCGCCCGTCGTAGGCGGCGACTTTCCTGGCGGCGGCGTCCCAGTGCAGCACGAACGCGCCGCCGCCGATGCCGGAGGACTGCGGTTCGACCAGGTTGAGCACCATCTGCACGGCGACGGCGGCGTCAAGCGCGCTGCCGCCCGCGCGCAGGATCTCGATGCCCGCTCGCGCGGCATGGGGATTTGCGGCCGCCACCATGAAGGCCGCGCCGAGCGCGGTGACGGGCGCGGCCAGCGCGGGCAGCGCGAGTAGAAGAACTTGAAGGAAGCGCTTCATGCGGGTCTAAAATCTGCGTCAGTATGACCCAAGGCGTCCGCATCGAGCACGACCTGATCGGCGACCGCGAGGTGCCGGCCGGCGCGTACTACGGCGTGCACACGCTGCGGGCGCGGGAGAATTTCCCCATCACCGGCACCGCGATCTCGATCTACCCGGACCTGGTGCGCGCGCTCGCCTGCGTGAAGCCGGCGGCGGCGCGCGCCAATCTCGAACTCGGGCTGCTCGACGACGCGCGCGCCGGGGCGATCATGCGCGCCTGCGAAGAGATCCGGGGCGGCGCGCTGCTGGGGGAGTTCGTGGTCGACGTGATCCAGGGCGGCGCCGGCACCTCCACCAACATGAATGCCAACGAGGTCATCGCCAACCGGGCCCTGGAGCTGCTGGATGCGCGCAAGGGGGACTACGCGCGCCTGCACCCGCTCGACCACGTCAACCTGTCGCAGAGCACCAACGATGTCTATCCGACGGCGGTGAAGCTGGCGCTGCAAATGGGCATCGGCCATCTGCTGCGCGAACTGGCCGCCTTGCGAAACGAGTTCGAATCGAAGGCGATCGAGTTCTCCGGCGTGCTCAAAATCGGCCGCACGCAGCTGCAGGACGCGGTGCCGATGACGCTCGGCCAGGAGTTTTCCACCTACGCGGTGATGCTGCAGGAAGACGAGAGCCGCCTCGCCGAGGCGGCGGACCTGATCCGCGAGATCAACCTGGGCGCGACCGCGATTGGCACCGGCATCAATGCGCACCCGGAGTACGCCGAGCGCGTGACGCGCCACCTGTCGGAGATCTCCGGCGTCGAATTCATCGTCTCGCCCAACCTGATCGAGGCGACGCAGGACGCCGGCGCCTTCGTGCAGCTCTCGGGCGTGCTCAAGCGTGTCGCGGTGAAGCTCTCCAAGGTGTGCAACGACCTGCGCCTGCTTTCGTCGGGCCCGCGCGCAGGCCTGGGCGAAATCAACCTGCCGGCGGTGCAGGCCGGCTCCTCGATCATGCCGGGCAAGGTCAACCCGGTGATCCCCGAGGTCGTCAACCAGATCGCTTTCGAGGTCATCGGCAACGACATCACGGTCACCATGGCGGCCGAAGGCGGGCAGTTGCAGCTGAACGCATTCGAGCCGGTCATCGCGCACAGCCTGTTCAAGAGCATCGCGCACCTTGCCGCCGGCTGCCGCACGCTCGGCGAGCGCTGCGTGCGCGGCATTACCGCGAATCGCGAGCGCGCGCGGCAGTTGCTGGACGATTCGACCGCGCTGGTCACGGCGCTCAATCCCTACATCGGCTACGCGCGCGCGAGCGAGATCGCCAAGGAGGCGCTGGCCACCGGCAAGCGGGTCTACGACCTGGTGCTGGAAAAAAAGCTCATGACGCGCGAGGATCTGGACGCGCTATTGCAGCCCTCGGTACTGACCCAGCCCCACTTCAGCACCGTGCACCGCCCGAAGACCGACACGTAAAGAAAGCCGTCGTCCCCGCGCGGGCGGGGACCCGGGTTTTCGTCGAATGAACGACATCAGCCAACGGACGCTCGAGCACTACGACCAGCGCGCCGAGGATTTCTGGGCGGGCACGCGCGGCCACGACGTGCGCCAGAACATCGAGGCGCTGCTGGGAGCGATTGAAGCCGGGTTTCCCTCCCCCGTGCCGCCGTTCACGATCCTCGATTTCGGTTGCGGGCCGGGGCGCGACCTGAAGGCGTTCACGGATCTCGGCCATGTCGCGGTCGGGCTGGAAGGCAGCGCCCGCTTCGCGGCGATGGCGCGCGCCTATAGCGGCTGCGAGGTGCTGGAGCAGGATTTCCTCGCGCTGGATCTTCCCACCGGGCGTTTCGACGGCATCTTTGCCAATGCGTCGCTGTTTCACGTCCCGGGTGGGGAATTGCCGCGCGTGCTTGGCGAACTGCGCACGGCCCTCAAGCCGGGAGGCGTGCTGTTCAGCTCCAATCCGCGCGGCACCAACGAGGAAGGCTGGAACAAGGGCCGATACGGGGTCTACCACGACCTCGAATCCTGGCGCCGGTACCTGATTGCGGCCGGATTCTCGGAGGTGAGTCATTATTACCGGCCCGAGGGATTGCCGCGCGAGCAGCAGCCCTGGTTGGCGAGCGTCTGGCGTCGGCGATAATGCCGGTCCATGCAACCCGCATCCTCCCCGCCCATTTCTCCCATCTGGGCGCCCACCGAACAGGCCATCGAGCAGGCGCAGATCACGCAGTTCGCGCGCCACGTGGTGCGCAAATACAAGCTCGACCTGAACACCTATCCCGAGTTCTACCGGTGGACGGTCGATAACCCCGAGGAATTCTGGTCCGAGGTGTGGGACTGGTGCGGCGTGGTCGCCTCGAAGAAGGGCAGCACCGTGCTGGTGGACGGCGACAGGATGCCGGGGGCGAAATGGTTTCCCGATGCGCGCCTGAACTTCGCCGAGAACCTGCTCCGGCGCGGCGACCAGGGCGACGCCTTCATATTCTGGGATGAGCGCGGCTTCCAGCGGCGCGTCAGCTACTCGCAACTGACCAGCGAAGTGTCGCGCGCGGCGCAGGCACTCGCCCAGCTCGGACTGCGGCCCGGCGACCGCGTCGCCGCCTTCATCCCCAACATGCCGGAAGCCGGCGTGTTCGCGCTCGCCGCGCTCTCGCAGGGCATCGTCTGGTCGAGCTGCTCGCCCGATTTCGGTTCGAGCGGCGTGCTCGACCGCTTCGGCCAGATCGAGCCCAAAGTCCTCTTTGTCGCCGACGGCTACCGCTACGCGGGGCGGGAGTTCGACGTGCTCGAGCGCGTGGCCAGAATCGCCGAGGGGCTGCCGAGCCTGCGCAAGGTCGTGGTGGTGCCGCACCTGAATCCGCGCCCGGACGTGTCGGATATCCCCAAGGCGGTGCTGCTCGAGGAATGGCTGCGCAAGCACACGCCCGGCGAGATCCAGTACGCGCAGATGCCGTTCGAGCATCCGGCCTACATCCTGTTCAGCTCGGGCACCACGGGCACCCCCAAGTGCATCGTGCACGGCGCGGGCGGCGCGCTGCTGCAAAGCCTGAAGATGCTCAAGCTGCAGTTCGACCTCCGGCCCGGCGAGCGTTTCTTCTACTACTGCACGACCAACTGGGTGGTGTGGAACATGCTTTTCCACGGCCTTTGCGCCGAGGCAACGGTGGTGCTCTACGACGGTTCGCCCTTCGAGCGCGGCGGCCGGATCCTCTGGGACTATGCCGAGAAGGAACGCATCACGCATTTCGGCACCTCGGCGAAGTACATCGATGCCCTGGACAAGCGCGGCCTTGCGCCCATCGAGACGCACAAGCTCCCCGACATGCGCATGATCCTGTCCACGGGTTCGCCGCTGGTGGCCGAGAGCTACGACTACGTGTATGCGAAAGTGAAGGCCGATGTCTGCCTGTCGTCGATCTCGGGCGGCACCGACATCCTGTCGGCCTTCGCGGATGCGAACCCGGTGCTGCCGGTGTACCGCGGCGAGATCCAGTGCCGGTCCCTCGGCATGGCGGTGGAGGTGTTCAATGAGGCGGGCGAATCCGTCGTCGGCCAGAAAGGCGAGCTGGTCTGCACCAAGCCCGTGCCGTCGATGCCGCTTGGCTTCTGGAACGACCGCGGCGGCGAGAAGTACCGCAGCGCCTACTACGAGAAATTCCCCAACGTCTGGACCCACGGCGACTGGTGCGAGCTCCCCGAGCGCGGCACGATGATCGTCTACGGGCGCTCGGATGCGACCCTCAACCCCGGCGGCGTGCGCATCGGCACCGCCGAAATCTACCGCCAGGTGGAGAAGATCGACGAAGTCGAGGAGTCGGTCGCCATCGGCCAGCTCTGGCCGCCCGACAAGCCCACCGACACGCGCGTGCTGCTGTTCGTGCGCCTGCGCCCCGGATATTCGCTGGACGAGAAACTGGTCGAAAAGATCAAGGGCAGGATCCGCGAGAACACGACGCCGCGCCATGTGCCGGCGAAGGTCATCCAGGTACCGGACATTCCGCGCACCAAGAACGGCAAGGTCGTCGAGCTGGCGGTGAAATCCGTCGTGCACGGCATGCCGGTCGCCAACACCGACGCGCTCGCCAATCCCGAGGCGCTCAAGCTCTTCGAGAATATTCCTGCTCTGGCCGCCTGATCCTAGGGCTGCTTGAGCGCCGTGACCTCGATTTCGATCTGCATGCGCGGTTGCGCGAGCTTCGCTTCGATCATCGTTGCCGCAGGCCGGATCTCGCCAAAGTACTTGCGCAGCACCGGCCAGCAGGACTCGAAGCGGCTCGCGTCGGGCAGGATGTAGGTCACGCGCACCACGTCCTTCAGGCTGGAACCTGCTTCCTTCAGCGCGCCCTCGATGTTTTTCAGGCACTGCTCGGCCTGCGCGAGCAAGTCGTCCGAGATCGTCATCGTCGAGTAGTCAAAGCCGGTGGTGCCCGACACGAATACCCAGTCGCCCGCCACCACCGCGCGCGAATAGCCGATCTCCTTCTCGAAGGTCGAACCCGAACTGATGAGCTTTCTATTCATTCGGGAAGTATCGAAATGGCGGCGGCGATGACGCGTGTCAAATTCATTGTCCCCCGAACGCGCTAGATGAAACTTCTATCCATGTCGCGCGGCCAAGAGCCACCAGACGACCCGACTCTGCGAATACTGCCGATCCGGCGATGCGTTTGCGGCCATCGACCTGCAATGGCCATCCGATAACGACGCACTTTTCACCCGATGCGACGCTGCCATCGATGTGAGCGCAAAGCTCGCCGAGCAGGATGGCCTTGCCTTCCGGGACAGGCAGGACTGCGAAACCGCTCGTGCAATCGAGCACGGACCAGAGAAATTCGCGGCTTACCGCATTGGAGCCATTGCCAAGGGATGGATCCGGAACCCAAGGGGCTGCAACCATGGATCGCGACGCGATCGACCCCGGAAAGATACGCAAGCCATCGCCATGTGCCCGCTGCGGGCCGCATACGAAACATCGCGGAAAGGGATGGCGGGCGAATCCCGGATAGGATTCAGCGGCTTGTTCCGCCTCGGCGAAGGATGGCGCGGCAGGCGGCGCCAGATCCAGGGCGGAGGCTTTCGCTTCGCCAATGACGCTCGCGCCATGCAGCAACCGAGCCTCGGAATCGCGCACCTCGATTCGAAGCTCCGTCTCCAGCGGCGGCGGCGCTTTCAACCGGACGGACGCGCAACCGGGCACATGGGCCGCCAGCTTGCCGCAGACGTAGCCGCCATTGCCGGATTTCGGCGGGCCGCAGAATCGGCTGGAGATGACAAGGGGCTCGGATCTCAGGTGCGCACCATCGGTTCGATTGCGGCGGAACAATACTCGATTGAATTGCCGGCTGGCGTTTTGAGCACCACCAGGCGCTTGCTAATGCAACGTCGCGCGGCGGCGCTCGTAGATGCCTTGCAGGAGACGCAGTGAGCCGCGGCAGATGGCCTCGTGCGTGAGGGCGTGGCCGAGGTCTTCGATGATGTCCAGCGTCACCGGGACGTGCAGGCCGGCGAGGGCGCGCGCGGCGCGCTCGGCGTACACGCGCGAGACGACCGAGTCGTAGCCGCCGTGCACGAGGTGGATGCGCGCATCCATGCGCGTGCCGGCTTTCGGCAGTTGCGCGAAGCGGGCGGCGTAGGCGACCACCGCGCCCGCCAGCTCGGGAAAGGCCTTGACCGCTTCCAGCGCGACGGTGCCGCCCTGCGAGTAGCCGATCAGCACGGTACGTTCGCTCGGCACGCGATGGTTGGTCTGCTCGCGGCGGATCAGCTGCTCGATGCGGGGCAGGATCGCGGCGATGCGCGCCATGCGGTTCTCGTCGTTCAGGCCCGAGGTCGAGAACCATTGCTGGCGGCCGATGTCCTTGCCGTAGCTCGCGAAGCCGCTGGGGACGACCAGGGCCGCGCTCGGGAAGCGCCCCTGGTACTTGAAGGCCGCGGGGATCATCGAACGCGCGTCGGCGCCGCTGGCATGCAGGAATACGAAGAGGTGGCGGGGCGGCTTCTCCGGGGCGGGGCCGAAGCGGTAGACCTGCTGCATGAAGGCATTCTGGCCCCGAGGCGGCCGTTCTGTAAACTGCCCGCCGTTGCAGGTGGAACTTCCTGAGGTAACTCCATGCAAAAGAAACGATTCTTCGCCGCCCTGTGGGCGCTGACCCGGCCGTACTGGGCCTCCGAGCAGCGCCGCACGGGGCTCATCCTGCTCGCCACGGTGGTGGGGCTGGCGCTCATGGGGGTGTGGCTGGAGGTGCAGTTCAACACCTGGAACCGCGAGTTCTACAACACCTTCGAATCGAAGGACCAGGCGGAGTTCTTCCGCCAGCTCGGCATGTTCACGATCCTCGCCATCCTCTACATCATCAACGGCGTCTACCGGCAGTACTTCCAGCAGATGCTGATGATCGAGTGGCGCGCCTGGATGACCGACCGCTACCTCGCCGACTGGCTGAAGGACCGCGCCTACTACCGGCTGCAGCTGCTCGACAAGGGCACGGACAACCCCGACCAGCGGATCGCCGACGACCTGAACGGCTTTGTCGATCTCACGCTGACGCTCTCGCTGGGCCTCTTGTCGGCGGTGGTGACGCTGGTGTCCTTCATCGGCATCCTGTGGGGGATTTCCGGCGCCGCGACCTTGCTCGGCTTCGAGATCCCGGGCTACATGGTCTGGGTGGCGCTGGTGTACGCCATCGCCGGCACCTGGCTTACCCACCTGATCGGCAAGCCGCTGGCGGCGATCAACTTCAACATGCAGCGCGCGGAAGCCGACTTCCGCTTCTCGTTGGTGCGCCTGCGCGAAAACGCCGAGGGCGTGGCGCTCTATCGCGGCGAGGCGGGCGAGTTCGGCAATTTCCGCACGCGTTTCGCCAGCGTGGTGGCGGTGTGGTGGACCAAGATGCTCAAGCAGAAGCAGCTCGGCTGGTTCCAGTCGTTCTACGGCCAGGTCGCGATCATCTTCCCGTTCGTGGTGGCTTCGCCGCGTTTCTTCTCTGGCGCCATGCCGCTGGGCGGTATTTTCCAGATCGCCTCGGCCTTCGGACAGGTGCAGGGCGCGTTGTCCTGGTTCATCAACGCCTATGGCAGCTACGCCAACTGGCGGGCCACCGTGGACCGCCTGACCAGCTTCACCGAGGCGCTTGAGCGCGCGCGCGCCGAAGCCGACCGCCTGGACGGCGACCGCCTGGAGGGCGAGCCGGCCGTGCTGGCGCTCGAGCGCGTCGAACTCGACCTGCCGCATGGCAAGCCGCTCCTCGCCGGCGCCACGCTGAGCTTCAAGCAGGGCGAATCGGTGCTGGTGACCGGGCCTTCGGGTGCGGGCAAGAGCACGTTGTTCCGCGCCATCGCCGGCATCTGGCCCTACTGGAAGGGAAAGATTTCGCTGCCTAAAGGAGCGAAGCTGCTGTTTTTGCCGCAGCGCCCCTACCTGCCGATCGGCCCGCTCAAGCACGCCGCCTGCTATCCGGCGCTCGGGTCGGAGATTTCGGACGACGCGGTGCGCGATGCGTTGACGGGGGCGGGCCTCGCGCATCTCGCCGGCGATCTCGCGCGCGAGGAGAACTGGGCGCAGCTCTTGTCGGGCGGCGAGCAGCAGCGCCTGGCGATCGCGCGCGCGCTCGTCAACCGGCCGGATTGGCTGTTCATGGACGAGCCGACCGCGGCTTTGCCGGACGACGCGCAAGCGATGCTCTACAAACTGCTGAAGGAGAAGCTGCCTGCGACGACGCTGGTGTCGATCGGCCACCGCGAAGGGCTGGCGGCATTCCACCAGCGCAGCCTCGCCTGGGGATCCTTCAGCTCAGGATGATGCAGGTGGTGGTGCCGTGGGCGTAGAGCTTGCCCGCGGCGTCTTCCAGGCGCGCTTCGGCGGTGGCGGTTTTGCCGCCGAAGTGGATCACCTTGCCGGTGGCGCGGATGGTGCCGGTCTTCGCCGTGATCGCACGCACCAGGTTCACTTTCGCTTCCAGCGTGGTGTAGCCGGTATTGGCGGGCAGGCGCGTGTGCACGCAGCATCCCATCGCCGAATCCAGCAGCGTCATCGCCAGGCCCCCGTGCACCACGCCGATCGGGTTGTAATGCTGCTCGCCCGGCTCGCACTCGAATACCGCAAGGCCTTCGCCAACCTGCGCGAGGCGAAAACCCATGAGCCGCATGATCGGCGGGGGCGCGATGCGCCCGGCGATCATTTCCTTCATGTAGTCGATTCCGGCGAGCGCCTTGCCGGAAGAGAAGGCGGCGATCGGGTCATCCCAGGTCACGGTCAGCGAACGGCTCATTTCCTTCGGTCCCTGTTTTTGCGAGTTTAACCTGCGGCTTGCAGTGCCAGCGACGTGCCCAGCGCCAGACAGAGAGGTGAATACAGCAGCGTGTCCATGCGCGCGAATTGCGATCCGCGCACACGCTTGAAGAATCCGACCAGCCGGAAATCGCCGATCG
>Ga0315910_10003742_pt1 | contig 12843 bp, 11 predicted proteins | sample EdamamesoilMG_FD_204470 | JGI IMG/M metagenome (GOLD analysis project Ga0315910, IMG submission 204470) | Garden soil microbial communities collected in Santa Monica, California, United States - Edamame soil | ecosystem: Environmental > Terrestrial > Soil > Garden | place: USA: California... | reverse complement strand
CTTCGCCGAGCGCTGGGGCGCCGACACCGTGATGGACCTATCGACCGGCGGCGATCTCGACGCCTGCCGCGACGCCATCATCAGAAACTCGAAGGTGCCGATCGGCACCGTGCCGATCTACTCGATGATCATCGGTCGCCGCCTCGAGGACCTGACGGAACAGGCCATTCTCGACGCCATCCTGCACCAGGCGAAGCAGGGCGTGGACTACTTCACGATCCACGCCGGCGTGCTCCGCGAGCACCTGCCCTTCGTGCAGAAGCGGCTGATCGGCATCGTCAGCCGCGGCGGCTCGCTGATCGCCAAGTGGATGCTCCACCACAAGAAGCAGAATCCCTTCTTCACGCACTTCGACGAGATCTGCGCGATCATGCGCGAGTACGACGTGTCGTTCTCGCTCGGCGACGGCCTTCGCCCGGGGGGGCTGTCCGACGCGACCGACGAAGCGCAGCTCCGCGAGCTCGAGACGCTCGGTGTGCTCACCGAACGCGCGTGGCGCCACGGCTGTCAGGTGATGGTGGAGGGGCCGGGCCACGTGCCGTTCGACCAGATCGAATTCAACATGAAGCACCAGCGGCGCGTCTGTCACGGCGCTCCGTTTTACGTTCTCGGCCCGCTCGTGACCGACGTGTTCCCCGGCTACGATCACATCACGAGCTCGATCGGCGCGACCGCGGCCGCGTACCACGGCGCGGCGATGCTCTGTTACGTCACGCCGAAGGAGCACGTCGGCCTGCCCAAGAAGGACGACGTGAAGCAGGGCTGCATCGCCTATAAAATCGCCGCTCACGCCGCCGATGTCGCGCTCGGCATTCCCGGCAGTCGCGACTGGGACGATGCGCTCACCAAGGCGCGCGCCGCGCTCAACTGGGAAAAACACTTCGAGCTCGCCTTCGACGGCGACACCGCGCGCGCGTTCCACGACGAAGATCTCGACGTCGACACCGACTTTTGCGCGATGTGCGGCCACGACTGGTGCGCGGTCCGCATCTCGCGCGAGATCGTCGAATTCGCGAGCGGCAAGGCCGAGGGCCTCGACCCCGGCGCCGCTAAGAAGACCGCCGCTCTCAGCGCCGAGCAAGCGCGCATCCTCGAGCAGCGCGGCGTGCTCTCGCCCGAAGAGATCCACCGCCTGGCGTCGAAGACGCGCTCGGCCGTCGGCGCCGTGCAGGGCGCCCGCGGCGACTGCCACAGCGACGTCGTCGCCCCCACCGAAGCGCAGCTGATCCAAAAAGAACGGCTCGTGCGTAAAGCCCCAGCCGAAGGCGAGCTCGCTCCGCCCGGCGAGTAGTGCCCCGAGCGAGGCCGTCCAGCCGTGCGGCGGGAGTCTGACGAGCCAGCGCCGGGCGTGCAATAGTCGCCCCGATGGCCCAAGCGACGCAGCGTGACGAGAACACGAAGAGCTCGGCAACCAGTGCGGTGTGGGAGCACCACGTCGCCGTTCCGGACACGCCGCCGGGCTTCACCGTGCGGACGACCGTGCCGGGAAACCCCGATGGCGTCGAGGTGATGCTCGAACGGTGGGAGGCCGGGAGCTCGGAGCCGCCGCACTCGCATCCCGGTGACGACATGACCGTCGTCGTCGAGGGCAGGATGGCCGTGCAGTTCTACACGAAGACCGCCGCCGGTCTGACCCCCGACGGCGCTCCTCTACTGCTCGAGAAGGGTAGCGTCGGGTACGTCAAGGCCGGCCGCATTCACGACGCCAAGTACGTCGAAGCGTGCAAGCTCGTCTACGTGCACGACCGCGCCTTCGGCTTCGTCGCAGAGTGATCGCCCGAGCGACGCCGCTAGTCCCCCAGGCCCACTCGCTGCCGTTCACAGCGAGTGGGCGAGTCAACCTCCGCCTCAGGGAACGGTGCCTGCGGGGTAAACCAGCGTCGCCATGTCCACCGGAGTCGGCGCGGCGCTCGACAGGGCGTCCGACGTAGCGCGGAGCATGGTCGTTCCGATGTTCGCCATGTCCAGGTACTTGGTGAGCGTGAGCACGTAGTTCGAAACGTCGGCTTCCTTGGCCGGCAGGGTCACCTTCGCGGTGGGCATGGCATAAATCGAAATGCCATAGTCATTGGTCACCCGCGTCGAGGGATCGGCCGCCACCGGGGCCGGATCGGCGTTGGGGCACGGAGCGAACCAGCCGAACTGATTGCGAATCGCCCACTGCTGAGCGCCGGGAACTTCTGCCGGCATCTGGGCACGCGAGATGTTGGCAGGGAGTTTGAGGACGGAAGCCGGGATGTCCCAAATCGCCCACATGAAACCCTTGAAGTAGTTCGGATCGGTGGGCGGGAGACCCTCGACGATCGCGAGGTGCTTCACCACGATCGCGTAGCTCATCGTCCCTGCCGGGCCTGCTTCCCAGTTCAGCTCGGGGCTACCGAGCGCGACCGGAAACGGGCGACCATCACAGGTGTATTCGGCGGGGATGGCGCCTCCCGCACTGAAGGCGGGGGAAGTCATGTCCCACGTCGGTGCGGCGGGTGCGGGCTCGTCTTCTCCACCGCAAGCGCTCAGCGAAAGCGCGAAAAAGGGCACGGCGAGGTAGGTGGGCATCAGGCGTTTCATCGTCAAGTCTCCTTGGTCGTCGAGGTAAGCCGAGCAGCCGCGCAAGCAGCCGCTCGCGGGCGCTGTCGTCTGATTGCCGGCATTTGCTCGGCGTCCTCGGTTTTCACCAGCGCGCATATCAAGGGGAGTTCTGCGACGCAACGCCAACTCACTGGCAATGAGTGCGCACACAGGGGTGAGATTTTTCTCGCCCGCTCCGCCGCAACTCGCAAGGCTGCTGTTACGTCGTGCGATGAGTGACTATTCGATGCTCGCCAATCAGCCCGATACACGGCAGTTCTGCAAGAACGATGTTTCGGTCGCATGTCCGTGCTGGCGACACTGCACTTTTCGGACGCGCATTGATCGACGTGCGATGCGCGCTCGCTCAGAGCGGCGTGGCCGTCAGTCGAGCTCGAGCGGCAGCCGGTCGAACCGCGCACGCACGCGATTGATGGCGCCGAGGACGCGCGGCTTGCGTAGGAGCCGTGCCTCGAGCCGGCGTCGCCCGGGGAAGTCGAGCAGGGTCAGTCCGACGATCATCATCAGCATGCCTTGCCCGGGAACGCCGGGCAGCGCCATCACGGCGCCGAGGGCGACGATGAGCACGCCCAGCGCGTTCTTGGCGATGGTCCGGAATAGCGCGACCAACGCGTGCCGCTCGGTAGGCGGCCCGTCGCTCTGCTTGAAGCGGGTCGACGGCCAACTCACCACGACGACCACGGCGAGCGCGAGTGTGGTCGCGGAGAGGGCGACCGAGATCGCCAAGCCCCACCACAGCCCGGCACCCTCGAACAACGTGCCGACACGCGTGCGGAGCTCGGCGATGTCGGTCACTCCGGCGGACCTTTTCACGACTCACCGACGTTGGCCAGCACGTCGCACGCGCGTCAGGGCCGCTGCAACGGCGGCAACTCGCGCTCCCCCGAGCGCGGCTTGCGCTCGTGGACGAGCCAGAGCACGCTCGCCCCTCGCGCGTGAAGGCTGGGTAGGACCATTTCTCAGGAACCGAGTGAAGCCGTCGAGGGGACCGTGACCGACGGCGGGCCAATCGAGACACGGGGCGAGCCGGCCGTCGAAGCGGCGCCAGAAACGCGCACGGATTTCATTCTGCCGCTGATCGGGGCGCTGCTCGTCGCCGGAGCGGCGGCATCCATCACGCTGGCTTTCATGCAGTGGCTCGCGCCCGGGGGCCTGGGCGGCGTGATCGGCTCGAACGCGATCGAGAAGCCCTATCGCGGTCGCGTGCTTCTGGGCGCACTCGTGACGGCGGCGCTCGCCTTCTCGGTGACCGTGGCCGTCGGGATTTGGCGGAAGGACGCTACCGGACCGCTTCGTTGGGGCAAGCTGGCGAGCCCGCTGCTGCTCGCCGTTTTCATCCCGTCGCTCTTCACGCGTGGACCCTGGAGCAAGCGCGAGCCCGAGTACCTGGCGCTCTTGGGTGTTTTCGGCCTGGTCCTCGAGCAATTCCTACTGCTCGCGCTGCCGGAGCTTGCTCGGTTGCCGTGGCTTCGGTGGCCGGCCGTCTTGAAAAGGCCGCAGGTCGCGGTGTGGCTCGCTCGATTGCCGCTCATCGTCGTCTGCGCCGCGATGCTCTACTACGCGGTGCTGATCAGTCACTACACGCTGATCACCCACATTCGGATGGAAACGGCCACTCCGGATCTCGGTGAGTACGACAATCAGTTCTTCAATTCGCTGCACGGTCACCCCTTCCGCCTGCCGTCGTCCGAGGGCAACCTCCAGGACTGGAGTGCGCTCAAGTTTCACGCCGATTTCGTCATCTACGCGTTACTCCCGTTCTACGCCCTCCGGCCCGGCCCCGAAGCGCTGCTGGTGATCCAGACGGTGATCATCGCGGGTACGGCGCTCCCCCTCTACCTGTTCGCGGCCAAGCGCGTGCCTCGAATCGTGGCGATGGTCGTCGCGTGCGCTTTCTTGCTCATGCCGGCCATCGAGCGACCGAACTTCTACGATTTCCACGCCGTACCGATCGGGATGTTCTTCGTCGCGTGGACGATCTGGGCGGCCGATCGGGTCACGCGCTTCGAAACCCGGCGGCGGCGCGACTACGTGTTCGTCGCCATCCCGTTCGTGCTGGCGCTCTCATCGCGCGAGGACGTCGCCTTCGGGATGATCGTCGTCAGCCTGGTGCTCTTGTTCTCGGGGCGAGCTCAACGCATGGCCTTGGCCATGTTGGGCACCTCGGCGGCCTACTTCGTGCTGATCAAGTTCGTGATCATGCCGCGCATCGGCCTGGTCTGGTACCACGGCGTCTACGACGACCTGAAGGCGGCCGGGTATCAGGGTTATGGGGCCGTCGTCGCCACGCTGCTCACGAACCCGGTGTTCGCGATCCGCTCGATGCTCACGGCGCCGAAGCTGCTCTATGCGCTCCACATGCTTTCGCCCTTGCTCTTTCTCTGGATCAGGCGACCGGTGCTGTGGGTCGCGGCCGTGCCGAGCGTCTTCTTCACCTTGATGGTGACGAACCGCGCGCCGATGTACGAAAGCTCGTTCCAGTACGCGTACCAGTGGTTCCCCTACATCGTCATCGCCAGCGTGCTCCAGCTCGAACGGCTGCGCTCGCTCCCTCTCGGCCCCGTTCGGCAGCTGGCTGCTACAGTGGCGCTTGCATTGGCCGCGAGCGGCGCCGGGTATCAGTTCGGTGTGCTCTTGGGCGGGAAAAAGATCCTCGGCGGCTTCAGTGAGAAGTCGCTCAAGGTCACCAAAGGCGAGCTCAAGCGCCATGCCGATCTGAAGGCGCTGGCGGAGCGGATCCCCGAGGAGGCGTCGGTCGCGGCGACGAGCAGGATCGGGCCGCACGTTTCCACGCGCCTGATCCTCTACAACCTGGGGTACACGCTGGGCAAAGACACCGACTACCTGCTCTTCGATCGCGACATCGGACACCCCGAGGCCGTCCGCGTGCTCGAAGCGCTGCGCTCGGGAAAGTACGGGGTGCTCGCCCAGCGAGACCCGTTCGTGCTCGCCCAGCGCGGCCACGGTACCGCCGACAACCAGAAGGTCATCCGCTGGCTCGCCACGCGCTGAGCGGTTGGTCCCCCGCCCGCCGCAGGGTGGCCCCCTACTCCGGGCCGAAGCGGCGGATCGCCTGGGCGCGGCGCTTGTTGGCTTCGATCTCGCGGTTGCGTGGGGGCGCGTTCGTGATCAGCGTGTTGATCAGCGCTGTCGCGCTTTTTCGGACCTCGCTGACGGCGAGATCGAACGCGGCCTGGTTTGCCTTCGACGGTTGGTTGAAGCCGGAGAGCTTCCTCACGAACTGGAGGGACGCTTCGCGGATCTCTTCTTCCGTCGCCGGCGGCTCGAAGTTGAACAGGGTGCGAATGTTCCTACACATGGCGTCGGGAAGGGTACGGCGACAGCGCCGCGAGGCAAGCTTACATAAGATGACATGACGTGACGTGACCCCGCCCGCGCTGCGCACCGGCTGGCTCGAGTGGTTGCAGGTGCTATTTTCTAGTGTCGTGTACCCAAGTGCCGTCGCTCGCGAGTTCTCAGAAGAGGGGTATTCGGTGGTGCGCTCGCTGTTCACCCCGGCGGAGGTCGCCGAGATGCGGGCCGCGTTCGATCGCCTGGAAGCGCGGGCGCGAACGCTCGGCGGCGTGACCGAGGTCGGGAGCACGCTGTTCGTCGTCGAGCCGCGGGACGGTGAACCGCGCATCGAGCGCATCGTCTGGTGCGGTGGCGTGGAGCCGTCGCTCGGGGCGTTCGGGCGGAGCCCGCGTCTGTTGTCGATCGCCGCCGGGCTCCTTGGCTCGAACGAGATGGATCAGCTGATCAACCAGGCGCACATCAAGAACCCGGGCGACGGCGTGGCGTTCCATTTCCATCAAGACAGCTTCCACCGGCGCTACGGCACCGACCTTTTTCACGACGTGAACGGCCAGGGGAGCTTCGTCCAGACCCTCACCGCCCTCGACGCGATGGACCCCGACAACGGCGGTCTGCTCGTGATCCCGAAGAGCCACCGCCTGGGCCACGTGCCGACCGCCAACGGCCACCTGCCGGCCACGGCCTTCGACAGCACCCACGCTGTGTCACTTTGCCTCGAACCAGGGGACGTGGCCCTCCTGAGCCCCTTCACCGTCCACGGCAGCGGGGTGAACCAGGGCCGGACCAAGCGGCGTTTGTTCATCAACGGCTTCGCTTCACCCGGTGCGAACCGGCGGAGCTACCCGGGGGCCGGACGGGGAGTCCGCGTGACGGCGAGCCGCGCGCCGGACGGCATCGAGCCGCCGCGCGCGGCCTGACTTGCGACCCGGCGATAAGGGCTCTATGTCGGGGGCCCCCAGGAGGAATCGCCTTGAAGAAGCTATCTGCGCTCGCCCCCGTCGTTCTCTTCGTCGTTGCCTGCGGCGGAAGCCAGCCGCCTGCCGAGGCCGCTCCCCCCGCTGCTGAGCCGACACCCGCCGCATCAGCGGCCGCTGCCGGGCCGATGCCGGAGGAGTTTCACGACATGAACCGCGATCAGCGCATGATGTTCATGAAGGAAACCGTGATGCCGAAGATGCAGGCGGTGTTCCAGGCGTACGACGCGAAGCGCTACGCCGAGTTCTCGTGCGCCACCTGTCACGGCGCCGGTGCCAAGGACAGCACGTTCAAGATGCCGAACCCCGACCTGCCGAAGCTTCCCTCGACGCCGGAAGGCTTCAAGGCGCTCGGCGAGAAGAACCCGGCCGTCATGAAGTTCATGGGCGAGCAGGTGAAGCCGACGATGCAACAGCTGCTCCACGAAGAGCCGTTCGACCCTGCCACCGGGAAGGGCTTCGGCTGCATGGAATGCCATACGATGGCCGGCTGACGTCGCTCCTCGCGCGGGCCGAACGCATCCTGGCGTTCACCGGCGCGGGGGTTTCGACGGCCAGCAAGATCCCCGATTTTCGCGGGCCGGACGGCGTCTGGCGCACGCGCACGCCGGTCGAATACCCGGCGTTCATGCGGAGCGAGGAAGCCCGCATCGAGTACTGGAGCTGGAAGCGGGAAGGTCACGCGATCTTTCGTGACGCGAAGCCGAACACCGCGCACCTAGCTCTCGTGGCGCTCGAGCGCCTCGGCAAGCTCGATGCGCTGGTGACGCAGAACGTCGATGGCCTGCACCGCGCCGCCGGTACGAGCCCGGACAAGCTGGTCGAGCTCCACGGGACGAACGCGGAGACGGTGTGCACCGGCTGCGCCCGACGCGAACCGATTGCCCTCGCGCTCGAAGAGTTCGGGCGCACGGGCGCGGCGCCGGTCTGCTCGGTGTGCACGGCGTTGCTCAAGCCGGCGGTGGTGATGTTCGGGGAATCGCTCGATCCGGAGACGATGCGGCGCGCGATGCTGGCGGCCCGGCGTGCCGATCTCGTGATGTCGCTCGGCTCCTCGCTCCTCGTCACCCCCGCCGCCGACGTGCCGCTTCTCGCGGCGCGGCGCGGCGTGCCGTACGTCATCATCAACCGTGGCGCGACCCCGCACGACCCGATCGCCGAGCTCGTGCTCGACGAGGACGTCGGCAGCGTGCTCGAAGCAGCCGTCGCCGCGCTCGGCGCGGGCTAACCGACCTCAGCTTTCTTCGAGCAAACCGCGCAGGCGCGCCGGCAGGATCCGGTACTCGCGCTTGCAGTATTCGCAAGAGATCTCCAGAACTTCACCCCCGGCGAGCAGGTGCTCGACGTCGCTCTTCGGCAGCGTCGCGATCGCGGAGACGACCCGGAGCTCGTCGCACCAGCACTCGAAACCGACCGCGCTTTCTTCCAGGCGCGTGAACGGCATGCCGTCGAGCAGCTGCTCGAGCAAGCTCTCGGGCGAGAAGCCCGCCTCACCGACCTTCGCGTCGATCGTCTCGAAATCGCGGAGGCGCTCCGTCATCACCATCAGCGGTCCGCGCCCGACCTCGGGCAGGAGCTGCACCATGTAGCCGCCTGCCGCGACCACCCGACTCTTGTCGACCAGCGTGGAGACGGCGATCATCGAAACCACCTGCTCCGACGTCTGCATGTACTCCATCAGCGCCTGCGAGATGCCGCCGCCGCTCGGGAGCTCGACGATGCCCTGGGCGATGCGGCCGCTCGGGAGCGTCCTCATCATCTGGATCACGGCTCCGCCGTCGAGGGCGAGCTCGCTGCCGGACTCCACCTGCACGAGGCCGCGCGTGCGCCCCGAGGGGTGCGAATCGGCGACCAGGCTGCCCGTCTTCCCCGACCCCTTGAGCACACCCTGAACGCGCAGCTGCGGCGCCATCGTCTCGCGGTAGAGGATGGCGCCGGTCAAGAGCTCGCCGAACGCGCGTGCCGTGTTGCCGCGCGCGCCCTGGATGTCCACGGCGCCGCGCACGGTGTCCGTGGTGCGGGCGGTGATGACGCGAAAAGCACCGTCATCGGTGATCGCCCGGAGCACCGAATCGGACGAGCGCTGCATCCACCCAATTGTACCAAGAGTCCTGGCGAGGACCAGAGCGCTAGGGGACCGATCAGTTTGAGAGGAGGGATTGTGGCTGCCCCCGCGAAAGGAGACACCGTTCGTCCCGCGTTCTCGGCCTTCGGCCTGTGAGCGCGGGCGCCCGCCTTAAGCCCGCGTTGCCGCGGGCTTGGGGGCGCGACGACGGAGGAAAGATCGGCATGCAGCGAAAGCCGCGAGCACCGTGATCCCAGCGCCGCACCCGCACAGCGTTACGCGACCGACAAGGCCGTGGCGGGCGCGGTGCTCGCGAAAGGGGCACGGCCCGCCACCGCGTGCGGCACCCTCGACACGCCGCGGGCTGGTGCCCCTTTCGCCGAGCCTTTTTCAAATCTCCTCCGCACAAAATGGCTCGGCCGCCGGGGCGATTGTCTACATCGCGCATCGTTGTCGACGACGTTGAGCTCGTAGACCCGGCGGCGAGCACCATGCCGCCCGATCACCTTGCTGGCATCATGGAGGCTGCTGCGGCGTGGCCCGCTACGACCTCGGGCATGTCGCGCTACGCCCCGGCGGCGGCGATAGCCGGCGCAAGGCGGGCGTCTGCGCGCGCAGGCTCTGCCGAGCACGCAGGCCGCAGGTCGCCGAACCATCGCGGGGGCATCTCCCCTCACAGGAACCGCCCCAAGGGGGGAGCGAGGAGGAATTCCTTATTTGGAATATAGCTCTTAATGAATGTTGCTTTCGGCGACTTTTCGAACAAACCGCGCGAACAAGACTCGAATATAGCTTCTGAGCTATGTCCTACTTCGGACCCCTTCCCTCGGGCGCGCGCCTCGATTTGTCGCTCTACGACAGCTTGATTTCGTCTTCGGTGAGGTCGCCGGGTTCGAGCGAGGTCGAAATACGGTACTCGCCGGTGAGCCAGTTGTAGAGATCCGCGCTCTTACAGCGCTGGCTACAGAACGGGCGCACGGGATGATCGTCGGGGGCGTCGGGGATGACGCTCTTGCAGATCGGGCAAACGATACGCAAGGCTAACCTCGCGACTCCTCGAGCGCCTGCTTCGCCGCCTCCACGGTGCGGTCGATGTCGGCTTCGGTGTGAGCGAGCGACAGGAAGGCGGCCTCGAACTGGGACGGCGGGAAATAGACGCCCCGGGCGATCAGCCCGCGATGAAAGCGCCCGAAGCGCTCGGTGTCGGAGGCGAGCGCCGCGCGGAAGTCGTGCACGGGACCGGGGTGAAAAAAGAGCGTCAGCATCGAGCCGACCCGCTGCACGACCCCGGTCGTCGCTGTCTCCGCGAGGGCTCGCGTGAGGCCCGCCTCGAGCCGAGCACCGAGCGCCTCGAGCCGCTCGTAGGCGCGGCCGTCGAGGAGCTCGAGCGTGGCGAGCCCGGCGCTGACGGCCAGCGGATTGCCGCTCAACGTGCCCGCCTGGTACACCGGCCCGAGCGGGGCCACGAGCGACATCACGTCGCGGCGGCCGCCGTACGCCGCGAGCGGCATGCCACCACCGACGACCTTGCCCAGGCAGGTGAGGTGCGGCGTCACGCCGTAGCGCTCCTGAGCGCCACCGCGGGCGACGCGGCTGCCGGTCATCACCTCGTCGAAGATGGCGAGCGCTCCGTGTTTCTCGGCGACGGCGACGATGGTCTCGAGAAAACCGGGCCGCGGCGGTACGAGCCCCATGTTGCCGGCCACCGGCTCGACGATGACGGCGGCGATGTCCCGGCCGCGCGCTTCGAACAGGGCGTGGAGCGCTTCGATGTCGTTGTAGGGCAGCGTGGCCGTGGTCGCGACCATGCCTTCGGGGACACCCGCGGAATCTGGATTGCCGAAGGTGGCGGCGCCGCTGCCGGCCTTCACGAGCAGGGCGTCGGCGTGGCCGTGGTACGCGCCGTCGAACTTCACGATCACGCTTCGCTTCGTGAACCCGCGCGCCACGCGGAGGGCGCTCATCGTCGCTTCCGTGCCGCTCGACACGCAACGCAACATCTGGATGCTCGGGTAGCGCTCGATGATGGCTTCGGCGAAGCGCACCTCGAGGGCCGTGGGCGCACCGAACGAAAGCCCGCGATCGGCGGCGAGCTTCACCGCGCGCGTCACGTCCGGATGAGCGTGACCGACGATCGCAGGACCCCACGAGCCCACGTAGTCGATGTATTCGCCGCCGCCGGCACCGTAGATCCGCGCGCCCTCGGCCCGCTCGACGAAGACCGGGTTCCCACCGACGGCCCGGAACGCACGGACGGGGCTGTTCACGCCCCCGGGCAAGAGCGCACGGGCCCGCTCGAACAGCTCCTCCGAGCTCGCATCGGCCATGGTCCGTTCATAGCAGAATGGAGGGTCGCCCGGCAGAGGCCGCCCGGCGTGCCATGCTTGAGAGACGAAGGTCCGGATGAGAAGCCCGCGCGCCATCGACGCCACCCCTTCGACCCTCGTCGCGTGCCTGGTCGCGGGGGTCCTCGCCGGGTGCGGCTCTCTCGACCCCGATGCGCTCGGACTCAAACCGGATCTGCGCATCAACGAGGTCGTGACCGACAACGAGGGTGTCTGGCTCGACGAGCGCGGCGAAACCGACGACTACGTCGAGCTCTACAACGGGAGTGACCGCACGCTCGTCCTCTCCGAGTACCTGATCACCGACCGCAGCGGGGAGCACGCCCTACCCCACGTCGAGCTCGCGGCCGGGGCGACGTTGGTCCTGTGGGCCGACGGCGAGCTCGACCAGGGGCCGCTTCACCTGCCCTTCCGCCTGGCCTCGAGCGGGGAGCTCATCTCGATCCTGAGGAAGGGCAGCCGGGAAGAGCTCGACCGCGTGCAGGTCCCTCCGCTCGAGGAGCACGAGGCCTTTCAGCGCCAGCCGAACGGGGACGGGCCTTTCGAGGTGTGCGGCTGGGCGACTCCGGCGCGCTCGAACGGCAAGCGCTGTGGACCGGGGCCGCCGCCGCCACCGCCCGGCGATCTGTTTTTCCTACCGTACGAGCTACCGACGCCGTTTCCCGCGGCGGTCACCCCGCTCGCGCTGACCGAGGTCGCGCTCCGACCGGCCGATTTCGTGGAGCTCGAAAACACGTCGGGCGGTCCGCTCGCGCTCGAGGATTTCTCGCTGCGCATCGCGCCGCACGAGCTCGGTGTGCCGTTCCCGGGCTCCGACGCCGGAGTCCTGGTGCCGCTGCCCGACGAGCGCCTTTCCGCGGGCGAGCGCATCGCGATCCCGCTCGACCGCGGGGCGCTCGCCGGGATCGAGGGCGCGCTCTTCGCCGACGGCGTCGTTTCGCTCTTTTCGCGCGAAGGCGCGGCGGTCGACCGCTTCGATTTCACGTCGTACCCCGAGGGCGCCGTGCTCGCCCGCGCCGAGCCGGCCGGCACGCTTCGATTCTGCACCAACGCGTCGCCCGGCGCGCCGAACGACCGCTGCGACGCGCTGCCGACGCGGATCGTCAGCGACCGCGAGCGGCGTTTGCTCACGCCGGACGACCACCACGAGCTCGCGAAAGCGAACGGCGGCGTCGGCATCGAAGGCATCGGCTTCGTGGTGGACATGGCCGCCGACGACGCGGTCGTCTTCCTGAACACGCGCGACTGGGACCTCCACTACACCTTCATCCGCGAGACGATCGACAAGGACCCCCACCTCGATCGCTGCGATCCGCTCCAAGCTCAGGAGTTCTTGAACGGCTGGATCGCCTTCAGCCAGGAGCACTACTTCCGGGTCGACGGGCGCCGCTACCTGCTCGGCACGCTCGCCCGTCACGCCGGGACCAACCTCTCGACCGTCGAGTTCGCGGCGGGTGACACCATTTCCGCCGCGCAGATGACGCGCGCGTTCCACGCCGTGATGGCGCGCGTGCCCGATCCGAGCGTCTGGTCCATCCGCCCGCAGACGCAGGATCAG
>Ga0315910_10003741_pt1 | contig 12845 bp, 9 predicted proteins | sample EdamamesoilMG_FD_204470 | JGI IMG/M metagenome (GOLD analysis project Ga0315910, IMG submission 204470) | Garden soil microbial communities collected in Santa Monica, California, United States - Edamame soil | ecosystem: Environmental > Terrestrial > Soil > Garden | place: USA: California... | reverse complement strand
ACATTCCGTCAATATTTCCGCCAATGGTATAGACACTTTCTCCCATTCGCTCTATTTTTATTTTTTATCACATAACGGATGACCAACCCTCTCCTCATTCTCTGTTGTATGTTATGCCTGGGCATTACCGTCTCGCCCGCGCAGACGTTTAAGGCCGACACGCTCTTCCGGTCTGTGGCAACTGCCAGCCAGGAAAAGGTATACCTCACCCGGATCCGCGGCCAGTCCCAGCTTTACAACGGCAGCGATTTCGATCGCTATGAACCCCTGAAGGAAGAACACCCCTACCTGTATTCAGACGACTGGATGGCAGGCTCGGTAGTGTATGACGGCATCCGCTATGAAAATCTTTCCCTGCAGTACGACATCCGGTATGATGAAGTGATCCTGGAATATTTCAATGGCATCAGCATCCGGCTCGTCAAGGTCAAGGTGCAGTCGTTTACCCTGGAACAGCACACCTTCGTGCATCTCAGCGACCCGCAGGTAGGCGATGGTTATTATGAACTCCTGTATGACGGCACCACAAAAGTATATGCAAAGCATTTGAAGCTCTTTCAGGAAACTGCCGCAGACCACAAGATTGAGCGCTGGTTCGTGGAGAAAACGCGATACTACGTTTGGTCGCAAGGCACGTATCACACCATCACCAGCAAAAAAACGTTGCTCGGTGTTTTTGGCGATAAGAAAAAAGAACTGAATCAATTTGCCAGCCGGAACAAACTGAGTTTCGGAAAAAACAAGGCTTCCTTTATAACCCGGGTAGCGGAACAGTATGACAGCCAGTAGCCGCTCCTTGTTCCGGAAAATCGGTTTACTGGTTGTGCCGGTATTGCTGGCAATGGCTGTCGACTGTGCAGCCCAGCAGACTGTTCGCGTATCGGGTGAAATCACTGACGGAAATTTTGACCAGCTCGTGACGCTGATCGAAGCGCAGACGGAGTATCATTTTCATTACAATCCAGCTTGGACTGACAGCCTGGTGATCAACATCCGGTTTGCCGGTGAACCGGTTTCAACCGTACTCAGCCAGGTACTCTCCGGCACCCACCTTCATGTGGCGATCTATAAAGAATTAATCTACATCACGCGCGAAAGACAGTTGTTAACCGGCCTGCCACCTGACTACTTTAACCAGGAAGGTGTCAGTCGCGAAGCCGAAGCTTTCGACTACAGTGCATTTGAACGTCTGGAGAAAGAAAAAAAAGCGGCCGAAGAACGGTTGTATACCATTGGTGCGAGAACGGCAAACCTCCAGGGCAACGCTACACTGGCCGGTACGATCAGGGATATGAAAGACGGTGAACCCGTGGTCGGTGCTTCGGTATATATTGAAGAACCGCTGATCGGAACGATGACCGACCAGTTCGGGTACTATTCCATCACCCTTCCCAAAGGGCGGCAGACGCTGAAGCTGAAAAGCATCGGTATGAAAAATACGTTGCGCCAGGTGATACTGTATGCCAACGGGCGACTGGACATTGAGATGGAGCCCGACATCACGCCACTCAAGGAAGTGCTGGTGGAATCCGACCGCGATGCGCGCGTGACCAGCCTGCAGATGGGCATGGAAAAACTCGACATCAAAACGATGAAGAACATGCCGCTGGCATTGGGTGAGACCGACATCCTGAAAGTGGTGCTCACGCTGCCGGGCGTTCAGACTGTAGGTGAAGGAACGGTTGGATTAAACATCCGGGGCGGTGCCACCAACCAAAACCTGATACTCTATAATAATGCCGTTGTCTATAATCCATCGCACCTGTTCGGGTTCTTCTCCACGTTCAACCCCGATGTGCTGAAAAATGTTGAGCTCTACAAAAGCGGAGTGACGGCAGACTACGGAGGAAGGCTTTCCGCCATACTGGATGTTCATGCACGCGAAGGCAACCTGAAAAAAATATCCGGCTCCGGAGGGATCAGTCCGATAACCGGGCGTTTTACGCTGGAAGGTCCCCTCATCAAAGACAAAACTTCATTCCTGTTTGGCGCGCGTTCTACCTACTCGAACTGGATTCTGCGAAAACTGGATGATGAAGAATTGCAGAACAGCGATGCTTCCTTTTATGATCTCAACGCCAGCATCACCCATCAAATTGATGACGACAACAACCTGTATTTATCCGCCTATGCCAGTCGCGATAAATTCAGGCTCGACTCCGACACGTTGTATACGTACGGTGACCAGAATGCATCGCTTACCTGGAAGCACGTCTTCAACAGCAAACTTTACGGAACCTTCACCGGAACGGTGAGCAAATATCAATATGAGCTGTCGTGGGATACCAATCCCGTTGAAGCCTTTGCGCTGGATTTTTCCATCAGTCAGTGGAACACGAAAGCCGACCTCAGTTATTCACTCAACGTCAAACATACGCTAACGGGAGGGGCCAGCGTAACCGGGTATCATATTCAGCCCGGCCAGCTGAATCCGGTGGGCAGCGAATCCAAAACGGTTACCGACCAGGTTCAGAAAGAACAGGGAATTGAAAGCGCATTCTACCTCGGAGATAATTTCGACATCACACCGAACCTCTCCATGTATGCCGGCATGCGTTACTCCTTTTATCAGAGCATGGGGCCGCGCGATGTATTCGAATACATGGATGGCGTGCCACGTTCACCGGCTACTATCACCGACACGGTTCACCATTCTTCCGGGCCGATCGCGAAGTACGGTGGTATCGAGCCGCGGTTTTCCCTTCGTTACTCGTTGAGCAACACCGCTTCGGTGAAGTTCAGCTTCAACCGCATGCGCCAATATGTACAGATGATTTCCAACACCACCGCCATCACGCCCACCGACATCTGGAAATTAAGTGACGCTTATATCAAGCCGCAGGTGGGCGATCAGTATTCCCTCGGCTTTTATAAGAACCTGCGAAGCCACACCATTGAAACATCGGTGGAAGCGTATTATAAGACGATGAAAAATACCATTGACTTCCGGAACGGTGCCGACCTCGTGCTGAGTCATCACCTCGAAACAGAGGTTGTCGATGCCGAAGGAAAGGCGTATGGGATCGAATTCCTGGTGAAGAAATCAACGGGCAAGCTGAACGGGTGGGTGAGTTACACGTGGTCGCGTTCGTTCTTACGGGAAACCGGAACCCTGAGTCCGGAGACCATCAATGGTGGTGCGTACTACGCGAGCAGTTACGATAAACCACACTCCGTGAATTTTATCGGCAACTATAAATTCAGCCGGAGATTTAATTTCTCGCTGAATGTTATTTACAGCACCGGGCGACCGATCACCGTACCCATCGCAAAATATCAGACGGATGGATCCTGGCGTGTATTGTATGGGGACCGGAACGCACACCGCATTCCGGATTATTTCAGAACGGACATATCCATCAACATTGAAGGAAACCATAAAATAAAAAAGCTGGCGCACAGCTCGTGGACCTTTGCCATTTACAACCTCACCGGACGGGAGAATGCTTACTCGGTTTATTTTGTATCGGAAGCCGACCGGATAAAGGGATATAAACTTTCCGTCTTTGCCCGGCCCATACCTACCATCACCTACAACTTCAAATTTTAGCGCGTGAACTTTTTCAGCCGATATCGTTTGCCATTACTCCTCATCGCGTTGCTGATGCCCGGATGTATTGAACCCTACCCGACTACCGTAAGCGATGACAAAGCCGGATACCTGGTAGTCGATGGTTTTCTGAACACAGCCGCTCAACGTATCGAAGTAAAATTGTCGCGTGCCATACCGCTGGAAAATCCGGAAGTACCTGTTCCCGAAACGGAGGCTATCGTAAAACTTCAGGATGAAGATGGAAATCTTGCAGACGTACCGGAAGATACACCCGGCACTTACAGCGCAGCGGGACTTTTCATCGACATCAGCAAAAGGTACCGGCTGCTCATCACCACAAAGCAGAACAAGGTGTACACCTCTGCGCTGGTGGAATTGAAACCCACCCCGCCCATTGAGGACCTGCAGTGGATTGCCGGACCGGATGGTGTGACGATCAAGGTGAGCACGCACGATGACACGAAGCAGTCGCGGTACTACAAATGGAAATTTGAAGAAACGTATGAGCTGAGACCGGCTTACGACTCACGGTATAAAATGGTGAACCGGGTAGTCAGCGAACGTGGGCCGGGTGAGTCGATCTTTATCTGCTGGCAAACAAAGCCTTCGTCACAAATCCTCATCAGTTCGTCACAACGATTGTCGGACGATGTCATCCACGAGTTTCCTTTGACGTTCATTCCCAAGGACACCGATAAACTTTTATACCGCTACAGCATACTGGTGAAACAACGCACACTCACGCACGAAGCGTACCTCTATTATGATCAGCTTAAAAAAACAACGGAACAACTGGGCGGATTATTTGATCCACAACCCGGACAGGTAACGGGAAATTTCACGTGCGTGAGCAACCCGGGTGAGCTGGTATTGGGATACTTCAGCGGGGGAACGGAAGAAGAGAAAAGACTCTTCATCAATTTCAACGACCTTCCCGGCCACCTGCAGATCTACCCGATTCACTATGAATGTGCACAGGATACCGTGCTGATCGTTGACCTCGTTGCCTTTGACAACGTGCGCAACAACCTCATCAACGAAATATGGCTCCTCGATGCGCTGCTGGGATACTCTTTTTCAAACATTCCCTGTACCGACTGCCGGAAAAAAGGTGGCCAACCGGTAAGGCCTGATTTCTGGTAACCCGAAATGCTTATGAAACTGAAGACTTCGCTGTATACATTTCTTTTTGCAGGCATCATCGGCTGTGCGGGCCTGGAGGCGCTGGGTCAATCCGCTTCTGCCGATAGTATCCGGGTAACGTTTGACCGCTACCGGAAAAATGCCTTGCAGGAAAAATTATACCTGCAAACCGATCGCCCCAACTACCTCACCGGTGAGACGCTGTGGTTTAAGGTAATGGTGATTGACGGCAGTTTCCACAGACCGGTAACTACCAGTAAAGTGGCTTACATCGAAATACTGGATCGCTTTAACCAACCGGTTCTTCAAACCAAAGTCAGCTTGCGCGATGGACAAGGAGCCGGTTCGGTATTTCTCACCGCCAGCCTGAGCTCCGGCAACTACCAGGTGCGGGCCTACACCAACTGGATGAAAAATTTCGATGAAGCATTTTTCTTCAGCAAGACTATTACCATACTGAACACCTTCCGCAAGATCGAATCCGAAGCAACGGCTTCGTCAACGCCTGCACTGGATGCCCAGTTTTTTCCGGAGGGTGGAAACCTGATCTCCGGTATTACGGGTAAGGTGGCATTCCGCGTGGTTAATCAAAACGGCACCGGCATTAACTTCAAGGGATATCTGTTGAATGAGCACCAGGACACCGTGGCGCGCTTTGCACCCCATAAATTTGGTATCGGTCATTTTACATTTACACCTTCAGCGGGTCATACCTATCGTGCCGTTATCCGTGAAGCTTCCGGAAAAATCACAGCGGTAAAATTTCCCGTAGTGGCAGACAAGGGTTATGCGTTACGTGTTGTGGATACAACCGCTTCTGAAATTTCAATTTCCGTTTCTGCGAACCTGGGGGAAGCACAGACATCATTCGCTGTTTTTATTCATGCCCGGAACATCATCGCGAGGTTCGAAACCGGAAGCCTGCACGACAACCAGGCCACCCTTCATATCAGCAAAAGAGATCTCCCGGACGGCATATCGCACGTTACGCTGTTTGACCAGAACATGAATGCGGCGTGTGAGCGCTTGTATTTCAAGAAGCCGGAAAACATGCTCGCGGTTTCCGCGGAAACCGATCAACAACGATATGCTAACCGGAGACGGGTAACGCTCGATCTGCAGACCATGCTGGCAGATCAACCCAAAGCTGCAGCGCTTGCCGTGTCGGTTTACAAAATGGATTCGCTTCCCGAATTTCAGCAATCGATCACCGACTATCTATGGCTCACTTCGGACTTGAAAGGATCGGTGGAATCACCCTCCTATTATTTTTCAGCCGATACTCCCGAAGTAAAGGAGGCACAGGATAACCTGATGCTCACACATGGCTGGCGCAGGTTTGTATGGAGCGACATCACCAAAAAACAGGTAACTCATTTTACTTACTTGCCGGAATACCGAAATCACATCATCCAGGGGGTTGTCAGGTCAACGGATGGGAAACCGGCCTTCGGTATTCTCACCTACCTCGCGTCACCGGGTAAGACCATACGGCTCTACAGTTCGCGCAGCAATGCTGAGGGAGAAGTGTTTTATGAAATGCAGCACTTCGAAGGCAACACCCGGATCATTGTACAGACCAACCCTGCGACAGACAGCACGTACCGGATAGATATTCTTTCTCCCTTTCCGGTTCAGAAAGGACAACCCGTTATACCACCCGTGATGCTGACGCCTGCTTCTGCGTCAAGCCTGTCGGACCGGAGCATGGCGATGCAGGTACAGGACGTCTATTTTGGTGCACAACAGGATGCGCATGTACAGCCTTCCGTTCTTGCCGATACGACCGCATTCTTTGGCAAACCCGATGAAGTATATTTTCTGGATGCGTTCACCCGTTTCCCGGTGATGGAGGAAGTGATGCGTGAATATGTTCCCGGAGTGATGGTCCGCAAGCGCAAGGATGGATTTCATTTTCTGGTGCTGGACAATGTCAACCGGAAAGTGTTTGATGAGACACCGTTGATCCTGCTGGATGGTGTTCCCTTATTCGATGCTGATGAAATTATGTCCTTCGATCCGTTGAAAATAAAAAAACTGGAGGTGATGACCCGTCAGTATTATCTCGGCCCGCTGTGGCTCCGCGGCATCGTGAGCTACACCACGTATGCCGGTGACCTGAGTGGATTCACCTTGCAGCCGCGCAGCTTGCGAATGAATTACGAAGGCTTGCAACTCCAGCGCGAATTCTTTTCTCCGCGCTATGAAAGCCCGAAGCAGCGCGAAAGCCGAATGCCGGATCAACGTACGTTGCTCTACTGGAACCCGTATGTGTCAACCGATGCTACCGGCAAACAGCGCATTGATTTTTTTACTTCGGATGTTCCCGGCCAATACCGCGTAGTTGTGGAAGGTATTACGCCCGATGGACGCGCTGGAAGTGCATCGCATACTTTTTTTGTGAGTGAGGTAAATCATTAAGATTACATATGATCACAGTGGAAGATGACACACGCATGCGATATGAAGTGCGTTTGCGCGGTACTCACGTAAACGACAGCTACTACTCCATAATCCCCTGCGCCTTCAGCTCCTTGTAATAGGCACACACCTTCTTCATCAGGCACTCGGGGCACTTGGGGGTGGGGCGGCATATTTCCCTACCTAAAAAAGATATGGCCATACCGAGTTCACCCCAGTCCTTTTTCTCAAAGGTCTCCATCATCTGCTTTTCAATTTTCTTGGGGTCGGTGCCCGATGCAAAGCCGAGGCGCGGAGCCACGCGCACCACGTGCAGGTCGACAACGATCCCTTCGGCATCAACACCCGATTCACGCATGATCACATTGGCGGATTTCCTCCCTATCCCCGGCAACGCGGTTAATGCTTCCATGTCGGTTGGAATATTCTTATCGCTTTTCACTTCGGAGGCGATCTGCATCAACCACTTCGTCTTGTTCCGGTAGTTCCGCACTTTGGAAATAAAAGGTTCCAGGCTATCGGCTGTTGCCGAGGACAATGCTTTCATGTCGGGAAACGCATTGAAAAGTTCCGGTGAAAGCTTATTGATATTGCGGTCCGAATCCTGTGCAGACAACACCACCATCACCACCAGTTGATACAGGTTGTTGTAATCCAGGGGATGCTTTTTCCCGTGGTATTTTTTTAGCAAGGGCTGAATTTCTTTCGGCCAGTTTACAGTTGCCATTGTATATCGGTTTTCAGGAATTGAATATAGCTACATACCGGGTAATTAAAACAGTGAAATCCAGCAAACTATTTCGGTCGAGGGAAATGAATATACTGCCTGACGGGCTTGCCAAGCAAAATAGGGCGAACCACAAAAAAAATTCCAGGCCGATGAGCCTGGAATTTCTACAAGGCGAATTCGCCTGCTGTGTTTTCAGTAAGGTATCGGTCTCCCGATGAATTAAATCGTCAGCACGACCGTAGTGATCGATTTTGCAGGAAGCGTAATCGCTTCCGTGGGTGAGCTGGCGGTAACGGTTTTATAATAGGAGCCGGATTTACTTTGATAAACTTCGATGGCTGTAGCGGTTTTGCCGGTAGCGGCAAGGGTAACGTCATCGGCTACGGTGCTGTTGTTGATGATGACAAGTGTAAGCTGCTTGCCGTCTTCACTCAGGAAAGCCGAAGAATAAATCAGTGCATTATCCGAAACCGTAGCGCCAACGCGATGATAGCCGGCATCGACATACTTGGCATAATGCTTAATGAGGTAGTAGTACGGTGTCACTTCGTAACCGGAAGCAGGCGCTGAAGAATTCATACTGATCATACCCGCATCTTCACCGGAAGCCGGTGTGTTCCAGGCCAGTTTCCAATAGATGTAAGCCGAAGTGTTGGCATACACCAGCGAGTTATGAATGAACAACGCGGTGTTGAACCAATCCAGGTTATCCGAAAACTCGGTCATGATGTTGGGCTTGGTGTTGAAATTGCCTACGCTCTGAAGGCCAGAGGTGATGGTACTGAGCGGTGTACTTCCATTGATGTTATACGGATGGAATCCATACATGCCGCAGTTCGGATTGCTCTTCAATGCATTCGCGAAGGAAACAAACGTAGCGATATCCTGCGACTCGGGGCCGAGCATTACCGGCACGTGCGCACGGTTTTTGATCTTGTCGTACACTTTGTCGAAGGCCGTCACGTAGCTGGGAAGTGACGTGGTTTCGGCCGCAGCCCACTGGCAGGTAGTCCAGCCGGTGTTTGAATAAGTCGGTTCGTTCTGAATGCTGATGTAGTCCGGGTCAAAGGGAACGTAGTCGAGTACATCCGACCAGTACTGCGCAAATTCATCGTACATAAACTCGCTGCCCGCATTTTTCTTCAACGTGTTGGAACCGGTGGTTGCCCGCGTTGAGTTGTTGCTTTTCAACGATGCAGGCGGACCCCATGAACTGAGCAGGATTTTAATATCGCTGTTCCGTTCCATAGCCATCGTATACAATTCGTTGGTGGTATTCCAACCCGCCAGGGAACCATCATCGCTCATGGCTCCGGTAGTTTTTACGGTTGGATAGTTATCCGGATAGTACCAGTTTTTAAAACGGATGATATCAATGCCCAGATCATCAAACATCAAGTCAGCGATCGTTTCCTTATTGCTATTGTTGGTTACCCAGTTACTGTACCACGTGAGCGCACCACCAAAGCCAATCATCTCCTGCTTCACATCGGCCGGGTTAACGGTAATGGTTGTTCCTTCCGGCTCCGGTTCAGGATCCTTGTCGTCACCCTCACCGCCATCGCTGCCGCACGATGCTAAAAGTGAAATACTCAGAATAGTAATAAAGAAACGAATCCCCTTCACTACAGCTTGCTGTTTTTCCATACCCTTCAAATTTGTTTTGTTTCCAGTTTTCATTTAGTAAAAATTAAGAAGGCTATCATTGAGATAGCCTTCTTTTATAGATGTTATTATGTATTACAGTTTCAATCCTACATAGTCAATGTACAACGTTACCGGAACACCGGCATTGTTGTTCTTAAAACGAAGTTCGGTTACAGCTGCGCGGCCAGCCATATTGGCGACCGGTATCGTCACTTCGCTCCAGCCTTGGGGAACAGAGATATAATTATCTGCATCACCATTCAGCTGCACAATGAAATTTTGCGCAGCAGGGGCATAGATCCTGAACGAAAATGTAGTATACGAACTGATGTCGGTTGATGGCGGTGCACCAATCTGGAGTGATCCATACTGTCCATTGTACGTTACCTTGATGGACGTACTGCCGTTAAACACTTCTTCCGTGCTGGCGAAATCCTGAGCATCGGTCTGCCATCCATCCCACTTCGACCAGCCATTGACCAGCCCATCGTTGTAGATGTAGTAATCCAGTGGCGGAGGACCAGCAGTTGGTATCAGTACCGATACGCCCAGGTTATTGGAATAACCATGAATGCTCTTGTACGTGATCGCACCGTTTATCGCAGTTGCCGGTAATGCCAGCACGATTTGCGTAGCGGAATGGCTCACAAACTGATTGGCTAAAATCGGGTTGGTTACACCCGCTAAGGTTAACTCAGCAACCAGGTCAAGGTCAGTACCCGTAATGGTGATATTCTCCGCTCCGGGGTTTGCCGGCTTAGGCGTCAGGTTAGTTCCCTTCGGCAGAATGATGGTTATCGACTGCGAAGTCGTGATGCTTTCCTCCGATGCCACCGTCAATTTTAACGTACCCGCTGTCGTTCCCACAGGAACAGTCAACACGATCTGGGTTTCACTCTGCGACACAAACGTGGTTACCGTTTTATTGCCACTAAGCGCGATCTGCGTAACCAGATCCAGATCCGTTCCGGTAAGGGTTATGTTTTGCGTATGCTTTACGGAAAGCGGAGCAATGTTGGTTACGGTTGGCAGCGTAACAATCAACGGCTCATCGGAAGTGATAACTTCAGGTTCTGTTCCTCCTGTTAAGAACGCGAGGTATCCGGTTTTTGCTTCCGCGGGTACGGTCACCACAATCTCCGTAGCGGAGCGGCTTACAAAGTCTGCCTGTTCAATCACCACGTCACCGGTAAAGGCCATGGCATCAATCCAGGTCATGTTCTCACCGGTGATGGTAATGGTTTCACCGGGTCTGGCTTCTTCCGTCATACCGGTGATGGTAACCGGAACTTCCAGACTGAAAATGGATTTCGATTCGATTTCACTGGAAGAAGTTTTGAGAATGACTTTTCCTGTCTCCGTTTCAAACGGCACGACTACGTGAATCCGGTCGGCTGACTGCGAAACAAAGTCATCTTTGCTTACTTCCACTTCGGGGAAGAAAACGATAGACGTGACCTTATTGAGGTTCTGGCCAATAAAAACGATCTCCTCGCCCTGCTTAACACCGGATGGTCCGAAACTCAACAATTCAACCTTCCCGCTGTTTTCGTCTTCCTTATCACAGGAAGTCAGTATGGTAAATGACAGCACAAAACACACCAGTGTAAGTAGCTGCCCTAAAAATTTCTTTTTCATAGTCATTCGTTATTCGTTAATGTTGGGCACTACGCGCATGTTGTCCATTCCAAGGTTATGCATGGTGGGATTAGGACCGTGCCAGTAGATGAACATGCTATAGCCATCCGCGTCATAGGTGAAACCTTTGAATACATCTTCAAACGGAATGGTCACCGTTTGCCATTTGCCATGCGTATCGAGGTTAACCGACCATACATAATAGCTCGATTGCCGTGCCGCATCCAATTGTCCGTTTGTTGCATTGCCTAAATGAAGGCGCATGGTAGCACCCGTCAGTGAAGCCAATGTATTGATTTCGAATTTCAGGCTGAATGCTCTTGGATTGAGAAGGGCTGCCGGAGGAATCTTTCCAGCTTCTTCACCGATATCACCTTCTTTTGGTCCACCATACATTTCATAGAAAGGCCATGCACCCAAATTCGCATTTATGCGGATGAACTTACCGTTGACATTCGGAATGTTCGGATCGGAAGCAACAATGCGGCTTGGACCTTGCCACACGCCACTGGTTAACGGTACATCGTGACTGGCAATGATATTCCGGTTATCGCGGAACCACAGATCCGATTCGGTTGCACCAAAATTAGATGTGATGGTAACCGGACCAATCTGTGCTCCTGCTGGAACCTTAACGGTAACGGCTTCGTCCTCCACAGAGAGCACTTCGGCTTCTACGCCACCGCTGAACACAACCGATACGGGAGCATAGAAAAAGTCTCCGTAAAAGGTAGCTTCATCACCTTCCTCCACATACTCACTCAACATACGATCGATGCGTGGCTCATTGATGTCCACTGAAAAATCATACATTAATGAATCGCCATTGGAAAACTTCAGCTTCATTTGATCGGTAACCACATCGGGAATATCCGAAGGTACGGGAACGATAATGGAACTGCTCGTAATAAATGTCGGCACCAGTTGCGCCTGCTGGTCATTGAACCAGATCTCAACGGTATTTTGCAGGTTCCTTCCCATGATGGCAATTTTCTTGCCCTGTCCGGCTGCTACGAGTAGCGAGTCGGAAGCTTCCGGATTGGTTACCCGTATGTAATTTACAAACGGCTTTCCACCTTCATCCTCCGAGCAGCTTACGATCATCGCACTCCACACGGAGGCCATGAGCAGCATTAACACATATTTATATTTCAATTTCATACTTAATTCTTTTATGAATGGTCATGTAGTTTAAAATTCATAAGGCACAGGCTCCTCTGACAGGCTTGGTGCCTGACTAAGCTCCTGCTGCGGTATTGGCATTCTGAAGTTGTTATCGCTTGCCGGAATAACTTCAGACGTAACCCATGTGGTTTTGTAAAATGACCATCCGGTAGGATTCGGCCAGGGTTCCGGTACGGCAATGAACTGGTCACGATCCTGTGAATTGATGAGATCGTATACGCTCTGCTTATTGTAGTAGTGACGTCTTACAAGGTCATACCAGGCAAGTCCTTCCATCGCAAATTCTTTCACACGTTCTCCGAAGATAACATCCCAGGTGAGCGGATCGGTAAATGGAGGAGGATCTACATTCGTAGTGGGATTTCTGCGTGCACGTTGGTACACAGCGTTGAAGTAGGTTAATGCCGTTCCATCCGTAGTTGACCCCCCGTCAAGAAGCATTTGGGCTTCAGCGTAGATCAGGTACACGTCAGCAAGACGTAACATATACGTATCGTTGGGATAGTTCTGCTTACCGGTTTGTCCGGG
>Ga0315910_10003740_pt1 | contig 12845 bp, 11 predicted proteins | sample EdamamesoilMG_FD_204470 | JGI IMG/M metagenome (GOLD analysis project Ga0315910, IMG submission 204470) | Garden soil microbial communities collected in Santa Monica, California, United States - Edamame soil | ecosystem: Environmental > Terrestrial > Soil > Garden | place: USA: California... | reverse complement strand
TGTTGATAGTCGATTGACCAGCCCTGCTGCTCAAGAATTGCCGACTCGCCCGCTTGCCGCCATGCATGTTCGCCCGGCGCCGCTTGGCCCAACAACCAAAAGCGCAGCGACTGTGCGGGCACGTCAGCGCCCAAGCGCGCCGCCAGTTCGTTTTGTGCCGCATCGGCTTCCAAAATTCGCTCGCCGGTATCGATCCGCAAGTGCGCATCGTCGATAAGCAGCCGCAAACTGCCTATGCCCACCGGACCGCGCAACTGCACGACCGCATCGCTGCCCGTCTGCCGCCAATTGAATGACCCGGACCCACCGCTACTTGCCCCCGAAACGGCCATGCGGCCGTTGGCGTGCCAATTTTGTAAGTCGTCCGGCGCGCGGGTGGGATGCGTTTGATTTGAGGTTGTCGCACAACCTGCAATCACCGCAACAATCGCCATTATCGAGACGCGAGACGCGAGACGCGGCATGCGAACGGAAAAGAAGCGAACTCGTTTTTTCGTGTCTCGCGTCTCGTGTCGCGGGTTTCGAAACATCTGTTTCTACTTCGTCTTGCGCTTCTCGAGACGTTCCTTGATCGCGGCATTGTCGGGGTTGTCTTCCAGCGCCGCCTGCCACGTGGCGCGCGCTTCATCGCGCTGCCCTTGCGACCATTGCACCTCGCCCAGATGCAGCGCGATTTCGGGATCGCGCGAATGCTCCAATGCACGCTGCAAATACGGCATTGCTTCCGAGTTGCGGCCCAGCTTGTGCAGCGCCCAGCCCATGCTGTCCAGAATTGCCCCGCTGTCCGGCAGCATTGTGTGCGCTCGTTCGATCATCGCCAGCCCTTCGGCTGTCTCGCGCGTGCGATCGACCAGGGTATAGCCGAGCATATTCAACGCGGACGGATCGTCCGGCCGATCGCGCACCAACTCGCGCATGACCTTCAACGCTTTGGAATTTTCCCGCATGCGTTCCAGCAGCAATGCCTTAGCCATGCGCAAATCATAATGATCGGGAAACTCCGTCAACATAGCATCGAGCTTTTTCAGCGCTTGATCGTTCTGCCCGGCGTCGGACAACACAGTGGCCTGCCCCATCGCAATTGCCAGCGCAAACTCCGGATGCTCTTCGGCAAACTTATCCAAAAGGGCCAACCCATCCGGTAACGATCCACCCTCGGATTTAAGCCGCGCTACCCGCACTTGCGCAGGCACCGCCAGGTCGCCGACCGTGACGCGCTGATACAGTTCGATGGCGTCGGACGTTTGCTTTTTTATCTCGGCAATTTGCCCCAAGTAAAACATGGATTCGTAAACGAAATGACCGCTGCGCACGAGATCTCTGAACCCGCGATACGCTTCTTCGTACTGGCCGCGTTGCATGTTCAGCAACGCGACCGAGCGTGACGCCGCAGGTGCCACGGCCGCGTCGGTTGTTAACGCTTCGAACTCGCGCATGCCTTCCTCGGTGTTACCCGAGGCGTACAACAGTTGCGCCAGCTCCAGCTTATATTCCGGCGTGCCTTCCTGCGCGACAATGCCGCGAGCGATCTTCAGCGCTTCGTCGGAATTGCCGCCGACCAAGTGCACGCGCGCCAACAGCCATTTTGCCGGCATCCAATAGGGCGAAAGCTCCGTCGCCCGCTGTGCATTGGTTAATGCCAGCGCGTTGTTCTCGGATTGCAGCGCCGCTTGTGCAAACGCGTAGTGTGCTTCCGCGGTGTCCGGGAACATCGGCACCAATCGCTGCGTCAACGCCATTGCGGCCGGTCGCGTGCCTTCGTCGAGCCACTCGGGCAAGAGCGACACAAATCCGGCTTGCGGGCTAATAAATCCGGATTGGATCAGGTGGCCGAAGTGCTCGGCGGCAATATCGATTTTATAAAGACGCAGCGCTGCGAATCCGGCGAAGCGACGCGCATCCTCGCTGGTGGAATTGATTTCCAACCAGCGTTTGGTGATTTCGAGCACCGTCCCATACTGGTGATATTGATAGGCGACCCGAGTTGCGCGCTCGGCTAGCAATTCGTCCTCGCTCCCTTGCACGGCGGCGGCATAAAGCCTTGACGCCTCGCGATATCGCTTGAGCTGCAACGCCATCTCGGCGCTAACCAGTAATGTATTGGCGTCCTGAGGTACAACGGCGGCGGCCTCCGATGCAGGCGGCGTCGCGCAGCCGGCAAGCAATTGGCTTGCCGCCATCAATCCCACAACAAGGCGGACGTAATTCGAACCGAAACCGAGATGCAATTTCATGAGATTCCTTGCGGAAAGCGGGATTATGCGCGTGACTCGACTATAACAGGGGCGATTGGCTTGTGCTCCCGCCACCCTTCCCGGACAATTCGCGGCCACACCATGTCATTCCTCGTCCTCGGCATTAATCATCGCACCGCGCCGGTCGAAATCCGCGAAAAGGTCGTCTTTGCGGACGCGGAATTGCCCAATGCATTGGGGAAACTCAGACAAGTGCCGCAAGTACGCGAAGCGGTCATTGTGTCCACCTGCAATCGCACCGAACTGTACTGTTTCGCCGACACGGCCGCCGAACTGAGCGGTTGGCTGACGCAGTATTTCGATCTTGGCCATGATGTAACCGGCGAACAGATAGCAAGCAGCTTGTACACACTGCGTGACTCGCAAGCAGTCGCGCACCTTTTTTCGGTCGCATCGGGACTCGATTCCATGATCGTTGGCGAGCCGCAAATTCTGGGACAGCTAAAAGACGCCTATCGTTCCGCACAGGAACATCAAGCCAGCGGGCCGCAACTCAATCGACTGTTCCAAGCGGCCTTCTCGGTCGCCAAACGCATTCGAACGGAAACGTCTATCGGTGCCAACTCCGTCTCTGTGGCGGCCGCAGCCGTCAATTTGGCAAAGACGGTATTCGAGCGCTTTGCCGAACACACTGCCCTGTTAGTGGGCGCGGGCGAGACAATCGCATTGGCGGCGCGGCACCTGGCCGGCAACGGCGTCAAGCGCATGATCGTTGCGAATCGCAGCCTGGATCACGCGCAGCAACTTGCGCAGGAGTTTTCCGGCTACGCAATCACACTGGATGCGCTGCACGCACACTTGCCGGAAGCCGACATCGTCATAACTTCCACCGCCAGTCCCGTGCCGGTCATTTCCTATGACGCCGTCAAAGCCGCGCTGCGCGCGCGCAAGCGCCGGCCGATGTTCATGGTGGACATTGCGGTGCCGCGCGATATCGACCCGCGCGTCGCCGATCTGGAAGACGTTTACCTTTTCACCATCGACGATCTACAAACCGTGGTGAGCGAAAATTTGGAAACGCGCCGCCAGGCGGCGCGCGATGCGGACAAGCTGATAGCAGCGGAAGTGGGGTTGTTCCAGCAGCAAATTAAAACACTGGATGCGGTGCCCACCATTCGGCAGTTACGCGAGCAAGCCGAGCAAACACGCACGCAAACGCTGGAGCAGGCGCAACGCATGCTGGCCGGCGGCCGGGATCCAAACGAGGTCCTGGACTTTTTAGCATCCACGTTGACCAACCGGCTGACGCATACGCCCAGCCGCAACCTGCGCATCGCCGCAGAACGAGGCAATACGGAATTAATCAAAGCCGCCGCCGAACTATTCGAGTTGAAAGAAAAGTAGCGCCGCGCATAATGCCTGCCGATTCGATTCTGGCCAGTCGCCAGCAGCCAGTGGCCAGTAGCCTTCCGCATGAAACCCTCCATCCAAGCCAAACTCGACAAACTCGCCGAACGACACGAGGAGATCAGCCACTTGCTGGCCGATCCGGACGTGATCGGCAACAACAACAAGTTTCGCGATTTGTCGATGGAATATTCGCGGCTGGAACCCGTGGTGAATCAGTATCGCGCCTACCAAAGCACGATGAAGGAGCGCGAGTCGGCGCAGGAAATGGCCGATGGTTCCGATCCGGAGTTAAGCGAGCTGGGCCGCGAGGAACTAAAGACGCTGAATGCGCGTATCGAAGGCGACGAAGCGGAACTTGCCAAACTCCTGATTCCGAAAGATCCCCGCGACGACAGCAACATATATCTGGAAGTACGCGCGGGCACCGGCGGCGATGAAGCCGCTATCTTTGCCGGTGATCTGTTTCGCATGTACTCCCGCTACGCGGACGACAAGGGCTGGCGCGTGGAAGTGATGTCGGAAAGCGCGGGCGAACACGGCGGTTACAAAGAAATAATCGGCCGCATCGTCGGTCAAGGCGCGTACTCGCATTTCAAGTTCGAAGCCGGCACGCATCGCGTGCAGCGTGTGCCCGCCACCGAAGCGCAAGGCCGCATTCACACTTCGGCCTGCACCGTCGCAGTATTGCCGGAGATGGACGAGATCGAAGAGATAGCCATCAATCCCGCCGATTTGCGCATCGACACATTCCGTGCGTCCGGTGCCGGCGGCCAGCACGTCAACAAAACCGATTCCGCAATTCGCATCACACACATTCCATCGGGCACCGTTGTGGAATGCCAAGACGAACGCTCGCAACACAAGAACCGATCGCGAGCAATGTCGCTACTCAAGGCGCGACTATTGGCTGGCGAACAAGCCAAACGCTCACAAGCCGAGGCCGCGTCGCGGAAATTGCAAGTGGGGTCCGGCGATCGCTCGGAGCGCATACGCACATACAACTTTCCGCAAGGCCGCGTGACCGACCATCGCATCAATCTGACGCTGTATCAATTGGACTCCGTGATGAACGGCTCGCTGGAAGGCGTCATCGGACCGCTGCAACACGAATTCCAAGCCGAGCAATTGGCCTCGATTACCGAATCGTAATTCGCGGCGTTGCGCCGACCGATTGCTCGCGCGCGTGCTTGCCGGTACGCTGAGTGCGGTGACATAACAATCAGAGAGGGACCCGTTTATGGAGAGCAATATCTACGGCACTGGAGCGGCAACTTCGTCCGCTGCAAATACCAGCGCACCCCGCAATGAATACTTTTCCTTCACCGGTACCGGCGGGGAATACTTTCGCATCTGGATCGTCAATCTGTTACTGACCATTGTGACGTTCGGCATTTACTCCGCATGGGCAAAGGTTCGGCGCCTCCGCTATTTTTACGGCAGCACTCTGCTTGCCGGCTCGTCTTTCGAATATCACGGCGAACCGCTAAAGATCCTGAAAGGCCGGCTTATCGCCATGGCACTGATCATTCCCTATTCGATAGCTTCCAACTTCTCGGCGATTCTGACGATAGTGTTCGCGTTACTATTCCTGATAGCTCTGCCGTTCATCGTCGTAACGTCGCGACGTTTTCAAACGCGCATGAGTTCGTGGCGCAACATCCGCTTCGGCTTTGTGGGTCGGTACGGCCAAGCAACTTGGGTCTATCTCGGATTGGCCGTCCTTATACCGCTGACGCTGGGCTTGATCATTCCTTATATGATATTTGCGCGGCAGCGCTTTCTTCTCGGTCAAGCTAAGTTCGGCGCAACTCAAGTCGGCTTTAATGCAACGCCGGGGCGTTACTACCGCATTTATCTATTTGCCCTATTGACGCTCATCGGCACAGTTGTCGTCGCTGGCATCATCGTGGCGGCGGCGTTCGGCGGCTTGGGCGGCATAGAAGATCCGACGATGCTGATGCGCGGCGATCGGGCCGCCGCCATTTTGTTGCTGGCCGCAGTAATCGTCGGTGGATACCTGCTCGCCTTCTCGATGATTCAGGCCGGCTTGACCAATGCCGCCTACGGCGAACTGTCTCTTGCCGGGCACGAAATTAAGTGCGACGTTTCGGCCGTACGTCTCGCCGGCATTTACTTCACCAACGCGTTGTTCATGCTATTGACGCTGGGCCTGTTTACGCCGTGGGCTAAAGTCAGGCTCGTGCGCTATCAACTCGAAAACATGCTCGTGCGGGTCAGCGGCGACTTGGATCAATTCATGGCCGAGCAGCAACAGCAGATAAGCGCAACGGGCGAAGAAGTCGGCGACTTGCTCGATATGGACTTCGGTTTGTAACAACGGCCGCAGCCATACCCATGCAAGCACGCTACTTCGACGGTAAAACCTCAACGGCACAAGCCGTTGAGGTCGTTTTTCTCGACGATGGCGGCATCCAAGTCACAGGCTCCGACGGCATCATCCGTACGGCCCGCCTTGCCAACACCCGAGTTAGCGAACGAGTCGGCAACACCCAGCGGCGTCTGCATTTCAACGATGGCGCTATCTGCGAGCTCAACGACAACGACACGCTGGATGCATGGCTAACTCAGATCGACGGACACAGCGTGGAGCATCGAGTGTTCCGTTTGGAACGCATGTGGCCTTTTGCAATTGCCGCATTGTTTATTACCGGGTTGGTCACTTGGCTGGGTATCCGCTACGCAGTACCGGCCTTGGCAGCCCGGGCTGCGATTCTTATACCGACAACGGTTGACGAGCGCCTGGGCAAGGAGAGCCTGCAGATTTTGGACAAAGGTTTCCTCGAACCGACCAAACTGCCGCAGGCCCGCCAAGACGAAATTCGCGCCGACTTCGCCCGCATCGTCAGCGGGGTAAACAGCGGCCACAATTATCGACTTGAGTTTCGCGGCGGCGGAAAGATCGGCGCCAACGCGCTCGCGTTGCCTTCCGGCATCGTCATCATGACCGACGAACTGGTCGAGCTCGCCGAGAACCGCGATCAAATCGTTGCCGTGCTAGCGCACGAGGTCGGACATGTCGTACATCGTCATTCGTTGCGCTCGATTGTTCAAAGTTCTGCCAGCGCCGCCGTCATGGCTGGAGTACTCGGCGACATGACTTCAATTTCATCGCTAATCGCAGCGGCGCCGACGGTGCTGCTGCAGGCCAAGTTCTCGCGGGAGCATGAAACGGAAGCCGATGACTTTTCCTACGACTGGCTGCGCACCCACAACATTCCGACGCACCACTTCGGCGACTTGCTTAAGCGCCTGGAAGAGTCGCACGGCGGCAGTGGCGATGGCCATTCATTCAGCTACTTTTCCAGCCATCCGCGAACCGCCGAGCGTATCCGCAAGTAGCGACGCTCCGTCTACTCCAGCGCCTGGGCGAGATCGTCGATCAAATCCGCGGTGTCTTCGATACCTACCGAGAGGCGGATGAGCGTGTCGTCTATGCCTAATGCCTTGCGCTGCTCGGCTGGAATCGACGCATGTGTCATGAGGCCGGGGTGATCCACCAAACTTTCGACGCCGCCCAAGCTTTCCGCCAGCGTGAATAGCTTGCAGCGCTCCAGAAAACGGCGTGCCGTCTCGAGATCGCCTTTAACAAAGAATGTCACGATGCCGCTAAAGCCGTTCTGCATCTGCTGTTTTGCCAACGCGTGCTGGGGATGGCTGGGCAATCCCGGATACAACACTCGAGCGACACTCGGCCGTCGCTCCAGCCACTGCGCGATCGCCAGCGCACTTTCGCTGGTTTGACGCATCCGCAGCGGCAAGGTCTTTACACCTCGCAAAGCCAAGTAACTATCGAAGGGCCCGCTTATCGCACCGGTGGCGTTATGCAGAAACGCAATGCGGTCTGCCAACTCCGGATCGGCCGTTACGGCAATGCCGCCGACCATGTCGGAGTGACCGTTTAAATATTTGGTAGCCGAATGCATCACGATGTCGGCGCCCAGCTCCAACGGTCGCTGTACCCACGGCGTAGCGAAAGTGTTGTCAACAACCGTGAGAATGTTGCGCGCTTTAGCGACAGCGGCCACTTTGGCGACGTCCACCAAACGTAGCGTGGGATTGGTCGGCGTTTCGATCCATATCAGTTTGGTGTTCGGCTTGATGGCGTCAAGCAACGCCTGCTCGTTACTCAAATCCACGAAGGAAAAATCATGACCGGCCGTGCGACGTCGTACGCGCTCGAACAACCGAAACGAGCCGCCGTACAAGTCCTCCATCGCAATCACGTGGCTGCCGGCGTCCAGCAATTCGAGCAACGTGCTGGTAGCCGCCATGCCGGAAGCGAATGCAAACCCGCGAATGCCGCTCTCCAAATCGGCGATGCACCGCTCCCACGCGCCGCGCGTCGGATTGCGCGTACGCGAGTAGTCATAGCCTTTGTGCACGCCCGGTGAGGATTGGGCAAATGTCGAGGTTACGTATATCGGCGGCATTACCGCACCGGTGGATGGATCGGGCGCTTGGCCGGCGTGAATGGCGCGGGTGGCAAAACGGAGTGTCTTGTTTGATGTCATAGTCGAATTCTGATGTAGGGGCGCGACTCATCGCACCCGCGCATTGTGACAGATGGAAACGGGCGCAATGAATTGCGTCCCTACATTTGTCGACGTAAGTAGTTCAACACGTCCGCCCGGGTAATCAAACCGAGAAAGGAATCGCCGTCCATCACGGCGGCGGATGAGCGCACTTCCAACATCGCAACCAAGTTATTCACCGTGGTTGCTTTGTCCACTTTTAAGAATGCCGCGTTCATTGCCAGCCGGACCGGCTCCTTGAAGCGCTCCGGATGACCGAACGCAAAACGAATGATGTCGTCTTCGCTAATAACGCCGAGCAGGCGCGCGCCGTCCATTACCGGCAGTTGCGAGAAGCCGGCGTTGCGCAGTCGATTATGCGCAGTGGTCAAGATGTCGTGCGGTCCGATCGTAATGGTCGCGTGTTCTGCGTGCGGTCTGCCGATCAAATCGCGCAAATCGCCATAACGCGTGCGCGCAACGAAACCCTGATCCTGCAGCCAAAAATCGTTATAGAGTTTGCTTAGATAGCGATGGCCGGTATCGCAAGCGAAGGTGACGACCCGTTTCGGTTGCCCCTGCTCGCGACAGTAGCGCAACGCCGCCGCCAACAACGTGCCGGTGGACGATCCGCCCATTACGCCTTCGCGATTCAGCAAAAGACGGGCGGTGGCGAACGATTCCGCATCCGGAATCGTGTAGGCGCGTTTTGCCAGCGAGAAATCGGCAATGGAAGGAATGAAGTCTTCACCGATGCCTTCCACCAACCACGATCCGCCCTGTCCCACCTTGCCCGTGCGTATGTACTCGGCCAGCACGGAACCCTGAGGATCGGCCAACACCATTTCAACGTGGGGCGCGTGCCGCTTGAAGTAGCCGGTCAATCCCGCAATCGTCCCGCTGGATCCGACACCGACTATCACCGCATCAAGTTGGTGGTGCATTTGTTCCCACAACTCCGGTGCCGTGGTTAGCTCGTGCGCCTTGGGATTGTCCGGGTTGGCAAATTGATTGACGAAGTAAGCGCCGCGCTCCTTCGCAATGCGTTGCCCTAAATCTTGGTAATACTCGGGATGACCCTTGCCGACATCGGAGCGCGTCAAAATCACTTCCGCACCCAGAGCGCGCAAATTAAAGATCTTCTCCTGACTCATCTTGTCGGGAATCACCAGCACCAGCCGGTAGCCCTTTTGAGCAGCCACCAAAGCCAATCCCAAACCGGTGTTCCCTGCCGTCGCTTCCACAAGCGTGTCGCCGGACCTAATGTCGCCGCGCCGCTCGGCTTCGTTAATCATCGAAACGCCGATACGGTCTTTGATCGATCCGCCCGGATTTTGCGTTTCGAGTTTTAGAAACAGCTCGCACACGCCGGTGTCGAGACGGGAAAGCTTGAGCAATGGCGTGCGGCCGATCATCTCCAAAACGTTTGCGTAGACGTGCATGCTGAAGACCTCAAGAATGGCGACTGGTCAACTGGTAAGCTGGCGACTGGCCGGAAATGAAAAAAGAGTCTTGAGCTTCTGGCCAGTTGCCAGTTGACCAGCAAACCAGTTGACCTCCGCGTAAGTAGATCATGCCCCCCGCTCCCACATCCGTCGGCGATTGGCTAAAAAACACCGTCGCGCGCCTACAAGACGCCAGCGATTCGCCGCAGCTCGATGCGGAGATTCTCTTGCATACCATGACGGGCATTCCGCGCGCCATGGCGTACGCGCGACCGGAACAATTGCTGACGCAGGAACAAGTGGAGGACCTGCAAATGGTAATCGGCCGTCGAATCACCGGCGAGCCCATGGCGTACATCACCGGTACGCAGGAATTTTGGTCAATGCCGCTTAAGGTGTCGCCGGCAGTCCTGATTCCCCGCCCGGAGACCGAGCTACTGGTGGAGCGCGCGCTGGAGCTGGTGGCGCTCGAACAACCTTCGCAAGTACTGGACTTGGGCACCGGCAGCGGCGCAATCGCACTGGCCGTGGCGCTTGCCAGGCCGCACGCACAGGTTACGGCCGTGGATATTTCGCACGACGCGCTCAAAATTGCGCGCGACAATCAACACAGTGTCGGCGTTAACAACCTGGATCTCCGCCTCAGCGATTGGTTTAGCGCCTTGGCGGGACGCACATTCGACCTCATTGTCGGAAATCCGCCCTACGTCGCCGCAAACGATCCCGATCTGTCGCCGCATGTGATTACCTTCGAACCCGGGAATGCAGTCGTTGCCGGAACCACAGGGCTGGAAGCCATCGAGCGTATTACCGCCGCCGCGCCGCTGTATCTGGCGAAGGGCGGCACTTTGGCGCTGGAACATGGGTGGCGACAGGCGGATGATGTGCGCGCACTGCTTGTGCGGGCGGGTTTCTCTCGCGTACGCTCGCACCGCGATTTGGCCGGTCACGAACGCGTAACCGAAGGCCATTGGCCGACTGGCTAACTGCTGTCACGGGCGCAGCGGGATAAACCATTCCATTCGGTCGCAGCCGTGCCCCTAACTATTTATTTCGAGATGTCCAATGTTGTTATTCAAAACGTCCAAAGGCGATTTCACCGTCGAACTATTTCAAGAAGAGGCGCCGGTCTCCAGCGAAAACTTTTTGCAGTACGTCGACAAGGGTTTTTTCGACGGTACGATTTTTCACCGCGTGATTCCCGGATTCATGATTCAAGGCGGCGGCTTCACGGCCGACATGAAGCAAAAAGACAATGGCGACCCCATTAAGAACGAAGCCAAGAACGGTAAGAAGAATTTGCGCGGCACGCTATCGATGGCGCGCACCAACGACATCAACAGCGCCACCTCGCAGTTCTTCATTAATCTCAAAGACAACGACTTCCTGGATCACAAGCCCGGCAACTATGGCTACGCGGTCTTCGGCCAAATAACTTCGGGCATGGAAGTGATCGACGCGATCGCGGCCGTAAAGACCGGTCGCCGCGGTCATCACGACGATGTACCCGTGGAACCGGTTGTGATGACGCAAGTGGCGCGCAGCAAGTAATTTTGCAGCGGCGTAACACGGTGCAACGTCGGTTAAGCGATGATCGAACCCGAAGGCGGCCGGCCCTTCGGGTTGACGCCGGTTAGACGGAATTTTTTAAACCTGTGATTTACGGCATTTGCGTTCAATCATCGGCAAAATAGCGCGCTGCCTGCTCTGGCTGCTGCTGGGTTGGTTTACGCTCACCGTAGGCGCGGTGTTGTTGCTGCGTTTCGTCGACCCCCCCACCTCGGCTTTCATGGTGCGCGATCGCTTCGACGCGTGGTGGAATGATGAGCCGCGCTATCAATTCCGGCATAGCTGGGTGGACGGCGACCGGATCTCGGCCCAGCTAAAACTGGCGGTAATTGCCAGCGAAGATCAAAAGTTTCCGGATCATTATGGCTTCGATCTGGCGTCGATCAATGACGCACTGGAAGCGCGCGAGAACGGACGCCGCGTGCGGGGCGCCAGCACGATCACACAGCAAGTTGCCAAAAACTTATTTCTTTGGCCCGGGCAGAACTGGCTGCGCAAAGGAATCGAGGCCTATTTCGCCGTGTTGATAGAAGCATTTTGGAGCAAGCGCCGCATCATGGAGGTGTACTTAAACGTCGCGGAATTCGGACGCGGAACCTACGGCGCCGAAGCCGCAGCGCGACGCTTCTTCAAGAAAACCGCGGCTCAATTGAACGCCGACGACGCTGCGCTGATGGCGGCGGTACTTCCCAATCCGGTGCGGCTTCGCATCGTATCACCGTCCATGTATGTTAAGTCGCGGCAAACTTTCATCTTGCGACAGATGCGCGGACTCGGCATACAGACGGTTAAAGAGCTTTAGAATTGTAGTCTTCGCTCGACGATCGCCACTGCTGTCACTAAGATAGCGGCGAGTTCCACATCCTGCCGAGTACAAAGACCTGTGGAAAACGAAGGGGACACCGATGCGAACACCTTGCTATCTGATTGCCGTTGCATTGCTGAGCGTACACTTCAGTGCCTTCGCGGAGTGCACCTATCCGCAAGCACCCGAGACACCGCCCAGCGGTGCGACCGCCACCGAAGCGGAAATGATCGCGGGCAGAAAAGCCTTAATGAAATATCAGGCCGACGTCGATGCCTACTTGGGCTGCTTGGATACGGAAACAAAAGCGCGCCTTGCAGAAGCCGGTGAAAACGCCGACCAAATCAAACAAATCAAGGCGATCGCGTCTAAGAAACACAATGCTGCGGTCGATGAACTCACTGCACGCGTCGAGCTGTTTAACTTCGAATTGCACGCCTACAAATCTAAAAATAAAAAATAGCCGCGAAGCAGCGGCCGTCACAAGATAGCCGCTGAACAGCTGTTGTTAGAGGCATGGTTTATCCGCACCGCACCATCACCGGTGCACCGGCAATTAACGCGACTTGGGTCTCACTTTAGCGAGTCAAATGCGCTGCTGCAGCGCAAACGACCTTCAGCCCCGCAGCGACTAGTCGATGCACATAGTGCGAGCCTGGCGAACGGCTCACTTGTCGTATCGAGTATTCGGAGACCTGCACATGCGTCGTTCTTCTCTTCTAATCGCTGCCGCGCTCTGCCTGTGCGGCCCTGTCGCGTGGGCCGACTGCACCTTTCCCAAGGCCCCGGAAGCGGTCCCTGATGGCAGCGCCGCCAGCGAAGCCGAGATGGTTGCCGCCATGGCCAGCTTTAAGGCGTTTAACAGCGACGTCAACGAATACCTAAGCTG
>Ga0315910_10003737_pt1 | contig 12850 bp, 11 predicted proteins | sample EdamamesoilMG_FD_204470 | JGI IMG/M metagenome (GOLD analysis project Ga0315910, IMG submission 204470) | Garden soil microbial communities collected in Santa Monica, California, United States - Edamame soil | ecosystem: Environmental > Terrestrial > Soil > Garden | place: USA: California... | reverse complement strand
GCGCGCGCGCCCAGGCCCGCCAAGACGAGGGCGCCGAGCGCAGAGAAGAACCGATAGAACCGTCGCCCTGTGTTTGCTTTCATCCTAGCTCCTCGCGCCCGGGCCTGGCGGCTCGGGCCACTCCTCAGCAACCAAGTTCAGCACCAACGCACGCGCACCTGGTACGTGATCTGGGTCTTGCTGCGCGCGGGGACGTCCAGCTCGAACGCGAACGATTGCGCGTCGCGCGGCTCCACCCGATGGCTCGAGCGCAGCACCTGGTACTCCCCGCTCACGGGCTCCACGACTTCGATGTGGACCGCCGCGTCCTTGTGGTTGTCGAGCTCGATCTCCCAGCTGCTCTCGGCCGCGCAGTTGCCGGCCGCGCGCCACTCGGTCTGGCGGCGCCGACCGAGGACGTCGAAGGCGTCACCCAGCTCGAGCTCGACGCGCTCGTCGCGCGGCGTGTGCTCGATGGCGTCCTCGCCGACGAACTGCAGCGCCCCCGACGAGTCCGCCTGGTACACCCGCACGACGCCGCCCGGCAGCGGCATACCGAGCCCCTTTTGCTCGCTGTTTTCGAGCACGATCAGCGCGCTCAGCCCGCGCTTTTCTTCCTCGCCCGTGCGTCCGCGGAAAGCGAAATCGTTACCGCGGAAGGTCAGCTCGAGCTCCAGGGCGGTGCCGCGCGCCTCGAGCAGGCTGACCTGCTTCTGCTCCTTGTCGAGCACGTCCGTGGGGCGCTCGAGAGAGTAGAGGTGGTACTCGAACAGCGCCTCCTGCCGGAACGCGGCGCCGGCGCCGTTGGCGACCTCTTCCTGCACCATGTCGAGCTCGGGGGCGGGCGGCGGCGCCGGCGCGACGCGCTGCACGTCGCCCGCGACCAGGGCCAGCGCCGCGCCTGCAAAGCTCGTCCCGCTCTGGTTGTCGAGCGTGACCCAGCCGGTCAGATCGCCGCGCGTGCCGCTCGCGTCGAGCACCAGCACATAGTCGGCATGCCACGACAGCCCCGCCGTGAGGTAGGACAGCTCCGTGCGTTGCTCGGCCTTCTGACTGTCGAGCAGCCACACCAGCGTGGGGCGAGCGAGCAGGCTCGGGGGCAAGGCGGGCAGCAGGAAGCGATAACCACGAGGCTCCGTCACGATCTCGCCGTCGATGCGGAGCACGGGGCCGTTCTCGACCGCGAGCAGCTCGGCCTCGAAGACCTCGTCGACACCGCGGCGCTCGTCGTACCGGGCCAGCCGTAGCCGCTGGCCCACGTACTTGTCGAGCAGGGTGCGCGGCGTGAGCAGATCGTAGCGGTAGTTCTGCTCCAGCACCACGAGCGCGTTGGGCGCATCGAGCGAGCGCAGGTGCACCGTCTGGGGCTCGACGTTCGCGGAGACGTCTTCATACGCCAGGGCGACACGCCCCGTGCCGAGCGCGAGGCGGCGCTGCTCGCGCACCAAGGCGAAGCCGGAGTTATAGACCGTGAGCGCCACCTGCTCGCGCTCGCTCGCCGAGGAGCGGAGCGGCGCGGCGCCGAGCGCCGTCGGTGCGCTGGGCGCTGGGGTCTGAGCGGAACAGCCGAGCCAGCTCGGGACCAGCAGCCCGGCGATCGCGAACCATCGGCGAGCCTGCGCCGCCCTCCAAGATCTGCCCGCTGCCATTCGTCAGCTCTCTAAACGCTCTGCCCCTCGCAAACCTTACAGTGCGCGCTTTGCCTACCTGTGGAAGACGCCACCCCCACGGCTCGGTCGCGCCAGCGTCAGGACGGGTCGGGGCGCCCGCAGCCCTCGGCGCGGGCCAGCAGCAGCCGGCGCTCGCGCTCGTTGCGTGTGAGCGAGGCGGCCCGCTCCAGCTCGACGCGGGCTTCGGCGTGCCGTCCGAGCTTGATCAGCAGGTCGCCGCGCACGCTCGGCAAGAGGTGGTAGCCGCGCAGCAGGGGCTCCCGAGCCAGCTCGTCCACCAGCGCCAGACCCGCCGCGGGGCCGTACGCCATCGACACCGCGACCGCTCGATTGAGCTCGATCACCGGGGACGGAGCGCGCAGCGCCAGCGCGTCGTAGAGCGCCGCGATGCGGCCCCAGTCGGTCGCTTCGGGCGTGCGGGCGCGACCGTGCTGAGCGGCGATGGCGGCCTGCAGCGCGTAGAACCCGGAGGCGCCCCCGAGCGCCTCCGCCCGCTCGAGCGCGTCGAGCCCGCGACGGATGAGCAGCCAGTCCCAGCGCGCCCGGTTCTGCTCGAGCAGCAGGATGGGCTCGCCCGAGGGCCCGACGCGCGCCGCCGAGCGCGACGCCTGGATCTCCATCAGCGCGACGAGCCCGTGCACCTCGGGCTCGTTCGGGGCGAGCCCCGCCAGGATCCGTCCCAGGCGCAGCGCTTCCTCACACAGCGCCGGCCGCATCCAATCCTGCCCGCTCGTCGCCGAGTAGCCTTCGTTGAAGATCAGGTACACGACCTCGAGCACGGAGCCGAGCCGCTCGGCGAGCTCGGGCCCGCGCGGCACTTCGAAGGGCACGTTGGCCTCGGCCAATGTGCGCTTGGCCCGCACGATGCGCTGGGCGACGGTCGGTTCCGGTGTCAGGAACGCACGCGCGATTTCATCGGTCGTCAGCCCTCCGAGCAGCCGCAGCGTGAGCGCGACGCGGGCCTCGGTCGAGAGCAGCGGATGGCAGGCCGTGAAGACGAGCCGCAGCAGATCGTCGCCGACGTCGTCGTCCAGCGCGGCGTCGAGATCCGGCGTCGTCTGCTCGCGCTCCGTGAGCTCGACACCCAGCTCGTCGTGCTTGCGCTCGAGCAGCTTGCGACGCCTGAGCTGATCGATCGCTCGGCGCTTGGCGGTGGCCATCAACCAGGCGCCGGGATTGTCGGGCACACCCGACTCGGGCCAACGCTCGAGGGCCGTGACCAGGGCATCCTGAGCGAGCTCCTCCGCCAGGCCGACGTCGCGCAGCATACGCGTGAGGCCCGCGATGAGACGTGGAGATTCGATGCGCCAGACGGCGTGGATGGCGCGATGGGTGGCGGACGGGCTCATGTCGCGCCCGACGGCGCGGAAGGGGGCAGGGACCGCGGGCCTGACCACCTTGTCAGCTTTCGCCCGCCCTGTCACGGCGCGACCGCATCCGGCGCTGGCCAAGCGTGGCGAAATGGCATAATGCTGCGGCCATCGCCGATGCTGGTCTGGTTGAAACGGACGCTGATCGAGCTGGTGACGGGGGCCGCTCTCGGATTCGTGGCGTGGTGTTTGCTGGGTAAGCGCCTCACGTCAGCGTGGTTCGGCACGCCTGGCGGCAGCTTCTCTTGTCAGAACGACGTGGTGATCGCGCTCGATCGCTTCGTAGCGATGCAACTCTACTCGGCTGTCGGCGGCGCCCTGGTCGCGTTCCTCGGGATGCTGCTCATCCGGCGCTGGTGGACAAAAGCCCGCGCGAAGCCGGCCGCGCCCGTCGCGCCGGGGCCCGTGCCCTGAGGGGTCGCGTCGGTTCGCTCTCGGCGGCCCGCTCCCAGCCCCTCTCTTGCCGAACGGCTCGGCCGCCCAGGCGCGATCGGCGCCGATCAGTTAGGCTGCTCGCATGGATACGAGCCAGCTCACGTTCCTCGGCTACGGGGTGGTCATCGGCCTGCTGGTGGCGGCGTGGGTCGCCATCACGGCCTGGCAGCGCCGGAGGGCGATCGTCACCGAGCTCGAGCGGCTCAAGAAGCACCTGCACGATCACATGGAGATCACGCAGGAAGGCGTGCGCGAGCGCAAGACGGAGCTGGACCGCTTGCGGCTCGAGAACGAGAACTTGCGCATCACGCTCAAGGCCTGGCAGCAGAAGCCCGATCGCAAGGAGCTGCGCATGCTGCAGGTGTACGACCGAGCGGTGCATCGCTTGCTGGAGAGCGCGCCGGGGTTCTCGCCGCACTGGGAGTCCGCGGTCCGCGACGCCGAAGAGGTCGTCGCGCAGATGGACAGCGGTATCGTGGCGTTCGCTCGGCGTCTCGTTTTGCCCCGCGGCGCCAAGCGCCGCGAACCCGACGGGGACGAGTGACGCGCGAGTTCCACCGTGAAATTGTCATGAAACACTGATGCATCTTCTCCCGCGTGGGGAGAAAGGCACGCGAGCCAGCTTCTGGGCTCATGCAGCGCTGTGTGACGGCCGTTACGAGCCGGTGCCGTATGAAGCCCCCCCAACAATTGGCTTCGTTGCCAATCACGGCCGACTCACGGACGGTCGGCATCGCGCCCGAATCACGCACGAGCAAGACACTCGCCGATCGGCTGGTGGTCTCGCTCGCCGAGCAGGGCATCGACACCTACTTCGGCGTCCCCGGCGGCGCGATCGAGCCGTTGTTCGACGCCGTCGCGCGCGCCCGAGCGCGTGGGCTAGCCCATATGGTCCCTATGCGCAGCGAGGCGGGAGCGGCCTTTGCCGCCGATGGCCACTATCGCGAGACCGGTCGCATCGCAGCCTGCCTCGTCACCACGGGGCCGGGTGTGTCGAATCTACTCACCGCCACCATGTCGGCAGAAGCCGATCGCGTGCCGCTCTTGATCCTGACGCCGCAGGTGGCGCTGCACAAAGAGGGACGCGGCGCGCTGCAAGACTCGTCCATGGACGGCCATGACCTGGCGCGCGCGCTCGCCGGATGCACGCGCTACTCGAGCTTGGTGAGCCATCCCGATCAGCTGTCCTACAAGCTGGCGCGCGCGCTGGCGCGAGCACGTGGTGCACCGACGGGTCCCGTGCACCTGTCGCTGCCCTCGGACATTCTGCGTGCGCCCGCCGGAGCTGGCGCGTTGCTGTCGCTCCCGGTGCACGCGCCGCCGCGCGCGCTCGACTGGGCTGCGCTGGAGCAGCTCGCGAGCGCGCTGTTTGCCGCGCGCGCCCCGCTGTTTTACGTCGGTGACGACGCGGGTCACGGGATGTGCTCGCTGTTCACGCTGGCCAGCGCGCTCGGCGCGGCCGTCGTCAGCAGCCCCGCGGGCAAGCGCTGGGTTGGGCATCACGAACCGAGGTATCGCGGGGTGCTCGGCTTCTCGGGCCACGACGCCGCACAGCGCGCCGCTCGGCGAGCGGATCTGGTCGTGGCCTTCGGGGCCACGTTCGACGAGCTGTCTACCAACGCCTGGACGGTCTTCCCCGAGGTGCCGCTGTATGCGATCGACGAGCACGATCGCTTCGCGTATCGGTTTCCTCAGGCCAGGGTGGTCGTGGGTGGTGCTCGGGACGTGCTCACCGAGCTCTCGCGTCGGCTGCCGGCCGAGCCAGCCATGACGCCGGCTCCGCCCTCTCAGATCCGCATGCGCGGCGCGGAATCGGGGCAGGGCGCCGTGCACCCCGCGGCGTTGATGCGCTGGCTCTCGGAGGCGCTGCCAGCGGACGTCGTCGTGCACGTGGACGCGGGCAACAGCTTCTCCTGGTCGACCCGCGACCTGCTGCGCCCGCGCCCGGACACCTACCGCGTCGCGATGGGGCTTTCGACCATGTGCTGGGCCATCTCGGCCGTGATCGGCGCGTGCGTCGGCCGTCGCCGCCGCACCCTGTGTGTGACCGGGGACGGCTCGATGCTGATGAGCAGCCTGGAGCTGACGGTCGCCGTCGAGCAGCAGCTCCCCGTGACCTACGTGGTCCTCAACGACTCGGGGCTGGGCATGGTGCGCCACGGGCAGCTGCTCGGCGGCGCCGAGCCGATCGCCCACGAGATCACGCCCGTGCGCTTCGACGAGCTGGCGCGCGCCTGCGGCGCCGCGGGTCGCCGCGTCGAGTCCCAGGCCGAGCTCGAGTCGCTCGAGCGCGGCTGGCTCGCGAGCGACGAGGGCGGCCCGTGTGTGATCGACGTGAACATCGATCGCGAGGCGGTTCCCCCCATGGCCGACCGCGTTCGGGGCCTCGCGGCGGGGGTGCCGAAGTGACCTCTCGAGAGGAGTGGGGCGGGTCCGCAGCGGAGGCTCGCGCGCCGGCGCTCGCGTGGCTGGCGCGCGAGCTCGCGCGAGCCGAGGCCTGGGACGAAGGCATCGAGGCCGCGCGCAACGCCTGCGTAGCCGGGGCGTCGCTGGCGGCCGGCGCGATCGTGGCGGCCGCTTATTATGACAATCCGCTCACGGGCGCGCCCGCCTTGCGCGAGTGCATCGAGCGCGTCGGCCCGCTGCCGCTCACGCTCGAGACCTGGCGCGAGGCGCTCGCCCCGCGTCCTCACCCCGCTTTCGATGGGCACCCCGTCAGCCCCGGTTTCGGGTTTCTCGGGCCCGGGCGCGAGGGCGTGTTTTTTGCGGCGCTCTCGCGCTGGGTCGAGCGCACGCCGAGCGCGCCGCGCTCGCGTTTCCTGCTCGCCCAGCGGGCCGCGCTCGAGCCGCTCACGGGCGCGCTCAACGCTGCAGGCCTGGCGGCGTTCGCGTGCCTCGATTGCGGCCTGGACGGCGACGCCGCCGAGCGCTGCTTCCTGCTGTTCAAGCTCGAGAGCGCGCTCGACGAGGCTCAGAAAGCGCAGCGCGCCGGCCTGCGCGCGATCCCGTTCAACGGTATTCGTTACGTCTACGAGGGCACATTGCCAGCGCCCCGCGCGCGAGACCGGCAGGCCTTGCTGCGCCGGCTCGGGCTGGACGAAGGCCTCGACCATGCCTGAGCCCGCCCCGCCGGAGATGGCAGGCGAGGCGGGACAATCCGCGCCCGAGCGGCCCGAGCTGCGTTCGTCTGCCGGCATCGCAGTGCTCGGCTCGCAGGTGGCGGTGCACGGCCTGGACCTGCACGCCGACTGCCTGCAGCTCGGCTTCGTGCACTATCTCCTGTTCTGCGTGACGGGACGGCGCTTCGACCCCGTCGTGGCGCGCGCGCTCGAGGAGCTGTGGGTGTCGACGGGTTATCCCGACGCGCGCATCTGGTGCAACCGCGTCGCGGGCTACCTGGGCTCGGCCCGCGTCGACCCGGCGCTGGCTCTCGCGGCGTCGCTCGCCGCGACCAACAGCGTCGCGTACGGCTTTCAGGCGCTGCATCGGGCGTACCGCGTGCAAGCCAGCTTGCCCGAGCCGCTGCGCGAGCGCGAGGCCTGGCTCGTAACGGTGTTCGCGGAGCGCCGCGTGCTGTACGGCTACGGCCGTCCCGTGCACGGGCACGACGAACGCATCGACGTGGCCCTGGAGGTCCTGGCGCGGGCCGGGCTGCCTGCGGGGCCTGCGCTGCGGCGGGCGTTCTGGCTCGAGCGGCGGCTGCATCAGCGCAAGGGGCTGGAAATGAACATTGCGGCGGTATTCGCCGCCATCGCCATCGACTTCGGCCTCGACGCGCGCGAGTTCGACGCCTTCATGTTGCTGGAGCTCACGCCCGGCTACATGGCGGTATACGCCGAGCAACGCCGGCGCCCGCCCTTCGAGTTCCTGCGCGGCTGGCACAGCGACGTCGGACCGAGCCCAGCGCCGGAGTGATTCCGCCCTCGCGGCCGCCGTGTTACCAGCGGAGTGGACCGCATGGACGACTCCGCTGCCGTATCGCCCGCCACCGGCCAACACTCGCGCCTGCCGCGGCAGATCCCCTTCATCATCGCCACGGAGGCGTGCGAGCGCTTCAGCTTCTATGGCATGCGCAACATCCTCACCCCGTTCCTGGTGGGGTCGCTGCTGGTGGGGCTGCCCGCCGCCGAGCGCGCTGGTGCCGCCAAGGAGGTGTTTCACTCGTTCGTGATCGGGGTCTACTTCTTCCCCTTGCTCGGCGGCTGGCTCGGCGATCGCTTCTTCGGCAAGTATCGGACGGTCTTGTGGCTCTCGCTGGTCTACGTGGCAGGGCACGCTTGCCTGGCGCTGTTCGAGGATCAGCGCGCGGGGTTCTACTTCGGCCTGGGGCTGATCGCCCTCGGCTCCGGTGGCATCAAGCCGCTGGTGTCCTCGTTCGTGGGCGATCAGTTCACGCGCCGGGACAAGCACCTCGCGAAGGTCGTGTTCGACGCCTTCTACTGGACCGTCAACTTCGGCTCGTTCTTCGCGTCATTGTTGATGCCCGTCCTGCTCGCTCGGCTCGGGCCGCGCGTCGCTTTCGGTATTCCGGGGCTGTTGATGCTCGCGGCGGTGGTGGTGTTCTGGGCGGGCCGCGGCGCCTACGTGCACGCGCCAGCGTCGCCGTCGAACCCGCACTCGTTCCTTCGTGTCGTGCGCACGGCCTTGCTCGCGCCCGCGCCCGGGCGAGGGCGCCCGGGGCTGGCCGTGGCCGTGGTGGGGGTCGGGCTCGCGCTGGCGGCGCTGGCGCTGGTCGGCTCGCTCGGGTTCGTGTCCGCGTTCTGCCTGGCGCTCGTGCTGCTGCTCGGCTTCGGCGGCCTGGGGGCTTCGCTGCAGCTCTCGCGAGCGCGGGCCGCCCACCCCGAGGACGCCGTCGACGGGGTGCGCGCCGTGCTGCGCGTGCTGGTCGTGTTCGCCCTGGTCACGCCGTTCTGGTCGCTCTTCGATCAGAAAGCGTCGACCTGGGTCTTGCAAGCCGAGGCGATGGTGAAGCCCAGCTGGTTCCGCGCCGCTCAGATGCAGGCGCTGAACCCGGCGCTGGTCATGCTCCTCATCCCGTTCAACAACCTCGTGCTCTATCCGGCGCTGCGGCGCGCCGGCGTCGAGCCCACGCCGCTGCGGCGCATGGGCACTGGCATCGCCTTCGCGGCGCTCGCCTGGTTTGCCGCAGCCGGCATCCAGCTGGCGATCGACGGCGGCGGCGACATATCGATCGTGTGGCAAGTGTTGCCCTACGCGTTGCTCACGTTCGGTGAGGTGCTGGTCTCCGCGACGGGCCTCGAGTTTGCCTACAGCCAGGCGCCTGCAGCGATGAAGGGCACGATCATGGCGTTCTGGACTCTGGCCGTCACGGTCGGCAACCTGTGGGTGCTGCTCGCCGACGCGAGCGTGCGTCAACCCGAAGTGCTGGCGCGCATCGCGCGCCTCGCCCTGAGCGAGACGGCGTTCCTGATGTTCTTCTTCGCCGTGTTCGCGCTGGTCGTCGCCGGGGTGTTCGGGTTGGTGGCCCGTCGCTATCCCATGCAGGATCATTACCGCTGACGCTGCGTTCCGCTGTGTTCCGCCTTCGGTCGCCTGACGCGCGTGCTGGCGGGCAGAGCGGCTCGCAGCGTCCGTGCGCAGCTGATGCCGGCATGGGGGGTGGCGCCCCCGACAGGCTGCGGAGAACGAGGATCGCGCGGTTCTCGCGCTGCGGCGGGCGCTCGCGGGGCGCCGGGGAGACGGCGCGTGGGCTGCTGTCGCCGTCCCGCAGCCGCGCGCGAGCAGCCGTGGTGAGCAGCCGTGCGAGCTTGGGCCATCGGCTGAGCCAATCGTCCGAGCCCATTGTTATCACAGCGGTTTTCAGCGAGGATGGGCCGTGGCAAACAGCTCTGGACCCGTCGGAGGCCTCGGGAACGCTCGACAGCTGCGGGTGAGAGCGGCGATGATGAACAGCCCGGCTCGCTAGCCCGCGATCGTTTTGCCCGGAGTTGCACGAGCTCGCGCATGCAAGCGTCAGACGTTCACGAGAGCTCGCTTCGGCGGGCTTCGCCCAGCTCCGCGCGGCGCTGGTTAGCTACGCTTGCGGCGATCGTCTGCGCTGGCCTCGCTCCGGCCGCTCAGGCAGCGCCGCGCGGACATACGAAGTCCGATCGCCTGGACGCCTTCGTGATCGGCTCCTCGTCCGTGGGTCAATCGCTGGGCCGCATCATCGAGCGCGAGCTGGAGGGGCGAGGCTACGAGGTCCGACGCAAAGGCGTCTCATCGGCGGGCCTGTCGCGGCCCGATCACCGCGACATGCAGAAGCTGATCGAGGACTTGCCGATCAGCCACAAGACGGCCGCCGTGTTCGTGTATCTCGGCGTGAACGACGCGCAGGCGATCTGGCTGCGCCCTCGCGAGCGAGGCCCCTCGGGGCGCGAGTATCTCCCCTGGAGCGACCAGCGCTGGAGCGGGCTCTACACCGAGCGCGCGCGCCAGCTCGTCGAGCGCATCTGCCAGCGTGGCGCCCGGCACGCGTTCCTGGTGTTGCCGGTGGACGTGAAGCGTGCCCGCCTGCAGCAGCGCCTCGAGCGCATCCGCAAGCTGCAGGCGCGTGCCGTGACGGGCACGAGCTGCGGCGTGGCGCTGGTGACCAAGGGCGACGTGCAGAGCTTTAGCGATGATGAATCCCCCCTGCGCCGTCGGGATGGTTTTCACCTCACGCAGCAAGGGGCCGAGGTCGTGTGGGAGCGCATCCGCGCCAAGACCGTCGCCGCCTTGCGCCGCCAGCGGCCGCGCGCGAGCTCGGCGCGAGCCGCGAGCGCGACGGCGGCGACTCACGTGACCGTCGCGAGCGGGGCCACGGAAGCCGGGGAAGCGGCCGTCGCGACGTCGGGCCGGCGTGCGGAGCTCGACGCGCTCGTCGCGCGCATGCTGGGGCAAGGCGACGAAGACGAATGAGGCCCGGCGCGTCCCGACGCGCCGAGCCCAGACACCTCGATCGACCAGAGCGCGAGAGCGCTACGCGGCCGTGGCCGGCTCTCCCGTCATTCGATCGGGGCGCAGCCGATGCGACCGCCGGCGTTGCCCGTGGGCTGCCCGCCGTCGTCCTTCTTCTCGTGGATGATGATCGCCTTGCCGAGGAAGGAGCTCGGATCGTTTGGCTTCAGATTGGCGCCGGGAGCGAGGATGTCGATCGTGCCCTTGCCGTCGGGGCCGATGTTGATGTTCCCGAGATCACCCAGGTGACGCGGCGAGCCTTCGGGCAGCGCGTGCGGGTGAGAGGCGGGGTTGAAGTGACCGCCTGCGCTCGCTGCGTCCGGAGCGCTGCAGTCGCCCTTCTCGTGGACGTGGGCGCCGTGGTCTCCGGGCGGCACGTTCTCCAGCGCCAGCGACACCGACACGCCCTCGCCCGTCTCCGTCAGCGTGCCCGAGCCCGCGAGCTTGGACCCGCTCTTGGCCAGAAACGCGACGTGCACGCTCTTGTCCGTGACCGCGCTGGGCGCGGCCGCTTCGGGCGTCTTCTCCGCCTCGGCGCCGGGCGCGCCATCGCCCACGACCTCTTCTGGAGGCGGCTCGGCCGTGGCGGCGGGCGCTGCGCTCTGCTGCGAGCCCCCGCACGCGCCGAGCGCGAGCGCCCATGACATGCAGACGCCCCTGACAATTCGAGATTTCATCATCGCTAATCGCTCCTGTCCGCTTCCGACGCCTGACGTGGCCGCGAGCCTAGAGGGCATGGCTGCCTGCGGTCAACGGCGCTCGAGCTGCGTCCACGCGTCGCGCGAGCGCGCCCCACGGCGGGCGGGCGAGCCTCGCGCCGCTCGTGTGGCGCTTTTCCTCGAGCCTTCAGGGGGGCTGCTCGGCTGCGGGTGCGGCAAACTCGCGGGAAGCTCGCTCGGAGCGAACGCCGGACAGCTCACTGTGCGGGTACGGCCTCGCGGGTGGCCTCGGGTGCGGGCGCTTTGTCCGGCAGCAAGCGCTCGAGCGTGCGCGCCAGCATCGGCAACGCCGGCAGCGCGACGGCCACGCCCAGCCCGTTGAACAACATCTGTGCGTTGGCGATCTTGCGACCCACGCTGGCCTCCCCGCCGATCGCGTCCACGAGCTCGACGAACGGCCGCGCCAGAGCCACGCCGATGCAGGCCGTGATCAGGTTGAACGCGAAGTGAAAGACCCCCGTGCGCAACGCTGGGCGCCCGCGCCCGATCGTGGCGACGAGGGTGTCCGAGCAGGTCCCGATCTCGGCGCCGAGCATGAGCGCCACGCCCGCTTCCAGGCTGATCAGCCCCGAGCCCGCCAGCGTGATCACGATCGCCACGGTGGCCGACGAGGACTGGATGAGCATCGTGAACAGGGCGCCGAACGCCGCGCCCAGGATCGGCGTTTGCCCCATCGAGCGCATCGCCTGCATGAACGCCGCGTGGTCGCGCAGAGGCTTCATGGCCTCGTCGATGGCGTCGAGCCCGTAAAACATCAAGCCAAACCCCAGCAGCACCAGGCCGAGCTTCTTGCGCGTGGGCGAGGCGCCGACGAACATCGCCAGCAGCCCGCTCAGCATCAAGAGCGGCACGTATTGCTCGAAGTCGAACGCGATGATCTGCGCGCCCACCGCGGTGCCGATGTTGGCGCCCAGCACCACGCCGAGCGATTGCACGAAGGTCAGCACGCCGCTGCTCACCATCGCGATCACCATGATGATGGTGACCGATGAGGACTCGAGCAGGGTCGTCGCGACGAAGCCGGTGGCGACGCCGGCGAGGCGGTTCTGGGTGAAGCGCGCCGTCAGCCGCCGCATGCGCTCGCTGTTCAGATCGCCGAGCCCCTGCGCGAGCTGTGTCACGCCGTAGATGAACAGCACCAGCCCGGCCAGCGCCGACATGGCCATGCCGAAGAGGTCGAGCCGGCGCGCAGCGGCCGAGCCGAGCGGCGCGGGCTGCGCCGCCGCCCGCTGGGTCACGTCGGGGGTGCGCAGCGCGTCCTGGCCGACAGCTTCAGGAGCGAGCTCGGCCGCGCCGACCGTCGCGTGCGCCGCAGGCGCTGCGGGCGGCGCCGTCTTGCCCGCTGGCGATAGCGAGAGGACGGCGACAGCGACGAGCGCAAAGAGCGAACGCCGACGCAGGGAGATGGGCGGACGTGTCTTGCTGAGCATGACCGAAGTCTACGGTGTGGGTTGCTCTGCGCAGGTGACGTCTCGGGCACATCCGGCGTCGACGCCGTTCACAAGAACCGCGCTCTCTGGCAAGCAGCGAACATGACGAGTTCTTCCACTGGCGCGACACTCACGGCGCTCGAGCCGTCGCTCTCGAGCGTCGCGAGGCGCGGCCTTCTCGCGGCCTGGGTCTCTTGCCTCGCGGCGTGTGGCGGCGCCGCGCCGCCGCCGGTGGCGCCAGAGCCGGAGCCCGCCGCGCCGTCCAGCGAGGCGAGCCCCGAGCCCGAGGCAACCAGCCCCGAGGCAGA
>Ga0315910_10003736_pt1 | contig 12850 bp, 12 predicted proteins | sample EdamamesoilMG_FD_204470 | JGI IMG/M metagenome (GOLD analysis project Ga0315910, IMG submission 204470) | Garden soil microbial communities collected in Santa Monica, California, United States - Edamame soil | ecosystem: Environmental > Terrestrial > Soil > Garden | place: USA: California... | reverse complement strand
CGAGCAGTTCTTGACGAGCGGCGCGCAAGCGCGAATCGACGGTGCCCTGCTTGATTCCGAGCATCCCGGCGATTTCCTTGGAAGTCATGCCTTCGAGTTCGGTCAAGATGACGATGACCCGCTTGGATTCATCCAGCCGCGCCAACAGCTGGCGCAGGTAACGCGCGTCTTCGGCGATCGGAGACGTACTTGCCCGCGCCAGGTCTTCGTGCTCGAACGCGAGGCTCCGGAGGCGGCGCGCGTGACGCGCCCGGTCACGCTGCATCCGCTGCACCACGCGATAGGTGATCGCGAAGAGCCAGGTGCGGATGCTCGACCTGCCTTCGAATTCGTGGAGCTTGCGGGTCGCGGTGAAAAAGACCTCATGGACCGCGTCTTCCACCCAATCGTCCTGACAGCCGAGCCGCAGGGCATTGCGCCATACGAAGTCGAAGTGTTGGGTGTAAAGGTCCGCATCGTCTCCGGAAGCCGGCATGCCGTCAGCTGCTTGCGCCCGTTCGGGTTCGACCGGTTCGGTGCGCTCCTGCACTTCCCTTGGTTTCCGAAATGGCGTCATTCCATTTGTCGAGGCTCCAGGCCGCTCAAAAAGCCAGCGTGGCACCGATGTAAGTCCGCAAGAATACAGGGCCAGGCTGCGCCACCTGGATCGTGTCGTCTCCCTGGGTCACCCCGAAGCGCGGGCGCGTGAGCGTGAGGCCCGGCTCGAATCCGCCAACGATCCCGAGCCAAGGGGTCAGCGCGCGCGCCAGCCGCAGATCCACGATAGCGGCGGACCAGAGCTGGTGCTGTGTCACTTCATCCTCCAGGTTGATGCCGCGGCCCCGGTAGTCACCGACCTCCGCACCCACGCAGGTTGCGAGGTCCCAAGCGCCCGGAGCCCACACGTAGCAGCCGAGCAGACCTCCCGTGGCGAGCCGAATCTCTACCTTGGCGGGCGCGTGGCCCGGCACCGACTCGTCCACTGGCAACCAATAGGCGCCGGACAGCTCGAGTCGGAAGCTGCCCACCCCGACCCCGAAAATCGCGCCAACCCCGAAGCCAGCGCGCGGGAGCGTCCCGACATCCAGCAAGCCGCGCGCGCCCGCGTAGATCAGCACAGGGTTGGGTTCGGTTGGTGCCAGCGGGGCGGTCGCTGCTGCGGCTGTCGCTGCGCGGGGCGCCGGGGCGGGCTGCGCCTCTGAGGCTGCCGGTGCTGGGGAACTCGCTGGAGCCGGCGGTGCCGCCGTAGCTCGGACCGGGGCGTCCGCTTCGTTCTCGGGAGCTGCTTCGGCTTGCTGTGCGCGCACGCGCTCGGGATCGATGGCCAGCGCTATCACCAGCGCCGCCGCCTCCGTTAGCCGCGCGCAGTCTTGATGATCGATGCGTCGCTCGTAGCCGGCTGTGGGTGTCGCCACGGACACCGTTGCGACGAAGCCTGCGCTGGCATCCTCCTGCACGAGCGCGTCGATCTTCAACTGCTGCGTGCGGCGAACTTCCAGCGACTGTCCCAAGAAGGTTTCCACCTGTCGCCTGAGCTCGGCGCGTTCCGGGCAGCTCTCAGGCGCCTGCCACGTCAACGCGAATGGATCCGAGGGCGCCTCCGCAGCGCTCTCGGCGGGGTGGAACGTCAAGAGCGCGATCGTGGCCGCGCTGGGCCAGCCAAGCTGCCTGCGGCGACCGCCGCACCACGTCGAACTCACCTGGCCTCCGAAAGGGTCTGCAGGAACAACGGCAGGAATTCCTCCATCGGCAGCGGCTCGGCGTCGGGCGGTGGGCGCACTCCGGGTGCAAAGCCGTGGCTGGCGCGGAAGCGCGCTACCAGATCTTCCGGACCTGCCACGTGCAGCGGGACGTCCCACAGGTCCGACTGCGCCGCTTCTTTCACGGGTTGGTGGTCGCCGAGGATGAACACGAGCGTGTCGTTGGTCTCGAAGCGGCGAACGAAGTCGCCGACGACGTCGAGGTCATAGACGATGCTGGCGATGTAGGGTTCGTGGGCCTGCTTCAGGTTCGACCATTTCATCGAGTACTCACGGGTGCCCGCGCGATGATAGATGTCACCGTTGCCAATCGCGTCCCAGTCGTCGATCACGGGCGGCACCGCCCGCCACGGCGCATGACTCGACACCAGCTTCAGCTCTTTGTACGAGAGCCGGCGATCGGAAGAACGCTGGCGCACCTGATCGAGCACGTACTGATCCGGGAATCGTCCCCAACTGAGCCAAGGTCCGGCGTAGTCGAAGTCCTTGGCGTACAGCGTCCGGTCGAACGCGTAGAAGCCGGCTTGCGGCCAGGCGCGTGTCGTCCCCGGCATGACGTTGAGCGTGGAGTACCCCGCGCGTTTCATGAAGTGGCTGAGCGGCGCCACGTCGCTCTCGAGCAAGAGGTCGTAGTCGAGCGGCGCCCACACTCGCACGCCGGTGGTGAGCGTGGCGTGTGCAAACCACGAGCCGCCCCCATAGGTCGGTGGCCTGAGCCACGCACTCGTCACGGTGAGCTCGCGTTCGCCGAGCCGCGCAGCCAGTCGCGCGAGCGCGCGCTCGATTTCCGACCGATGCGTGGTGGTGTCGAGGGCGCCGCGCCCGTACGACTCCACGAGAATGAGCGATACGTTGCGGCCGCCGAGCGCTTCGAGCCCGTGGGCTGCCTTGCCGCGTGCGCTAGCGACGCGCTGAAACCGCTCGAGCAGGCCGCGCCGCAACGCTGGATACTCGAGGAAAAAGCGCGCTTCGGCATACAGGCGGCTCGCGAGCCCCGTGTCCGGGCGGTCCTCGACCAACGGCAACGCCCCTGCACCGACCAGCACGAAGACACCGAGGCTCGCGCGCGACATCGGCTGGCGCTGTGAGAGCCGTCCGTTCTGCAAGAGCGCGCTCACCGCTCGCTCCAAGACCAGCAACGCTCGGAACAAAAGCCACGCGAGGGCAGCGAGTAGCGCGAGTGCGCCGGTGATCTGTGCCGACGCAAGCAGCAGACCATCCGTCGTCACCAGCAGGCGCACGGACTCTGGCAAGAGCGGTAGATCTACAGCTAGCTTGAATTCGCGGTGGAAGAAGTACACGTAGCAGCCGTCCACCAGACGAAACAGCCTCACCAGGACGAACAGCACTGCGACGACGACGTGCGTTCGTCTGCCCACGCTGCCGACCCAGGCGAGCCAACCGGCGTAACCCGCGACGAGCAGCGTGACCTCCCAGCTCGGCTGCAGCCATGACGTGAAGTCGCTGGATGCCGGGAACGTAGCGTTCACGCTCAGGTTGAGCAGCAACCACACCGAAACGATGGCCAGCCACGGCCAGAGCCGCGACCCAACCGCGGTCAGATTTTGGTCGGGTGCATCAGCCAGCTCAGACACTGTGCCTCGAGTGAGAGTTCGTCGGGACCGCCGAGCGAGAACTGCGCCGGGAATGCCAGGTGCCCGCCCGACTCGGCCCAGACCACCGACAGCTTGCCGCGAGCGCGCCGAAGCGCGGGCGAAACGCTGTCATACGGGATCATCGGGTCGCTCTTGGCGCCGACGTAGAGCGCCGGAACCGCGAGCGCGCTGAGCGTGTTCGCGGCGCTGCAACGCTCGTAGTAGTCCCACGCGTCCGCGAAGCCGAACACGGGGGCGATCACCTCGGAGTCCCATGCGAAGAAGCGACGGATGCCGCGGGCTCGTTCGGGGCTGATGGGCGCTTGGGCTCCGGCAGCGTAGCGCGCGAACTGAGCCGCGAGGCCCCCGAGCACGTAGCGGCGATAGGGATTCAAGCGTCCTTGGTCCATGGCTTGCATCGCCGCCGCGAGATCCAGCGGTGAGCAGAGTGCCGCCACGCTGCGCACGCGCCGGTCGGGCTGGTGGCTGGCGTAGCGGAGTGCGAGGTGCCCGCCCATCGAGTAGCCGAGCAGGTACACGCGCTCGTAGCGCGCGAGGCTATCCGCGGCGAGCGCCAGCTCGAGGTCGTCGATGAGACCAGCATGCGCGACGTTCGCGGAGGAGTCGCCCGCCCCGCGCACGTTCAGCAGCAAGCACGAAACGCCGCGCCCGAGCGCCGCGTGCAAGGCGCGCGTCATGTAGCGGCTCGCGATGGAGCCCCCGAGGCCATGCAGCACGACGAGGAGCTCGCGCTCGCTCGCGTGCGCCACGACTCCGCGGAGGACCATGGGCGACCCGTGCTGGTCGCGCCCCGATTGCTCCCAGCGCGTCAGGTTGTCGGGTAGCCCCGGTTCGACGAGCCTCGCGAAATGTTGACGCAGCGTGAAGTAGTGTCCGCTCAGCGACATGCCACGGCTTTCTGCAGGCCTCGCGCCACGCTCATGCGGAACAGCTCACCGAAAATTGACCCGGATGCTGCGATCGAGCCCGAGCACCGTCAGGGGTTGATCGGAGATTTCGAACGTGGTGATGTCGCCGAGGCGCACCCCGATCTGCAGGTAGGGACCGTCCAGGTACACTCCGGCGCTCTGCATCTTGCTCTGGACGCTGATGGATTTGCCGGCGGGCACCGTGAAGCGGGTGAGGTGAAGATTTTCACCCGCCGCGGTATAGGGTTCGCGCACCACCAGCTGCAGCTTTTTCGATGTGAGCGGAAGCACGCTGCCTCCCGCAGAACGCTGCGCAGCGGTGCTGCCCGCGGCGGGACCAATCCAGAAGCCGCTCGAACGCTGGACCTCGCGCTTGCGCTCGCGCTGCAAGCTGTAGTGTGAGGTCGCGGCTGGCGATCGATGGCAGTAGAGGGCTTCGTTGAGCACACGCCGGGAGCGCACGTGCCCGTTGTGGCGAACGCACATGCGGGCCAGCTGAATCTTGTTGATGGTGCCATCCAGCGCCGAGGCGAGTGATCTTCTGAGCCCAGAACGTCGAGCGCCGCAGAAGAAGCCCACGCTGTAACGGGGCGAGCTGTTCACCCCGAGGATGGGAACGTCCACGATGTTGTGTGAAGCAGCAAGGAGCGTGCCGTCTCCGCCGACAGCGACCACCAACGCTGCGTCGTTGGGGTCGAAGGCGGCGTGGGCTCCCTTGAGCACGAGCGCGTCGGTCCCCAACGTTTCCAGGTCGTTGACGACCGCGTCCAGCGTTTTCATGTGTTCTTCGTGGGCGCCGCGCCATTTGCTCACGCTTGGGTCGTTCTGCTCCAATAGGCGCTGCGCCCTCGCGTCGCCCTCGCCTTCCAGTGAACGGGCGTAGAGCGAACGCTTGGCGACGACGATGACGCGCGTCCGGCTCAAGCCAGCTCCCGGGTAGCCAGTGCTTCGACCAGGCGCCGCAAGCCGAGCTCGGTTTTCGCGTCTTGAATGTGGCCTTGCCGACAGAGTTCCAGCGCTTCTCCGAGCGGGAGCGAAATGACCCGCCCACAATGCTCGAGCGGTGAGCCATCGAGGCTGGGGTCCTTCCGAGTCGCGGGCTCGACTTCGACGTGGAAGAAAAAATGCTGTTCGGCGACGAAACCCGGCGCTGGCAGCATCGGCGAGCCGAGGGGGCGAACCGCATCGATGGCCACCTGGAATCCGAGCTCCTCGAAGAGCTCGCGTTGGGCGGTCAGCGCTGGACCTTCTGCGGTCTGGTCGCGTTCTTCGACCAACCCAGCGGGCAGCTCCCAGAGCGCGCCGGCGGGTTCGGGCACGTCGTACGGGGCGCGTGTTTTGGGACGGCTGAACAAGGGCGGCCGCAGCGCGCTCCGCAAATAGACGTAGGGGCCCTCCGGCGTCACGTAGTGCGCACAGATCACGACGGCGTCGATCGCTCGTCGATCGATGGAATCGTACAGGAAAGGTTCGCTGCTGCTGCCGTCGGGGTAGTGCGCTCGGTAGCGTTGACGTATCAACTTGAGAAAGCCGCCGCTGTCGCGAGGGCTCACGTCTTCTACCAGCTCGAGGCGTATCGTCGGGAGCTCGAGCCCCCGAGGTGGTGGAGTGCGTCTCATTCTTTCGTTAAACTCGCAAAGGTCGGGTTGCGGGGTCGCTGGTTCAAGGGTACACGAGCCTGTGGAACAAACAAAAGGGGTCACCGTGCTCTGTTCGACACGACACATTTCGCTCTGGTTACTCGGGCTCGGCGTGGCGTTGAACATGCCCATCAGTACCAGCTGGGCGCAGACTTCCAAGCGGAAGTCTGAACAGCAGGCCGAGAAGCTCGATGCCGCCGAGGCGAAGAAAAACCTCCAAAGCGGGCAAGAGTCGCGCGTGATCGCGGCGCTCGATCAGTTGAAGCAAGCACCCACCTTGGGTAAGCCCCTGGCGCCCGACGTCGAAGCACTCCTGAACAAAGGCACTACGCTGAAGATCACGCTGAACGCGCTCGGTGTGCTGGGAGCGCTGGGCGAGGCGAGCTCGAGCCGTGTGATCGCGCCGTACGTGCGCCACCGCAGCGGGCCCGTGCGTCAGACGGCTGCCAACGCGCTGCTCAAGACCAAGGGTCCCGACGCTGTCGAAGCATTGCGTGGCGCCCTGCGCAGCGCGGACCCCGAGGTGCGTGATATCGCGGCCCGGGGTCTCGGCGATCTGAAGGCCAAAGAGGTGATGCCCGACCTGTTCCAGTCGCTCGACCAGCGGGTGTTCGCTGCAGCCGTCAGCATCGGCAAGTTGTGTGAGCCAGCAGACTGCATGAAGTTCATGGATCAACTGAAGAAGCTCCAGCTCGAAGTCATCACGAGCGGGACCGACCACTTGCTGTTCCGGCCCGCCTCCGAAGTCGACGACAAGACGAAGCTCGCCGTGATCGAACAGATCGCGGCCCTCAGAACCATGCCTGCGACCGATTATCTGGTTTCCGTCTACAAGCGCTTGCCCAAAGAAGGCAAGAAGGCCCTCAAGAAGGACGGCAACAAATCCCTCAAAACAGAGTTGGCTGAAATCATCGAAGACAACGGCGGAGACTTGGGAGACGACGAATGAAACGCCTACTTTCGACTTGCCTCGCGCTCGGCGCGCTCGCTGGTTGTGCTGGCCAGCAGAATGGTTTCGACCAGGCATTCACCAAGCGCTGGCAGTCCGACTCGGGGGACTCGGCGACGCGGCTCTACGAACGGCTCAAGGGCACCCAAGCGCCCGCCGCGGCTCAGGTGGCGGTCGGCGTCACGAGCGGCGGGCTCGTGGGCAAGCCGCTCGCCGAAGGCGCGGGCTGGAGCTACGCCGGGCGCATCGACACGGTGCCCCAAATCAGCGGCGGCGTGGTCGCGTTCACCAGTGGAGCTCAGATCGTGGCGCTCGATGCTCGCGAAGGCACGCTGTTGTGGAAGGTCGACGCCGGCAAACGACAGCTCCGAGGCGTGGGCGACGACGGAAGCGTCACTGCGCTCAGCTTGGGCGATGCGAAGGGCACGCTGCCAAGCCAGTTCGTTATCGTCAAGCGTGACGGTTCGGTGCCGCATCGCTACGAGATGCGTGCGCCTCTGGGTGTCCCCGCGGTCTACGGCGGCGTCGCGTTCGTGCCCTGGGACAACCAATACGTCACGGCCATCGACACGACGACGGGCGAAGAGGTCGCCCGCATCCTGCTGCGCCACCAAGTGAGCCACGCGCAGACGATTGGCGGTGATCTCTACTTCGGTCAGATGGGGCTCACCCGCTTCGACGAGAAGATCGGAGCGGCTCAGCGCCAGGCGGCGAACTTCCTTGCGCTGCCCAAGAAGCAAGTCCCCGGCGATCCCGAGTGGTACAAGGATGGGACCGCGGTCTATACACCCAGCGACTCGGCCACCACGAAGATCCACCTGTGGGCGCGCCCCGCGGCGAGCGGCGAGGGGTTGGGCGTGGCCGCGAACACGTACGTGGCTGGCTACTTCTCGGTCGTGTTCGGTCTCGACGCCAAGGACGGCTCGCTGAAGTGGACGCGCGCGCTCGGCGGCGACATCGTGGGTGGGGCGGCCGCCGCCGACGGCTTCGCGTTGTGCGACGCCACCGGTAAGGTTTGGGGCGTCGGTAGCGGCGGGCAGGCGCCCGCACCGCTCGCCAATCTCGGCAAGCCGCTGACGGCGTGTGTGGTGCAGGCCGACACCCTGGGGACGTCGGGCGAGGCCGAAGACTCGGTCGCCGAGCAGATCCAGGCGGTGCTCGACACGCACCGACCGTCGTTGGCGACCGCCTACTCCTTCCTGGTCGAAGAGCTACCGAACATCCAAGACCCGCTCGTTACCAAGATCCTGATCGATCTCATCGAACATCCGCGCACCGTCCCGTCGCTCGCAAAGCGCGCCGGGGTGCTCTTGGCCAAGCAGCGCACGGGCGTCGAATACATGTTGGCAGCGCTCGAGCGTCACTACGACTTCCTCTCCGGCAACCGTCCGCCACCCGTGGGGCCCTTGGCCGTGGCGCTCGCTGCGATCGGCGATCGCAACGCCGCGCCGCTCCTCGCCAAACACTTGAACGACCCGGCCACGGCCACCAAAGACGTCCCCCTGGTTGCTTCGGCCCTCGCCGAGCTTGCGAGCTCGAGCGAGACGGACGAGCTGAAGACCTTCTTCGCGCTCTACCGCGCGACCGCCGACGAAGCACCGCTCGTCGAAGCCGTGGTCAAAGTCGCGCAGACCTTGATCCGCGTCGGCGGACCGTCAGGTCAAGAAATGGTCGAGTTCGCCGCAACCGACCCGCTCACGCATCCCACGGTCCGCAGCAAGCTCACCGAGACCATCTACCGGAAGCCTGCCAAGCCTGCGCCGAAAGCCGAGAGCGCGGGGAAGGCCACCTCGTCCCTATAAGCGGGCCCGCTTCAATCGTCCGATACGCGGACACGTTTGCTGGGGTCGGATTCGTCGCCACCGCCGCCGGGAGCGCCATCTTGCGGCACCACGCCAGGGCCGCTCTCTTGCTCGGGCGGCGTCGAGTCCGCGCCGCGGTTCACCACTGCGTCGACCCTGTCGGCGACGCGTTCGACCACCTTCAGCAGCTCCTTGCCGGCGTCTTCGGCGATCTCTTCCAGACGGCGCCGGTCGAACTTGCGCTTCGCCTCCTGTCGCAAGTCCTCCACCCGACGGCGCTTGAGCGCGTCGAGGTTGTCGAGGGCTCGCCGCCCCAGCGCTTCGATATTCTGAGGTTCGACGTTGCGCATCGCCTTACGGGCGGCCCGCAGCATCAGGTCCAGGCCGTCGGCCAGGTCCCGCACGGCGCCGTGCGTGTCGTCGTGGCTCGGGTCGCTGGTCGAGCGGGCGCCAGTCTCGGCGCTGTCGGGGGTACTTTCCGGGCTTTCTTTGGGTTCGTTGGGCATGCGCCCATGGTGCGCACCGTCGCGGCTGGGCGCAAGCGTCCGTTGGGGGTGCCAAGACCCCGCCGAGAGACTAGATTTGTACGAGTCCCCTGATTCTGACCTTTGCCGACGGACTCATTTGCAATGCCACGCTTCAGCGACTTCAGCGGTGATCTCGAGCATGCGGTCGACGCCGTGGTCGAGAGCTACCAGGGGCCAGAAGAGATCAACAATCTCGAGAGCGCGGCGCTGCCCAACAAGCGCGCAGTGATCGATGCCTTCAACCACATCAAGCCCGTGCTCTATCTGGGCTTCTACAGCCGGCGTCCGCTCAGTCGCGAAAATCTGCGCTACGCGGTGAGTGAACACCTGTACCCCGCCTACGAGCTCCTGCGCGACCAGTTCCAGCGCGCCTTCACCTACGAGCACCACGCTGGGCGCGGTCCCGAAGTCGGGCCCGACCACTCGCACCAAGTGCTGCTTCGGATCTTCAACCAGATCCCCCGCCTGCGCAAGACCCTCAACGGCGATGCGTCGGCAGCGTTCGAAGGCGACCCCGCCGCGCGCAGCTTCGAAGAGGTCATCTTCAGCTATCCCGCGATCGAGGCCATCACGGCCTACCGCGTGGCGCACCTCATGTATCGCGAGAAGGTGCCGATGATCCCGCGCATCATCAGCGAGTACGCGCACAGCCGCACTGGCGTCGACATCCACCCCGGCGCCCAGCTCGGCGAGCGCTTCTTCCTCGACCACGGCACCGGCGTCGTGATCGGCGAAACCAGCGTCATCGGCGACAACGTCAAGATGTACCAGGGTGTCACCCTGGGCGCCCTCAGCGTGCGGCGCTCCGAATGTGACATCGCATCCACCAAGCGCCACCCCACCATCGAAAGCGACGTCACCATCTACGCCGGCGCCACCATCCTGGGCGGCGCCACCGTCATCGGCCGCAACAGCGTCATCGGCGGCAACGTGTGGATCGTCAAATCCGTCCCGCCCAACTCGAAGATCTTCGGCAAACCGAAGGAGTGATCGGCTCTTCGCATCGCTGTTCGAGAAATCCGAGCTAATACACGACCGCCCTCCGTCCGTAGCTTTTGGCGATGGGAGCGCGACGACTGGATAGTCCCAGTTCGAGGCGAGCACCCAAGGGCCATAGAATATGAGAATGACAGCCATCTACTACCTTCCCGTACTTCTGGCTGCAATCGCGTCCTGCTCCGACTCGGGAAGCGACGACCCCGGCTGCGAATCCTACGAGGAGATGGGGCCCGACGGCTGCGAGTGCGTCGAAGGCTACACCAAAGAGGCAGGCCGCTGTATCGCGACCAACTTGACCATTCCCGACAGCGAACTGCCGCAGCACACGGGCGTCGATACGCCTTGCACGAGCTCCGCCGATTGCGCCGCTTTCGATGCCAACTTCTGCGAGACGCAAGTGTCCGGCTCTTGCCTGGTCCAAGAGTGTGACCTGACCGATCCCAAGGCCTGCTCGCCGGGGCATCACTGCTGCCCGTTCCCAGCGCTCGGATTGCCGAACCTCTGCGTTTCGGGCGAGTTGTCCAGCGGGGTCTGCCGCTAGCGAGAGGTCCGAGCTATGGGCTCAAGGCTTCGAGTCGGGTCAGCCAGTTTCCGAAGTGCGGACAGGCCTGCCGCAGCACATGCAGTTCTGACGATGCCACAGCCATGGGTCCGTGTACCACCTTCTGGTAGCGAGGAAACGCGTTGGTGATGCGACGGGAGGGTGCTGTTCGGGGCTGCTCATTGATGTCTTCGGCGGTGGCAACGTGCGCGAGCTGTTGTCCGAGGGTTGCAAGGACGAAAGGATCATTATCGAAGACCCAGCCGGCCTGCCCCAGGCTTGCAAAGACGAGCGCTTCGAACTCATGAAGCGACAAGTAGGGGATGAACCCCACATGACCCAAGGTTGTGGCCATGGAAGCCTCCACATGCTCGGCACGAGATTTCGGTGACCCCGGCGGCCGCGAAGTCATTCCGGGGAAATCAGAAGGCAGGCGGTAGTAGTCTAGCATTGTAGTTACCGCCGTCGCGCTTGTGTCACGAAAGAGCCTTCGAAGATCTCCAGCGACCCTCTCCCACGACGTCACGCCTCCCTTGAAGTTTGGCCCATCCTTCACCCGCTTCGTCACTACGAGCGTCGAGGCAAAGAAATCTCACGATTGTAGAAATGCGGGGCAAGAACGTCCCTAACAAACGTCTCCTCTGTCTGCCCTTCGACTAGGATTAGCGCCTTCTTCATCGTCAACTAGGCTGACGGCCGACCACCAAGAACGTTCTTCTCCCAAAGATCGCCAAGGCCGTAGTCGTCGTCGAGCCACCCCAAGACCTCGGGCTCGTTCGCATGTCGAAACGTGGAGGCTCCGCCAGCGCGATCCACGACCACGATATCTGCTGGTTCGAACTGATTTACGAGCGTGACTGATTGGGTCGAAACGATCACTTGGGTCTTCTGCGAAGCAGCGCGCAGTAGGCCCGCTAAGACGTGGATAGCATATGGGTGCAGTCCGAGTTCCGGCTCATCCAACAACACCGTGGCGGGTAGTTGCGGCTGCAGGAGCAGGGTGGCCAAGCAAATGAACCTCAGCGTACCGTCGGACAGGGAATGCGCGTTGAAGTAAGTGTCCGCACCCTTTTCTAGCCATTCCAGCCGAGTCTTGTCGGGCGAACGAGGCAGCTCCCGCAATTGAAAGTCCTGGAAGAATGGCGCTACGTGTCGAATGGTGGCCACGATCTGCGCGTATTGCGGTGGCGCGGTATCGCGGAGTCGCCACAGGAAGGCGGGGAGGTTGCTCGCATCCTCCCGGAGCACTGCGTTGTCGTCGATACTGCAGAGTTGCTTGACCTTGGCTGTTGGGCTGGTGTCGTGAAAGTGATAGACGCGCCAAGAACTCAGGCTGTCCAGTACGTAGCTCGCCACCTTGCCTGGTCGGCGGCTTGCTTCCATCTGGAGCTGGCTTTCTTGTTGGGCGGTACCGATCTGTTCCACGTACGGCCGCGCGTAGCCCGGCGAAGAGAAGGAGCAGATCTCCGCTTCGATGAACAGGGAGTCGGCTTGAGTTGGCGCAAGGAGCAAACGATACCCACTGCGACCAAACTCGAGCTGTATCTCCAGATGATTCGTCGTCTTCTGCCCGAAGTGAAGCAAGCATTCGGGTCCTCCTTGCCGGAGAACGAATGCCTGCAATCTTCCGGCGACCACCTCGTGCAAGAGCCCGAACACCTGCACGAAATTGCTCTTTCCTGATCCGTTACCGCCGATCAACAGGGTGAGAGGCCGCAGGGCCAGCGAACACTCCCGGATCGACTTGAAGCCGCGGATCACGATACTTTGGAGGGGTGCTGCCATGGCTTCTTCCCAGCCTAGCGTCATACTCGTCATGCAAAAAGCGTCGGGCATGCTTTCGGTCGGGTTGCTTCATATTTCGCTGCAAACGCGGATTCGCCGAGCGTCCCGCTGTGGCTGGAGGGCGCCCATGACGTTCTGGCTGCCAGGATCGCTTCGGCTCGTTTGTCCGGCGTCCGAGGGGCCCCGATCACACAATCTCGAGCGGATCCGCATCCCTCGCCGAGATCGTGACTTCGACGGCACCGCCGAACGTGAGTCGCTCGGCTAAGATCGGCAGGTAGCCGCGTTCGGTGTTGGTGTGGTCGCACACGATGACGCTTGCGCCCTTGGCTTGTCGGGCGAGG
>Ga0315910_10003735_pt1 | contig 12856 bp, 14 predicted proteins | sample EdamamesoilMG_FD_204470 | JGI IMG/M metagenome (GOLD analysis project Ga0315910, IMG submission 204470) | Garden soil microbial communities collected in Santa Monica, California, United States - Edamame soil | ecosystem: Environmental > Terrestrial > Soil > Garden | place: USA: California... | reverse complement strand
GCGTTGCTATCGCTGTTCTGCTTGTTGTTAAAGGTACTTCGGCATTGATCGGAGCAGAATTTTTTGTCGGCTCTGCCTTTAAAGGTTTCCCCACATTCGAGGCATTGATGTTCGGTTATGGCTGGCATATAACTATCCGTTTACAAACGGCTACAAACGAATATAATCGGAAGTAACCGTTTTTCATACGATTAACGCGGTTTTCTCCCTCCACCTTTGTATCACCGGTTCGGCACTGAGCAAGTTTGTTTAAGGTCGAGCCGCCTTGAAGACTGAAACTTTAAACAAAAACTAATATGTCAAACTTGAGAAACAACGTACAATTGATCGGTCGTCTGGGTAACGACCCTGAAGTAAGAACCTTCGACAGCGGCAAGAAGAAGGCATCGTTTTCCATCGCCACCAGCGAGAGTTACAAAAATCAAAAAGGTGAGAAGGTGCAGGATACGCAGTGGCACAATGTAGTAATATGGGGTAAACTGGCCGAAGTAGCTGGTCAGTACTTGAAAAAGGGAACTGAGGTTGCTGTTCAGGGCAAACTGGTGCACCGCGATTATGAAACAGCAGCGGGTGAGAAGAAGTACATCACAGAGATTAACGTAAGCGATATGGTAATGCTGGGCAGCAAACAGCAATAGGGTAGGGTAGTTGGTTTAATCGTAAAGCCCGGTTTCGAAAGGAGCCGGGCTTTTGTTTTACCATGTTGTTGTTTCAACGTAATTCACTATTTTTCCCCCACTATGGATCAGTCAGCATTTCTTTGGCTCGGGTTTAATCTCTTTGTAATCTTGATGCTGGCGCTCGACCTGGGTGTCTTCCACCGTAAGACGCATGTCGTGTCCGTGCGCGAGGCCCTTACCTGGACGGGTGTATGGATCACCCTGGCACTGTTTTTCAATCTTTTCATTTTCTATTCTTTTGGTGAAGAGAAAGCTGTGGAATTCTTTACCGGTTATCTCATTGAGAAGTCCTTAAGCGTGGATAACATTTTTGTGATCATCCTGATCTTCTCGTATTTCCAGGTGCCCGATGAGTATCAGCACAAGGTTTTATTTTGGGGCATATTAGGAGCCTTGGTAATGCGGGCGATTTTTATCTTTTCGGGTATTGAGTTGATCCACCGATTTCACTGGCTGGTGTATATTTTTGGCGGCTTCCTCATTTTTACCGGTATCAAAATGTTGGTATCCGATGATTCTAAAATTGAACCCGAAAAGAATCCCTTGATCAAATTGGCGCGAAAAATCTTTTCGGTAACTGCGAATTTTGAAGGAAGTAAATTTTTCACCAAAAAGGAGGGAAAGACCTGGGCCACACCGTTATTTCTGGTGGTTATTTTGATTGAAGCTACCGATCTGATTTTTGCTGTTGATTCCATCCCGGCTATTCTGGCGATCTCGGAAGATCCATTTATTGTATACACCTCTAATGTATTTGCTATTCTGGGCTTGCGATCGCTCTACTTTGCCCTGTCGGGAATTGAAAAATATTTTCACTACCTCAAGTTCGGGTTGTCGGCTATTCTGGTTTTTGTGGGGGTGAAAATGTGTATTGTTGACTTCTACAAAATTCCGGTAGAGATATCGCTGATTGTTATTGTGTTTGTGCTGACCCTTGCCATGATCGCCTCACGCTTGTTTCCGAAAAAATCGGAGTAACACAGTAGGGGTAGTTCATCCACGAAAATTATACCGTTGAAGAACTCCGCCTGTCAAATTTACGATACGTTGGTTATCGGTTTTCCGTTTAACCCTTAACTTGCAAGCCGATGAGTTTGTTATATCCTTCTTTTTTGTGGGCACTCGGGGTTTTGTCAATCCCCATCATCATTCATCTTTTTAATTTCCGCAGAACAACGCGGGTTTATTTTTCCAATACACGATTTCTGAAAGATGTAAAAGAAGCCACCACCGCAAAACGGAAACTCAAGCATTACCTCATTCTGGCATCGCGGCTGCTCTTGTTGGCTTTTCTGGTGTTGGCCTTTTGTCAGCCGATTATTCCGGCAACGGAGCAACTGGGTACTACACGCAATGTTACCTTCTACCTCGATAACTCGCAAAGTATGTCGGCCCAGCTAAAAGATAAGTCGCGGGGCCTCGATGCAAGCATTAGTTTTGTGCGCAGTATTGTTGAACTCTTTCCGGCCGATACCCGCTACAATCTAATCACCAACGACTTTGCTCCTTTTTCAAATTCGTTCAAAACCAAAACGGAAGTACTCGACTTGCTCACGCAGGTTCGTCTATCGCCCATAAGCCGGTCGATGCAGGAAATTTCTGATCGCATTCAACAGAATAGTAAAACGCACGAGAAAGAAGTTTTCTGGATTTCAGATTTTCAAAAGTCAACCTTGGGAAACTTACCGGCATTAGATTCGACCACGCGGTGGCACCTGGTACCGGTTCAATTCGATGCTCCGGCTAATGTGTTTATTGATACTGCCTACCTGGAAAATCCATTCGCTGCCGGTGGCGAAAGAAATATGCTTACGGTGAAAGTACGCAATGATGGTGCGCGCGATGTTGAGCAACTTAATCTGAAACTCACCATCAATAACATTCAGGCGGCCACCACCACGGTTAGTGTACCGCGCGGAGGAATTAATGAGACAAGTTTTGACCTGGCCACCGGACTTACCGGGCTGAACGAAGCACGCATCAGCTTCAATGACTTTCCGATTAGTTTTGATAACGAGTTCTACCTGGCCTTTAATTTTACCGACAAGATCAGGGTAGTTGAAATTAAGAACAGTGCATCAGCTACCGTTGTAGAAAAGGTATTTGGCAACCGCCAGGTATTTGCATATCGGGGCTTTATGTCGGGTAATTTTGATTATAGTGAACTCGAACAGGCCGACCTGGTGGTAGTGAATGGCTTGAATTCGATAAACAGTTCGTTGTCGCTGGCATTGCGTACGGTTGTCAATCAGGGCGGCTCTGTGCTGGTAGTACCCGGGGTTCAGCCCGATGTTACCTCATACAGAAGTTTGCTGCAGCTACCGGTTGTGAATGTAATGGAGAAAAAGGAAGAAATGGTGGAGCTTGATCGTCCGGATTTTTCGAACCCATTCTTTGAAAAAGTATTTGAAGAGAAATCTATTTCGCTCACCATGCCAAAAGCCACCAAGATGCTCGACTGGGGCAACGACCGGTCGGCCATTCTGCGATTTAAAAATGATCAACCGTTTTTATCGCGGTTCGATCAAGGGGGGAAATTATATGTAATGGCGTGCGCATTGGAAAGCAGCACCACCGACTTTTTTAATCATGCCTTGTTTGTGCCGGTAATGTACCGGTTAGCTGCCAGTGGCAAGAAGAATAGCACCCGGCCTTACTACACCTTGCATGAAAGCTTTGTAGGCCTGCGCATGGATAGCTTGAGAAGCGATGAGCCGCTCAAGTTGATTGGAAAGACTGAGATTATACCCGGCCAGCGTAGTGTTGGCGATCAGGTGTTTATTGATATTCCAAGGTTTTCGATAACACAAGGTTTTTATAAAGTGGTGCTTCGCAGCGACACGGTTAGTTTGCTGGCCTTTAACCTCGACAAGGATGAATCGGTGCTGGCGCAATATTCGGGCGATGAAGTAATCAAAGCGCTGGGCGGAGGCAAGAATCTCAGTATTTTTCAGGCCACTACTACGGGGGCTTTCAGCAACGAAATAAAGGAGCGATATTTGGGCACCCCATTGTGGAAGTATGCCTTGATGCTGTCCTTCCTCTTTCTGGTGGTTGAAATTCTGCTGATTCGGTTTTTAAAATAGTGATTGATGAAGATTTTAATTCAGTCCCCTGAAATTCTCGATCCCAACTCCCCCTTTCATCAACAAGAAAAAAATGTAGTGATCACCAATGGCCGTATTACGGAAATAGGCGATAAAAACTACCAGGCCGACCGGGTCATTAAAGCCGAAGGCATGAAACTTTCGATCGGGTGGTTTGACATGGGCACCTCCATTACCGATCCTGGGTTGGAATCCAAAGAAGATATCGAGTCGGGGGCGAAGGCGGCCAGTGCCGGGGGGTTTACCGAAATCGCAGTATTGCCCAATACGGTTCCGTCCGTTCAAACTAAAAACGAAATAAGCTACATCACACGGGGCAACGATAACCGGCTGGTGCAGATGCACGCACTGGCTTCGGTTACCCGTAACAACAAAGGTGAAGAACTCACCGAAATGATAGACCTGCATGAAGCCGGAGCGGTAGGTTTTACTGATGGATTCAAGCCCATCTGGCACACCGATATCTTGCTGAAGTCATTGCAATACCTGCAGAAGTTCGATGGCTTGCTGATCGACCATCCGGAAGATATCTGGCTTAACCTGTTCGGCCAAATGCACGAAGGGTTGAACAGCACCATGCTGGGCCTGAAAGGTATGCCGCGTATTGCTGAGGACATTGTAGTAGGCAAACACCTGGAGTTGCTCGGTTATGCCGGGGGCCGGCTGCACTTTGCCCGATTATCGTCAGGCAAGGCGCTGGATTTGATCCGTGCATCCAAAAAGAAACTAAAAGTAAGCTGCGACATTACCGCGTACCAGGCATTGCTGGATGATAGCTACCTGGCCGATTTCGATACCAACTATAAAGTGAATCCTCCGCTACGCGAGAAGAGCGATAACGATGCGCTCATCAAAGCGTTGAAAGATGGTACTATTGACGTGATCTGCTCGGGCCACACGCCACACGATGACGAAAGTAAAGATCTTGAATTTGACCTGGCCGACTTCGGTATTATTAACCTGCAAACCTTCGGAGCAAACCTGGTAGCACTTTCAAAGTTTGTTGACTGGAGTGTGTTGATCGAGAAGGTAACGGTGAATCCCCGTAAACTGCTCAATCAGGAATTGCCACGCATTGATGTGGATGAACGCGCCAACCTCACCCTCTTCGACCCCAACCGCGTGTGGACCTTCGATGAAAAATCAAACCAGTCGAAGTCGAAGAACTCGCCCTGGTATGGAAAAGAAATTATTGGCAAGGCCGTGGCCGTGTTTAATAATAACCGCCAACGCATCGATGATTGATTGTAGTTTCGGGTTTAAAGTTTCGAGTTATCATGCGTAACTCTAAACCCGCAACCCGAAACTCTAAACTCTAAACTTTAGTCTCGAAACAAATTGTGAAATCTCCACTCATTCAAGTTTCTCTTCGCTACGGTTCAGTAGCGGGTGTGCTTACCTTCATCCTGATGGTGGCTATGTTTTTTATCGGCCGTCATCCGTTGTTGATTGCACCTTACCTTGACTTCCGGATATTGTTGTTTGGTGTATTTATCTTCTTCACGTTAAAGGAAGTTCGCGATTACTATCAGCAGGGTGAATTGTATTTCTGGCAGGGGCTTATCGGAGGCGGGTTTACCGTTTTTATAGCAACCCTGATAGCATCAATCGGATTGTTTGTTTTTGGAATGTACAATGCGGAATTCGTGCCGGAATATATCCGGTTGATGACCGAATACCTGAAGACTTTTCCTCCGGAAGTGATTGAACAGATTGGAAAAGATATCTACGAAAGTAATTTGGAAGCATTGCCCGCGACCAATATTACCGGATTGGTCGAAACGTACGTTGCACAAGGTATTGCCATCGGCTTTTTCGTAAGTATCATTTTATCGGTAATTTTAAGAAAACAATCTAAAAACTAACCTTATGGAAGGAACAACAACCCCCTCATCATCATCGTCTCTTTTGAGTCACGCTGTTAAATGGGCAGCCATCTCAGCCGGTATTGGAATCTTTCTGACGATTTTACTCTATGTAGTGGATTACACCATGTTAGTGCTGGTGAAGTTTGCACTCTTTTCGCTCGTGCTGGCTATCGGACTTACCATTTATGCCGGCATTAATTATCGTAACTCCATTGGTGGCTACATCGATTATGGAAAAGCATACCAGCATGGTTTTGTGGTCTTTGCAGTTTCCGGTTTAATCAGCACGTTGTTTCAGTTACTCATGTACAACGTTATCGATCCTGAACTTCCGTCAAAACTGGTGGATGCAAGTGTTGAAAACGTACGCGAGATCATGGAAAATTTTGGCGCACCGGCTGAGTCAATGGATGAAGCCCTGGAGAAAGCGCGTGTTGACACCGAGCCTCGATTCACCGTGGTTGGAATGTTGAAGAGTTATGGTATTGCACTAGTGATTTCAGCCGTTATTGCATTGATCACCGCATTGGTGGTAAGAAAGAATGTACCTGTGGATGTAAATTAGTAGATGGAGATATCAATCGTTATTCCCGCTAAAAACGAAGAGGAATCTCTTCCTGAATTAAGTCAATGGATAAGTCGTGTGTTGCAAGCGCACGACTTATCTTTTGAGGTTATCTTTATTGACGATGGCAGCGAAGACAACACCTGGGATCAGATCGTAAAAATTAACGAAGCCGACAGTCGCTTTAAAGGCATTCGCTTCAATCGCAATTTTGGAAAATCAGCTGCGTTACAAACCGGCTTTCGAGCTGCACAAGGCAAGGTAATCATTACTATGGATGCCGACCTGCAAGACAGCCCCGATGAAATTCCTGAACTACACAGGATGATCACACAAGAAGGTTATCACCTGGTTTCGGGCTGGAAGAAAAAACGACACGATCCGATTTCAAAAACACTACCATCAAAATTCTTTAATGCACTTACGCGTAAAATATCGGGCATACCGCTTCATGATTTCAACTGCGGATTGAAGGCGTACCAATCGCGCGTAGCAAAAAACATTACCGTCTATGGCGAAATGCACCGCTACATTCCGGTGATTGCCAAATGGGCAGGCTTCAAGAAAATAACCGAGAAGGTAGTAGAACATCGCGAACGCAAGTATGGCTACTCCAAATTTGGCCTGGGCCGTATGAAGGGGGTACTTGATTTACTTTCCATTACCTTCATTGGCAAGTTTGGACGTAAGCCCATGCATTTTTTTGGTACGTTGGGAACACTGTCGTTTTTGGTGGGTTTTCTGTTCACCGTAAAAATTCTGTGGGACAAAGTAGCCGCCTCCTACATTTACAATGTGGCACTGAAGCGCGAAGTTACCGAGCAACCGTTGTTTTACCTGGCGTTAGTAGCGCTGGTGATTGGCGTACAACTTTTTGTTACCGGCTTTCTGGCTGAGATGCTGGCCACGCAGGCTTCCTCCAAACGCGATTACCTTGTGATTGAACGCGTAGGTATGAAGGAGATGGAACGCGTTGGGTAGTCTTTAGTGGATAATCGTTACATTTGTTTATATGAAGCCCGGATCATACAATACCGAACTGGTTGAGCAAATTCTTGACTTGGTTAGACGCTTGACTAAAGACGAGATGGTGCTTCTGTCGAAAGAACTGGAGCGTGAGTTCAGAGATGCAAAACTTGTTTCGTTGTTAAAAGCATTTAAGACGGATGAACTCAGTCAGGACAAAATTGACAACGAGGTAGACGCTGTAAGGGCAGAGATTTATGCCAGGTCAAAAGCCAAGTAGAGTCATTCTCGACACCAATATTTGGATAAGTTTTTTGATTGGTAAAGAACTTCAAAGCCTCAAGGACTTTATTGTTAGTGAACGGGTGAAATTGATAATCACCGATCAACTGTTAGATGAAATCAGGATCGTAACGTTACGGGAGAAACTTCGAAAGTATTTCGATCAAGTTAAAGTGGTAGAATTTATTGCTTTTCTGGAAATCATCGCTGTTAAGGTTGAGTTGAAAAAGATAGAACTTGTTTGTCGCGATCCCAAGGATGATTTTCTTTTGGCTTTATGTAAAGCAGGTGAAGTTGACTTTCTTGTAACAGGTGATAAGGATCTGCTGGAAATGAAGACCTACGCAAGAACTCAAATTCTAACGGTGAAGCAATTCAGTGAAATCGTCAAGTGAGTGATTAGAGAATTTTAACAGCCACCTGAAAATAATTATTCACGGCACCAAGTACTTCATACTTCACGTAGAATGCCTTCACATAGTGTTCAAAAGCAAAGAATTCGTGATTGGGCACATTGAATTCATCAAAGATCAGGATGTCGCCTTTGCGGATATGGCGATGAAGTGTAGTAAGTACAAACAAGGTTGAGGAGAACAGATCGGCATCCAGGTGAATGACTCTTCGGTTGGAGGAATTGAGTTTGTTGGCATCCAGAAACTCAAATAGCGTTTGCTGAAATAATCCTTTAAAAAATTCGTGACGTTGGTCGTTCAGCTCGGGCACACCAAACGACATAGCGCCCATTGAATACGTGCCCCACTTTTCGGGCAGGCCTTCAAACGTATCGAAGCCATAAAAGCGCGACTGTGAATTTTTATTTTTGTTAATCCACCATTGAAATGATAGCCCCTTTGCCACACCAAATTCAAGGTAGTCAATGGGAGTTTGATCAAGTTTTTCGCAAGTGGCAACATGTTCGTACAAATCATACCGAAGTTTATAGACCCGCTGAGGTCGGTAAAAATCATTGAACAATGCTTTACTTCCGTGCGTAGCGGCCCATCGCGAGAGACGAAGGGTGTTTGATAGTAACTGAAGAGGTCCTGCCAGAAAGCCAAGCCATAAGCCGGGGCGCAGAAACAGGATGAAACTTTTAAGGAAGGCGTTGAGTTTTCGCATACGTATTCGCAGGGCAAAAGAGCAAAAAACTTTTAAGAGTGCCACACCATTCGTTACTTTTGCCGCTATTCATTTTAATGTCGTTAAGTTAAGCTTCCTTACTTCCTCTCTTTTGGAGAGGGAGGGGTGAGGCTATAAAAAAAGAGCTTAACTTAACGACATTGCTTTCATTCGATCAAAAAACTGTACACGTGTTCTATTCCTTCATTATCCCTGCCTTTAACCGCCCGGACGAGGTTCGCGAATTGCTGGAAAGCTTTTCGCAACTGGAACTGCCGGCAAATGGTTTTCAAGGCTTTGAAGTGATTATTGCCGATGGCAGCCCTACTACTATTCTGGAGGAAACCATCAAGTCGTTTCAATCGAAGGTAGGGGTGGTTCATTTGCATCGCCCGAAGCTGGCAATCAGTCCGTCACGAAACCTGGGGGCGGAACATGCGAAGGGCGACTACCTGATTTTTCTGGATTCTGATGTGATACTACCCAAGCAGTATTTGAAGGTAGTGAACCACGCATTAGCCACCGATGCGATCGATGCTTTTGGCGGACCGGATGCCGCGCATGTTTCATTTACCAACGTGCAGAAAGCCATCAGCTTCGCGATGACGTCTTACCTGACTACCGGAGGAATTCGTGGAGGGAAGAAACAACTTCATCAGTACAATCCACGGGGTTTCAACATGGGCATTCGAAAGGCCGTGTTTGAAAAGATGAAAGGATTTTCATCGTTTACGTGTGGTGAAGATATTGAGTTGAGCATTCGCATGGTGAATGATCATTTTGCCGTGAAACTCATTCCCGATGCGTTTGTATACCACAAGCGCAGAACTACATTCAAAAGTTTTTTTCGTCAAGTGTTTCGGTTTGGCGCTGCGCGGGTAAATATTTTTTATCGCCATCGCAGCGAGTTAAAAATCACGCACCTTTTTCCAAGTGCCTTTCTGATTTTTCTTGTGGCAGGCTTTTCAACAGCTCTGTTCAGTGCGTTGCTTTTCAAATTATTTCTACTCGCGATTGGTATTTACTACGGTGCCATTTTTGTTTTGGCCACCATTCAAGAGAAAAGTATTCTGGTAGGCTTACTAAGCATTATCGCTTCAACCTGTCAATTGTGTGGCTACGGCTCTGGCTTACTATCCAATGCGTTTGCTGTTTTTATTCAGGGCAAACGCGATGGACTGGACCTTGGGGCGAGTAAGTAGAGTATTACTTCACCCGCGCATCATACGTACTGCCCATCGAAGTGTTGCCTCCGTGCAGCCTGCGCATCACTTCTTTCTTGATCACGTTGAATACGATCATGTGAATGTCTTCGGCTACTTCCATATCCATTGCCACCGAATGAACGGAGAGATCAGCAAGGTCTTTGATTTTTCCACCCTTGTATCCACAAAACGCAATGGTCTGCACACCTTTTGATTTTGCATACGCCATTGCTTTTACCACGTTGGTAGAATTTCCGGAGCCGGAAATTCCAATAACCAAATCGCCTGGCTGCATAAAATTCTTGAGCTGCTCAATGAATATGTCATCGTAAGAAACATCATTGGCAATAGCCATTAAGGCTGGTAGATTATCCACGAGACTCATCACACGAAATCGTTTCTCCAATCCATACGAGGCGCCTTTTACCAGATCGCCACAGGCGTGCGTGGCTGATGCGGCACTGCCACCGTTACCAAAAATGTAAATGGTTCTGCCGGCATCGTACACGCGCATAAAGGCGTCCACGGTTTTTTCGATCTGGGTGCGATCGAGTTTATCGATGGTATCTTTTACGAGCGCCAGGTAATTTTCTATGGTTTGTGTCGTGCTATTCATCGGAGAAGTGAATTAGTTTGCTGCCATCCTGATCAAATTTAAAATCAAACTGGCGCAACGGTTTTAACGATTCAATTAGTTTTTTCTGCTGATGTACCGGGCAATAAAACAATAAAAATCCACCACCGCCAGCGCCCAACAGTTTTCCGCCCAGCGCACCGTTCTTCATGGCTGTTTCGTACGCCAGGTCGATTGATGGATTGGATATGCCCGAAGCCAGTTGCTTTTTTAGTATCCAGTTTTCGTGCAGGATTTTTCCAAAATCATCGAGGTAGCCACGATCGAGAGAAGACTTCATGTCGTACACGAGCTTCACCATGCTTTTCAGGGTATTGAATTTTTCTTCTTGCGCGATATTTTTTTTCTGTTCGGCCAGAATGTTTGATGCACTGCGTTGATCTCCGGTGTAAAACATCAACAAGTTATGTTGCAGTGCAGTGTGAATGTCGTGGTTAACATCAACCGGTGTTACTTTAACTGTACCGGTAGATTCGAATTCAATTACATTCAATCCGCCAACCGCTGTGGCATACTGATCTTGTTTGCCGATAGGTTCTTTTAGTAAATCAATTTCAACGTGACACGCCTCTGCCGCCAGGTGTTGTTTATCGGTTGGTTTTTTGTTGATGAGGTGTAGATTGTGCAGCACACCAACCGTAAAGGCAGACGATGAACCCAGCCCGGTACCGGAAGGCACATCGGCAATCGAGCTGATCTCCAATCCACCTTTCACATTGAATTTTTTTAACACGGTGCCGAGGATGGGATGCTGTAATTCATCCGCGTGCGAAACCGTTTCTGTTTTTGAATACTTCACCCTGATTTTATCTTCCTCAAAAAAACGGTGGGAAGAAATGTACATGTATTTGTTGATAGACGTACTGATCACCGCTCCGGCATGACGAGCATAAAAGCTCTCCAGGTCGGAGCCACCGCCAACAAAGCTGATACGAAACGGAGTACGGGTAATGATCAAAACAGAGCGCGTTTAGTTGGGCGCGAAGTTACAAGATTGGCGCTACTTTAGAGCAGCGGATTGGGTAATAAAGTCGACCGCTTCCAGCACGTTTTCGAAGTGATAATCGGGCTGAATCTTGCTCCCTTTTAAGCCTTTGCCCGAACGTACACCAATCGTTTTTACACCGGCAGCCAGGCCAGCGGCAAGGTCGCGTTCGTCATCGCCAATCATAAAGGATTGGGAAAGGTCGATGTTAAAATCGCGGGCCGCATCCAGTAACATTCCGGGTTTTGGTTTACGACAGGGGCAATCAATTTTGTAGGCCGGATTTTCGTCAGGGTATCCTTTGTCGGGATGGTGTGGGCAGTAGTACAGTGCATCCAGTTTGGTGTGTTCGTTTCCCAGCAAGGTATCCAGCTTGTTATGAATGAGCTGAAGTTCTGCCTCGGTACAAAGGTTTCGGGCCACCACCGGTTGATTGGTAATTACGATGGCCAGAAAATCCGACTTATTAATTTTCTTAATGGCTTCGGCTGTAAAGGGAAAGAGCTCCAGCATGGCAGGCGTTGAAATATAGGGGTGGTCAACGTTGAGTACGCCATCGCGGTCGAGGAAAATGGCGCGTTGCTTATGCCTGAAATTACGGGCTTCAATTTTTCCGGACACCAGATCGTTCGTTACTTGTTCCAGTCGATCGGGAGTACCCATGTCTTTGAGGTATTCGGTCGTGTTGTAGCCGAACATGCTGATCTTGTTTACCAGCACCGGAAAAATATCTTTTCCAAAATCCGCTTTCTTATCCTTTTCCAGAAAGTCGAAAACGCTTTTCGAGAAAACATACACACCCGCATTGACCATGTTCCGGTAGTACCGATTGGCTTCGTGAGGTTTGGAGTGAAAGGCGGAAATCTTGCCTTGATGATCCAGTTCAACCAGGTCGCTGTCGTAGGGATGATCATTCGGGTGAAGAACCAGTGTGCACGCACTCTTCTTTTCCGTATGAAAGCGAATTAATCGGGCGAGGTCCATGCTAAACATCACATCGCCATACACCACCAGAAAGTCACCGGTGATTTGATCCTCAATGGCCTTCACACCTCCAACCGTGCCTAACGGAACCACTTCTTCATAGTAGGAGATATTCATACCCCATTTACTACCATCGTGAAAGTAATGTTGAATGGATTCTTTCAGGTGGTTTACCAGGATGATTACATCGCGAATGCCGAATGACTTGAGCAATTCCACCTGATGTTCGAGCAGGGGCTTGTTGCCTATGGGCATCATGGGTTTGGCTACAAGGGTATTGATGGATTTTAATCGGGTACCTTGTCCACCGGCAAGAATAACAGCCTGCATGAGTTTGGGTAATAGTTTGGTTTCAAAGATAAAGGACTCCGGCATGTTTTCGCGGTAAGCGAAGTATCTCTTGAATTTCTTTCGGACAGGCACAAATCATACACAATCTAGAAATCGAATTAGTTGCCATT
>Ga0315910_10003734_pt1 | contig 12857 bp, 18 predicted proteins | sample EdamamesoilMG_FD_204470 | JGI IMG/M metagenome (GOLD analysis project Ga0315910, IMG submission 204470) | Garden soil microbial communities collected in Santa Monica, California, United States - Edamame soil | ecosystem: Environmental > Terrestrial > Soil > Garden | place: USA: California... | reverse complement strand
GCCACCGGCCACTGTGAAAGTGATCACGTTTGCGCTATTTCGGTTGACATCGATCAGACCTGCCTCGTCATAATTCTTTTGATTCCACGTCGCCAGCGTCTTGTCTGCAGTGAACGCGCCCGCGAGGGTCGCCGTATAAATGCCAACATCGCTGCGCGCCCACACCACCGTCCCGCCAAGCGTGTTCTCCAACACGGTCGCCACAGGTGCATTCGTGCTCGTCTGCGCAAGTATTGCCGTGTAAACTTTGTATCGGTGAGGCGTCGCCGCGCTCGGGGTGCCCTCGTCGCCGCTCTGCGCGTCGCGGCGCACTTTCACGGGGATCAGGATCGAATACACCAGCCCATCGCTCCCGTGTGTGATCTCGAGGTCAAGGATCACGTTCTTCGTCTCGCTGCTCGTGCCGAAGGCCTCAATCAGCTCCTCCGTGTTGAGGTCGAGCAACACATCGTAAACGAAGGGCGCCCCGTTGCTGGGCCCAATGCCCACCTCGGTGAAGTCCTCGGCAGCCGCGGAGAAAAGCAGATCGGACGCATCCAGCGCGCCCTTGATCTTGGCGCCGATCGTCATCGCCTCCTCTTCGAACCGCTTGGCCGTGATCGTCTCCAGGTCGTCCGGGTCGGCAGACGCGAAGCGGAAGCGCCCATTAACAATGTCTCTCAGGGTCAGAACGGGGACTTCGCCCCGGCTCGCATCGGTCGCGCTCTTCATCACCGGGTTGGCTGCGGCCTTCGGGTGCACGTTGATGAATAGTTCAATCGTCGGAATCGTTGTGCTCATGTGTTTTTAGGTTGGAGTGAAAATCAGTAGCTCGGAAACTCGCTCAAATCCGCCGTGGTGAGGGTGTAACCCGTTGAAATCCCCGCTAGTGCGTCCACAGCTGCAATGGCCGCGTTTACTTCATCGAGATAGGCAGTTATGAAATTGCCTATTCCCCCACCGAGGAACGCATTGAACCCCACCCAGGTCGTTAGAAGAACCACCGCATTTCCCACCACCAGGAAAGCCGGACACCCAGAGTCGCCAGCCTGCAGAAACTCGAAAAACTCCGTCATTATGCCAAACGGCACTCTGCGGAAGCTCGCGGAATCTGGCTCAAGCCTCACCACTGAGGCAGGAAATGCCTTGCGCTCCTTTTCGGTGCACAAGGCTATGAGTTCGCCGGGGTGGGGCACATATTCCTCCCAATCCGCCGGCAGCACTTGAGCGCGCGCAATCGTATCGGGAAGCTCGGCTGACAATGCACCGATGGAAAAATCGGTGCCCACCGCGTTGAACTTTGCCAAGAGTGTGCGCTCCACAACCACGTTGCCGAGAGTCACGAAGCGGATCGTTGAGCCGACTGAAAACGAAGCATGGTTTGCCATGATCACGTGCCGGCCTGTGATGCATGTTGCAGCCCATATGCCCCCTCCAAACGCAGAATTGTATGGAGCCACGCCACTGAGATCGATCCCGGCAGCCCAACAACCGACGTTTCGCACGTAGGTCGATCCCGCATGGTTTTGCGTGCTGAATATCGGCATCGACTCCGCAGGCGTTGTGCCAAGCATCCGCTCCGTGAAATCGCGCCTTATGCTCTGCGCCAGAGTCAACGCCCCTCCCGGCCCGCGCCGTTGGAACATCTCAGCCGACAAAGCCGGCCGCTCCACCGCTCCGGATGATTCTGAGGTTTTGAATCTTTGAACCATCTTCATTCGCTGTTATCCGGAGTCACGGTCACGACTGTTTCAAAAGGCGTGGAGCGCCGCCCTTCCGGGTCCGTCAGTTCGACATCCAAGAAATAAGGTCGAGGGACGATCAGCGAGGTGGCCTCCGAATCCACCTCCCAATCGAATTGACCGTTACCCGGAACGCCGGCCTCCTGCAGCACGGCCTCCGCGCTCCGCTTTGGGCGCATCGTAACCCGCGCGCTCCAGCCCGTGAGATCGGACACCGCCTGCCCGGTCACATCCACAATTTTGGAGAGACTAAACGTCCACGTGTCGCCCTGCCGGAGCTTGTCAATGCCGTTCATATGTTTCATGCCAGCGCGAAATTCCTGAATCCCGCCCAACACCTCTCGTGCGCCCATTGAAGCGCGTTCACGGGCGCCCCGGTGATCTCCGGCGTCCTTTGCTCAAACAAGTGCGCTGCCAGAAACAGGATGCCGCTCTTGATCAAAGAGGGCACATCATCCGGCGTGTCTCCATATCCTGCCGTGTAGATCACCTGTATCGGTTCGGGATTCTCGTCCTCCACGGCGGGCAGTTCGGCGGAAGCCTTGAATATCAGGCGCGGAGAGTCTCCGGTGAGTGCGACGACATATGACGCCTCATCGAGATCCATGTCCGCCTGTCCGTCTGCGTCGACATACTTGATCCCGGCAGCCGCTTGCGCCGGGGTGCGCGGAAGCCTCAGAACACGATCACACGGCCACTCGGAAAGCGTTAGCGTGATCTCCTGCGTGATCAATGCCCGGCCCGTGAACATCTGCGCCTCTTCGACTGCGGCTTCAATGCAGCGCTGCAACAGCATGTCCTCTGCATTGTCGATAAGCCGAAGGTGTGCGCGTGCTTCCTCCAGAGAAACCGCTGTCACCGCGGGGGCGCCGCTCACTGTAATGCTTCGCATCATGCCCGCACCTTCCGTTTGCGCTTCGCGGGTGCCTCAGGCGTCTCCACCTCCGGCGCTGCCGACGCCGTCTCCGTCGTCCCGTCGTCCCGTGGTCCGTGGTCCGTGGTCTCGTCCTTCAGGTAGATCGCCCGGTGCGCCTGCACCAGCTCGTCAGCGTCCGCCGGCGCGAGGTCGTGGATCTGCCCCACCATGCACAGCTTGCCCCGGCAGAAGGTCTGCGAAACGATCCTCACGCGCTTTTTTCCGTTGCTCATGGTAGGTTTGTTTGGGTCGAAAAATTCCAGCTCCAGCCCCTGCACGTCGCAGGCCTTGATGAATTCGTTGCGGATCTCGTTGTAGTCCGTCGCGTGGTCGGCCCGCAGTCGCGTGTGCCAGCCCTTGGCCGAATGCTGCCCGCCGCCATCGATCCCCACGCAGACGATGCGCTGCACGCCCATGATCCGAAGGATCTGCCCCACGCTGCCCAGCGTGCCCCGGCGGATAGCCAGGCCGCGCGCCGCCGCTTCCGCCGGATCCCAGCGAAGCCGGTCGTTGTCTCCCTTGTCCTCATACCACACTCGCTCACAGGCGACCGGGCACTTCTTGGCGTGGATGTCGTGCCACAGCCGCACAGGCTGGAAAAGCACCTGCCCAGGCCGGTAAACATGCGCCCAATCCGCCACGCTGTCGTTGGCGAAGCCGTAGAGGCATCCGGGCACTTCCTTGACGACATCGTTGATCGCCACACGCAGCGGCCCAGCCGTCGCCATGTCGAAACGGTCGAGCGTGGGCCCCTTGCCAAACAGCCAAGCAGTTGCGCCGGCGTGTGCATAAAGGAAGTCTTTGAGCGTGCGTTCCATCCGGGTCGCGGGTTTCTGAGGAGCCCCCGCCCACGTGGGCAGGGGCTCGGAGAAACTCGCGCCAGGCTTAGGCCGTGAGCGCGTCGAGCATGGCCGCGAAGCTCACCGGCCGGAGCACGCCGCCATCGTAGTAGACTTGCGCCACGAGGGTGCGCTGGCCGGCGATCGCGAGCGCCTTGTCGCGCACGATCTCCAGCGAGAGGCCGCCCCAGTAGCCGATCACGTAGTCGTTCACGTTGCCGAAGAAGATCGCGCTCGAGAGCGACTGATTTCCCTTCGTCAGCGTCGAACTGATCGCGTTCGTCCAGAGCGGCACATAGCCGTTGAGCAGGTTGCCGTAGCGCTCATCGAGGATCGTGTAGGAGTCCGTCGAGGAGATCTTGGCCGTCTGCTTGAGCTTCGCGCGCACCTTGCTGTTGCTCATGTAGTGCAGGGCGCCGATCGCCGCGTTGTCCACGTCGACCTCGCGCTCCAGCCCCACGATGTCCGCCCAATCCGGCGCCGCGCCGTTCGTGCCGCCGGCCACAGAGCCGATGCCGGAGGTCGCCGCGATGCCGGTCGCCTCGCTCGTGCCGTTGCCGTGGAAGAAAGCCTTCTCCTGCACCGCGAGCATCTGCCGCGTGAGAGCCGAGCGGAGGAAAGCCTCCAGCGCCGGCGCGCTCTGCACGAGCAGCTGGTCGGAAATGTCGATATGAGCCGGAAGCCGCTTGGGGCTCAGCGAGAGCAGCGGGATCGTCGGCGTGAGTTCGTCGGAACTCTCGTTCTCCGTTTTCTTGGTCGGGTCGCTCGCCTTCGAATAGCGCGGCAGCCCGAGGTTTCCGATCAGGCCCTCGAGCACCATGGCGCCGTTCTGGCGGAGGATCGAGCCGTTATAGAAGTCGTCCGCCAGGCCGATCTTCTGCGTCGAGACGAGGTTGCCGCCGTATTGCGTGGTTGTGCCACCGGTCACGCTCATGTCGCGGCGCTCCGGCGTGGCGGGACTGCGGCGCACGAGGATCCGCGGGAGCGTCACGCCGGAGGTCTCGATGCGAGCCTCGCGCGCCTCGCGCTCGCCCTCCGCCACCAGCTCGGCCTCCACACCGTCGAGAGACGAAGGCTGGCCGCGGAACACGCGGTCCATGTGCCGGATCAGCCGTGAGAGGCTGAAGCGGTCGATCGTCTGCTCCTCGCTCACCGAGAGGCTCGGGGCGGTCATGCCCTCGAGAGCCATCTGCCGGGCCTCGGTCATCAGGCTTTGCGAAATCTGGTCGGCCTCGTCCTGCAGGCCGTTCACCTTCGCCTGTTCGTCGGCGGTCAGTTCGCGCTTGGTTTCGGTCGCCAGTTTGACGATGGCGGATGCTTCCTTGAGCTTCGCGCCACGCTTCTCGTTCAGTTCCTTGAGTCGATTGCTCATGCTTTTTCCTCTTTGAATTCGGGAGCGTTCAGCGAAGACCCAGGCGCCTCTCCCAATAATCGCGCGCGGGTGTAGGTGTTGCCGCCGGCCTCTCAAGGCCTTGGCGAAAGATGTCGTGCGAGCGCACCGCCAGCGTCGTGTCCGGGTAGGCCGGATACACCACGGCGGACACTTCCAGGAGGTCCACGTCCGTGAGGGTGCGCAGGTCGCGGTCCTTGAGTTCCTGCCACTTCTCCGCTACGGCCCTGAAACCAAAGCTCATCGCATCCACCACGCCGGCCCGGATGTTCTCCAGGAGATCGCGGGCCACCGTCGTCCGCGGCAGGTCGATCTCCACCTTCAGCCCTCGCTCATCCTCGGAAAGCCGCAGGCTCTTCGGCGCGCGCGCGATCGGCTGTTGCGTGTCGTGCGCCCAAAATGCCATTACGTCCGGCTGCTCGCGCAGCGATCGGCCGAAGGCCCCCGGCGAGATCCGCTCCACCCAAGGGCCCTTGCTGCTGCGGAATTCCACGGAATCGCTGTTGAAAACAGCCGCGTAGCCCGTGAGCGTGGCAATGTGAGTGGAGCCCTCGCCGGCCTCGCGGATCTCCAGCCCGCGCAGCGCGCGGGTCTCATGCGTCGAAAGTTGTTCGCGGGTTTCCATGGTCATTCCTCCGCGGGCGCATTCGCCGGCACCGGCCGCGGCACCATGCCCGCCGGGGTCATGTTCGCCGGGTGCAGATAGATCCCGCCCTGCGCGTCGGGCAGGTCGTCCATCTCCTCGAGGCGCCGGATGTCGTTGGCGTTCAGCCAGCCCCACTGCCGGCCCACCGCATAGGCGTCATACCGCGCCTTCTGGTCGCCGCGCAGCAGCCCATCCAGGCTCAGCCGCACGTAGAAACCAGCCGCCAACTGCTCCTCGGTGAGCAGCGCCGCGCTCAGCCGCTGCTCCCAATTCACCACGATCGGCGCCAGCGTAAACTTCACGAAGCCCTCGATCAGCTGCTGGATCCCGCTGCCCCAGCTGGTGGATTTCTCCGTCGATTGGATCAGCGCGAGCGGCACGCCGTAGAAGCGCGCGATCTCCTCCACCTCGAAACGCCGGCTCTCCAGGAATTGCGCGTCCTCGTTGTTGAAGCCCACGCTCTTGAACTGCATCCCGCCGTAGAGGATCGCCGGCCGTCCGGTGTTGGAGATTCCGCGGTGGTTTCGGTCCCACTCCAGGCGCAGCTTCTCCACCTGGTCGGGGTTCGTGCCCGCCGGTGTCTCGATCACGCCGCCCGGCGCCGCGCCGTTGCGGAAAGTCCGTGCGCCGTGCTCCTGCGTGGCCAGCGCCAGCCCCAGCGTCTCGCGCATCGCTGTCACCGGGGCAATCCCGGTCACCCCGTCATGTGTCTGCACGGCCGGCACGTGCAGCATCCGCGTGGAGTCGTATTCCCGGCCGTCGATCCGATACATCGACTTGCCGGAGCGCGTCTCGATGATCTCCACGTTCGCCGGCCGCACCGGAACCAACGCCGTGGGCTCGAAATAGGTGTTGCGCTCGATGAACGCGAAAGCGTTGCCCCGCTGGCACAGGCAGGCCTGCATGTAGGCGCGAAACTGGAAAGGCGTCTGCCGGTCGTTCGGCTGCACGCGCAGCAACCGGTTAGCCGGGTGCCACGTCTGCTCCTCCCGGCCCTTCGCGGTCTTGCGATACACGCGCGCCGGCAGCGTCGCGATCGTCTTGGAAATCAGGTCGACGCAGGCATAAACCGCCGAGATCGTCCGCGCCCGGTCATCGCCCACTACGATCCCGCTCGAGGTCTCCGCCCCGAGCACCGACATGATTTCCTTGGTGGGATCGCGCAGCGTGGATGCCTGCCGCTTCTCCGTCAGAAGCGGCAGGCCTACCCATTGCGCCAACTGTCGCAGCCGTCCCACGTCGGACATAGTATGTCCGACCCCCAGCCGCGCACTTCACGAAAGTGCCGACAAGCGCCGACGAAGGCCGTCAGGCCTAATCCGGCATCCACACGCCCCGCAACTGCTCGTTCCACTTCTCCCGGCCGTGCGCGTGGTAGATGCACGTTGCCGCCGTAGGCCCGCCCCAAAACCGCGAATCGTTCAGCTCACGGGGCAGGAGAGGGGCCCCTGTGCGATGTTTTACCACGCTCCAGGCCCTTTGTTCGCGAATATCCACCTCCAGACGGCTCTCCCCCGGCGCATCGATCAGCTCTTCCCACGCTTGCACGTATTCAGCCACGAGGGAGCGCCGGCACTCCGGGTCGCCAAACACCATGACGCTCGAGCTATGCTCCGGCACCGTGCCAATGCCCTTCACCGTGATCCCACGCCGGCCGGCATCCTCGCCCATCGCAAAAGGCAGATCGAGGTAGGGCGCCAGCATCTCGGAAGGATCCTGCAGAAAGAACGCATCCACATCCACCACCACCGAACGCGCCGGCAGGAAGGGCAGGGCAGCGCAGATTAGCGCGCTCTTGCGGTCGAAATCGTTCCCCGGCCGGATCACCTTGTAATGGACCCAAGGGCAGAATTTCGCGCAGGCTGTCCACTCCAGCTTTGTCTCCAGGTCCGTGAGCACATACACGGGCCACGGGCACCCGCTGCGCTTGTAAGTCTCCCGCCAGCGCGTCAGCAAGTCCACCCAGCGCTTGTCGTTCCCGAAGAAAACGACAAACACCGTCGGCACCGTCGCCGTGTCATCCGCCGCCTCCGTCTCCGTTTCTGTTTCCGTCATCATAGGTTTGAGATTCCAATTTCCGGCCTCGCCCGTGGCTTCGCGTCCGGGTTCTCCCGCAGCCAAAGGATCGTTTCACTGAGCAGAGCAAACTTGCCCACCCTGGGACATCCAATGTCCCATGCCCTCCGGACCCACTTCTCCGAGTAGTCCAGCCCGCGCTCCCGCAGCGCCGCGCTCAACTCCTTGGCCGAAAGGTATCGCTCGGCGTTCATAGCTGCGCAAATCCGATGTCCGGCACGATCTCCGGCGCCTGCAGCCTCGCCCCCACGGCCATTGCAAGCGCGCTGATCCCATCGATCCGGCCCGTGCTCCGTGCCTTGTCCGGCATCATGTTCCCCGAAGGCCCCACGCGCACGCAGGCATTCGCGGCGCACATCCGCGCGATCGGGTTGCCGCCGTGCCGCAGCCGCCCCGCAGCCACCACCCGGTCAACTTCCTTCATCGGCAGGGCGAAGTTGCCGTAAGTCTGCGCGAAGGCCTCCACCGTGATCCCGTGCGTCTCGTTCAGCCGCCGCGCGAGATCCGGCGCGCCGTAGGGGTCGAATTTCATCATGCGCAAGTTCACCCGCGCCGCGATCCCCGCCACCACGCGCCCGATCTCGTCAAAATCCGTCATGTCCCCCGGCGTGAGCGTCAGCCACCCCTCGCGCGCCCACTGGTCGTAAGGTGCATTGTCCTTGCGGCACTTCTCCGGCAGCCCGTCCGCCGGCAGGAAGAAACGCCACCACGCCCGCAGCCCCTGCGGATCCTCCGGATCGTCCCCCACGAAACACACCGCCGCCAAATCGTTGATCCGCGCCAAGTCCATGCCGCCATGAACCACGATCCCCTCCGGCAAATCCGGTGCCTTCCCATTCCGCAATCCGCAATCCGCATTCCGCAATCCAAGGTCCCACCTCTCCAGGTCCAGCCACCGCTGCGCACCCGTCGTCTGCCACAGGTTTAGCTGCTTGATGAAGAAATCCCGCCGCGCCCCCGGCGAAGTCTCCGCGGCCGATGCCAGACGCTTCATGTCGTCGAGCCGCTTCACCGTGCCAAGGCTCGGATTCGCCTTATGCCAGATCGCCTGCTTGCGCCAGTCGTCCCCCTCGTCCGGGGCGTAGATCAGCCCGAAAATGCTGTCATCCGAGGCGCCGGCACCGCCTTTCTCGAGGATCCGCTGCACCTTCTTGCGCTGTTCGAAGCAAATCCCATCCGGATTGTCGCCGGCCGTGGTGATTTGCATGAAAAGCGGCTGCCGGCGCGCGCCAAACGCGCTGTTCAGCACGTCCCACAGCCCGCGCGACTGCCAGGCGTGCAGCTCATCGGCCAACACGAAGTGCGGACGCAGCCCGTCCAGCGTCGCGGAATCGCTGCCCAGCGGTTTCCAGAAAGAGCCCGAAAGCGGGTGATCTATCTCCTTCACGCGCACCCGCAGGAATTGCCCCCAGCCCGGCGAGCGCTGCACGAAAGCCACGCCATCCCGCCAGGAGATTTTCGCCTGATCCTCCTTGGTCGCCACGCTGTAGATCTCCGCGCTCGGCTCGCCATCCGCCACGAGCCCCCACATCCCGAGGATGGCGCACAGCGGCGTCTTCCCATTCTTGCGTGGCACCTCCAGGTAGCCCTCGCGGAATCGCCGGAAGCCCGATGCCACGAGCCGCCACCCGAGCACCGAGAGGAGCACAAACCACTGCCACGGCAGGAGGTCGACCGGCTGCCCGGCCCATTCGCCCGTGCTCCAGCGCAGAGTCCCGCAGAATTCCCGCAGCTTCGGGAAAAGGGTAGGGCCCTCCCAGCGGATGTCCTTGCGCTTGAGATCCGCAAGGTGCCTCTTGCACGCCGCCACCACCCACACCCCCGCGACGATCCGCCCGCTCGCCACCAGCCGGGCGTAGTCCGTGGCGGGATCGGACACAGCATGTCCGACCCCCCCGCGCACCCGTCCCCTGGGCTTGGTAGCAAGCGCGGTCACGTCAGGCCTTGCTTTCCATCTTCTTCAACTGGATTCGCAGGCCGTGCAAAGTCGTCTTCAAAGTCGCGTGCACTCTCGAGAGGCGCGCCTCAACTGCGTGCAAGTGGCATTGCTCCGCGTCTTCAACGAGCGTCTGCGCGAACACGTTCATGCAGCACAGCCCGTCCTCGATCTGCCTGCCTAGCGCCAGTCGTGCCTCTTTTTTCATGTCTTTGTTTCCTTCGTTACCTTCTGTTCAAATTCCGTTTCCGTGTCTTCCGTGTGTTCCGTGGGCACTCATGCCGCCCCTGCGAATTTCCCCACAGCATCATGCGCCGGAGTCGGCCCGGCACTCGCCGGCACGCGCGCGCGATCCTGCGGGCTGAAACCCAGCTTCGCCGCCGCGGCCAGGAGCGTCTTCTGCTTCATCGAAAGCGCGTTCACGTTCGGGTTCATGTAGGCGTTGCCCTTGTCGCTCGTCAGCGTCTCGCCCTCCTTGCGCACCACCAGCGTGAGCCGCCGCACATCGCTCCAGGCCTGCGCGTAAGTCGCCAGGAGAGCCATGTCCACCTGCTGCCCGCCCTTGCCATGCTCGATCTCGCGCACTACGCGCCGGTATTCCGCGCGAGCCGAGGCATCCAGCCACCGCGGCGCATCCGGCACCCCCGCGCGGAAGTTCACCGTCTGCTTGCTCTTCGGCGCCGGCCCCCTAGCGCCCATGATTCCTCCCATCCGTGCCTTTATCCGCGCCATCCGCGGGGAAAATCCGATTCCGAGTCTTCCCTGCCGCCTTGTCCGCCGCCGTCTTCAAATTGTGGCAGGCATGGCAAAGCCCCTGGTGGTTCTCCTTTTTCCAGAAGCCCGGATCCCGCGCACCGGCCACCGGCACAATGTGATCCACCACCGTCGCCGGCTCGTAGCGCCCAAAGCTCAGGCAATTCAAGCACAGCGGGTGCTCCGCGAGAAACTGCTCCCGGTATCGCTGCCACCTGGATCCGTAGCCCCGCGCCGTGCTCGATTCGCGCGTGTCGGGCGCCCTCTGCGCCTTCGCCATGCCCACCGGCGGAGATTTCTTGAAAGGATTCCAGGGCATGTCAGAGTCCCGCGAGCGACACCCCACGGCCGCGCGCTGCACCATGCACACACGCACCGTCAGGGTAGTCTGTTTCCTGCTCGCCATCGCGTTGGCGATCCTTGGCAGTCGTTGCGCCCGCGGGCGTGTGCAAGTCCTCCACGGCAGCCCGCACGGGCTCCAGCACCTTGAGGAATTCCGCCACGCGCTTGCCTGCCTGGGTGGGGCTGATTGACAACCCGAAAGGCGTCTCCCCGATCTGCAGCCGCGATTTTCGGCCGTCGCGCATCACGATCGTGATCGTCGCCCAGGCGGAGAGCCGCGGCGCCGGCACCTTGGGCACCGTGTAGTTTTCCACATAGTCCGCGGCCACCCTTTGCGCCTTCTCCAGCCTCCGCGCCCGGTCGATCGCCCTGGATTTGGAACGCCACTGATTGTAACGCTGCCACTTTCTGGCATTTGGAGAAGTTCCCCGGTTTTTCATTTGGGTGAGTTACTGGTTCAGCAAAGAAGCCTCGACGACGCACATCTTGGCGTTCGTCCAGCGGCGCTCGATTCCTTCGATGTCGCGCAGCGTGTAAGTCACGCCTTCCGGCGTCTCCTCGATTTTCAGCAGCTCGCCCAGCGCGGAGTGCAGTCCGAGCTGTTTGCGCGCCAGCCCCAGCCGGTGCGTCACCTCGACCACGGTATCACCTACCTTCACCGGCTTCGTCCAGTCGGCGAGTCCAGCGATCCACCAGACGAGGCGCGATGCGTATTGCGGTTCCGTTTCTCCCCGGCGCACGACTTGCACCACGGAAGCTGAACCAGTTGGTAGAGCCAACCCGGACGATGCTCCGTCCTTGTTCGCTTCGGATTTTTGGTCACTCATGAGATTGTCCTCCGGGTTGGCTCACCGCGGTGTTCGCCAACTCGCTGATGACTTGTTTCGCGTAGGCGATGAGTCCTCGCCGCAGGTGGCAGGTTTGGTAGTGTTCGCAGAAGTCCCAGATCCACCAGTTGTCTTTTTGGTCGCTGCACTTCCACAGCCAAGCGGTCAGCGTGCCGTCTGGGTTCTGTATTTTCCCGTGGATGTCTTCCACCCAGTTGTCGCGGAGGTATGGGGTCAGCACCGCGACGACCGCCTCATGGTGTTTCTCGAAGATCGCCCAGTTGCGGCGTGCGTCTCTCAGACATTCGCCATGCCAGCGCAGTGAGCATTCCTCGATGTATGCCTGGCGGTCGCGCCTCAACGGAGGCGAACCCACAGCTCCAGCGAATCCGCGCCCGCCGTCCGTGATCGGTAGTTCGGTCTGAAGAGCGGTCGTCGATGGTGTGCTCATGGCGCGGATTCGCTGATCTATCCGTTCGGCGAAGAGGTCGCATCGTGCATTTCCTTGTCGTGCTCCATCGCGACGCGCACCGCTTCGGCATAGGTCTTTCCCCAGCACGTTGTGCCATCGCTTGCGGTCACGAGGTAGTCGCCAGCCTTGCCATCGAGCGCCGCCTGTCGGAAGCAGCAGAAGTCTTCCAGCCAGCACAGATAGTCGAACAGGTCGGCCTTGAGCTGCATCTTCTGCCACAGCTTCGCCTCGATCCCGCCGAACAAATCGCCAGAGCGCAACGAGCCCGGCTGTCCGTTCTCGGATGGTTTTTGAGGTGTCGTGTCCATAGAGTTTTCTGCGGGCTCGTGGCTCATCTAGGTGTTCGGCAAAGCACGCTGACACGCGCGACAGACGTATCCGGTTTGCCAGTTGTGTTTGATCCAATCGCGAAATTCTTCGTCCTCGTTTTCGACCTCGGTGTCGTAGTGAGCGGCGACACGCTTCTCCACCCCGCAGAGCGAATGGTCGTGGTGCGCGATGTGTCCGATCCGGCTGCGCCCGTTGCGCACGACCAAAGAGCCGAACCCAGCGCCCGAGCCAACGCGGGCGAGCGCCTCTTCGACAGTCGGGAGTCTGGTGTCCGCGCGGCTCATCTTAATCGTTGGGCGGAAAGAGTCGGCGGGCTAGGTCCTGTGCCGATTCACCGTCTTTGACGTGTGCGGCTCTTGCCTCGACAGGATGGTCCGCGACTTCGCGGAGCGTAAGTTCGAGAACTTTGCCGCGAGCGAGCTTCATCCAGACGATGAAGACCTCGTGCTCATCGAGCGTGATGCCTTCTCTGTTCGCAAATGCGCGGTCGAGCTTTTCACAGACGCCCAACCCGCCGCTAGTGCCAACGAGGCTTGCGCCTCGTTGGTCGGTCGTCTCTTGAGCAGGAGTATCAGTCATTGTGTTCTTTTGGTTGATGGCTGGTCGCCG
>Ga0315910_10003733_pt1 | contig 12860 bp, 12 predicted proteins | sample EdamamesoilMG_FD_204470 | JGI IMG/M metagenome (GOLD analysis project Ga0315910, IMG submission 204470) | Garden soil microbial communities collected in Santa Monica, California, United States - Edamame soil | ecosystem: Environmental > Terrestrial > Soil > Garden | place: USA: California... | reverse complement strand
GGCGTGACGACCTATGCGGACGAGGTGCGACGCGGCGCGCAAGCGCGGCCGCAGCTATTGGCTGCGCTCAAGGCCACGCGCGCGAGCTTTGGGCACGCGGACGGCACGCCTTATCGAGCGGGCGAGCGCTGGTCGCAACCCGCGCTGGCTGAGAGCTTACGGCGTATTGCCTCGGACGGTGCCGAGGCGTTTTATCGTGGCCCGTGGGCGCGAGAGCTCGCGACCAAGGTGCATGCGCTGGGCGGTTTGTGGACTGAACGCGACCTCGAGCACTACGCCGTCATCGAGCGCGAGCCGATCGTGTTCCAATATCACGGGCACGAGATCGCGACGATGCCGCCGCCGTCCGCAGGGGGCATCGTCTTACGTCAGATCCTCGCGGCTGCTGACACGTTGCAGCTACACAAGCTGGCTTGGGACTCCACGCGGCGCATCCATCTCTACGTCGAGATCCTGCGCCGCGCCTACGCGGATCGGAATGAGCTGACCGGCGACCCCGCGTTCGTGCAGATACCGCTGCAAACCTTGCTGAGCAGGGCTTACCTCGAGCCGCGCATGCGCGCCATCGACTTGGAGCACGCCACGCCCTCGAGCCAGATCCGCGCCGGTTTGCCGCTGGCCGAAGGCCCACACACGACCCACTTCTCCATCGTCGACGGCTCGGGCATGGCGGTGTCCAACACCTATACGCTCAACACCAACTTCGGCGCACTGGTGCAGATCCCCGACACGGGCGTGACCCTCAACAACGAGATGGACGACTTCACGGCGCGACCGGGGTCGCCGAACGCCTTCGGGCTAGTACAGGGCGCGCAGAACGCCATCCAGCCGGGCAAGCGTATGCTGAGCAGCATGACGCCGACCATCGTGAGCAGGGCGGGCAAGCTGCGCGCGGTGCTCGGTTCGCCGGGAGGCCCGACCATCACCACCACGGTCGCGCAGATTCTGATGCAGCTCGTCGACCACGACCGCAGCTTGCAACGTGCGGTCGAGGCCCCCCGCATTCACCACCAATGGCTGCCCGATCACATCTGGCACGAAGCCGGTGTCGACTCGGTGCTGCGCGAGGACCTCCGCCGCATGGGCCACAAGCTCGAGCTCGAACGCATCATCGGCCACGCGCACTGCATAGAGGTCGATCCGGAGAGCGGCGAGCTACGCGCGGTGGCCGACGTCGCGCGTGGCGGCGGCGGCGCGAGCGCCTACTGAGGTCCCGCCGGTGTGTGTGCTCGCTCGCGCGAGCGCACACACGACGAGCTCGTTCAGCAGCCCGCGCGCCTGCCGAATGCTGCAGGTCTCAAGCCACCGCGTCCGTGGTCTCGGGCTCGGTCGCACGCGCGGTGGGGTGAAGGGGCGTCGGCATCGCGATCGGCGCGTCGTCCGTGCGGAAGGGCCCGAGCTTCTTGCGTTGCAGCTCCGCGGTCGCGAGCTCGCGGTACTCCTCGTTGTCCACCATGGCTTTGATGATGGTGCCGTAGTAGCCCCAGGGCATCTTGGCCGTCTCACCGAAGTGGCGCAGCTTTTGGTAGGGGCGCGACGCTTGCGCGTGGTGATCCGCGTGGCGCGACAAGCCGACCAGCGTGTAGAGCGTGAACCAGTTGTCGGTGTCCCACGAGTCCATGGGCAGCACCTTCTTGGTGGTGCGCGACAAGCCCCAGTGCTCGATGTAGTTCACCGTCTCGAGCATGAAGATCGCCGTGAACGCCTGTACCAGGTAGAACGCCAGCGCCAGCGGCCCGAAGAAGTACGTGACTGCGGCGAGCAGCGCGACCTCGGCGACCATGCCTTGCAGTACGCGGTGCTTCAACATGCGCGGGCTGTACCAGTGCATGTGCTCGGCCTTGATGCGCACCTTCTCGAGCTCCCAGGCGCTCTTCCACTGCGCGGGGATCGTGCGCTTCACGAACTCGCGGTGCGTCTCGCCGAAGCGCGCGGTCGCCGGATCCTCGGCCGTGCCGATGCGCGGGTGGTGACCGCGGATGTGCTCGGTCGCGAAGTGCTCGTACAGCACACCGACGAGCAAGATGCGTCCCATCGTGTACTCGATGAAGTTACGCCGGTGGATGAACTCGTGTGAGATCACGATCCCGGAGTAACCCGCGTTGATGCCGGCCAAGATCACGGTCGGCGCGAGCATGGCCACGACTTGGCCCACGTCTGCCAGGCTGTTGACCTGCAGCTTCGAGACCGTGACGCCGACCATCGCGTAGTTGGCGATCTGGATCGCGAACAACGCATAGATCTGCAGTGTGTACGGCCAGCTGGGAATGTCTTCGGACGGCTGTCGATGATCGGGCGGTGCCGCGTTGTCGATGACGTACAGCGTCAACATCGGCAGCGTCCAGAGCAGCGACGCCCACCAGCTGTGCGGCCCCGTGAGCCAGAAGCTCAACGTCGTCAGCGGCGACACGAAGGCCAGCAGGTGAAGCACGAAGGCGCGTAGGTTCGAAATGGAATGGGAATCTCGAGCAGAGGTGGCTAGCACGGGCTTGTCCCTCAAGCGTCAGGGCGCGCGGTACACACACGCACGGGTTGCTTTGGATACGAAACCGTATGTCAAAGTTGGGGACTGAAGTCAAACCGTAGACTGTAAGATGTGCGCGTAAGTTGATAGTCCAAGTGTGTTGTGTTTTGCGTGTGCGAGCGCGCGGAAACGCAGCGCTAAAGCGCGCTCGGGCGGCGCGCCGCGCTTCGAACACATCGCGTTACTAACAGTATTCCAAAGTGGATCGCGGCGAGCTGTAACGTGCTCAGTGTTAGTTACGTAACGTGATCGCGCTCGCGTGATCCGCGCACGGGCTGCGGCTCTCGCTCGAGCTCTCGGCAAACTCAGCGCGCTCGCGCGGGCGCGTCGCGCGCACGACCGCGGCGCTCTGCGCGCTGCGCACGGCCTGGCGACGCGCGCCGCAATGCTGGGCAGGATGCTCTCGCACGGCCCAGGAGCTGGGCATGACCGAGAGCCTCTACGACGACGAGGCGTTAGTCACTGCCTGCGGCGCCGTGAGCGCGAACCATCGCGACGCGCGTCGACGCTCGGCGCTGCTGCTGAGCGCCTGTGCGTGTGCAGCCCGACGGACCTCTGGCGAGCGGAGCGTCAGGGCACGATGGTGTCGAACTGCGCAGGGAAATCTCGATCGCGCGGCGCTCCGCCGTGGAACAAGCTGCGCAGCAGCGCGCAACGCTCGGGCTCGGCCGCGGCGTCGCATTGCGCCGTGGTCGTGTCCAACTCCGCGACCGGTACGCGCTCCTCGAGCCGCGGCCGCAACGCCTGTGAGACGAACGCTCGCGCAAGCGGGATGGTGTCGTCGCGCAGCTCGGCCGCATGGCAGAAGGCACAGTCGGTCATGCGCTCGTCGTACATGATCTGCTCGAAGGGCGCGTCCTGTGCAAGCGCGCCTGTGACCGGGAACTCGATCTCGCCTTTGAGTGTGCGCGCGGGCCCGCGCAGCTCTCCGAACTCGAGCAGATGACTGCCCGGGCCTTCGGCGACGACCGAAGCGATCAGGCCTTCAAAGAACAGGAAGGTGCGCGGACTACGCCGGCCGCCGGCTGGCTGCGCGCTGATCACGCTGTTGGTCGCGTACACGTCGAGCGGGCGCGCCAACGACGCCACGAAGCACGGCAAGCTGACGGGCTTGGGCGCGGCGTTGAGCCACGCGACCACGTCCGCGATCGTGTGGGGTGCGAGCTCCGCGGGCGCGGCGTCGCCGCAGAACTCGTGACGGCTCTCACCGGCGTCGCTGGGACTCACGGTCGCGTCCAGGCTGGCGTCTGCCGATGGCGGCAGAAGGTCCCCGGTCGTGCAGCCCCACAGGGAGCTGCAGACGCCACCCGCGAGGCCCAGGATCCAACTCATGCGGCTGCTGACTGACGACACCGCGTGCGAAATTACGCCACTCGGTCAGCTGCGCGAAGCCGTAATTGCGCCCAAGCTGCCCGTTCGACCGATCGCAGCTTGTGTGCGCGGTCGCTGTCGACACGCCATGGCGCGCCATCCACTGCCCCTGGCTGAACGCGCCCTACACGTGCCGAAAGCTCCACGCGCGTCGATCACATGATCACGCCGCAGCCGATGCGCGGACCGGAGTTGCCCGCGGGTTGCGACGCGAGGTCGTCCGGCATGCCATGCACGACGATGGCTTTGCCCACGACATCGTTCGGCGTGCCGGTGCCGACCTGCCAACCTGCATTGCTGACAGTCAGCGTGCCCGTGCCGTCCGCCGCGACCGTCAAGTTCCCGAGATCACCCAAGTGAGAGGTCGGGCTGTTCTGGCCGTGCATGTGCATCCCCGGATTCCAGTGCCCGCCTGCGCTCATCGCGTCGGCGGCGCTGCAATCTCCGGTCTCGTGGATATGCACGCCGTGCTGGCCTGGAGGCGCGCCGGTCAGGTTGATCGTGAGCGACACGCTGCCCGCAGCTCCCGAGAAACGCGCGCTGCCGGCGAGCGTCGCGTTGCCGCTCTTCGGCGCGAGGGTGGCTTGGGCCTGCGCGACCGGTGTTTCGTCGTCGTCGCCGTTGCTACAGCTCGCCGCCAGCACTGCCGCGATCATCGAGACAATCATCCGTCTTCGCATGAGATCTCCTTCGCGGTCGTCGCTGACTGCGAACCCGCTCGAATTCAGGGACGGCCACACAGGCCTATTCGTCGCGTTATATACGCGCCGCGGGCGGCGCGCACGCCTGCAGCAGCCATGACAGTCACATCGTGTCGGTTTGTCGCGCGTCGTGGTGTGTTTCGCCTCAGCGGTGCCGAGACGCGTGCGCGCAGCACGCTTTGCCCCAAGATGGGAGAAACGCGCGGCACAAGCCGGGCGCTCCCTCGAATCCCAAGACATGGTTCCCGCATTCGAGAATACTCGACTAACAGATCTTACACGCCGGCGCTGCGGCGATAAGTTGCAACCGAGTTGCAGAACAGACGGCGCGCAGGAGCTTAGAATTGCGCGCGTACCGGCACCGTCTGCGTAGCCCCTTCGGGGAACTGCAGACCGGTCACGCGCACGACGCTGCCGCGCAGCTGCACGTCGGCTTCGTAACGTCCCGGCGTGATCGCGACTGGCGGCGCGCCGGACTGGAGCTCAGCCACCACTTGGCCGTCTCGCAACAGCTTCACGCGTGCGCCGGGGCTCGGTCGCCCGCCCACGAGCACGTTCAAGGACACCTTCGCCCAGCGAAAATACGCCTCGAGCTGCGAATTCTGGCCCGCTTGCAGCGAGAGCTGGCGGGTTTGAGTCGGCGTGTCGGCCATGACTGCGGGGTCGTTCACGCGCACCTCGACGCGGTACTCCCCGGCCGGGAGCGTGATGGGTGCGCCGGCGACGCCTTCGCTTCGCACGCTGCCAGCGGCGTCGAACAGCCTCACGCTCGCTGGCACGGCCTTGCCGTCGACGAGCGCGATGAGCGTCACGGTCCCTGGCCCCGTCGCATGCGGCGCTTCGTCGTCGCTCGCGGTCGCGGCTGCAGCCACGGGCCGTGATTCCAGCGCCTCCACCTCGCCGCCGCTGGCCACAGCGGCTTCGGGCGCAGGCGCGCCTGCGCTCGAGCTCGACTGCGAACCGCAGCTCACGGCCGCACACAGCAACCAACCCCCGATCGAAGCACGCATGATCGCCTCCCGCGGCTCGCGTTGCGATCGTTATCTATCGCTCGCCCTCGCGTGTCGCAACGGTGGCCATGCGCGCTGACCGCCGTGATCGCCGCTGAGCGACCGCAGACCACCCAAGCGCCGCGTGAGTGAGCTCGAGGATCGCGAACGGCCAGCCGTCGCGTTCGGATGTCCGCAGGGGAGGCTACACAGCGTTGGTCGCGCGCTCGAGCGCGAGTAGACTCGGCGCATGCTCGGTCCAACGCTCGAAACTGCGCGCCTGCTGCTTCGCCCGCCCACCCGCGAAGACTTCCCGGCCTTTGCCGAGTTCATGGCGGATGAGCGCACGGCGCGCTTTTTCGGCGGATCGCAGCCCGCTACGAGCGCTTGGCGGCAGTTCGCGGCCATCATCGGTGCGTGGTCGCTGAACGGCTATTCGATGTTCTCGTACATCGAGAAGGCGACCGGGCGCTGGATCGGTCGCGGCGGACCGTGGCAACCCTACGGCTGGCCAGGCACCGAGGTCGGCTGGGGCGTGATCGCTAGCGCGCAGCGCCAAGGCTATGCGCGCGAAGCCGCCGTCGCCTCGATCGATTGGGCCTTCGATCAGCTCGGCTGGACCGAAGTCGTGCACTGCATCGAGCCAGCCAATACAGCTTCGATCGCCACCGCGGTCAGCTTGGGCTCAACATTGCTGCGCCGCGGCGTTCGAGCGCCCGCGCCGCTCGATGCGACCTGGGATGTCTACGGTCAGACGCGCGAACAATGGCAGGCGCGCCGCGCGCGACCATGATGCTCGTAACTGTGTAACGCTGCAGCGAAGGCTGCTGCGCGCATTCATGCACGTGAACGGGCTATGCGGTCCGGATCAGTGATCCCGCATGGGGAGCGGCTCGCACGTTCATGTATCGCGAGCGCTGACTTGTGCGGACAGAACTGCCTCGAGATCGGTGTCACTCTTGTTCGGAAACGCATACACCTGTAATGAATGCGCGCGGTTTCGAGGAAGCGACGAGAGTCGCGGCCAACGGAGGATATCGACATGATCACGATCAAGCGGTTGTCACTGCCGCTGTGCGCGCTCTGCGCGCTCGCAGCGTGTGGCAGCGACGAGGAATCGAGCGCTGCACCATCCGGCGTGGAGGCGAGCGCCGGCAGTCCGGCGAGCGCCGACGCGGACAAGCAACCGGACAAGGCAGCGGACAACGACGGCGAAAAGGCTGCCCAGACGGGCAGCTCGAGCTCGAAGAACGACGCGGCCGACACCTACCGCGACTATCCCGATCCGCGCGGCGCGTGCGCGATCAACAGCGGTTATCCGGACGATCGTGCGTGCATTCTGCCGCCGTCGCCCGAGGAGGGCATGCAGATCCACGTCGGCCCGTCGAACTACGACGATCCCGAGGAGGTCGCGAAGTTCATCATGCGTCCGGGGGAAGAGTCGTCGGAGTGTTGGACCTTTCACACGCCGAATGACACGGACATCTACTATCAAACCGCTGTGTTGAGCGGCCGCGCCGGCACGCACCACATCATCAACACGATGTTCGATGGCGACCTCAAGGACGGCGGCTTCACGCGCTGCGCAGACGGCGGGACGGGCCAGAGCGTCACCTCCATCGGCAGTCTGCCGGGCGCATCCAAGCCGTACATGCCGCGCGGTCACATCGCGCCCGAGAACAAATACGTGGGACGCAAGATCCCTGCGCGCGTCGCGGCGCAAGCCGACATGCACTACTACAACTTCACGGAGCGCGACATCATCCGCGAGTTCTGGATGAACATCTACTTCGTAGATGCGTCGCAGGTGAAAGAGGAAGCCAGTCAGATCCGCGGCATGGGCGGCTTCGGCTGGAACCGCGAGCCCATCGCTCCAGGTACCGACAAGGTCTATGAGTACTCGTGCCCGATCAAAGGCGAAGGCCGCATCCTGTCGCTCTTGGGCCACTACCACGCGCACGGCAAGCGCTTCACTGCGCGGCTCAAGCGCGGTGACGCCGATCCGATCAAGGTGTTCGAGATGTTCGACTTCATGGATCCGGCGAGCTTCGAGTACGACAGCCGAACCAAGAACCCCGACTTCTCCGACTCCGCTGCAGGCGCGCTGTCCGGGGTGCTCGAGGTCCACGACGGCGACGTGCTCAGCTGGGAGTGCCACATCGTGAACGACTCGAACGTCGGCTTACGCTACGTGAACGAGGTTAAGACCGGCGAGATGTGCAACCTCTGGGGCGCTTCGCTCGGCATCGAACCGTTCAACTGCCTCAAGCAATAGCGGCTCGGCGCGACCCACGCGATCGAACCCGGCGTCGTCCTGGGGTCGATCGCGTGTATCCTCGCGCGGGCACTCGCTACATCGCGTGGGCGCACAAGATGTCGCAGCTATCGTGATCGAACGCGCAGCCGCCTTCGAGGTCCGCCGCGCGCAATGACCCGCAGCTGCAGACATTCGCCTCGCGTTGGCATCCGCAATCGTAACGCTGCAGACCGCGCTTCGAGTCGTCCTGGGTGGTGGCCGTCACACAGCTGACGGAGGTCCACTCCTTCGAGGCGGCACGAGCAGCGCTGCACACGACGTAGTGGGCATGGCTGCCCAGGGCGAGCGCCGCTACGCCCGAGTTGGGATGGGCGTGCGTCAACAGGTCGTGAGAGTCGTAGCAGTCGAGGTCTCGGCCCTCGCCATTGCGCACGCGGCCGCTGCAAGCGCCGCCTTCGTAGATCGTGTAGTCGAACTTCCAATCGCTGCTGGGCGCTCGGCTCGAGGGACACAAGCCGGTCACGGCCACCGGCGAGCCGCGCGTCGGGTCTACCAGCTGGCCTTCGCTCGTGAGGTCGAAGCACGGACACTGCTCGCCGGGCGCCGGACCGGGAACGGATTGGCTGCTGCTGTCGGCTGGCAACACCGAGTGGCAAGCGGTAGTGGTGGCGACAGCGTTGCGCGCCCCACAAATTCTCACGGAATGACCTGTAAGATCGGCAGCCGCAGACAGGTTGAACTGGACACTCGAAGTATCAGTCGCCGAGTCGAACTCGAACTCTCTGCCGCTCGCCGAGAAGGCCGAGACCGCCCCCGCGGTCACGACTACCCAGTGTAACGCTACCCTCATGCTTCCCCCACGTCGCAAGTCGTGCCGCAGAGAGCGGGGCACGCGCGCGCTCACCGCAGTCATGGTCCCGAGGCCGCTAGTCTTGGTACCATCTTCGGCGTCGGTGTCGACCGAAACGCATAGCAGTACGCGCGGAAGCTCGAGCAGTCCGCCGATCTTGCGTCGAGGTTTCTGCGCGCGCGTAATGTTAGTTACGTGTGACCCGAGCTGTAAGTCGAGCGATCTAACGGTTGGTGCATGTCGGTCGCCTGCGTATCCAAGCGCAGTGTGAGCTGCTTTCCGGCGTTTGGCCTTCGCGCGCGGGGTAGAGGCCTATGGCGCCAACTCGTCGCTCGGTGGCCGCGAGCTCCGCGCTGCGGTCTTCGTGAGCGCGCGCCGTGGGAGATTTCGTACATGCACGCCGAGCGCTCGCGTGCGTTGGACGGCGATGTGCGTGTTGTCTGCGGATGCGTGCCGCCCGGGTCTGCCGCGCGTACACGCCGAGCGCTTCTGCGAAGTCAAAACACAGCGATCGGAGCCAGGCGCGTTCGGCCCGTGGCATACTCGGCAGTGTATGGGTGCATCCCGAGCCGCCGGGCGAGGCTTCTCTCCGCCGCAAGACGCTTTCACCATCCGCGCCACGCGCGGTTCGTTTGCGTACTGGGAGCTCGCACCGAACATTCACATGACGGTAGTCACGGGCTTCATGACGCGCGACATGGCGCAGCTGCTCATGGATCGTGCTGACGGCCTGTACGCGCGCTGCCGAGAGGTCTACGGCTTTCACAACTGGTTGGGCATGCAGAACTACGAGACCGCGTGCCGCGTAGAGCTCACGGACTGGGTGCTGCGGCACCGGCATCAATCGGTCCTGCACATCGCTGTGGCGTCGCGCATGGTAGCGATGGGCGTGGCGGTCGCGAACTTAGCGCTCGGTAACCTGATTCACGTTCACAGTACACTCAGCGGTCTCGAGTCGGCCTTGGCTCGAGCCCTCACTCGTTCCTGAACGCGGCATCTCGCTCACAATCTCGCGCGGAGGACATGGATGCGAAAGCAGTGCTTCGTCGTCTGGGTGTTGGCATTCGCTTGGGCGCAGGCGGCGGTGGTGGCCAGCGCGCAACCACAGTTTCGAGGCACGCGCATCGCGCTCTCGATCGAGCGCTTCATGGGCGTGGATTACACCGATTTCCAGGGGCGGCGCGGTGACGTGACCGCGCGCATGTTCCTGAACGCGAGCGAAGGCGTGCCGACCAACTGCGCGCGCTTCGGCTTCGACGTGTTCATCAAGCGCCTGAGCCTCGGCGCCGCGGGCGGTGTCACGACCGACGGCGTGGGCCTGTTCGCGCCGCGCATCGGCTACATGCTCGGGATCGTCTCGCACCTGGGCTTGTGGATGCGCGCGGGTGGCTTCTTCGCCAGCGCAGGCAATAACCCGGCGCCGAACTACTTCGGCATGTACGCCGAGGTGCTGCTGCAGTGGTTCCCGCATTCGTCGTTCGCGCTGCACCTGGGCCCGACGTTCGACATGGCATTCGCGGACGATCCACATCCGCACTACGTGTCCTTCGGCATCCCGCAGTTCGGCCTGAGCGCGTTCTTCTAGAGCACTGGGCGCGCGCTCCTTAGAGCACGGCGTGCACATCGAGGTGCACGCGTCCGCCGCGTCGCTCGCCGTACGCGACCGCGAGCAGGTCGTTCAGGAAATTGACGCGGGCGGCTGCGGTTCGGAAGCGCATGGCGGTGCGGAAGTAGTAAGCGTCTTTGGGCACCGCCTCGCCGCGCGCGAGTTGCGCCAGCACCTCGGGCGGGGCCGCGCGCAAACCGTCGCTGCGGACCTCGATCAGCTCGCCCTGCTCGGTGCGCAGCAAGTAGCGCGCGCTGATCTCGAGGCCGCCGTCGCTACGCACGCTCTGCCAGTCCGCGCCGCCAGGCAGGATCGTGCCGTTCAGCTCGGCGCCGCGAAACTGACCGCCGGCGATCGAGATCAGGCGCACCTCACCGGCGGGAGTCGGCCCGACGCTTACGAGCGAGTTGAGCTCGACCTCGAGCGAGAACAGCGGCCGCAGACCGACACCAGATTCAATATTGGACATGGGCGAGTGAAGGGCGTTGGTTGAGTTCGTCGATGGAGAAACCGGCCACGCGCTTGTACTTGAGCGCGATGGCCTCGAGCTCGCTGTGCGCGATCACGTCGTCGACTCGGGCGAAGCCGCGCGGCGCGCGCTCTTCGGCCAAGGTCATGCACAGCTCCGGACCTTGTACGCGGTTGGCCAGGATGATCGCCGAGGTCAGCGGCCGGCGGACGCCTTCGTAGGTGCGCAGGGCGGCGTCGATGTCACCGGGCTCGCTGGCTTCGCCGGCTCGGCGCAGGCAACCTGCGAGCACGCGCGCGTCGAGGATGGCCTGCGAAGCGCCGTTCGAGCCGACCGGATGCATGGGGTGTGCGGCGTCTCCCAGCAATGTGCAGCGGCGCTCGCCCCAGTGGTCCAGCGGCTCGCGGTCGACCATCGGGTAGACGTACACGGCTTGCGCGCCGCGGATCAGCTCCGGCACGTTCAACCACTCGAAGCGCCACGGCTCGAAGCTCGGAAGAAACTCCTCGAGCTCGGCGCGGCGATTCCAGCTCCAGTTCAAGCCGCCGCGCTCGGCCAGCTCTTCGGGCGTGAGCCGCAGCTCGGCCACCCAGTTGATGAGCGCGCGCTTCGAGCCGCGGTGCTCGATCGGATAACACACGAACTTCTGGGCGCTGTGACCAGCCATGATCATGGTGCGCCCGCTGAGGAAGGCTTCGCCCTCGGTCACTCCGCGCCACATGATCGCGTGATTCCAGCGCGGCGGACCCTCGTTCGGGTGCAGCTGTGCTCGCAGCTGGGAGTGAATGCCGTCGGCGCCGATCAACAGATCGGCTTCGACCTCGAACTCTTGCCCGCGCTGCGGCTCGTGCGCAGGGTCGGCTGGCTGCGGTGCCTGGGTGACGAAGCGCGCGCGCACACCGTGCGGCGTGTGCTCTGCCGACACGAGGCGCTGCCCGAGGTGCACGCGCCCGGCGCCGAGCCGCTCCTGGGCCGTCCGCAGCAGCAGCATCTGCAGCTCGCCGCGATGGATCGAGATCTGCGGCCAGCGATAGCCCGCAGCCAGGCCGCGCGGCTCGCTCCAGATCGGCTGGCCGTACTTGTTGAAGTACGACAGCTCGCTGGTCATGACGCCGAGGCGTTCGAGCGGGCCCGACAACCCCAGCTCGTACAGCTCGCGCACGGCATGCGGCAGGAGGTTGATCCCGACCCCGAGCGGCTTCAGCTCGGGCGTGCTCTCGAACACCTCCACGTCGAAACCGAGCTCGGCCAAGCTGAGCGCACTGGTGAGGCCACCGATCCCAGCGCCGGCGATGAGTACCCGTGTCATGGCCAAAGCCTTAGCCCGAAGGCCTAGCTGTGCGCAATGGTCGAGCCGGCCCGGCGGCCCACGACGAGCCAGGTACGAGCTCGCATCTCGCGCACGAGTCCGAGGAACGCCGCGACCGCGTTGACGCTGTGGGCGGCGGCGACCTCGACCTGGGTCAATTCCAATTCAGCGCTGGTTTCGCAGCTGGTGAGGCAGCAGCACCGCTTGGCCCGTCAGCGCAGCGGTGGCCGCCGCGCGCAGGTATTTCGCCGGCGGTACCCCGGCGAGCCGAGCGCTCTCGATGAGCGAGTAGAACAGGGCAGAGACCTCGGTGCCGCGCTGCGACTTCGACGCGGAGTGCGCCGCAGCTTCGCTCGAGCCGTCGGCCTTGGGAGCACACGGCACGCGCGGATCGTCGAGGAACTGGGTGAGCGCCGGCCAGCCGCTGCGCAGCGACTCGAGCGCCTGATGCAGCGGGCCCGAGCCGGGGCTGCGCGTTTGCTGCTCGGCGGCCCACTCCAGTAGCGCGGTGCACAAGGGCTTGCAGCGCTCGCTGCGGATGTCTCGGATGTACGCGAGGCCCTGGTCGCGCAGCTTGGGGTCGCGCGAGGCCTGCCAGTCCGGTAGGTCGCGCTCGACCTCGAACAGCTCGTCGATGAGCTCGACGCCGCGCCGAGCTTCGGGGTGCGCCGTGAGCGCCGAGCGCAAGCTGCGCTGCAGCCCGGCGAAGCTGCGCACGCAGGTCTTGCCGGGCAGGCACGCGGCGAGCGTGGCGTAGCTGGCCTCGTCATCGACCTGCAGCACG
>Ga0315910_10003732_pt1 | contig 12860 bp, 11 predicted proteins | sample EdamamesoilMG_FD_204470 | JGI IMG/M metagenome (GOLD analysis project Ga0315910, IMG submission 204470) | Garden soil microbial communities collected in Santa Monica, California, United States - Edamame soil | ecosystem: Environmental > Terrestrial > Soil > Garden | place: USA: California... | reverse complement strand
ACGGTGGGCGCGAACGCACGCGCAATCGCGCGCAGGCGTTTGCGATCGGCCGGGTCCATTGTGTCGAGCAGCGAGAACAGGTCCGACAGCAGCGGCAGCCGCGATGCGGGCGCGAGTTGCGCGATGCGCGCGACCTGCACCTGCGTTTCCTTGAATAGTTCGATGCCGAGCAGCGGCGCGAGCCGCGTCAGCTGCGTGCGACACTTGGCCGGCTCCGACGCCAGCATGGTCGCGACGTACGTCGCCTGCACGGCGATGCTCGAGTTTTCGACGCTGGCGGCGAACTTGCCGATCTCGCCCTGCTGACCCTGCGAGAGGCGGTTGCGCAACACATCGGGTGGCAACGCGCGTCCCGCGATCATGCGGACGCCGCTGGGCATCGTCTCGGCCAGGATGGGCTTTTCCAGCGTCAGGTGGATGCCGCTGTGATTCCCGGTGGACGAACTGCTCATCGACGAAGTGCTCATGGACGGGGCGCTCTTGGACGTAGTGCTCTTGGGCGATCGGGCGGGTGCAGAAGGTGGCGCTGCCGCGACCGGCGCCGCAGCGGCGACAGCCGCCATCACCGCGCCGGGTGAAAACTGAAGCGAGTCCGAAGGCGCGGCAGCGGCGGCGGCTCCGGATTCGGCTGCATTGGCCTCCGGGCTGGCGGCGGCGGCAGCTGCGCGCGCGGTGATCTTGCGCCGCTCATCGCTGACCAGCGAACGGAAACGTGACGGCGTGATGCGCGAATCGATGGCCTGCACGCGCTCTTCGATGGGCGGATGCGTGGCGAACCAGGAATTGCCGATCTTGGCCATCCAGGCCGGGCGGCTGCTCGCGAAGAACATGTGCGCCACCGCGACGGAGTTTTCGTGCTCGAGCCGAGTGCCCGATGCATTCGCGGCCATCACGATGAACGCGCTCTGCAGCGCCTGCGGATTGCGCGTGAACTGCACGGCCGAGGCGTCGGCCAGATGTTCGCGCCGGCGTGAGACGGCGGCCTGCAGCAGTCGTCCGGCGAAGGCGCCGGTGCTGCCCGCCACGAAGATACCCATGGCGATCAACTTGATTCGCGCCGCGCCCTTGCCGCTGCCACCCCTGCGCATCATTCGCCGAGCCATATCGGCGATCACGCACAGGCCGAAGATCCACGCGGTGAGGCGCATGTTGATTTTCATGTCGCCGTTGAGGATGTGGCTGAACTCGTGACCGATCACGGCCTGCAGCTGGTCACGGTCGAGCATGTCGAGCGCACCCTGCGTCACCGCCACCGCCGCTTCGTCGGGTGAGTTGCCGGCCGCGAAGGCATTGATGCCCGGCTCGTCGGGAAGCACGAAAACCTGCGGCTTGCGGATACGCGCCGCGATCGCCATTTCGTCGACGATGTTCACGAGGCGCTTGCGCTTGAGATCGGTGTCGTTCGCGGTGACGGCCACGCCGCCGAGCGCCTTCGCCACCGCGGCACCGCCTTCGCGCATCTGGGAGCTGCGATGCCAGGACGCAATCAACATCGTGCCGAACGCGATGACGGTGATCCAGCCGATCACCGCAGGCTCTTGACGCCAGACCTGTGCCGGGCTGGCGCCGAGGCCGAGAATGATGACCAGGTTGATCACGAGGACGACCAGGATCATGGCGGTCACGAAGGCGCCCAACAGCCAGGAGGTGTATTTGCGCTGCTTTTCCTGTCGTTCGAAGAACTGCGTGCTCACGTCTCTGACCCGTTGAACGGAAGGCCACAACCTAACGCTAATTCGATAGGTAGGGCGTGCACTGGCGCACGACCCGCCCCTAAAAACGGCGCCAAATGCGACCCGTTTAACGGTTATCGACGCCAGCCAGCGACAGACCCGGACCGGGGGTAATATGCGTCGCCATGAACCTCGAACCGCAGAAGACCGACTCCGAAATCCGCAATCAAAGCGGTGTAGCCCGGGTACTCGCCAGCCTTACCATCGTGGCGTTGGCGCTCATCACGATCCTCGTGGTGCTCGAGGTGATTCCGCGTTCCGCGTTCAGCGAGATGGCCGGCAAGACGGCGATGATTGCCGGCGTCTGCGTCGTCTCCGCGCTGGCCATCGGGTTTCTCTCGCGCCGGTGAACTTCGACGAGAGCACCGAGGCGAGCCACATCCACGTCGTGGTGCTGGCCGCAGGCAGCTCTTCGCGTTTCGGATCTCCCAAGCAACTGGTGCGCGTCAATGGACGCCCGCTCATGCACACCGTGGTCAGCCGTGCCGTTGAACTCGCCGGCCATTCCGTGACCGTGGTGTTGGGCGCCAATGCCGCCGAGCTTGCGCCACTGCTGCGGCACAGCCCCGCGGGCATCGCCGTGAATCGCGACTGGCAAGAAGGCATGGCCAGTTCGATCCGCGAAGGCATATCGCATGCTCCGCAATCAGCGGATGGCGTGCTCATCGCCCTCGCCGACCAGGCCGCCGTGACCACCGAAGATCTCCGCCGCCTCGCCGGCGCGTGGCGACGCGCACCCGCGTCGATCGCTGCCGCGCAGTACGCGGGCACCGTGGGCGTACCGGCCATCTTTCCGCGCTGGTGTTTTCGCGAATTGAACGAGCTGCGCGGCGACCATGGCGCGCGGCTCCTGCTGAGCCGCCACGTCGACCGGCTGATCCGCCTGCCCATGCCGAGTGCCGAACTCGACATCGACCGGCCCGAAGACCTGCTCGGACTCGAATCGAACACCGAGCTCAAGCGTGGAGCACCTCCGGACGCGTGAGTGCGGGCGGCGCGTGCCGGACGGGATCTAGTCGACGATCTTCACCAGCGCCCGCGCCAACGGAAATGCGAGAACCACCACCGTGCACGGCCCGATGCACAACACGAGCGCAGCCCACAACTTGAGCGGCGCCGCGCGGGCGCGTCGCTCCGCGCGAGCAAACCGCTGTGCCGCCGATTGACGCGCTCTCTCCCGAAACACCGGGGCCAGCGGAAGATTCAGCTTCTCCGCCGCGCGCAGCGCGGACACGAGCGCGGCAATCGGTTTGAACCCCGTGCGTTGCTCCATTGATCGCAAGGCCTCGAGAGGATCGACGCCCGCATGAATGTCGAGCAGGACGCGACTCCAGGCGCGCAGCAGCGCCCCGTCCGGCGCGTGGTGCGCACAGGCCGCGATCGCCGCGGGAAGCGGCTTGCCCGATTCCAGACCGAGTGCGATGAGATCGAGATGCAGGGCCAGGTCATCCCGCAGTTCGAACTCGATGCCCTGCCTCGCCGAGGCGAGGAAACGCGGCGCCACCGCATATCCGAGTGCCGCGACGGCCGCGGCAGCCAGCCATGCGCCACCGGCGAGCGATGACGCCGCGAAGAACACCGGGATTGCCGCGACGACGCCTATCCACACGCGCGTGAGCGGCCAGTGCGCAGGCGCTGCCAGTCGATGGAGTTCCGCGAATCGTAATGCTTCACGGATATCCAGCAGTCCGCGCAATCCGAACACGCTCAGCCCGAACACGGCGGCGGCGACGAGCAGCATCGGCGCCATTCAGATCTCCACGCGCGCGAGGCGCCACAGCAGCCAGCATCCAAACGCTTCGACGGCCAGCACGAACAGCAGCGCGGCGAACGGAATGTCGATGCCGCCGGCACGGAGGACCAGCAGCGCCAGCGGCGGTAACGCGGCGGCGATGGCGCCTCGCCGCCGACCCGACGCCGTGCGCGCGAGCATCTTGCGTTCGAAGGCCACGCGACGCTTGAGTCGCGTGGCGAAACGCTGCGCCGTGTCCGCCAGGAGATCGTCGCCGGGGCCGGCCAGCTCCTGTGCCATCAGCAGCGCGGAAAACTCGGGTGCTTTCAGTTGCCGCGCGCGGCGCCACAGCAGGGCATCGGGCGGCGGACACGGCGCTCTGTTTCGAACGTCACAGGCCATGGCCGCGAGCATTCCCGCGACTTCGCTGGCTTCGCACATGGCGTGGCGCCGGCGCGCAGCCGCCACTGCGGGCAACGCGATGAACGCCGCGAACGCGAGCATGGACACGAGCAACCATGCGTCAGAAGACATGGCTGGACGCAGCGCTGAACAACCACACGCCATAGGCCTGCCAGAGACCGAGTGCCAGCACGACGGCCAGTCCAACCACGACAGCGCGAACCAGGCGCGGCGGCAGCTGCGGGCGCACACGAGTTCGCACGGGTTCTGGAGAAACCGGTTTCAAAGCGGATCCAGGTTCGGGCGCATCCATGCGCGTTCTCCGTCCGGAAGTTGCCGGACATTGAAGCGCAGATTCGCGCGACGGTCAGCGGGCGAATCGTGTGCGAATGATCGCGTTTGGAACTTGCCCGGGAACCTGGGCGTCAGGCCTTCGTGATCGCGACGCGTTTCGTCCGGACGGCTTCCTGGTTCGCCTCCGTGAACACGCTGAGATAGTCCGGGTTCGTGAATGCCAGTCTCATGAATCTCACGTGCCCTTCACCGGCCATGAGGCCCGAGAACTGAAGCCGCACGTTCTTGATGCGCACCGGTTGATAAAAGCTGGTCTGCGGCGCTTTCGGACGACGAAACCGGTAGAAGATCCAGGTGAGCAGGAGACCGCCGACCACGCTCCCGATGTAGATGTACTTCATCCACAACGGCAGCACGGCGGTGGGAATGGAGGCAAAGCAGACACCGAAGATCACGGCCATGAACAGCAGCAGCATGCCCAGTCGCGAGAAGAACCCGGCAGGCCGGCGACGAAGCGTTCTCCTGCAGGCAGCACAGGTAGGCAGGGAGAGCCGGAAGATGGTGTCGGTGCGGCCGATGCTGAAGAAGCGAGTGACGCGGGTGTCCTGGTCTTCGACCTTGCAATCCGTGGCGCCGCAGTTACAGCAGAACGTGTTCGGAAATCCGAGCTGGGGACTCTCGACCTGCATCGACCGACCTCGCGGTTGTTTTCATTTCATCGTCGGCATGACGAACTCCGCCGAGCCCTTTCCTTCGGGCCAGCGGCTCGTCACCGTCTTCAGGCGCGTGTAGAAGCGCACGCCTTCCATGCCGTGCATCGCGTGATCCGAGAAGATCGACCGCTTCCATCCGCCGAAGCTCATGAACGCCATCGGCACCGGAATGGGCACGTTAACGCCCACCATTCCCACTTCGATGCCCTGCACGAACGCGCGCGCAGCGCCGCCATCGCGCGTGAACACCGCCGTGCCGTTCGCGAACTCGTGCGAGTTCACCAGTTTGATGGCGTCGTGAATAGCAGGAACTCGCACCACGACGAGCACGGGTCCGAAGATTTCCTCGCGATACACCTTCATCGACGGCGTTACGCCGTCGAACAGGCTGCCGCCGAGGAAGAATCCGTTCTCGTGACCCGCCACCTTGAGACCCCGACCATCGACGACGAGTTTCGCGCCTTCCGCAACGCCGGCGCCGATGTAATCCACCACCTTGGCGCGATGCGCGGCCGTGATCAGCGGCCCCATGTCGGCCGCGCCGTTCTGCGACTGGTCCACGCGCAAACTGCGCACGCGTTCGGCGAGCGCGTTCACCAGGCGATCCGCAGTGCCCTCGCCAACCGCGACGGCCACCGAGATTGCCATGCATCGCTCGCCCGCCGAGCCGTAGGCTGCGCCTAACAAGGCGTCACAGACCTGGTTCGTGTCCGCGTCCGGCAGCATCACGAGATGATTCTTGGCGCCGCCCAGCGCCTGCACGCGCTTGCCGTGCGCCACGCCTTCACGCTGCACGTATTCCGCGATGGGCGTGGAGCCGACGAAACTCACCGCGTTGACTTCGGGGTGACGCAGCAACGCGTCGACCGCGACCTTGTCGCCATTGACGACGTTGAACACGCCGTCGGGCAGACCCGCTTCCTTGAGCCACTGCGCCAGCAGCAATCCCGGACCCGGATCGCGTTCCGAAGGCTTGAGGATGAATGTATTTCCGCACACGAGTGCGACGGGGAACATCCACATCGGAACCATCGCCGGAAAATTGAATGGCGTGATGCCGGCGGTGACGCCGAGCGGCTGACGCAGCGAGTAGGTGTCGACGCCGGTGCCCACGTTGTCGGCGAACTCGCCCTTGAGCAGGTGCGGCGCACCGCAGGCGAATTCCACCACCTCGAGCCCACGCGTGACTTCACCCGCTGCATCACTCACGAGCTTGCCGTGTTCCGAAGCGATCAAAGCGGCAAGCGCATCGCGCCGCTGCTCGATGATCTCCTTGAACTTGTACATCACGCGCGCGCGCTTGAGCGCGGGTGTGGCGGCCCACGCGGGAAAGGCGGCCCGAGCCGCCCGCACCGCGGCATCTACGTCGGCTTCGTTCGCCAGCGCCACGCGCGCGGCCACGACGCCCATCGATGGGTTGAAGACGTCGCCGGCCCGGCCTGAAGTGCCCGCCACCATCTGGCCGGCGATCCAGTGTGAGTAGCTGCTTACGCGCTCGTGTGTCATGGGCGGCGAGTGTAGCGCTCTATAATGCGCGCATGGAAAAGACGCCTTCCGGACACCAGAAAATGCTGCAGGACATCGAGCGCCTGATCGCGGAAGCGCCCGACGAGGCCAGCCGTCGCGACCTCGAGCGGCTGCGGGATTCCCTCAACTCACCGCAGATGCTCGAGATGGCGCGCGAGGCCATGAGCAAGCCCCGTGCGTCCGGCACGCTGGCGCTCGATTTCCACGATCCACTGCTGCCGACCGTGGTCACCGCCGCCGGCGGCGTGATCGCCGCGGCGTTCTGCCTTTACGCCGTGATGCTCGGCCTCGAGCGGCCCGCCATTTCCATCGGCGGGAACAGGGTCAACCTGTGGTTCGTGGCCGCCTTTGCAGGCGCCGTGTCGGCCGCGTTCACCGCCCTGTCGTTCTCGCGCACGTTCACCGTGCGCTTCGACACCGAAGGCATGTTGTCGCGCTCCAACGGTTCACGCTGGAGCAGCCTGTACACGGGCGCCATGAGCTGGAAGAACATTCGCTCGCTCAATGAAAGGCTGAAGGATCGCGTGCTCGAAGTCCACGCCGCCAGCGGCGAGGTGTTCGAGATCCCGATGCGTGTCGTGAACTACCGGGCGCTCAGAGATCATCTCGACAACATGGTGATGCTCTACGGCGTGGCGGCGCCGGGCACCCCGGACTCGTAGCGCGCTACGGCCTCGACACCATCATCACGCCGGCGATCGCGATCGCGCCGCCGACCAGCATCGACACCAGCAGATCTTCTCCCAGAACCAGCACGCTGATGGCCACGCCGAACACCGGCACCAGGTTGTTGAAGATGCTGGTCACGGCCGTGCCGAGCTTCTTCACCGACATGTAGTACCAGACGAACGCGAGCGCAGTGCCGCCGATGCCGAGGTACAGCAGCGAGCCGACCATGACGCCGTCGAACTGGCTCATCGTGACGCTGCCGAACTCCGGCGCGGCCACACACGCCAGCATCAGCGTACCCCAGAGCGCCGCGTAGTTAGTCGCCGCGAGCGGCGTCAGCCCGCCCAGTACCTTGCGGCCGATGATGGTGTACAGCGCCCACGACGTGACGGCGCCGAACATGAACAGCTCGCCGGCGCCGATGCCCGCCGATGCGATACTGGCGATGTCGCCGTGCGAGATCACGATCCACACGCCGAACAGCGCGATGGCCACGCCCAGCCAACGCCTCGGACTCAGGTGCTCCTTGAGCACGACCGCCGATATCGCAATGGTGATGGCGGGATTGAGCGCGATGATGAGCGCCGCGCGACTACCGGGCAGCCGCTCGAGCGCCGCCATAAAGAAAAGGTTGTAGGCGAACACACCGAAGGTGCCGAGCACGAACGTTCCGATCCACTGTCGGCGCGTCAGCGTCGGCAAGCCGCCTTCGAGCACGAAGGCCGCGACGAGCAACGCGACGCAGGCCACGATGTATCGCGCGAATGAACCCATCATGGGCGACAGCACTGCGACCACGTGTTTGCCCGCGACGAAGGTGCCGCCCCAGATGGCGGGCACGGCGATGAGCCGTGCGTAGTCGGCGGACCGCGCGGCCTGGAGGCCCATCAGCTCCTGTTCCTTTCGTGGCCCCGGAGGCCCTGCGCCAGGAAATTTCCATTGCGGAAACCCGGCTTGCCGTAGCGGAACGGTTCGCCCGCAAGACCGGTGACGCGCCCGCCCGCGGCGTGCAGCACCGCGTGTCCGGCGGCAGTGTCCCACTCCATCGTGGGACCGATGCGCGGATACAGATCCGCCTCGCCAGTGGCCACCAGGCAGAACTTCAGCGACGAACCGATGGAACGGAACTCGATCACGTTGTAGTTGGCCAGGAAGGCGTCGGTCTCGGGCGTGCGGTGCGAACGCGAGGCGACCGCGATGATTCCACCCGTGGGCGCGTGGCGCGCATGAATGGCATTTCCAAGCGAAGGCATCGTGCCGTCCGGATCCGCATCGATGTGCCCCGCCTTGCCGGCCTTCACGTCACCCCAATACAACTCGCGCCGCGCGGGCGCGAACACGACGCCCAGCACGGGCTCGCCGTTTTCGATGAGTGCGACGTTGACGGTGAACTCATCGCGACGGCCAACGAACTCGCGTGTGCCATCCAGTGGATCGACGAGGAAGAAACGTTCGGCAATCGCCGGCACTTTGCCCGCCGCCACCGATTCTTCCGCGATGACGGGCACGCCCGGCGCGATGGCGGCAAGGTCCGCCAGGATGATTTTCTCCGCCGCTTCATCGGCAGCGGTGACGGGCGATTCATCAGCCTTGCCCTGCACGGCGAAATCCGTGGCATACACGGCCATGATGGCGCCGCCGGCGCGCTGCGAGGTGTAGATCAACGATTGCAGGAGGTCGCTCATGGCGCCGGTATCTTACGGCTGGCGACCATGTTTGCGCAGAGATCGCGCACATCCTGCCGCGCAAAAATCTCCCGTGCGCTCAACGTCACGCGGCGCGTCCAGTTGGAGTATTCACTGCTGGTGCCCGGCACGTTCACCGGCTCGAGCATGCCGATCATGTCCTCGATCTGGACCGTGACGAGCGCCGTCGGGCTCTTCGCGAGATAGGCGTGCACGGCACGGCTGAACTCCGCCGAGTATTCCGGCACGCCACCGCCCGCTTCGTCGGGCCACAGTTTCTCGAGTCGCAACGCGCGCATCAGTCGCTCGCGTTCCGCCTGGCGTTCTGCCCGCGCCCTTTCACCGACTGACGCGTCAGCGTAAGCGCCCAGTTTTTCCCAGAGATCGATGTCGTGCCCGCTCCACCAGCCGTGCAGTGTCGGAAGATCGTGCGTGGTCACCACGGCGAGTGCCGGCCGGATGTAATTCGCCGGCGCGACGAATTCGCCGTTCTTCTGCTCGAACAGCACGACCTTGTAGTGATAGACACCGAACTGGGGCAATGCGCGCCGGATTTCATCCGGCACGACTCCCAGATCTTCGCCGACGACCAGGCACTGGTTGCGGTGGCTCTCGAGCGCCACGACTGCGAGCAGGTCTTCGAGCGGATAGTGGACATAGGCGCCATCCACCGACTTGAAGCTCCTCGGCACCCACCACTGGCGGAACAACGCCATCACGTGATCGAGGCGCAACGCGCCGCAGTTGCGCATGCTGGCGCGAACCAGCGCCGCGAAAGGTGCGTAGGCCGTTCGCCGCAACTGGCGAGGATCCTGCGGTGGGATGCCCCACTCCTGCCCGTTCGGACCCAGGGGATCCGGCGGCGCGCCGATGGCCGCGCCCGTGCAGTACAGCGATTGATCGGACCAGGTCTCCGATCCCGACGCGTTCACGCCGACGGCGTAGTCACCGTAGATGCCGACATCGCGCCCGAGATCGCGCGCGAGCTGGCGTACCGCGCCCAACTGTTCGGCCGCCACCCACTGCAGGTAGGCATGGAAGTCGACTTCGTCCGCGTGCTCCTGCGCGAACCGGCGCACGGCCTCGCTACCGGGCGAACGGTACTCCTCGGGCCAGTGGTGCCATCCGGCGCCGGTGCCGTGGTGACGGCGCAGGTAGCCGTCGATGGCATCGAACAGCGTGTGCAGGCGCATCGCCTCGCCACGTTCACGCTGGAATGCGCGGCAGGCCGCGGCGCGAGCGGTGTGGCGTGCCAGATGTTCAGTGCGGAAGCGATCGAACGCCGCGCGCAGTACCGTCATCTTGAGGCTCGCGACGGCCGGATAGTCCACGTGCGTGGCGGCGCGCACCTGTGCGAGTCGCGCGCGGAAACCCGGGTCGGCCATGAGGGCCTGCGCATGGCGGGAGCCCTGCACCTCGGGCACCGACGCGACGTCGATGAACAGGATGTTCAGCGCATGCCGGCTCGACGCCGAGTACGGCGAGTACAACGTGGGATCGGACGGAAACAGCGCATGCACGGGGCTGATGCCGATGAAGCCGGCACCGGCGACCGATGCGAGGCGCAACAGTTCGGCGAGGTCGGAGAAGTCGCCGATGCCCCAGTTGTTTTCCGATTGCAGCGCGTACAGTTGCACGGCCACGCCCCAGATCTTCTCGTTGGCCGAGAACCCCGCTGGTTCGAAGCATTTGTCCGGCGTCACGATGAGCGGACAGCTCTCGCGCCCCGAGAATTCGAGATCGATGTCGAGGCGGTGATAGCCGAGGGGCAGATCCTCGGGCAGCGCGAGGTCGCGCAGCATGTACCACCGGCCGTTCTGCTGGAATGAACCGCGTTCGGGTAGTTCCCACGCACGGACCTCGCCAGACCGGACTTCACCGTTTCCTTCCAGCTTCACTGTCCAGCGCAGCAATGCGTTCTGATCGATGGCCGGCGTGTTGATGCGCGCGGCACGCGCGCCGTTGCGCAGTACGACCACGTCGCCCAACACACTGGTGGGATGAGCGGCCTCGGACTCCCGGATCTGCTCGTTCAGTCCGGCGGCATCGTCGAGCCGGCAATGCATCGCGCGCAGCACCGCTGCCTTGGTGGTCAGCGTGAAATGTTTGAGCTCACCTTTGTACGAGTAATACGCATCGCCGATTCCTCGCGCGCGCGCCAGCCGTTCGATGAGGGGAGCCAGTTCGTCAGGGATCACGCTGTAACGCCAGGGTCTGATAGGGCCCGACCTTCACGGGGCCCGGGGGCAATTGCGAACCGGCCAGCACGCCGATGGGATGCGCAGTGTCGAGCACCACGCTCCAGTGACCACCGGCGTTTGCCGGCAGGTGGAACTCGCACTCCGTCTCTGTCGGATTGAGCAGCAGCACGAGATCGGGCGACGACGCCGTGCCGCCAAGCCCGACGCCGAGGCAACGCTGCTCCGGGTTGTTCCATTCCTGGTCAGACATCTCGTGTCCACCGGGATGCCACCAGCAGATGTCACGCGAATGACTGGCCTGCAGCGCACCCTTCAGAAAGGTGTCGCGCCGCAGCTCGGGACGCGCGCGACGCAGCGCCGAGAGCGCCCTGACGAACTGCAGCAGCGAATCGTCGGCCTTGAGACCGTCCCAGTTCACCCAGCTGATTTCGTTGTCCTGGCAGTACGCGTTGTTGTTGCCGTTCTGCGTGCGGTACAGCTCATCTCCCGCGAGCAACATCGGCACGCCCTGCGAGAAGAACAACGTGGTCAGCATGTTGCGCACCTGGCGGCGCCTCAACGCGATGACGTGGGCATCGTCGGTGGGCCCTTCGACGCCGCAGTTCCAGCTGTGGTTGTTCGAATGGCCGTCTCGATTGGCCTCGAGATTCGCATCGTTGTGCTTGTCGTTGTACGACACCGTGTCGCGCAACGTGAATCCGTCATGCGCGGCCACGAAATTGATGCTGGCCGTCGGCTTGCGGCCATTGCGCCGGAACAGATCCGAGGAACCCGCGAAACGCTCCGCGAAACCACCGAGCATCCGGCGGCCACCGTGCCAGAAAGAACGCATGGTGTCGCGGTAGCGATCGTTCCACTCACTCCACCCTGCCGGGAAGTTGCCCAGTTGATAGCCGCCCAACCCCACGTCCCAGGGCTCGGCGATGAGCTTCACGTACGCCAGCACGGGATCGGCGGCCAGCATCGAGAAAAACGGGGAATTGGAATTGAAACCCGACCGGTCGCGGCCGAGCACCGTGGCAAGGTCGAAACGGAATCCGTCGATGCGGAACTCCTCTGCGAAGTAGCGAAGGCTCGCGATGATGTCCGCCTGCACGATGGGATGATCGCAGGCGACGGTGTTGCCGACACCGGTGACGTCGTCATAGAAGCGACGGTCGTTCGCGCGGTGGAAGTAGTAAGCGCGATTGTCGATGCCGCGGAAGTTCAGCGTGGGACCGAGCTGGTTGCCTTCCGCGGTGTGGTTGTACACGACGTCGAGAATCACCTCGATGCCTGCCTTGTGCAGCGCCTTGACCGCCTGCTTGAGTTCAACGACCGCGTCCTTCACCGCGTAGCGATTGCTGGGTGCGAACCACGAGACGGTGTTGTAGCCCCAGTAGTTGGTCAGGCCGCGCTCGTGCAGGAATCCTTCGTCGGTGAACGCGTGCACCGGCATCAGCTCGACCGCGGTGATGCCCAGAGACTTCAGATGCTCGATCACCGCTGGCACGGTGAGCGCCAGGTATTTGCCGCGCCATTCGGGCGGCACATCCGGATGCAGCTGCGTGAATCCCTTGACGTGCAGTTCGTAGATGAGACTGTCGCGCCACGGCACCGCGGGCGCGCGGTCTCCTTCCCAGTCGAACGCGCCGTCGATGACGCGGCAGCGCGGCATGGCAGCCGCGCTGTCGAGCAGACTCGGCTTCGTGCCATCGGCGTCCGCGGGGTCATAACCCAGCAGCGACGGATCCCACTTCACTTCTCCGACGATGTCGCGAGCCCAGGGGTCTATCAACAACTTGTTGGCGTTGAAGCGGTAACCCTCGCGCGTGTCGTACACGCCATGCACGCGGATGCCGTACAGCGTGCCCACGCGCGCCAGTTCCTGCTCGACGAAACCGTGGTGCACGGGACCCGTGCGA
>Ga0315910_10003731_pt1 | contig 12863 bp, 7 predicted proteins | sample EdamamesoilMG_FD_204470 | JGI IMG/M metagenome (GOLD analysis project Ga0315910, IMG submission 204470) | Garden soil microbial communities collected in Santa Monica, California, United States - Edamame soil | ecosystem: Environmental > Terrestrial > Soil > Garden | place: USA: California... | reverse complement strand
CGCCGACGTGGCGCGCGCGCGCGCGGCGGCCTGCGGCGCGCTGCGCGAGCTGGCGGTCAAGTACCGGGTCGACGGCGCGCTGCCCGGCTGGGAGCGGTCGCTCCTCGCGGCCGAGGCGCTGGCCGACGATCCGCAGGTGCGCGTCGATCTCGTGCGCGAGCTCCTGCTGACCGTCGGCCGCGCGCCCGAGGACGACCGCGCGCTGGCGTGGCTCGACCGCGCGCGCCGCGACTTCCCGTCGGCGCGCGTCGCGATCGGCGACCTGTCGCCGCGGCCGGTCGCGCTGGCGCTCTGGGCCGGCTTCGAGCTGGCGGCGCGGCGCACGGCGCGCGGCGAGTGGGAGGCGGCGCTGGCCGAGCTGCAGCGGCTCCAGGTCGACCAGCCGGCCGAGGCGCTCGACGAGGGCGACTCGGTCGCGGTCGCGCAGGAGCGCGTCGAGGCGCTCTTCCGCGCGGCGCCGCCGTCGCTGCGGCAGAAGTACGACTCCGAGGCGGAGCGGTCGTTCGCGGCCGCCGTCGCGGCGCACGACGTGGAACGGCTCGCGCTCCTGCTGCGCCGCTTCCCGAGCGCGCGCACGGCGCCGGCCTACGCGACCAAGGAGCTCGAGCTGCTGCGCGAGGCGAAGCGGCCGATCGACGCGCTCGTCGTCGGCGGCGACCTGCTGCGCAGCGGCGCGAGCGGCGAGCTGGCGCGCGCCGCGACGATCGAGCTCGCCCGCGGCGCGCGCGAGCTCGGCAACGAGTCGCTGGCGCGCGCGCTGGTGGCGCGGCTGACCAAGGACGCCGAGATCGCGCTGCCCGACGACCTGCGCCCCTTCGTCGCGACGGCGCCGCACGAGGAGCCGGCCGCCGGCAAGCTCGAGCTCGTCAAGGCGGTCGAGCTCCCGCCCGCGACGGTGCTGCTCGGCGGCATCGACCGCCCGCTGCGCGGCGAGCCGCTGCCGGACGGCTTCGACTCGCTCCTCGCCTTCGAGCAGAGCTTCGACGTCTCGGTCGCGCGCCTCGCGCTGCCGTCGGGCGAGGAGAAGTGGCGCCGCACGCTCCGCTCGCCGCGGACGCTGCCGTTCGCGCTGATCTTCGTCCACGTCGGCGGCGTGCTGGTCGTGCGGCGCGGCTCGCTGCTGATGGGGATCGACCTCGAGACGGGCGAGGAGCTCTGGTGGGACGAGCTCGAGCGCGACGCGCAGGAGCTCTCGGCCGCGTCGGGGATCCTGCTCGTCACGCAGCGCACGCCGCCGACGCCGCAGGCGCAGGAGGAGCCGGAGCCTGTCGAGCTGCTGCTGATCGAGCCGCGCACGGGACGGCGCCTCGCGACCGTCGGCTGCAGCGGCACCGACACCAGCACGCGCGGCGTCGTCGGCGCCGGCGGCGTCGCGCTGGTCACGACGTTCGGCCGGCGCGGCCAGGTGGTCGAGGCGTTCGACGCGATCACCGGCGTGCGCCGGCTCGACGCGAAGCCGTCGCCGGTCGGGCTCGCGCTGCCGCTCTACCTGCCGGCGCAGGAGCTCCTCGTCCTGCCCGACACGCGGCCGAATCCGGGCGATCCGCCCACGCAGAAGGGGGTGCTGCGCGTCGTCGCGTGGCGCCTCGACGAGGACGTGAAGGCGTGGGAGTTCGACCTGCTGCCGCTCGCCTTCACGCTGAAGACGACCTACCTCACCGCGGGCGGCCTCGCGCTCCTCGGCGGGCCGCAGCGCGATCCGGCGGTGGTGCTGCTCGATCCGGAGAACGGCAAGCCGGCGGGCGACGTCGTGCCGCTGCCGCCGGGCGCCGACGGCATCGGCCGCATCCTGGTGCAGGGCGACGAGGCGTTCGTCCGGGTGCAGGGCTACTACGAGTGGCCGCGGGGCGGGGCCGTGACGGTGCAGCTCGTCGCCGGGGACGGCAGGTCGATGTGGCGAAGGGAGCTCGAAGTGCCGAAAGGCACGGTGCAGCCCTATCCGCCGCAGCGCATGTTGCGGCGGGGCGGCGCGCTCCTCCTGCAGCTCCAGTACACGGCGGCGTCCAAGGCGCGGGCCGAGCTCGTCGTGCTGGACGAGGCGAGCGGGCAGCTCCTCGAGCGCGCGGCGTTCGAGGGGGGCGGACGGATGGAGAAGCGCGACGACCTCGTGCGCAGCGGAGAATGGGTCGCCCTGCGGCAGGAGGCGACGCTGCGGGTGCTGGCATGGAGATGACGATGCGACGACGCTCCGCGCTCCGGCTGCTGGCCGGCGCGCTGCTGGCCGCGGCGGCGCTCGCGCCGGGCGGGCGCGCGCGCGGCGGCGACGACGTCGCGCGCGAGATCACGCCGCGGCTGATCTCCGCGGTCGAGCGCGGGCTCGAGTTCCTCGCGTCGCAGCAGCAGCGCGACGGCTCGTGGATCGGCAGCGTCGGCTTCAAGCTGAACCAGGACTACACCGTCCAGGAGAACGACGTCCCGCACGTCGGCGTGACGGCGCTCTGCGGCATGGCGTTCCTCGCCGGCGGCCACCTCCCCGACCGCGGCGCGTACGGAGTCGTGCTGTCGCGCGCGATCGACTTCCTGGTGAAGCACCAGAACGACCAGGGCTTCATCACCCATCGCCAGTCGCGCATGTACGACCACGCCTTCGCGACGCTCTTCCTCGCCGAGGTCTTCGGCCAGACCGAGAGCAACGAGGTGCGCGCCGCGCTGCAGCGGGCGATCGACCTGATCAAGAACTCGCAGAACCCGCGCGGCTCGTGGCGCTACCAGCCGTTCGCGCTCGAGTCGGACATGTCGATCACGGTCTGCCAGCTGATGGCGTTGCGCGCGGCGCGCAACGTCGGCATCCGCGTGCCGGCCGAGACGATCCGGCGCGCGGTCGAGTACGTGAACGACAGCCAGGTGAAGGGCGGCGACCAGGGGTGGCCGCCCGACTTCTCCGACGTGCAGGAGGGCTACTACGCGCTCGGCCCCGGCGCCTTCCGGTACCAGTACCAGGACGAGGACGTGTCGCGCTCCTCGTTCGCGCTGACCGCGGCCGGCATCACGTCGCTCTACCACGCGGCGCAGTACGACACGCGCGCGCTCGGCGACAGCCTCGAGTTCCTGACCGAGCAGATGCGGCGCGTCTCGCGGCCCGAATGGCGCTGCCACTACTTCTACTGGTACGGCCACTACTACGCGTGCCAGGCGATGTTCATCACCGGCGGCCGCTGGTGGGAGAACTACTGGCGCACGATCTCCGGCGAGCTGCTCGAGACCGGCACCGCCTTCTCGCAGTCGAAGGAGGGCGCGTGGCCCAACCCGGTCGGGCCGGGCCGCAACTTCTCGACCGCCGTCGCCTGCATCGTGCTGCAGGTGCCGTTCCGCTACCTCCCGATCCTCCAGCGCTGACCCATGACGAACCGGCCCGTCACGACCGAGCTCGAGTCGCTGCGCGCGCGCCTGCGCGGGCGCTGGATCGCCGCCGGCGGGATGCGCCTCGTCGCCGAGGTCGCCGCCTTCCTCGCGCTCCAGTTCGTCGTCGACCGCACGCTCTGGCTGCCGGTCGCCGCGCGCCGCTTCGTCGCGGTGGTGGCGGCGCTCCTCTTCGCGTGGCGCTTCGCGGCGCTGGTCGCGCGGCCGATGCGCAAGCGGGTCGCCGCGCGCGACATGGCGCTGGCGGTGGAGAAGCGCCACCCCGCGCTGCAGGGCGGCCTCGCGTCGATGGTGGAGGTCGAGGCGGCGCAGGGGCTCCCGCCCGACTGCTCGCCGGCGCTCCTGGAGCAGTGGCGCGCCGACGTGGCGAAGCGCGCCGCCGCGATCGAGTTCTCGTCGATCTTCGACCCGCGCCTGCTGCGCCGCCTCGCCGCCGCCGTCGTGGTCGCGGCGCTGGTGGTCGGCGGCTTCGTCGTCGCGCGGCCGGCCGAGTCGCGCATCTTCCTGGAGCGTCTCGCGGGCGCCGACGTGCCGTGGCCGCGGCGCACCCACCTGACGCTCGACGTCGCGGCGGCGAACGAGTCGACCCACTTCCGCGTCGAGCGCGACTCCGACGGCCGCGCGCGGCGCGTGGTCGTCGCGCGCGGCGCGAGCCTGCCGATCGTCGCGCGCGTCGGCGGCGCGGCGCCCGACGAGGTGCTGCTGCTGGTCCGCGAGGAGGGACGCAACGGCGCCGACGAGATCCGCATGGCGCCGCGCGAGGGCGCCGACGGCGAGTGGAGCTACCGCTTCCGCAACGCGCTGCGCCCGATGGAGCTGACCGCCGCGGGCGGCGACGACCCCGGCCAGGGCGAGCCGCTCGAGGTCGCCGTCGTGCCGCCGCCGATGGCGGAGCGCCTCGTCGCGACGATCACGCCGCCCGCTTACACCGGCCGCCCCGCGCTGCGCGAGGAGCGCCACGAGTTCGCCGTCCCGGCCGGCACGCGCCTCGACCTCGAGCTCTTCACCGGCGGCGACGTGGCCGAGGCGGGCCTCACGCTCCACAGCGATCCCGGCACCGCGCAGCCGCTGGCCGCCGACGAGAAGACGCCCGGCCTCTGGCGCGCGACGGTCGTCGCCGAGGACTCGGGCACGATCAACTTCCACCTCGTCGGCAAGAGCGGCTTCAAGAACCTCCACCCGATCGACTTCCCGCTGACGGTCCTCTCCGACCGCAAGCCGTCGCTCGAGCTCGCGCGGCCCGCCGTCTCCGACCTCGAGGCGACCGCGCGCGCGGTGATCCCGTTCCGGCTGCTGGTCGAGGACGACTACGGCGTCACGCGCGTCGAGCTCGTGCTGGCGCGCGGCGAGGAGCCGGGCGAGGGGCGCATCGTGCTGCAGGGCGAGGGGAGCGACCAGCCGGCGCCGCTGCCGGCCGCGGGCGAGCCGCACCTCCTCGACACGCTGCTCGACCTGCGCGAGCTGAAGCTCGCGAAGGGCGACGCGCTCGCGCCGATGGCCGAGGGCGACACGATCAGCTACTTCGCCGAGGTGCAGGACAACCGCGAGTCGCCGGCCGGCACCGCCGCGCGCAACACGACGGTCTCGCCGAAGCGGCGCATCGACGTCGTCCCCGACAGCGAGAAGGTGCGCAAGCTCGCCGACCGCCAGCAGCGGGTGAAGGGGGCGATCGCCGCGGCGAAGAAGTCGCAGGAGGAGCGCGCGGCCGGCCTCGACGCGCTGCTGGGCGCGCAGGGCGACGGCGCGATCGAGACCAAGGAGCTCACCTCGCTCGAGGTCGAGCAGGGGCGCGTCGGCGCCAGCGCGCGCCAGGCGACGCGCGACCTCTGCGACATCGTCGGCGAGTTCACGCTCAACCGCCTCGACCCGGCGCCCAGCGCCGAGCGCGCCGTCGTCTTCCTGGTCGCCCGCCTCGGGGAGGGGCGCGCCGGACCCAACTACGACTTCACCCCCTACGTACGCCTCGCGGCCGCGCAGGCGGCCGGCGAGTTCGGCGAGCTGCAGCAGCTCGGCAACCTCGTGACGATGGTCGACCTCGCGCTGCAGGCGAGCGAGAAGCACGCGGCGCGGGCGCTCGAGCAGCTGCGCGGCGCGCGCCTCACGCTGGGCGGCGAGGGACGCCTCGCCCAGCTCAAGGAGGCGCGCCTCGCGCAGCAGAAGGTGATCGAGACGTGGACGCTCCTGCTCCAGAAGATGGAGGAGTGGGAGGACTTCACGGAGATCCTCGACCTCTGGACCGGGCTGGTCGAGGACCAGAAAGAGATCAACGAGCGGGTGCGCGGCGGGACGGCCGCGCCGCCGCCGCCGCGCGAAGGCGATCGGAGGTGATGCGATGCGCCACGGAACGATGACCCGGCCGGCCTGGGCGCGCGGCCTCGTGCTGGCGCTGGCCGGCGCGCTCGCGCTCGGCGACGTCGCCGCGGGCGGCGACGACCGCGAGCGCGTGGTGAACGACCAGTCGCAGCTCTTCGACCGCCTCTCGTCGATGCGCAAGCGGATGGAGCGGCTCGCCGCGAAGCTCGAGACCGAGGGCAAGGTCCACCAGGCCGAGCTGCTGCGCAAGGCGATCGGCGAGATCGACACGCGCAACCTCGAGTCGCGCAAGGACAAGCTGCTCGAGCTGCTGAACGACGTGCGCAACCTCCAGGCGCCGGAGCAGCAGGAGCAGCTCCTCTCCGACCTGAACGCGATCCTCGACCTGCTGAAGGACCAGAAGGCGCTCTCCGACCTCGACCGCCAGCTCGACGAGCTGCGCAAGTCGATCGCCGACGTCGCCCAGCTCAAGCGCGAGCAGCAGGAGCTGCGCGAGCGGACCGAGGCGCTCGGCGCCGACGAGGCGCGCCGGCTCGCCGAGCTGGCGAAGCAGATCTCCGACACGCTGGCGAAGCAGCAGGCGCTGCGGCAGGAGAGCGAGCGGCTCGCGGCCGAGCAGCCCGAGGCGACCGCGCAGGAGCGGCAGCAGCAGTCCGAGGAGCGCGCCGCGCTGGAGCGCCAGGTCGCCGCGCTGGCGGAGCGGCAGCGCGACGTCGTCGACGAGCTCGCGCGCGAGCAGCGCGAGCGGGCCGGCGACGCGCCCGAGCTGCTGGAGCAGGCGGCGCGCGCGGCGAAGAGCGGCGGACGCGAGGAGCTCGAGGAGTCGTCCCGCCGGCTCGCCGAGGCGCGCGCCGAGCTGCGCGAGAAGTCGCCCGAGCTGGCGGAGGCGCTGCGCAAGGCGGAGGAGGAGCTCCTCGCCGCCGCGAAGGGCGAGCCGCGCGAGGCGCTCGAGCGCGCGCTGGCCGAGGCGAAGGCGGCGGCCGCCTCCGCGTTGCGCCGCCCCGACGACCCGAAGGCGGCGGAGCAGGCGAAGGCGTCGGCGGCGCGCGAGGAGGAGATCGCGCGCGAGGCGGAGCAGCTGGCGCAGGCGGCGCGCGAGCAGGCGAAGCGCGCCGAGGGGCAGGAGAGCGCGACGGCGCAGGCGCGCGCGAAGGCGCAGCAGGCGGCGGCCACGGCGCTCGACCAGGCGGGCAAGGAGGCGCGCGAGGCGCGGCAGGCGCAGGAGCAGCTCGCGCAGGCGCCGAAGGAGCCGGACGCGGCGGCCGAACCGCCGAAGAGCGGCCTCGACGACGCGAAGGAGGCGCTCGCGCAGCTCGAGAAGGCGCGCGACGCGCTCGCGCAGCAGCAGCAGGCCGAGGCGCGCAAGGCCGACGCGCTCGCGGCGCGGCAGGACTTCCTGCGCGCGACCGCGGAGCAGATGGCGCGCGAGAGCCAGAAGGCGGCGCCGAAGCAGGGGCAGCCGCAGTCGTCCGGCGCGATGAGCCAGGAGCAGCAGCAGCAGCTCGAGCAGTCGCTGAAGGACGCGGCGCAGCAGATGGAGCAGGCGACCCAGGCGCTGAACCAGCAGCAGTCGCAGCAGGCCTCGTCGCCGCAGCAGAAGGCGGAGCAGAAGCTCGAGGAGGCGCTCCAGCAGGCGCAGCGCGCGGCGCAGCAGGCCGGCGAGCAGCCGAAGCCGCAGGACGCCGAGCAGCAGCGCAAGGAGCTCGACCGGCTCGCGCAGGAGCAGAAGGAGCTCGAGGAGAAGCTGCGCGACCTGATGCAGCGGATGAAGGAGAAGAAGCAGAAGAACGGCCAGCAGCAGGGGGCCGCCGCGCAGCGCTCGATGCAGCGCGCGAAGCAGGAGCTCGACACCGCCGACGACGACGAGGCGGTCGAGCAGCAGAAGCAGGCCGAGAAGAACCTCGAGGAGATGCAGAAGGAGCTGAAGCAGGAGGAGGAGCTCTACCAGTCGCTCCGCAGCGAGGAGATGCTCTTCCGCCTCAAGGAGAAGCTGAAGGAGCTGCGCGGCCGCGCCGACGAGCTCCACGGCGCGATCGTCGAGGTCGACGCGAAGCGCGCCGGCGCCGAGAAGCTGCCGCGTCCGCTCCGCCCCCGCGTCGCGAAGCTGGCGGGCGACGCCGAATCGCTCCAGAAGGAGAACGGCGAGCTCGGCACGAAGCTGGCCGAGGAGTCGCCCACCTTCCCGTGGGTGCTCGAGAAGAACGGCGGCGACCTCGCGCAGCTGCGCGAGCGTCTCTCCGGCCGCGACGCCGAGACGGGCGAGTTCGTGCAGATCCTCGCCGACGACGTGGTGGGCCGGTACGACCGGCTGATCCAGGCGCTCGACGAGGAGGTGAAGCGGCGCCAGGAGGCGGCCGAGGAGAAGAAGGAGGAGGAGCAGGGCCAGCAGGAGGGCCAGCAGGGCGGGCAGCAGCGCCAGGCGCTGGTGCCGCCGGTGGCCGAGCTGCTGCTGCTCAAGCGCCTCGAGGAGGACGTGCAGGGCGACATCCGCGTGCTGCACGCCGAGTCGCGCGACGCGAACGATCCCGACCTCTTCGAGACGCGCATGCGGTTGCTCGAGCGACTCGGCCACCGCCACAGCGAGCTGACCGAGATGTTCAAGCAGCTCGTCGGGCGCGCGGGCGCGGGCGAGGAGGGTGACGGCGGCGAAGGCGACGAGGCGGGCGCCGACGGCGAGAAGAAGGACGAGGCGAAGAAGGAAGAAGCGAAGAAGGACGGCGAGGGAGAGAAGCGATGAGGCGCACTTCGCTGCTGGCGGCGACGCTGGCGATCGCGGGCGCGGCGGCCCTCGCGCCGGCCGCGCGCGCGCAGGGAATGGATCCCGACGCCGAGCGCGCGCGCCAGCTGATCCACAAGATCCGGACGTCGATGGAGGAGATCGACGCGCTGCTGCTCAAGGGCGGCGACCCGGCGAAGATCGACGCGGAGCTCGCCGCCAACCAGAAGCGGATCGAGGAGCTGCTCGACGAGACCGAGTCGAAGACGAAGGCGGTCATCCAGCACCTCGACGAGCTGATCAAGCTCGGCAAGAAGTCGAGCTCCTCGAGCCCGCCGCCGCCGCCGAGCCCAGGCCAGTCGGAAGGCGAGGGGAGGGACCAGCACGGCAAGAAGCGCGACAAGTCGCAGGACCCGCAGGAGCTGCAGCAGCAGCCCGAGCAGAAGGACCAGCCGCAGCAGGACCCGCAGCAGAAGCCCGAGCCGAAGGACGGCGACCCGAAGGACGGCAAGGCCGACCCGAGCGACGGGAAGCAGCGCGACGCGAACCGGCCGCCGCCCAACGGCGCGACGGGCGAGTTCGAGCGGACCGACCTGTCGGGGCGCTGGGGCATGCTCCCGCCGAAGGACGCGGAGGAGCTGCAGCGCCGCAGCGCTGACGAGTTCCCGCAGCGCTACCGGCCGTGGATGGAGCTCTACTTCAGGAGGATGAGCCGCCTGCCGCGCCACTGAGGCGCGACTCGAATCGAATCCGTGCCCGGAGACGATGGAGAGACGCCATGAGACGGATCACGAAGGGGTGGGTGGCCGCGTGCGCGGTCGCCGTCGTCGCGTGGCTCGCGCCGGACGCGAGCGCGCAAGGGATGGAGCCCGACGCCGAGCGGGCGCGCCAGCTGATCCAGCGGATCCGGACGTCGATGGAGGAGATCGACTCGCTGCTGCTGAGGGGCGCCGATCCGGCGGTCGTCGACGCGGAGATCCGCGCGAACCAGCAGCGGATGCAGCAGCTCCTCGACGAGGCCGAGTCGAAGACGAAGTCGGTGATCCAGAACATCGACGAGCTGATCAAGCTCGGCGGCTGCTGAAGCGGTTCCGGTGGCGGCTCGTCGAGCCAGCCGAAGAAGAACCAGAAGAAGAAGCCGCAGGACCAACCCGATCCGCGCCAGCCGCAGCGCGAGCAGTCGCAGGATCCGAAGGAGCTGCAGCAGCAGCCGCGGAACCAGGAGCAGCCGCAGGACGCGCCGCCGAAGCCGGAGCCGAAGGACGGCGACCCGAAGAGCGGCCAGGAGGATCCGAGCGCGGGACAGCAACGCGACGCGAGCCGGCCGCCGCCGCTCGGCCCGACGGGCGAGTTCGAGCGGACCGACCTGAAGGGACGGTGGGGCATGCTGCCGCCGAAGGACGCCGAGGAGCTGCAACGCCGGAGCGTCGACGAGTTCCCGCAGCGCTACCGTCCGTGGATGGAGCTCTACTTCCGCCGCATGAGCCGGCTCCCGCGGGACTGAGCGAGACCGGAAGAGACCGAGACCGCCGATGAGACTGCGCCTCCTCGCGTCGATCGCCCTCGTCTGCGCCGCTTCGGCGGCCGCGGCGGCGGCGGGCGCGCGCGCGGACGACCGCTCCGGCCCGCAGTCGGAGCAGCCGGAGAGCGCCGAGCTGGCGCGCGGGCGGCGCGTGGTCGACGGCGCGCTCCGCTGGCTGGCGGGACGCGTGCGCAGCAACGGCGCGCTCGAGATGACGCGCGCGCAGCAGCAACCGACCATCGCCGCGACGTCGCTCGCGATCCTCGCCTTCATGGCCAGCGGCCACACCGCCGAGGAGGGGGCCGACGGCGACGGCGCGCGGCTGCGCGCGATGCTGGGCTGGCTGCTCCAGCAAGCGCAGGTGCAGCCCTGCCTCTGCACCACGGTCCCGGGCGAGCACGTGATCGCGAAGTTCAGCGACCCCGGCTTCGCCACGTCGCAGATGCACGGCCACGGCTACGCGACCTGGGCGGTCGCGATGGCCGACGGGATGTCGATGGGGGCGCAGAACGCCGAGCAGCGCGAACGGCTGCGCCGCACGCTGCAGGGGGCGATCCACGCGATCGAGGTGGCGCAGCACACCACCGGCGGCTGGGGCTACCGCATCGAGCCTGAGACCTTCCACGAGGGGTCGGTCACGGTGACCGCGCTCCAGGCGCTGCGCTCCGCGAAGGAGGCGGGGATGCGCGTCGATCCCGGCGTGATCGACCGCGCGCGCCAGTACCTGCGCAACTCGCAGGTGCGCAGCGACGGCGACCCGCGGTTCGGCGGCTTCAAGTACCAGCTGAACGACAACCTCACCTCGTTCGCGCTGACGGCGGCGGCCGTCTCGTCGCTGAACCAGACCGGCGAGTACGACAGCAAGCCGGTCGACCTCGGCGTCGAGTTCATGCGGCGCAAGGACCCGCTCTCGCGCTTCGGCATCGAGCCGGAGCAGTGGCCGTGGTACGGCCGCTTCTACGCCACGCAGGCCTATTGGCAGTACCGCGAGCTGCGCCACTTCCGGGCGTGGTACCCGCAGCTCGTCGCGGCGGCGGAGCGCGAGGCGGCGCAGGACGGCAGCTTCGAGGACTCGTTGTTCGGCGAGGTCTACGCCACCGCGATGGCGGCGCTGACGCTGGCCGTGCCGTTCGGCTACCTGCCGTCGTTCCAGCGATGAGGGTCGGCGCGGCGCTGCTCGCGCTGCGGCTCGCGGTCGCGCCGGCCGGCGACGAGGCGCGCTTCGAGGTGCGCGAGACGGCGGGACGCGACGCGCGCGCGCTGCCGGTCACGCTCTCGGCGCTGCTGCCGCCGGGACGCTTCCGCGACGGCGAGCTCTGCTGCGTCGCGCGCGCCGGCGGCGACGGCAAGCCGGCCGTGCTGGCGCCGCAGGTCGACGTGCTGTCGCGCCACGCCGACGGCTCGCTGCAGCACGCGCTGGTCACGGTCGCGCTCGACGTGGCGGCGCGCTCGACGCAGGAGCTCTTCCTCGTGCCGTCGCCGGCCGCGCCGCTGGCGGGGCCGTTCGTCGCGCCGGAGGCGGCGCCGCAAGTCGGCGTCGAGCTGCTCGACCGCGCAGGACGTCGCTGGTCGGCGCGCGTCGCGCGGCCCGCGGCCGACGCCGCGACCGCGCGCCCGCGTCTCGCCGGCCCGCTGGCGCGCGAGCTCGAGGCGCGCTCTACGCTGCGCGACGGCGACGAGGAGCTGCCGCGCCTGGCCGTGATCGTCCGCTGGCGCGAGCTCGCCGGCGTCGCGGGCGCGCGCGTCGAGGTGGTGGTGGAGAACTGCACGCTCGCCGGCGCGCCCGACGACGTCGAGTTCGCGCGGCTGCTGGTCGCGGCCGGCGACGAGGCGCTGGCCGACTTGAAGGACGGCGTCGTCTGGGATCGCACCCGCTTCGCCGTGCGGCGCTGGGTGGGCGGCGCGCCGCCGCGCGTCGTCGCGCGCGCCGACCTCGCCTGGCTCGAGCAGAACGGCTGGCTGCCGCCCTACGACGCGGCCCATCCGCTGGCTTCCGCGCGCGCCGACGAGCTGGCGCGCAAGCTGGTCGCGTCGCCGCAGAACGGCGAGGTCGACGGCGCGCGGTGGGAGTGCGGCGTCCCGCTCGATCCCGGCCCGATCGCGCGCTACATGCCGTCGACCGGCGACCGCGGCGACATCGGCCCGATCCCCGAGTGGGCCGCGCTGGCGCTCAACTCGCGCGGCGCGTTCGCGTGGGACGCGCTGCTCGCCGCCGACCAGAACGGCGCCGGCTCCTTCCCGATCCACGCGCGCGGGCCCGACGGCGCGATGGGCGTCGACCACGTCGCGGGCCGCGCGCTCGAGAAGCGGCAGACGCGGCGCAAGTGCCCGCAGGTGGCCGACCGCGCCCACGCGCCGCTGCTGGGCTACGCGACCTTCCTGCTGACGGGCGAGGCGCTGGCCGAGGAGGAGCTCGCCGCGCAGGCGTGCTTCTGCTTCCACGACTGGCCGCACGACGGCCGCTACCGCTACCCCGGCTCGCGCGACTTCGCCTGGTCGCTGCGCACGACGATGCTGGCGGCGCAGCTGCTGCCCGACGCCCATCCGCGCAAGGCGTGGCTGCGCGAGCGCGTCGCGGCGAACCTGGCCGACCTGCGCGCGACGATCGCCGCGTCGGAGTCGCCGCTCCACGCGTGGGGCAGCGGCAGCTTCCAGTCGAGCGGCCGCAAGTCATGGCCGTGCGCGACCTTCTGGAGCCCATGGCAGGGGACCTGGGTCGCCGCGTCGGCGTGGTGGACCGCCCGCCTGACCGGCAACGCCGACGCCCGCTTCCTCTGGGAGTGGCAGGCGGCCTACTACGCGCGCGCGTTCGCCGAGGTCGGGACGACGTGGAGCGCGCCCGACGGGACGGTGGTGAAGTGGGTCGACGGCCGCCACGCGCTCGCCTACTCGTTCCCGGTCTCGACCTACGTCCCGACGATCGTCGGCGGCGAGTGGAAGCAGGAGCCCGAG
>Ga0315910_10003730_pt1 | contig 12864 bp, 8 predicted proteins | sample EdamamesoilMG_FD_204470 | JGI IMG/M metagenome (GOLD analysis project Ga0315910, IMG submission 204470) | Garden soil microbial communities collected in Santa Monica, California, United States - Edamame soil | ecosystem: Environmental > Terrestrial > Soil > Garden | place: USA: California... | reverse complement strand
GCCCTGATAAACTTGTCTAGGCCGGCTGTTTTGATTAGCTTTCCTGAATGCGAAGGAGGACTCTATTTATATATTCTATCTTATTTTTTATAAACCTGAATGTATCAGCACAAGAGAGCCCTTATGTATTTACTCATTTGAAGGAAAGTGATGGTCTTGGTGATAACATTATCAATTGCTTTTTTAGGGATAGTCGTGGAATCTTATGGATCGGCACTTACAATGGCTTTAACCGATACGATGGCTCCAACTTTTTTGTATATAAAAAAAGAAAAGGAAGTAATTCAATGATCAATCAAGTGGTGCATAGTTTATGTGAGGACACCAAAGGAAATATCTGGGGTAGCACAGACAATGGTGTTTTTTGTTTCGACCCATTCAAAGACAAGTTTATTAACTATCCTATCAGAAGTGTTGGCAAAGGAGAAACCTTTTACACGATCGTATGTGATAAACAAGGAAGTATTTGGGCATTTGGGATGTGGTCTTTATTAAAATTTAATGCGGATCAAAAAAAGTTTGAAGATGAGTTCATACCAACCAATAACCGCGATTCTGCCGAATATTTCCAGATACGGAAAAATGGTGTGGCGATGGATCGATCTGGAAAAGGATTCTGGCTGGCGACTCGTTCTGGCATCATATATTTCGAAATAGCAAAGAAAACATTCCTTCATTACCAAAATCAACCTAACGATTCATTATTTAAAAAAAGGAGTGTGTCGGCTATCAGTTTGTCACCTTCCGGCAAAATTTGGTTTAGTAATAATGATCAGAAAGAGATCATTTCCTTTGATCCCAATAGCAAAAGGATATTGCAAAGGATCAGCTTACGCAATCAAATCCCGTCAGCAGATGGAGCAAGAATATTTGAAGATAACAGTCATCGCTTATGGTTTTCAAGCTTAACCTACCAGCTTTTAGTGATCGATCTTGCCAATAATAATAAGATTACTGAACTTAAGCATGAACAGGATGGCGATCGTACAGTTGCAGCGGAATTCTTTTGGGATATTTTACAAGACGAACAGGGTACTATCTGGTTGGGAACTCATGCAGGAATTTCGAGATGCAATCCTGAAAGAAACATATATAAGGAATATAATTTGCCAAAAAAGATCCCGGAGTTGGCGGAGGCAACAGTCCGATTTGTGGAAGAAGATCCTGAGGATAAAAGTTTTTGGATGTTGACAAGATTTAGCGCACAACTTATTCATTATGATCCAGGCAATGAAAAATATGAAATATTTGATGTTAATAAAGCCTATCCGTTGCCTGATGGAACAATGCCCGGTGTTCCTAATTCCATCAGTTTTATAAAAAATTTTGTAGTTATTAATACATATACAGGTTCATGGCAATTAGCGAAAGGCTCACGAATATTTAAACCATATACTTTCTTACCAGAAGGATTTAAAGATTTTAAAGTCGCGGAAATGGCTATAGATGGAGATTCTGTTATTTACTATAACAACGGAAAAAGTTTATTGTATTGGAATTACATATCCGGAAAGACTGAATTAGCCAGCTATCCTCCGGATCCAAACATGCCAACAGATATAACAATTGCAGCAAGCCTTGTCTGTACTCCGGATCATAAAGTTTGGGTGTCTTCTTATGGTTATGGTATCGCTTACAAAAATGGTAACCAGCTTCAGCGGATAAAGTTTATAAAAGATGATTTAAAAGAAAAAGGGGGAGCTCTTTTTGTTGAGGGGGATCTCCAGGGAGGTTTATGGGTGTTAAATAAAGGAGTCGGGCTTCATCATTACAATCCACAAAATCAGGAATTGAAATTTTGGGATGAGACGGATGGTTGGGTAAATAACCGAATGCAAAAGATGAAAATCGATCGGAAAGGACGAGTATGGGGAATATGTTATGATAAAATATCGGTATTTATACCCGGCTCGAACAGGTTCTATAATTTTAAAATTCCCCTTGCAGGGAGTAATTTGAATTATGTAAATCATCTTTCTGTACTTTCGAACGGAAATTTGATCGCTTCAATCAGGAATGAAATTGTTGAACTTTTTCCGGACAGGATAGAATCGGTGCCGGCTACAATAAAACCAGCGATTAGCCAGCTTAGTGTCAATGGTAAAGATTTCGCAATTTTAAATGAAGACAAGATTAAGCTGAAGCCAAATCAAAACACCCTTCGTATTCGTTTTGGAACTCTTATTCACAAAGATTTGTTTCCCTATGACGTAGAATACATATTGGAAGGCGCCGAAAAAAACTGGACAATAGCTGCAACGAATACGGAAGCATCTTACAATAATCTTGGGCCGGGCAGTTATAAGTTTAAAGTGAGAGTGAAAGGGAAAAATAATGCGTGGGCAACTGAAGAAACAGTTTTACCAATTATAATTACAGCACCCTTTTATAAAACAACATGGTTTATTGTATTGGTAGCTTTGCTTTTCATTGGTTCTTTGTTTTCTCTTTATCGATACAGGCTTACTCAAAAGGAAAAATTATTAATGCTTGAAAGCAAAGCACAATTATTGGAAAAAGAAAAAGTAATGGTGATGTATGAAAGCCTGAAGCAACAGTTGAATCCGCATTTTCTTTTTAACTCCCTTACTTCTTTATCAGGCTTAATAGAAACCGACCAGCAGGTAGCTGGTGATTTCCTGGAGCAGATGTCCGGCATTTATCGTTATATTCTAAAAAATGGAGATAATGAAACAGTCTCTTTAAAAGATGAGATTGAATTTGTGCAACTATATATTAATCTTCAGCAAACAAGATTTAAAAAAGGATTACGGGTAAATATTAATGTGCCTGACGATTACCTGCATTATAAAATTGCACCGGTAACATTACAGAACCTGATTGAGAATGCAATCAAACATAATATTATAGATACAGATTCACCGCTGGTGATTGATATTTTTACCGAAGGAGATTATATCGTTGTAAAAAATAATCTTCAAAAGAAAAGTATGGTGGAGACATCCAACAAAAAGGGATTGGCCCAGTTCACTTCACTTTATCGCTACCTGAGCCCCTTGCCAGTAATAATTGAGGAAACTGCGGATGAGTTTAAAATAAAAATTCCTTTGATATAAAACACAGCATATGAAAGCAGTAATTATCGAAGACGAAGAAATCATCGCCAGGGTACTGGAGAATAAAATTCATAAAGTGGCGCCTGATGTACAGGTAACAGAAGTGCTTCCAAGTTTAAAAACAGCAAAGCGTTGGTTAGGAGAAAATGCAGAGCCGGATTTGATGTTTATGGATATACAATTAAGTGATGGTGTAAGCTTTGATATTTTCAACGACTTTAGTTTGAAGTGTCCTGTTATTTTCACAACCGCTTATGATGAGTATGCTATCCGTGCATTTAAGGTAAATGGCGTAGATTATCTTTTGAAGCCAGTGAAGGATGCTGAGCTTGCAGCAGCAATTGATAAATGCAGAAAGTTGATAGAGAAAAATGAAAAACCACCTGCTGATATTTCAGAACTAATAAAATCATTGACTAATCCTTCTGCAGCATCTAAGTATAAAGAAAAATTTATTATCAGCGTTCGCAATCAATGGATGCCGGTAAATACAAAAGATATTGCCTGCTTTAGCAAAGAAGTACTGAACTATATCTATCTCTTTAATGGAGAAAAATACATGATTGATTATGTAACACTGGAGGAAGTGGAAGAGTTGCTGGATCCCAAACAATTTTATAGAGCTAACCGGCAGTTCATCATTAACATTGAAGCAGTACAAACAGTAAAGCCAGTGGAAAATTCAAAACTCATTATAAAACTAAAAGAGCCGAATCATAAATTGGAAATTGATATGAGCCGGCTCAAAAGTCCTGAGTTTAAAAAATGGTTGGATAGATAGCAGTCGGCAGTCAACAGTCAGCAGCCTGTACATTGTGAACTGCTTACTACCGGTTGATCAAGCAGCATTCTTTAAAGTACGCATCACCCCGCTTTTCATTCTTCGGGATATTTCTGCTACTGATGAATCTTTCATAATGATAATTCCATCCGTTGTGATACAAAGAATATGTTGCCTGTTCACTAAATGTGTACGATGAGTTCTTACAAAACCAAACGGTTCCAGCATTACTTCAAACTCTTTCAGCACTTTGGCAGTCACCATTTTCTTTTTATTGCTGAAATAAATGTTAGTGTAATTGCTACTGGCTTCAAGCCTTACTATTTCTCCCGGGCTAAAAAAATATTTTCCTCCTGATGTGGCAATTGATATAGTTGAGTGTTGCATATAAGTATTTTTTTAGTTTAATTTTTAATCTGCAAAAACAAGATGAGCCTGGAAACTACCTCCGCCTACATATCCACCGGTATTGGAATAATTCATCTGGTATACTTCAACATATACAATATCACCGGCAAGCAGTTTTGAATCGGCAGAAAGAAAAGCTGAAAAAGCCCCACCCGGACCATCATTATCGAAAAGTTCATAACTATTATCTAGAAGTATTATAGTACCGCCTCTTTTGATTTGAATTCTGAACCCGCCGCCATCAATATCATTGTTTTCATTTACAACACCCAGTCTTACTTCGAAATGGTACAAGCCACTTACCGGGACTGTGAAAATGCTTGATGATGGACCCGGGTTTGTTCCTACATGCAGGTTATAGTCATTTCCATAATCATATTCTTCAGTTTCAAAATGAACTCTGTTATAAACATTATTAGAAAGACCGGAATATGCATCTATAGCTCCATAAACACTGAATCCGATTTTATTATTTTTCCATACCGCATTACCAGTAGCATCACTTGTAAGCACAGCGCCTGCCGATGGATTAGTATTGCCACCTGCTATTTTTAGTTTTCCACTAACTTCCAGTGCAAGTCCACTGTTGCTTAATGCTTTTATTCCTGTTCCGGTATTGCTGGATCCATATATCGCTACCCCGGTTTGATTTAAACCATACACGCCATAACCCTGGTTGTTGTTTGATGTTCCGAATACTCCATATCCGCCATTTCCAGTTGCTTCACCTCTTATACCGGCTTTGGCAGTCCCGTTGCTTAACCCATTTATTGCATGGTAGCTATTTGAAGTACCATTTATGGCGATACCCGCTGCATTTGGATTTACAGCGTTGATAGTGGGGTAGCCATTATCACTGTATGCATTCACTGCACTATTGCCGGTACTGGTAGCAGTAAGACCATAGCCTGAAACACTATGTGCATACACACCCGAACCAGAAGTAGCAGAGCCATCCACACCTGGGTTGGTTGCACCTGTAGCACTGCCTTTAATGGCCGGTCCGTTATTGTTAGATGCAAGAATACTTGGCTGCGCATTATTAGTAAAAGCAGTTACACCACTTCCGTTTGTGCTGAATGCATTTACACCGGCACCATCAGTAGAGAATGCATACAATGCCGATCCGGCGTAACTTTTTGCATACATACCGTAGCCGTTAATACTGTAGCCATATACTCCGTTATGATTTATAGTTGTCCCTGTAACACCGGGACCATCTGTGCTTTTACCCGAGACACCTGTACCCAATGTACTTTCTCCTTCGATGGCATGCCAGGCTTCATCATTTTTTATTTTAAAGGCTGTTGTGGTCAAAGCAACAGTGGCATCATACGGCAATGTAAAAGTATTACCTCCTCCGCCTACAGATAAATTTGTCCATGCAGAATTATTATAATACCAGAAACTGTTGGTTGTAATATCATATACCATCAGTCCGTTTGCGGGTGATACAATTGCTGTACGCTGTGCAGTTGTCATTCGTGGGGCTAAAAATCCTTTTGAAGTACTGCTTATATCAAGCATAGCGCTGTTGCTCGGTAAATTAGTTCCGATGCCAATGTTCTGTGCATTGATAGTAAGCACTGATAAAATGATTAGGGAGATAAACAGGAAAATCTTTTTCATTTTGGTTTGTTTTAATTACAACCCAAAAATGTTTCAGGAATTCACGAAACAAAAATGAAACAAAGCGATCGGAATATTTGAAACAGCGAAACGGATAAAATGAAATGTGAAATGATAACGCATTCACTCAATCATTTTTCTGCTTTCACTTGAGTTTTCTTTTTATCCGTTTCACTTAACATGATTTTTATTTGGAAGAAATGAATATAAAATTTGCACCCGAAACAAAAACGTTAAACCATTTTAAAAATTAAAACCATGCAATTAGCTAAAACACTTGCAGCCGCATCAATTATACTGATCAGCGCTGCTTCATGTAGAAAAGAAAGAGTAACAGCTCCTGATCCTGTACCAATGACTGAAAAGAGAATTGTAAAAGAAACAAACACAACAAACGGAGAATTCAGTAAGTACAGTTATGATGCAAAGGGAAAAGTAATAAAAAAAGAATCAGCCACTCACTCCTGGTGTATTGAATACCTGCCCTCGATGATTAAAGTAACAAGGAAGCGAATAGCGGGAGATGTATTATTGGGAACAGAAGAGTATACTACCGACGCTTCCGGCAGAATGACCAACTCAGTTTCAAAGAAGCCCGATGGGACTGTTGAAGGTACAAGTGTGTATGAATATGATGCAACAGGCTATATGATAAGGATGAAAGAAACAAGTTCTTTTGGAGTTACATATGAAGATTCTTTGTTTAATTCTACAGGCAACCCTTTTAGGATCAAAAGCTATTGGGACGGTAATTTACAGGATGTAACCGATTTTTATTATAATGAAGATGTTAAGAATAAGGGGTTAGGCACTATGCTTGTTGAATCTTATGGTATTAAGGGTTTTGCTGGAAAGCTGAGGGAAAGAGAATGCTCTGAAATGAAAAGATATAACCCTTCAGGTGTCCTGGTAACTCATAGGATAAACACATTTACTACAGATCCGCAGAAAAATATCATAAAATATAAAAGTAGTTATCCGATGGCCGGTATATCATTCGATTATGATATTACTTATGAATAATTAAATCTTTTAAACGACCAGGCCATCCGCTACCAGCGGGTGGCTTTTCACTTCACTTGCTTTTTTATCCGTTTCGCTTATTTTAATATCAGTTTAGCCATGCAGCTTTTTGGCTTTAATTGCTTTTGTTGGTATTTTGAAATTGCAATGAGAAAAGCTGCCATCATATTTGCATTCATTGTCGGGCTTACAGAATTATTCGCTCAGTCTGCTACTTACATTTTCAATCATATCAAAGAAAAAGACGGACTCAGCGATAATATTATCAATTGCTTCTTTAAAGATAGCCGCGGTATATTATGGATCGGGACTTATAACGGGTTCAATCGTTTTGATGGTTCTAATTTTTACGTTTATAAAAGACGCAAAGGCCCCAACTCTATGCTGAATGAGGTGGTGCATAGCCTATGCGAGGATAAGAAAGGGAATATATGGGGCAGCACAGACAATGGAGTTTTCTGTTATCAGCCTGCAATTGATGTTTTTACTAATTACCCCATCAGGAGCATGGGTACAGGGAACAACTTTTATAATATTGCTTGTGATAAGAATGGAAATATATGGACGGCGGGTGATTGGTCTTTTTTTAAATTCAACAGTAGCAAAAATAGTTTCGATGAAATAAAACTAACGACTCAAAAAGACTCGTTGGCATTTTATAAAATAAGAAAGAATGGTTTGATCCCTGATCATTCCGGCAAGGGAATCTGGATGGCCACAAACCTTGGATTAATGTATTATGATATTCTGAGTAATACAATTCAGAATTTTAAAACCAACCCGGGAGATTCTTTGTTTGCACGGGAGACTGCATCGGCACTATGTAAATCAAATTCTGGTAGTTTTTGGTTTTTTAACAATGTACGCAGAGAAGCTGTTTCGTTTGATCCTTCTTCAAAGAAAATTCTTCAGAAGATCAATATCGGTTCTTTTACACCTATAGCTGATGTAGCAGCATTATTCGAGGATAGGAATAAAAGATTATGGCTTAGCAGTTTCAATTTTGAAATGCTCGTAATCGATATTCAAAATAATAAAATGCACAGGCTTGAACATAAGCCCGATGATCAACGAACAATTTCTTCAAGATTTTTCTGGTCAGCTTTCCAGGATGATGATGGAACAATATGGCTAGGCACCCAAACCGGCATATCGAAATGTAACCCCGAAAGAATCAATTACAATTATTTGCGCCTGCCTGAAAAAATTACGGAGTTAACTGAAACATCTATACAGGTAGCGGAAGAAGACCCGGTAGATAAAAGTTTTTGGATAGTGACAACTAATTCTTTTCTTATTCATTACAATCAGGTGAGTGAAAAATATGAAGCTTACAATTTAAATGGAGTAGGAACTGAGAAAGAGGGCCCTAAACCAAATGGATGCAATGCAATTCGATTTTACAAAGAGAATATTATTATTACCACAACAACAGGTGCCTGGCAGATAAACAGGATTAGCAGGAAGATTACTAAGTTTAATTTTTTGCCGGCAGGATATGAAACCTTCAGATGTACTGACTTGATTTTTGATAACGATTCACTTTGTTATTTTACCGATAGCAAACAATTACTATACTGGAATTTATTAACTGGCAAAACACATTTAGCGCAATTCAATCAGGATACTTCTGTTAAAAACCAGGTAAGCAAACTTCTTTTAACACCTGATCATAAAGTATGGATGGTAGCTTCCAATCATCATATTGCTTTTCTTAACAATGAAAGAAAATTGGCGCTTGTGAGAATTGTAAATATTGAAAAAAATGAAGCTGGTACAATTGCAACGATTGAAGCGGATAGTGCTGGAAATATTTGGGTCTTCAATAGGGGCGCAGGCCTTTACCGTTATATCCCTGCAACTAAGGAAATAAAATTATGGAATGAGACGGATGGGCTGACAGGAAACAGGTTAAGAACAGGAAAAATGGATAACTCAGGAAGGATTTGGAGTCTTCTTTACAATCGGGTCTCTGTATATTCTCCATTGACTAATCAATTTTCAAATTTTAAAGTTCCATACAGTGAAAACAATTACAATTATTATAATCATATTTCAAAACGTTCGAATGGGAACATCATTGGCACTATTAATAATGAGATCGTGGAATATTTTCCTGAAAGACTATTTACTAAGCCCACTTTAAAAAAACCACAGATAAGCCAACTGACTGCTGCCGGAAAGGATTTCCAGATTTTATTTAATGATAAAATAGAATTGAAACCAAAAGAGAATACGGTACGGTTTCGTTTTGGGATCATATCCGATAATGAAATTTTTCCTTATGATCTCGAATATAAACTGGATGATGCTGAAAAGAATTGGGCAGTGGCCGGAGAGAATCACGAAGCCATATATAATAATCTTCCCCCGGGCGACTATACTTTTCGTGTAAGAGCAGTAGGAAAAAACAAAGACTGGCAATCAGAAGAAGCAAAATTGAGTTTTACAATCAAAACACCATTTTTTAAAACACCTTTATTTTTAACTCTGTTGATTTTGCTTATATGCAGCATTTTATTTTTCATTTACCGATACAGGTTAGCTCAAAGAGAAAAGTTGATACTGTTAGAAAGTAAGGCGCAGATGCTGGAAAAGGAAAAAGCAATGGTGATGTACGAAAGCCTGAAGCAGCATCTGAATCCTCATTTTTTGTTTAACTCGCTTACTTCATTACGCAGTTTAATAAAAACGGATTCAAGAACAGCGACAACTTTCTTAGATGGTATGAGCAAAATATATCGGTATGTTTTAAAAAGCGGTGAACAGGAGCTGGTAAGGCTGCAGGACGAATTGGATTTTGTCAAAACATTTACAGAGCTGCAGAAGATCCGGTTTAAGGAAGGATTAGAAGTAAATATTAATGTGTCAGAATCTGATTATAATAAATATATCGCACCGGTTACCTTGCAAAATCTTGTTGAGAATGCCATCAAGCATAATACGGCCGATAAAGATAGCCCGTTAGTAGTTGATATCTATTCAGAAGATGGATTTGTAATAGTAAAAAATAACCTTCAACGCTATCGTTTTGTGGAGACAAGTAATAAAAAAGGCCTGGCAAGTTTAATGACACTGTATAAATATTATTCTGATAAGCCTATGGAAATAAAAGAGGATGAAAAATATTTTATTATAAAAATCCCTTTATTATGAAAGCACTCATAATTGAAGATGAAACTCTGATTGCAGAAGAAATGCAGGCAAATGTAAAATCAGTTGCTGCTGATGTTGAGATATTGGATGTGCTGCCAAGTCTCAAGTCAGCAAGAAAATGGTTTATGGCTAATGCTGAACCCGATCTGTTGTTTATGGATATTAAACTCAGTGATGGATTAAGCTTTGAGCTATTTGATCAATTTATGCTGCAATGCCCCGTAATATTCTGTACAGCTTACGAAGAATATGCTATTCGTGCATTTAAAGTAAACGGGGTTGATTATTTATTGAAACCAGTGCAGGAAGAAGATTTGAAAAGAGCAATTGACAAAGTGAGGAGCATGAAAGAAAGCAAATCATTTATACCGGGTGATTTGCAGCAACTCGTAAATTATTTCACCAATCCTTCTGCAGTTAAACAACAGTTCAAAGAACGCTTTATCATTAACAGCAACAATAAATGGACACCTGTTGAATCAAAAGATATTGCCGTATTCTTTAAAGACAACCTGAATTATATCTACACTTTTAATGGCGATAAACATATTTATGATTTTTCTGCATTAGAAGATATTGAAGAAGTGTTAGATCCTCATTTATTTTTCCGTGCAAACAGGCAGGCAATCATCCATATCAATTCTATTCATTCAGTTAAGCCATACGGTAATCAAAAACTGATGGTACAAATAAAACCTCCACTAAAGATGGAGGTTGATATAAGCAGGGAGAAAGCCCCGTTATTTAAAAAATGGATGGATAGGTAAAGATTAATCTGCAATTACCAAGCGGCCGGAAAAATAATTTTTATCGCCACCTGTATTTAAACTATTGGAAGTTCCGGGTAGTGCCCAATCAAAATACCTGTATTCAATCCAGATTTTATCTCCTATAGACAAATGATAATCTGTGTTGATTGTGTTGTCATCCATTTGACGGCTATTTCCATCAAAATGACGTGTAACTATTGCTGAAACAAATCCATTATGGTTTACCATTAACCTGATATTGCTGTCAAAATAATCATATACAATATTATTAGCGGGTGAAACCTGTGCATCAAAATGATAAACACCTGCTACTGGTACTGTAAACACACTGGTAGCAGAAGATGATGCACCGGGTGTGTTAATAAAACTGCCACTAAGATCATATTCTTCTATGCTAAATTCTACCTTTTTGTATGTATCCTGGTCAAATGAATTGTGACTGCTGGCAATTGCTCTGGATCTGAAAGCTACCTCTGGTAGTTGACTAGGATTTTGCCATGTTGCATTTCCTGTTGCATCGCTGGTTAATACTTTTCCCAGTCCTGGTGACTGACCTGCTCCATTAATTCTTACTTTGCCACTTACATCTAAGGCCATTGTTCCCCCGGTAACAAATAAACCTGTACTATTTAAGCTTGCAATAGATGCGCCAGTTCCGTTCGTCGAATATGCAACTATCCCGGTTCCTGATACGACCGAAGAATTTATTCCTGCGCCAGTTCCTGAGTGTCCAATAGAAAGAGCAGTATAACTGGAAGCGGCATTAGTAATTTCTATTTTCGCTCCTGAACCTGTTCCTGTATTTTTTACATGTAAGCCTGGTTCAACATTTGATGAAGAAGTATTATTTATGTAAAGTCCGCTACCCTTTCCGGCATTTTTTATATGCACCGCTGGTGATGGGTTATTGCTATAAGATATATCAAACTTTGCAGCATTACCCCGTTGGCTGCTACCGTACACTGCAATACCTGTATCATTAGTAATTGAGAGTATACCAAAACCATCATCAGTGCTTACTGAGATACCAGTTCCATTTCCCTGCGAGTATGCCGAAAATGCTGTGCCTCCTGTAGATTCTGCAATAATTGCCTTGCCTGTACCTGAGTTTACAATTTTAAATGCTTCCATCACATTGCTTGTTCCGTAATAAGGCAATGTAAAAGGTGTTGCTCCATTTTTTTGAAACATCTCCCAAGTTGGTGCAGCAGGCGTACCACCATTATAATAATATCCCGGTGTATTATCTGTTTGATAAATCAGCAAGCTGGTTGCGGGTTGATTGATAAGATTCCGTTGCGCCATTGTCATGCGGGGAATCAACATTCCTTTTGAGGTGCTGGATACATCAAGCATTGCGCTTGCAGCAGCAGCAGAACCGTTATTGTTAATTCCTACATTTTGAGCAGTTACATTAGTTGTGATAACCAGGAAAATTAAGATCGGGATAAAAATCTTTTTCATGATTTTGTTTTTATTGATAAACCAAAAATGAAAATATTTTTAACCGTAATCATAATCTGATAAACGTATGGTAACTGTCATTCATTTACCGGCAAACAGGGTTTATAGCTTCGCCGTTCGTTTTATGATACTTACCGGTGGCAAATCGTAGTAGTAGGTATTTGCCTGATAGCATCAATCGGAGTATCTTAAATGCTTGTTAAGCTATATGAGTAAAAAATCAATAATAGTTTTTTTCTTTTTCCTTGCCGGTGTCTGTCATGGACAATATCTTTTTCAATCACTGAAGCAAAAAGATGGATTGTCATCACGGGAAACCAGATCATTATATAAAGACAAAGAAGGCTACTTATGGGTAGGTACAGTCAATGGTCTTAATCGTTTTGATGGAAATACATTCAAAGTTTTTAACCGTTTTTCACCGGGTTATCCTAAAGGTTTGGGAGAAGGTATATATTCCATAAGAGAGTATGGAAAAGACAAAATATGGTTTGGTACAAATGCAGGGTTAGGTATACTGGATAAGGCCACACAGGAAATCCGGATAGTAAATGTT
>Ga0315910_10003729_pt1 | contig 12870 bp, 10 predicted proteins | sample EdamamesoilMG_FD_204470 | JGI IMG/M metagenome (GOLD analysis project Ga0315910, IMG submission 204470) | Garden soil microbial communities collected in Santa Monica, California, United States - Edamame soil | ecosystem: Environmental > Terrestrial > Soil > Garden | place: USA: California... | reverse complement strand
GCACTGTTCGGCCGCGTTGCGCGCCAGGATACTCAGGCGCGTGAAGGTCGAGGACAGGGCGACCATGCGCGCGCGCGTCACTTCGTTCTGGATGCCGGTGACGAGCATGCCGAACGCGTCCGAGTCGTCCGAGAAGCTGACGATTTCGTTCACCATGGCCGCGCCCACCTGGCCGATGTCGTCCGAGATCTCCGCCAGGCTGCGGGCGAGCACGTTCACGTCGTCGTAGCGGTCGAGCTCGAGCTCGCTGAACTTGCCCCAGGTCGGCGCCTCGCGCATCACGTCGGCGCGGGACACGGGGCCCGCGATGCGCGTGAACTCGTGCTCGTCGCGAAAGTCGTCGACGACGCCGAGCAGGCGGTCGTTGTTGCGCACGAGCTCGCGCTCCAGGCCCTGCAGCACTCCGACCCGGGTCATCAAGCGCGAGCGGCTGACGACGAGCTCGCCAGCGAGGTCCATCAACTGATCGAGGCGCTCTGCCGTCACGCGGATCTGCGGGCTGAGCGCCGGCCCCACGTCGTCGTCGGTCCCGAGCTCGCGCGAATCTCCCGAGCGCGAGCCGACGCGGCTCTGGCTATCGCCCCGGGCCGACGCGGCTCTGGAGCGCAGCGGCCCCGGCGCGGCGGCCCCGGACGAAAGGGCCGCGATGGCGGCGCGAAGCTTTTCGGGTGACGTCTCGATGTAGCCCTTGCCAGACTGCGCGAGCTGCCGGCGGACGTCCGCCTGCATCGACAGGAAGAACGACTGCACGCTCCCGAGCGGCGGCAGCGTCGCCGCTTCGAGCGACGTCTCCAGGAAATCTTCGATCAGGTGGAGCCCGCGTGCCAGCGGGGCGAGGCCCACCGTGCCCACCGTGCCTTTCAGGGTGTGATACAACCGGAACACGGCCTGCAGCGTCTGCTTCGGGTCGCTGCTCGAGTCGAGCTTCAAGACCTTTTCATCGAGCTCCTCCAGCAGGTCCAAACACTCCTGGCTGAACGCCTCCCAGAGCGCCGGCTCGCGCGTCACCTCCACGGGCTCGCGCACGACCGGGAACTCTGCCGCAGCCTCGGCTTCCACTCGAGCCGCCGCGCCCGACACCTGTGCGAGCTGGGAGAGGAGCTGCTCGGTCGCGCTTCGAATCTCGGGCAACCGGGCCTGGGCGTCCTCGCCCTCGCACAGGCCCCGCAAGCGACTGGCCTGCGCCGCCACCGCGTGCTCGTTGCTGACGAGTGCGGAGCCATGGAGATGATGGAACAAGCGCGCGAGCTCGCTCGTCGGCTCGACGGCGTGCCAGTGGCCCGCGCCCTTCAGCTCGTCGAGCAAGAGCGTTGCCCGCGTGAGGAGCTGGCGAGCCTCGGCGGCGAACAAGTCGTGGAGCAGCCGCGTGTCGCCCTGCTCGCCGCCCGCCGGCAGCGCCGAGCTCGGGTCGAGACCCGCGCGCGCGAACAGCAGGTTCGTCCGATGCGCGAGGCTGCGGACCAGGTCGAGCGTGACCTTGACCGAGCGCGCGGCGACGCTCTCCGCGTCGCTCTGGAGCCGCGCTGCGAGCTGGCTCAGATCATCGAGGCCCGCGCTGCCGGCGGCGCCCTTCAGTGACATGAAGATCTTTTCGGCTTCGCCGGCGGCGGCGGCATCCTCGGGCGACGCGAGGAGCGCCTGCAGGTGGCGCCTGAGCTGGTGCGCCGAGCTCCGGAGCTCCTGGCGGAACATCTGCTCGAGCTCGTGTCGGGCGCGCTGGCCCGCGCCGGTCGCGTTCGGCTCGACCGGGCTCTCTCCGTATGAAATCTCATCGTCTCGTGCAGGCGCGAGGCCCGTGATCACGAGCGGCGGCAGGCCGGCTCCCACGAGCAACGAGCTCGCGTCCTCGGCCAGGCCGGGCAAGAGCTGCGCCACGCTGCCCTCGGCGCTGCCATCCAGCATCGACTCGAGCCGCGCCTGCAGGTCCGCGGCCCGATCCCTGAGGCTGTCCCAGCCGACGCCGGCCGCGGCGCCTTTCAGCTTGTGAAACAGCCGTTCGAGCGCGCCGAGCGCGGACGAGTCGCTGGGGTCGTCACGCAGCGTCTCGAGGTGGCGCCGAGCGTGAGCCGCCGCGTCGCTCGCTTCCTCGCGGAAGACGATCAGCAACTCTTGCTCGATGCCCGGCGGCGGCGGGGCAGGGGGAGGGCGCTTGGACTGAAACTCGAACTCGTTCGCTGCCTCGGCAGGCCCGCGGCTCGGTCGTGACGGCGCGCGCAACGAGCTCCGCTCGAAGTCCTGCGCCAGGCGCTTGGCGCGGTCGGACTCGTGCGCGAGCTCGAGGCGCAGCATGCCGCGCATCTCCTGCGCGCCGGCCACGCACACCCTGGCGAGCTCGCGCACCTCTTGCTGCTGATTGGCGATCCTGAGCAGCGTTGCGGCCCCCGACTCGCTGAGCCGTTCCAGGCGGCCCGCCGTCTCCGCCAAGCTGCGGGCGCCGACCAGCATGCTGGTGCCATACAGCGTGTGGAACAGATCTCCGAGTAGAGCGAAGCCTTGGGTGTCGGAGGCCGCCAGCGGCGCCAGGGCGTTGCACGCGAGCAGGGTGTTTCCAGCTGCCTCGATTCTGGTCAGAAAGCTGGAAATGTCGGCTTCGAACGTCTCGCGAACCTCATCAATCGAGAAGCCGGCCATCGCCCATCAACTCCCGCTCGCCAGACGAAACCGCGAGATGCTGGCGTTCAGCTGCCTGGAGAGCGTGCTGAGCTGCTCGACCGTGACCGCGGCGCCTTGCGCTTCCGTCTGCGTCTTGCGCGCGATCGACGAGATCTGGCCCATGGTCGTCACCACCGCCGTGGCGCCACCCACCTGCTTCTGGGCCACGTCGCTGATCTCCGCCACGAGCCCGGCCGACTCCGTCGATACTTCGCTGATCTTCGCCAGCGACTCACCGGCCTTGCCGACCAGCGCGGACTCCTGCTCCACGATGTGGGTCTGATCCTCGATGGCTTTCGCCGTTTCCATCGTCTCGGTGTGGATGCTCTTCACGAGCTTGTCGATCTCACGCGTGGCGGTGGCGGTGCGCTCTGCGAGCCGCCGCACCGACTCGGCGACGATGCTGAACCCGCGCCCGTGCTCGCCGGCGCGCGCCGCCTCGATCGCCGCGTTCAACGCGAGCATGTTCGTCTGCTCGCTGATGCGGTTGATCGTGGCGACGATGCCGGTGATCTCCATGCTGCGGTCGCCCAGGCTCTTCATCTTCTTGGCGCCCGCCTGCACGCTGGCGCGCAGCGAGGCCATGCCGTTCACGATCGACTGCACGCCGCGGGCGCCTTCGAGCGCCGACTCCTGGGTGCGCTTCGCCGCTTCGGCCGCTGTCCGAGCGTTGCTGCTGACGCGCTCGATTTCGGTGCAGATCGCCTGCACCGAGCTCACCGCGCCCAGGATCTCGTGCGTCTGCTGGGTGGCGCCCGTGGCCATGTCCTTGGACGTCCTGGTGATGGAGATCACGGTCTCGTTGGTGAGCCGGAGCTGCTCGAGGATCTCGCCGATCAGCACGCGCTGCGACTCCAGCAGGTGGTTGAAGGCGTCCGCGACGTTGCCGAGCGCGCCAGCGCTCACCTTCGCGCGCACGCTCAGGTCGCCCTCCGAGGCCTGCGACACGACCTGTAGCAGGTCCATGATGTTCTCCTGCAGCTCGGCGTTGTCCTGCTCGATACGCTGCCGCAGCGTGCGGGCCTCGACCAGCGCTTTGTTGATGCGGTTGAAGTCGTCGACGACCCGGCCCAGCTCGTCTCGGGCCTCCAGCTGGAACACCTCCTGGGTGCCTTCGATCATCTTGCCGGTGGCATGCGCGAGCGACGAGGCAGACTTCTTCACCGCCAGGTAGAAGCCGATGAAGGCGTACAGCGTCAAACCGATGCCCAGGAGGCCGAAGATCAGACCTTGCGCCCGGTCACCACCGTAGCGGGTGATGCGCTTCTGCAGCAGCCAATCGAGCTCCGGCCCGACCTTCTGGTACAGGGCCGTCAGGGCCTGCAGCGCGTCCGACGCGCTCTGCACCACGAGCTTCTCCGACGGCATGCTCGAGCCTTCACCGAACTTGCCCTCCAGCGCTTCCGTGTAGCGGGACACCGCGCTGCCGAGCTTTTGCGACGGGTCCGTCAGGTTGCTCTGCAGCGTGGGGCTCAAGCCGTATTTGGGGTTGCGAGACTCGAAGAACGCCACGCGCATGTTCAGGTTCAGCAGGTCGTCCGTGCGTCGCGAGAGCTGGCGCAGCTCCGCGCCGAGGTCGGCGTTCTCGCCGTGGTTATCCTGATCGATGAGCCGCAGCGCCGTGGCTGCGGTGCCGCTGATGGCCTCGCCGATGGCGGGGATCTTCGAGCACCACCCGCCCATCAACCAGTAGCTGTCGAGCTCTTGGTCGAGGAGCAAATTCGAGTTGGTGCAGCTCTCGTTCTCGATCAGACCGACGAGCAGCGATGTGACCGCGGCGTGCGGCGCATCGGCGTCGGCAGGCCTACGGAACGAAGACCCGCGGAGCGAGCCCCAGGCGGCCTTGACGGCCTCCCAGCTCTCGGTCGTCTCGAGTAGCGCGCCGTGCTCGATGTCGAGATCCTCGATCCGCGCCATGGCCTCGTCGGCCTCCTTGGTGGCCGCGCTGACGTCTTGCCGAGCCGCCACGAGCAGGCGCCGCTTCTGCAGCGCGAGCAGCATGTCCTTGGCGGCATCGATGTAGGCGACGCCGATGGCCTCGTCCTGGTTGTATTCGAGGTTCTTCGTTGCCGCCTGGTACTGCAGGCGCAAGAGAATCCCGAGCGGAACCAGCAGCACGACGCCGATCAGGGTGAGCTTCTGTCCGTAGCTCAACCGATTCGTCACCCAGATCGCCGGTCGAAAGACACCTTCCCAGATCTTCTGGAGCAGATTGCGCTTCATCTCTATGTCTACCTTCCGTTCGGCGCCTAGCCGACGAACCGACGAATGACCTCTGTCACTTGTTGGGGGGTGAAGGGCTTCGGGATGTGTTCATCCGCGCCCTGCTTGCTGCCCCAGAACTTGTCGCTCTCCGTGCCCTTGGAGGTCACGAGCACGACCGGGATGTGTTTGGTCTCCGCGTCCTGCTTGAGCTGCCGGCAGGCGTTGAATCCGTTCAGCTTCGGCATGACCACATCCATGAAGACGAGCGCCGGTTTCGAGGCCTTCACCTGCTGTACGGCCACGTCACCGTCATTGGCATAGAGCGGCTCGTGCCCGGCCTTTCGGACTACACCGCCCAGCAGCAAGCGATCGGTCTCGACGTCGTCAACAATGAGGATCTTGGCCACTCTCTCGTTCTCCCTGGCTCGGGTCCGCACCCCGAGCGACAATTCATGGTAACCACAGGCGTTCGAGGTCTGACGCGAGCATGGGCTTCATCAGCACCGAGTCAAACCCGACACTCACCAACTCCTGCGCCAGCTCTGCGTGGGGCCCGTCCACGAGCGCCACCATGGCGAGGTTCTGCCCGCGAGGGCTGGAGTGCCGCGATTGTGCGAGCTTGAATGCCTGCTCCGGCAAGAGGCTGGCGTTGATCACGAGCAGCCTCGCCTTGGTGTTCTCGACCGCGGCGCACACGTCCTCACCGCTCGGCAGCTCGCGCCAGCGGACGGGCTGGCCGCGCTGGCTCAGCGCCCGCGTCAGGTCGTCCCTGAAGGCGCCGAACTCCGGATCCGCGATCAGCACCAGATCGTCCTGAGCCGCCTCCGCGGCCTGCTCCCGGAGCAGCCCGGCGCGTACCAGGCGCGACAGGCCGTGCGCGGCGTCCCGCGGCTCGAGGCCCGCGCGCTCTGCGATCTGGAGCGCCGGCGTTTGCCCGTCCGAGAGCGCCAGCAGACGACGTTCGGCGTCGTCCAGGTCGAAGCGCCGGACGCGCTTGCTGAAATCCGGGCAACGCACGAAGCGCGTGTCCGCGGCGAGCACCCGCTGTTCGACGGCGGCCCTTGGCGCCTCGGCGCGGGCGAGCTCCAGCGCCAGCTGGCCGAGCAGCAGCGGCCGTCCGTGCTGGATCGCATAGGAGGGCAGCGGCGCTCCGTCCGTCCACGTGAAGCGCAGCGAGCCGGCCCCGACCGCCTCGAGCAGCAGACGCTTACCTTGACGCGCCAGCAGATCGGACAGATCGAGGTTCTGTAGCATCCCCACCTCGCTCAGCGTGACGTACACCGGCGTCGCCGATGCGCGCTGCTCCGCTTCGCAGTGCGACCAGAGTGCGGCGGGCACCGGCGGCAGCTCGACACCTGCACCGCGCACATACGCCTTGGGATCGTAGCAGGTCACACACAGGAGCTCGCCCCACTGCAGCTGGATCTGCAGTCGTCGATCGGCGTCGTCCGTCAACGTGAGGATCCCGCTCCGCTCCTCGCCCGTGAGCATCGAGAGCAAGCTGAGCAACGGCAGGTCACCGAGGTGCCCCTGAAACAGCGGCGAGCTCACGCCTTTGCTCTCCAGCGGCTCCACGACCAGCGGGCCCAGCAGGTCGAGCAGCTCGTCGACCAGCGGCGGCGTCAGCAACTTGCGGGCGAGGAACGGCGCCGGGTCGTTGTCTCCGAGCTGCTCGACGAAGCTCGGTAAGCGCGCCAGCTGCGGCCGCATGCGCGCGTAGATCGCTTGCGCGATCACCTGCCTCTGCTGCGCGCTCACCCGGCGCACGCGCCTGTGACTCAGCGGACCGAGCGCCTCACCGCGCTTGCGCCTATCGAGAATGTCCAAGACGTGCGAGACGATTTGCTTCGCGGTGAACGGCTTCGGCAGAAAGTCGATCACCATCGGTTCGCCGAAGAACAATGTGCGGACGTCATCGCCCTTCGCCGACATGATGAGCAGAGGCACCCGGGCCAGCGTGGTGTGCTTGGCGCACCAGGCCGTGAACTGTGGTGCCCTCATGTCCGGCAGGATGAAATCCAGCAAGATCAGGTCCGGCGGGTTGCGCTCGGCCGCGATCTGCCCGGCGCAGCCCGAGTCGGCGAATTCGAGGTCCACCGCCTGGCCATCGAAGGCGATCTCGAGCAGCTTGCGCAGGGTCGCGCTGTCGTCGATCGCGAGGAGCCGAGGCCGCCGCGTCGTCACAAGACCTCGACCACGACGCCGGCGGCCGGCTGCGGAGCGGCGGGCGGGCAGTGGGTGATGAGCGTTTGAAACAGGGCCGGCCCGCCCCCGTCGAGGGCGGCGCGCTCGAGCGCGGACTCCAGCCCGAGCAGAGCCGCAGTCGTCACACACACGACGTCGCCTGGTGCCGCGGCCAGTCGGAAGAGCCGGGTCCTGGCGCTCGCCAGGGCGCGCCCGGCGTCCCAGGCGCGCGGTAGCCGCTGGTGCGAGTAGATGCGCAGCCGCGAGCCTTCGTTGGGCAGCAGGAACCGCCATTGCCGTGCATAGCGGTCGAGCTGAACGAGCGCTGCGTCCGGCCCGAGCATGGAACTGGAGCTCCGCTCCAGCTCGGCGTCCTCGGCGCTGGACACAGGCGACGCCGCCCAGGCCGCCGCCGCGGCATCAGGCGTGGCTTCGGACAGCGCCCAGGAAAGACCAGAACGCGCATGGCTGTGCCAGCGAGCCGCGCGGTCGCGCGCGGGCGCGGCCGTGAACACGGCGAACCAACAGCTGGTCGTGCGGAACCGCTGGTGCGCGATGGAGCTCGGCGCCACCTCGGGCGAAGCCTCTGCTGGGAGCCATTTGCCGGACGACTCGGCACACCGAGGCGTCAAGAGCAGGCGCAGGCGCGCTTCGATGCGCGAGGCGGTCAGCGGCGTTTCCAGCAAGACGATGCGTCCGTGCTGGATGCTGAGCGCTGGGCGCACCAGCGCCTCTTCGCACAGGAGCAGCAAGCAGAGGTCGGCGTGGGTGTCCAGCTGCTCCACGAGCTCCGCGGACAGCGAGCGTTCACCAGCCGGCAACACGGCGGCGATCAACGCCGGCCGCGGCGAGCTCGCGTCCGGCGCGTCGCCGCGATAAAGCAGCTCTGCCCCCAGCTGTTCGCAGGCGGCGGCCAGCGCCGCGCTGGCCGCGGATCGACCGCCCCAGACCTGGACGGTCCACGCCTCGCTCATGAGACCAAGCAGCTCGCGCCACCCAGCTCCGCGAGCATGGCGGGGACATCGATGCACCCGACCAGCTCGTCCGCCCGCGTCTTGCGCCAGCTCACGAAGCTCGCCTTGTCCGGGTGGTGCGCGACGCCGGAGACGGGCTCGGGGCTCAGCTCGACGAGCGCACGCACGTGGCTCACCTCGATCGCCCAGGCCGGCGTGTCGAGGCTCGCTCTCTTCACGAGCAAGCCCTTGGTGACACGCGTCGAGGCGTTCTCGGGCTTCTGCTCGAGCGCCATGGAGATCAGCACTTGCCCGTCGAACGATCCAAGACCGCCCACGAAGCGGGCGGCGAGCGGCAGCCGAGAGCTGACGTGGTATTCGATGACTTGCAGGATGTCGTGCGCGGGCACGACGATTCGTGCTCTGCCCGCCAAGCACAGGAGCGCCATGCCACCGCTCGAGTAGGCGTCTCTCGCCACGTCCGTCATCATACGGCATTGCTCCCGCCAGCGCGGGCCTTGGGGGGTCGCATGGCATCCTCACTACGGCACCGTGGATGGGCCACAGAAGCGCGAGAGCCAGGCAGGTGCGGCCGGCGTCGTGTCCGGGATTTGCCCCAGACCGATGTCTGGGTCGAGCCGGTTTCGCGAACGCGCGGCCGCGCAGCGAGGACGCTCTCGCCCCCTGGCCTCGGGCATCAGAAGCCGATGCCGCTATGAAGCACCATGTTCAACGCGACCGTGTCGCCGGTGTAGAAGGTGGGGAAAGCGGCTTCCACGAACCAGGTGGCCTCGCCGATGTCGACGATGCCCTTGTTTACCAGGGGGATCAGACCGAAGTTGGACTCCGCCTGCTGCCAGGCCAGCCGGAGCCCCGCGGCGACTGGCCCGAAGTTGTAGACCACACCCGGATCGATCACCAAACCCACCTCGCCCCCGGGCTCGATGGGGTTCACCACGACGGTCTCGAAGTCCACGGTGACCTTGTCGAATTTGACGCTGATCCCGATCGGATGAAGCATCGTGAACTGGTCTGCGATCGTCGTCGTTTCGCTCGACAGCGTGACGAACGGCGTCGCGACGCCGACGTGACCGCCGAGCCGCGGCCCCTGATTCGCCGCTGGCTGAGCCGCGTTCGACGCGCTGTGGGGATCGGCGGCATAGCTGCTGGCTTGGCTCTGGCCGTCGCTCGGCTGCCCCGAAGTGTTCACTTCGTCGACGCTCGCCAACTCGGCCCGCTCCGATGGCTCCTCGGCGCGCGCCCCCGTCGTCGCAAACGCGAGCGCCCCCACGATCCCGCACAGTGACACGCTGATCGATACGCGAAGTGACTTGTTCATTCTTGAATGCCCTGCCTTTCCCACCTGGCAGCTTTCGGCTTTCTTCAAGCGAACTTTAGTGGAGGTTCCACCTCGCTGGCGCGGGCGCGTGTAGGAACGCAGACGCGCCTCCCGCACGACATACCGCAGAAACCGAGCGGATTGATCGGGGGTCTCACTCTCGGTGCGACAGCTCGTATGAGCTGGCTTTGCGCGGTGTTGTCGTCTCTGACTTTGCGCGGTGCTGTCGCCTCTGACGTTGCATCGTGGAATGTAAGCTGGCCTAAATGGGCCAGCGTCGATCGCCGCGGCGTCGAGCGCGCGACTTTAACGCGATCGGGAGCACGTGTCCCGAGCTCGATAGTCGCGCTCCGTGCGCTGGATGTCTTCATTCGATGGAACGACCGCCTGGCTACAAGCAGGGCATCGTCGCGAGCTGTGTTGAAGTTGGCGAGTGGCTACAAACGGGTGTCGACGCAGTACCCTGCTGCGCACCAGCCATGGTCTGAGACGCCGTCGCATCATTCTGCAGGCAGACGAGCGACGCGCCTGGATATCTTCAGGCGACGACTTCAGGTCACTTCGGGCGGCGCGAGGCACCAGGGGTCCTTCATGCGCTCATCGTGCACGACGGCAGCAGCAGGCAGAACGTAGACGTCTGCCGTCACGGCCACGTCGGTCATGGCGGGCGCGCTTACTCGTCCCGTGCAGGCTCAATCGTCGAGGTGCGCGATCTCGGGTCTGTTCCCCATGAAACTGGCCGGCCACCGCAGCGAGCCAACCCGGCGCATCGCCCGGCGCTTTCAGCGGCTCGGCGGCGTCGTTCCGCTCGCGCGCGAGCCTCGCGACCGGCCTTTGGCGCGGGAGCAAGAGCGCCGTTGGCTCGGCAGGATGGCAGGGGGCGAGTGGAGCCAGCGCGCTGGTGGTCTGGTGGTGCTGCTGGCGGGCGTGCTGGGGTGCTCGTCGCGGGGAGGGGCAGAAGCACCGCAGGCGGCGGTGCTCGATGAGCCCGCGAGCTGCCTCGATGCGGTACCGGCGACGGATGTCGGTTTACCGGATGCGACGTCGGGGCGCTTGGCGCCGGAGACGATCCGCGATGTCATCAGGGGGCGCCATCCCGAGCTCGAGGGCTGCTATCAGCTCGGGTTCGCGCAGCATTCGCGGCTGGAGGGGAAGGTGACCTTCGTGTTTGCCATCGCGGTCGATGGCACGGTCGACGATCTGCGCGTGGCGGATAACTCGATGCCGGACTGCGGCGTCGTGCGCTGCATGCGCGACGTCATGGCGCAGAGCCAGTTCCCTCCGCCCCAGGGCGGGAGCGTCAGCGTGTCCTACCCGCTCACGTTCGCTCCGGCGCAGACCGTGGGGTCGCCGTGAGCGGTCTCGCTACGCACGGCGTTCGCGCGCCGAGGGTCGCCTTGGCGTGGGCCTGGCTCGGCTGCGCGACGACGACCGAGGCCCTTCCGACTCAGGCGCCCAGACCGGCCCCGGCGAGCGTGCCCCCTCTCGGATGACCCTGCGTCGTGCAACGACCCGGTGCCGCAAGAGACGCCAGAGACGACGACGGATGCGGCGGAGCTGCCGGAGTACCCACGTCGAATCACGGATCCGACGGCTCGTCGGCGCCGATGTGTAGCTCGTAGCGAGCTCGCTGCGGAGCGAAGCCCAGGCGCCCGAAGGCGCCCTGCGCCGCCTGATTGAACGCCCAGGTTTGCAGCTCGAGATCGCGGATGCCGTGCGCTCGCGCTTCGCCGATGACGTGCTCGAGCAGGGCGCGTGCGACGCCGCTCCGCCGGTGGCTTGGTGCGACACCGATCTGATCGACCTCCCACCAGTGACGGGCCTTCAGAAACGCGTTCTCCGGCACCTCGCGAAGCAACACCAGTACGTAACCGACGGGCACGCCGTCGGCTTCGGCGACCCAGATCCTCGCGGACGGCTCGGCGCCGAGCCCTGCGAACCAGGCCGCTACGTCGCTCGTGCTCGCGACCTTGAACACGTCGGGCCGATTCGTGACGTGCAACTGCTGAACGTCGGCGTTGAGCCCGGCAAGAACGAGATGCTCCCCGGCGGCTGCGGCGCGTATCGTGAGATTTTTCATCTTCGAGCCACGGATCTAATCGAATTCGCGGCAATGGCGAGTGGCGGCGACCGCGGCGGCTAGCTCATTTGGGCCAGCGTTCTGGCGCAGCGGAATGCTGCACGGCGACGTGGTCGGGGCCTGGCTTTCACGCAGCGGGGCGGCCCGACGGGGGCCACTGCAGGTGGCGGGAGCTGCGCGGGCATGAGCCCAAAAAGTCCGAGATGAAGAGCCGGGGCGGGGGCTCAACGACGGTCCGTCGTGTCGTGTAAGAGGTCGCGTTCGCTTTTTTTCGACGGACGGTCGATGTCGCGAGAGTCGCCACTCGCTCTCACCGTTTTCTTGGCCGATGCGCGGCGGTTTTGAAAAGAACGAGGCACGCAAGCGCGCTCGCCTTCGCAATGAAGCGGGCCCGACGCGCCTGCGCGAGGACCTTCAGCATGGGCGCAGTGGGTGTAGCCTCGCTCGACGAGCGCATCGGCAAGACCATTCTCGAGCTACGCAAGCTGACGCGCGGGGCGTCTCTTCAGTTTGCGTTGACCGCGGGTCGGATAGTGGTCGAGACGCTCTACGATGGGGACGTGCGGGCCTGGCACAGCCGGACGCGCAAGGACCATGCGCTGCGCGCCATCGCGGCTCGCCCGGACTTGCCGATGAGCGCGTCGGCGCTGTACCGCGCCCTGGCGATTTACGAGCTGAGCTCGCGGCAAGCGGGCGGCGAGGGCTGGCAACACGTCGGCGTCAGTCACCTGCGCGCCGTGCTGGGCTTGCCCGAGGACGTGCAGACGGGGCTGCTCGAGCGAGCCGAGGCGGAGCGCTGGACCGCAGCGCGAATGGAGCGGGAGACGCTCTTGCTGCGCTCGACGAACCGGCAAGCGGGCGGGCGCAAGCGGGTGCCGGGTTATGTAAAGAGCATCCGGCGCATCTTCGAGCTGACCCGGACGGAGGCGCTGGAGGGGCTGGATGCCCTGGGCGAGCTGAACCCGAACGAGCTCGCCGAGCTGACGGAGATGCTGGAGAGCTCGCGCGTGGCGCTCGAGCGGCTGCGCCAGCGCGTCGCTTTCGGCTTCACCGCGGAGCGCGGGAGCCGCGCGGCGACGCAGCTGACGATGCGTGCTTCATGGCACGCCTCGCACGGCGACGCGGCGGAGTGATGATTGACGACATGGGCAGCGTGACGCGGCTATAGCCCGCGAAGACACGCGCCGTAGTCCGAAGAGCGCGGGGCACCGTGTTGGGTGTTGCCGGGTGGAAACACCCGGCGGGCGGCGACGGCAAAGGTTGCTGGATCGGCCGCCGTAAGTGGGTCGTGATCGTTAGCGCCATGCAACCGTGGGTTGGGCGAGGCAGAAGGAGAATCAAATGAGTGACGGCGTTCCCAAGTCGAGGGTCACGCTGACGTATGACACGCGGCAGCCGGAAGGACGCGAGAAACCTCGCGAGCTGCCGCTGCGTGTGATGGTCATGGGCGATGTCGG
>Ga0315910_10003728_pt1 | contig 12873 bp, 12 predicted proteins | sample EdamamesoilMG_FD_204470 | JGI IMG/M metagenome (GOLD analysis project Ga0315910, IMG submission 204470) | Garden soil microbial communities collected in Santa Monica, California, United States - Edamame soil | ecosystem: Environmental > Terrestrial > Soil > Garden | place: USA: California... | reverse complement strand
TTGCTTTTCGAGTTCTGGATACTTCCCGAATAAAACCTGGAGACCCGCGGCTTCGAAAGGATGCATCTCGATGGATACGAAGTGCAGCCTTGCGCAGCGCGCGGGGTCGTCGCGCCATGCCTGCCAGGTGGCGAGAAAGGAGAGCCCGAAGCCGAAACCGGTCTCGAGGATCGTGAGCGCGCCGCGGCTTCTCCAGCGCGCGGGCAGGCCGTTGCCGGCGAGGAACACATGGCGCGCCTGCGCGGGCCCGCCCCCGGCGCTGTGGTAGACGTCGCCAAAGGCCGCCGAATACGGCGTGCCGTCCGCGGCGAACGCGAGTGCCGCGGGGACCAGCGGAGCGGGCACCCCGGTGATCAGGCGCGCGCCGCGAGCATCCGTACTTCGCGCTGCGGTACCGGCACCGGAATGTTGCCGCGGCGGAAGGCTTCCAGGATCGCCTGGTTGATTTCGCTGGTCGCCGCGCCGTAGTCCGGCACCGTCACCCAGGCGCCGACCGCGATCGTCACGCCTGAACCGGCAACCTTGTTGACGAGGAGCACGGCGGCGGGATCCCTCAGCACCTTCGCGTTGGCGTCGAGTACTGCGCGGATCGCCGCCAGCGCGGCGGCGACATCGGCATCGGCGGAGACGGCCATCTCCACCGCGAGCTGGCGGATCTTGCCGTAGTTGTGCAGGATTTCGCCCACGACCTTGCGGTTCGGGATCACCACGCGCGACAGGTCCGGATGACCCAGCACCGTGCTGGACAGGCTGATGTCGAGCACCTCGCCTTCCTCCTTGGCGATCGACACGTAGTCGCCGACCTTGAACGGGCGCGTGAAGATGATCGTCAGCCCGGCGACCATGTTGCCGAGCACGCCCTGCATCGCGAGCGCGACGCCGGCGCCGGCGACGCCCAGCCCGGCGATCAGCGGCAGCAGCTCCACGCCCAGGTTCTGCAGCGCCATGATGGCGAACAGCGCGAGCACCACGAGGCGCACGCCTCGCTCGAGCAGCGAACGCACCGGCGGATCGAGGTTCAGGCGCCCGAGCAGGCGCAGCGTGGCGCGCCCGGCCCAGCGGCCGACCACGACGCCCGCGCACAGGATCAGGATGGCAACGACGAGTTTCGGCCCGAACTTCATGCCCAGATCGATGGCCGTGGAGCGGACCTGATCCAGCGCCTTCAGTTGGTCGTCCATGCGGTTTGCTCCCTTTCGTTGGTGGCGGCGGTGATTTTAGCCGCGGCAGCGCAGGGTTCGGGCGGCTACTGCGATGCGGTGATGCCGCCGTCGAGGTAGAGGATCTGGCCGGTCACATAATCTCCGGCGGGCGAACTGAAGAAGAGGGTGGCGCCGACGCAGTCTTCCGGCTCGGCGACGCGGCCAAGCGGAATACGCTCCTTCAGCCAGGCCGCGGTCTTCGGATCCTTCAACCAGTGCGCGCCCATCTCGGTGCGGACCACGGTGGGCGCGACGCCGTTCACGCAGATGCCGTGCTTGCCGAGTTCGGAGGCGTGCTGCCGGATGAGCATGACCAGGCCGCCCTTGGTCGAGCAGTAAGCCGAGTAACCGCGGCCGCGCAGACCGAGCTGCGCGCGCACCGACAGCAGGTGAATCTGCTTGCCGCCGCGCTTCGCGGCAATCTGCTTCTTCGCCACCGCCTGCGCGAGGAACATGGCCGATTTGAGGTTGGTCCGATAGACGCGGTCGTAGGCCTCCTCGGTGACCTCGGTCAGCGCCTGTTCGACCTGGATGCCTACGCAGTTCACGAGGATGTCCACCCGGCCGATGCCGTCCACCGTGTCGCGGATCGCTCGCACGTCCTCGACGTCGAGCCCGACGCCGCGCGCGCCGCGGCCGATTTTCTTCGCCAGCGCGGCGGCTTTCTTTCCGTCCCGCCCCGCGATCACCACCTTCGCGCCGGCATTCGCCAGGCCGCGGCTGATCGCCGTGCCGATGCCGCCGTAGCCGCCGGGAACGAACGCTGTCCTGCCCTTGAGCTCGAATAGTTTCATGTTCAGTCCATGATGACGCCGCCGTTGAGGTCGACGATTTCGCCCGTGATGAAGCCCGACAGGGGATCGACCAGGAAACGCACCACGTGGGCGAACTCCTCGGGCTCGCAGAAGCGCCCGATCGGGATCTGCGCCAGCACGGCCTGGCGCTGCGCCTCGGTCAGCTGTTCGGTGACCATGGGGGTGTTCACATAAGCGGGCGAGATGCCGTTGACCGTGACACCGAACGATGCCAGCTCGCGCGCGAGGGAGAAGGTGAGCGAGGTGAGCGCGCCCTTCGAAGTGGCATACGCGGTGCCGGCGGTGAGTCCGCCCGTCTTGGCGGCAAGCGAGCAGGTGTTGACGATGCGGCCCCAGCGGCGCGCCTTCATGCCCGGGATCACCTCGCGCGCGAGGTAGAACGCGCCGTCGAGGTTGGCTGCCAGCACTTTGTGCCATTCCTCCGGGTTGGTCGCCTCCGATTTGTTGTTGGAGAGGATCCCGGCGTTGTTGACGAGGATGTCCACCGGGCCGATCCCGTCGATGGCCTTTTTCACCGCCACCGGGTCGGCGATGTCGCAGACGATGCCATTGGGCGAGGGTTTGACGTCGATGCCGACGGTGCGGATCCCGTCCCGCCCCAGGCGGTCCATCACGGCGCGCCCCATCGTGCCGGCGGCGCCGGTCACCACCGCCAATTTTTCTTTCAGATCGATGTCAGGCCTCCAGTGCGGTCTTTTTGCCGAACAGGCCCCGCGCCCGGAAGGTTACCAGCGCGATCAGCAGCAGGTACATGGACAGCAGCGACCATTCGGAAGCGTAGGCGCCGGTGACGCCGACGACGATGCCGACCATGATTCCCGCGAGCACCGCGCCCCAGAAGCTGCCCACGCCGCCCAGCACGATGATCAGGAAGGCGGGAATCACCGCGTCCACGCCCATGTGCGGGCGCACGCCCCAGATCGGCGCGAGCACGATGCCGGCAACCGCGGCGAGCGCGGTGCCGAGCGCGAATACGAAGAGGCGCAGCCGCGTCAGGTTGATGCCGAGCGCGCGCACCATCTCCGAGTCGTGCGCACCGGCTTTGATCATCGCGCCGTAGGGCGTTTTTTCAAGAAAAATATAAAGTAAAAGAATAAAACCCAGGGCCGCAAGACTGGCATACAGGCGGTACTTGGCGTAGATCAGGCCGCCGACCAGCATCGCGCCGGACAGTTCGGCGGGCACTGCGAGCTGCTTCTCGCCCGAGCCCCAGGCGAGGCGGATCACTTCCTCGATCACCAGCGCCGCGCCGAACGTGAGCAGCAGGCCGTAGAGCGGGTCCTTGCCGTAGGTGCGGCGCATGCAGAGTTCCAGCAGCATGCCGACCAGCGCGACCAGCAGGGGCGCAAGCAGGAACGCGAGATAGAAGTTCACCTTGAACGCGAGCAGGGCGATGACGATGTAGGCCCCCAGCGCGAACAGCGAGCCGTGGGCGAGGTTGATCACCTCCATCACCCCCACGATGAGCATGAACCCCAGGGCGATCAGCGCAAACAGCAGCCCGAGGCTCACCCCGTTGAGGAGGTGGGGGAGGAGGTTGAGGAGAAAATCCAAACGCTATTGCTCGTAGCTCGGCGTCGCTTCGTAGGTTTCCAGCTTGCAGGCCTTGGGTGCATCCTGGTCCACGACTTCCTGCGGCGGCACCTGCGTCAGGATCTTGAAGATGTCGTCCTTCTCCACAGGCTTGTCGTTGTAACTGGCCATGTAGATGGTCTGCTGGACCTGATGCGTGGCAGGATCGATCCACGCATCGTGGTGCTGCATGCGGTCCACCGCGGCCATCTTGCGGCCCTCGAGTTTCTTGATGACGGCGATGTTGTTGGTCGTGCCCGCTTCCTCGACAACGCGCAGGTACTCGCGCGTGGCGAGATAGCCATTGAGAAACACGTTGCCGGGCACTTTGATCTGCACGCCCGGATAGGTCTTCTGGTACTTGGCCACGAACTCCTTCACACCCGGCAGGTCCAGGCGGTAGTACCAGGTAGTGCCGAAGACGCCGAACACCGCCTCCGGCCCCAGGCCGTAGACGTCCGGCCAGTCCTGCTGGTTGTTGATCCAGGCATAGGCTTTGTCGAGCTTGGTCTGCACCACCTGCTGGCGCAGCGCCTTGATGTCGTCGCCGCCCACCGCCGTGGCCACCACCTGGGGCTTGATCTGCTGGAGCTTGAGCAGGTAGGAGCTGAAGTCGCGCGTGTTCTGCGGTACCAGCAGTTCTTCCACCACCTTGCCGCCGTTCGCTTCGATCAGCGCGCGCGTGGACTTGGAAGTCTGGTGGCCCCAGACATAGTCGTTGGTCAGCAGCACCCAGTTGCGGCCGCTCGCTTTCATCGCGTTCTTGACGATGGCATGGTTGAAGTTGGTGCCGTTGCCGTCCCAGACGAACTTGACGCGGTGGCAATCGCGGCCCGCCTCGGTGGGCGAGCTGGAGTTGGTGTTGAAGAACACCGTGCCGTATTTCTGCGCCACCTGCGAAATCGCGTTCGCCACGCCGGAATGCACCGCGCCGATCAGGACCGCCGCCTCGTTGCGCGTGATCATCCGCTCGGCGATGCGTGAGCCGGTGGCCGGGGTGGTCTCCGTGTCCATGTGCAGCGCCTCGATGCGGCGGCCGATGACGCCGCCCTTCTCGTTGAATTCGCGGATCGCGAGCATGGCGCCGAGGCGCTCGTCCATGCCGCTCGCGCCGAATTGGCCGCTTGCGTCCATGGTGAGGCCGATCACGAGCGGCTTTTTCTGCGCCGCCTGCGACCACACCCGGTTGACCGTCCACGGGCCGTAGAACGCGGCGCCCGCGCCCAGCATCTGCAACAGCTTCCTGCGATTGCGTTTCATGGTTCCCTCCTTCGGGGTTTGACTACGGTGTCGGACTTCAGTGTTTGACCACCTGCATGGCATTGATCTTTTCGTGCGCCTCGATGAGCGAGGCGACGTATTTTTCTCCCAGTCCCAGCGCGTTCGCCTGCACCAGCGTCTGCATCAGCGCCGCGCCCATCGGGCCGGGCAGCCTCGCCGCGGCGGTGAACTGCTGGTAGTAGCCGATGTCCTTCTGCGCGTTGCCGAGCGTGAACTGCAGCCCCGTCAGGTCGCCCTGCAGCGCCTTCGGCACCACCATCTGGAACATGCTCGAGTTGGCGCCGCCGGCGGACACGAGCCGGTAGAACATGTCGAGGTCGAGCCCGGTCCTTGCGCAGGCGGCAAGCGACTCGCACACCAGCGCCGCGGAGCCCATGGCGAGGAAGTTGTAGACCAGCTTCACCTTGTGGCCGGCGCCGGGGCCGCCGGCGTGCACGATGTTCTCGCAGAACTTCTCCAGCACCGGCCTGACTTCGGCGAACGTCGCGGCGTCCGCGCCGACCATGCAGTTGAGCTTGCCGTCCTCCGCGTGCTGCGGCGTGCGGGCGAGCGGGGCGTCGACGTAGCGCACGCCCTTGCGCCCGAAGTCGGCGGCGATGCGCGCAGTGGAATCGGGCATCGCGGTCGAGCAGTCGATGACGATCTGCCCCTTGCGGCAGGCTTCGAGCAGGCCGTCCGCGCCGTACACGTTTGCCTCGACCTGGGGGGTGCCGGTGACGCAGAGAATGACCACGTCCGAGGCGGAAATGATGTCGGATGGTTTTTTGAGTTCTTTTGCTCCCAGCGAAACCAGATCCCCGATGTTCGACCGATTGCGATGCACGAGGAACGACAATGCATGACCCTTCGCCAGCAGGTTCTTCGCCATGCCGTGGCCCATCAGGCCTATGCCGATGAAACCGATTCTCTGCATTCGATCCTCGCGTTCTTCCACGAATTGACCAGCCTGAGGTAGTTCGCGGCGACTTCATCGGCCACCGCGTCGTCGTTGCATTCGCTCCCGAACCAGCGCCGCGCCGCATCCATGAAGAGCGACCGACCGACGGCAAAGCCCTTGCAGGCCGGGTGGCGCGCCGCGAGCGAGAAGCTGCGCCCCAGTTCCGCTTCGCTGGCCTCCAGGCCGAGCAGCAGCACGCCCCGGCAATGCGGGTCGTTCTTCGCCAGTACCTTCCCGATCCTCCCCCACTCGGCATCCGACGCCGGCGGCTGCAGCTTCCACCAGTCCGGCCGGATGCCTGCGGCGTAGATTTCCTGCATTGCCTCGGGCACGCGCGGGCAGATGAGCTCGAGCAGCAGTTCGCGTCCTGTCTCGAGGCAGGCCTCGTAGAGCTGCGAGAGAGGCCTCAGGTCGCGCGACTCGTAGGCGCTGAGGCACTTCACGACATGCTCGGCGGGCCAGGCGCGCAGCTTCACGCCCACGTTGGCGCCGGCTTCGAACTCCAGCGGTGCGCTGCCCGGCAGCTCCACGGGCCGCGCCAGCCACAGGCCCGAGCCGGTGAGGTCGAACAGCGCCTCCTCGCCGTAGCGGTCGTCGATGATCGCGCCGGCGCCGGGCACGCCGCGCGCGGCCTGCGCCAGGCCCCGGGCCACCAGACGCTTGAACTTGCGGATGCGCTCCGGGGGGCCAAGCTTCTCCAACTGCTTGCGGTGATCGAACGCGAGCGCCATTACTTCCGGCCAGGGCTTGCGCCCGGTGGTCTTGCGGTGGACGTCGTTGAGCAGCATGGAATCGCGCAGGCGGAACGGCCAGTCGCTGCGAGAAAGGAAGAGCTCCAGCTCCTCCTTCGAGGGCATGGCGGGCGCGCAGCCGTGACGCGAGACGACGAGCGCGCCGCAGGCATTGGCGCGGCGCGCGCATTCCCCAGGCGCCAGCCCGCTCAGCCAGGCCGAGAGGAAACCGGCGGCGAAGCCGTCGCCAGCGCCGAGGATGTTGAACACCTCCACCGGGAAGCCTGGTCCCTCGATGGCCTGGTCCTGGTGGTACACGCTGCACCCCATCGGACCGCGCTTCACCACCAGCATCGCCCCGGTCAGCGCACGCAGCCGGCGCAGCGCCTCCGCGGTGTCTTCGCAGCCGCCTGCGATGTGGATCTCCTCTTCGGTGCCGATCACCAGGTCGGCGAGGGCGACGACCTGCTGCAGCCTGGACGTGACCGCCTGCGATTTCACGAACCGGTCCTCGCCGCGGCCGGGCGCGGCGAGGCCCCAGAGCACGGGTCGGTAGTCGATGTCGAAAACGACTTTGACGTCCTCCTTCTTCGCCGTTTCGATGGCTTCGAAGCATGTCCTTGAAATTCGATCCTGGGAGAAATGCGTCCCTGAAACGAGCAGCGCCTTGGCCGAGCCAATGAAGCGCGCGTCGAAATCCTCCGTGGCGATCGCCATGTCGGCGCAATCGTGGCGGTAGAAGACGAGCGGGAAGGTCTGCCGGTCCTTGAGGCCGAGGAACACGAGTGCGGTGAGTTTCGCCGGGTCGGTCTTGACGTGGGACACGTCCACGCCTTCGGCCGCGAGCGTTTCGCGCAGGAAGCGGCCGTTGTGCTCGTCTCCTACGCGCGTGAGCATCGCCACCTTGAGCCCGAGGCGGCTCGCGCCGACCCCCGTATTGGCGGGGCTGCCGCCGAGGTATTTGGCGAAGCTGGTCACGTCCTCCAGGCGCGCGCCGACCTGCTCGCCGTAGAGGTCCACGGCGGCGCGGCCCATGCAGATCAGGTCAAACCGGCGCTCGGCGCCGGTCCTGACAATCCGGCGCTCCGTGCCGGCCTTTGCGGTCCGTTCAGCCAAGCTGCTCTCCCACCGCCACTACCAGCGCCTGCGCGAGGCAGATGGGCGCCACCAGCATGCGGAACGGCGTCGAGGCCTTCTCCTCGATCTGGAAGCAGATGCGCGCGGTGCGCGCCAGGGGCGAGAGCGCGTTGTCCGTGATCGCGATCACCGGCACCTTGCGCGCATGGCAGTCCCTGGCGATCTCGACCACCTCGGGGGTGTAGTTCTTGAACGACACCACCAGCAGCGCGTCTTTCGGACCGATGAGGCGCGCGGGCTCGCGCAGCATGCCGCCCACCGAATCGAGCAGCGGCGCGTGCAGCTCGAGCTGCGTCAGCGCATACGACAGGTAGAAGGCCACCGGGAATGAGCGCCGGTGGCCCAGCACATAGATGGTCCGGGCGCCGGCCAGCTCCTTGACCGCCGTCGCGAGGTCGGCCGGCGAGACGTGCTCGTGCAACTGCTCCAGCGAGGCGATGCCGTCGGTGACGAACTGTCCGAGCACGCCGCCCGGCCCTGAACGTTCGTGCCCGGCGCGGAACGCCTCGATGCGCTCCCGGTAGTTGCGCATGCCGGGGTGGTTGTTCGAGCGCTCGACCAGCCGGCTGCGGAACACGCGCTGCAGGTCGCTGAAGCCACCGTAGCCGAGCGCCTGCGCGAAGCGCACCATGGCCGAGGGCTGCACACCGATGCCCTTGGCCAGGCGCGCGACCGTGTCGAGCGCCATGTCCTGCGGGTTCTCGAGCGCGTAGCTGGCGATGTTCTGCAGCTGCGGCGAGAGCCCCGGGTAGGCGCGCGACAGGTCGCCCTTGAGTTGCTCGAAGCTGCGCGCCGCCGGCATGGCCTTGGAGTTGACCTTAGAATGTATTTTCTAGAATAATATAATCTTAGAACAAATGTTGCAATCCTCCCATAGCCGCGTGCCCCTCGCGCCGGCGCCGATGCTCGCGGTCTTCGCCGTGTTTGCGTCGCTTCCCTTCTGGATCAAGGGCGTAGGCCTGTACCCGTACCTCGGGGTGGAGGTCATGATCTGGATCGTCTACGCCCTCGGCTTCAACCTGCTGCTCGGCTACGCCGGGCTGCCCTCGTTCGGCCACGGCGCCTATTTCGGGGTCGGCGCCTACGCCTTTGGCCTCGCGCAGCTGCACGGCGGGCTCGGGCTGTGGGGCTGCCTGCTTGCGGCGGTCGCCGCCGGCGGCATTGCCGGCGCGCTGGTGGCGTGCTTCATCTCGCACCGGCGCGGCATCTATTACGCGCTGCTGACCATCGCCTTCGGGCAGATTTTCTGGACCGTCGCCATCAAGTGGCACAGCGTCACGCGCGGCGAGGACGGCCTGCTCAACATCAAGCGCGGCGAGGTGTTCGGCGCCTCGCTCGAGCGGTTGGAGAGCCTGTACTGGTTCTGCTTCGCCATCTTCGTGGCCGTGGTGCTGTTCCTGTGGCGGCTGGTGCATTCGCCGTTCGGCCGCGTGCTCGCGGCAATCAAGCAGAACGAGACGCGCGCGCGCTTCGTCGGCTACAACGTCTGGCTCTACAAGTGGCTTGCCTTCACGCTCTCGGCGCTGGTCGCGGGCGTGGCGGGCGGCCTGTTCGCGCTGGCGCAGCAGTCCGCCTACCCGAACGTCATGAGCCTGCACCAGTCGGGCTTCGTGGTGATGATGGTGCTGGTGGGCGGGGGGCTGGTGTCGTTCTGGGGGCCGGTGCTGGGCGCGGTGCTGTTTTTCATCGCGCGCGACCTGCTGGGCGCGTACACCGAGGCTTGGCTGCTCTGGTACGGGCTGCTGTTCATGGCGATCGTGCTGTTCAGGCCGGAGGGGCTGGCCGGGATGCTGGAAGGATCGAGGGGGAAGGCGGATGTTCGAAGCAAAACGCCTGCATAAGCGCTTCGGTGCCCACGTGGTGCTCGAGGACGTCTCGATGCGCTTCGAGGCCGGGCGCCTGTCCGGCATCATGGGCCCGAACGGCGCGGGCAAGACCACCTGCTTCAACTTGCTCACCGGCAGCCACGCGCCCGACCGCGGCAGCGTCAGCTTCGAGGGGCGCGACATCACCGGGCTGCCGCCGCGCGCGATCGCGCGCCTGGGCATCTCGCGCTCGTTCCAGATCATGAATCTCTTCAACGATTACAGCGCGCTCGACAACGTGCTGGTGGCGACCCCGGAGGTGAGGGAGAGGGGTTTCTCGATGCTGCGGGATTTTTCCGGCAACGATCTTGAGGCGAAAGGCAGATCGGTGCTCGAACAGGTCGGGTTGTCGGGCAGGGAAGGCCTCAAGGCAAAGGACTTGTCCTACGGCGACCGGCGCGCGCTGGAGATCGGCGTGGCGCTGGCGGCGCGACCGAAACTGCTGTTCCTGGACGAGCCGACGGCGGGTCTGGGGACCGAGAGCACTGCCCGCATTGCCGGCCTGATCGCCGAGCTCAAGCGCTCGATCACCATCGTCATGATCGAGCATGACATGCAGTTCCTGTTCGGCCTGGCCGACCACATCTACGTCATGCACTGGGGCCAGGTCATTGCGCAGGGCAGCCCGGCCGCGCTGCGCGCCAATCCCTGGGTGCAGCGCTCCAACCTGGGGGCGCTCGCGTGATACTCGAGCTGCGCGACATCCATACCTACTATGGCGAGACCGAAGTGCTGTTCGGCGTATCGCTCGAGGTGGCAGCGGGGGAGGTCGTGGCGCTGCTCGGCCCAAATGGCGCTGGAAAGACGACCACATTGCGATCGATTCTGGGGTTGTCTTCCGTACTTGCTGGAGAAATACTTTTCGATGAAAGAAACATAACAAGAAGCCCTACCCATGAGATTGCGCGCGCGGGCATCGGCTGGGTGCCGGACGACCGGCGCATCTTCCCGACGCTGACCGTGGAGCGGAACCTGTCGATCGCCGCCAAGAAGACGCGCTTCCGTGCCTGGACGCGCACCGAATGCTTCGGGCTGTTCAGCGCGCTTGAATACCTCGCGCACCGCGAGTGCGAGAACCTCTCCGGCGGCGAGATGCAGATGGTGGCGATCTCGCGCGCCCTGGTCGGCTCGCCGGGCCTGGTGCTGTTCGACGAGCCCAGCCAGGGCCTCGCGCCGAAGATCGTGCAGGACGTGATGCGCGCCATCGGACGCCTCAAGGCCGAGGGCGTGGCGGTGCTGCTGGTGGAGCAGAACCCGATCGCCGCGCTGGCCGCGGCCGACCGCGTCTACGTGATGGACAAGGGCCGCATCGTGCACTCGGGCGCGGCGCGCGCGCTCATGGACGATGCGCCCCTGCGCACGCGTCTGCTGGGGGTCTAGTGATCCTTTCGGTTGAAAACGTGGTCAAGCAATACACCCGCCGCTTCAAGCCGACCTTCCGCCTGGAGGCGAGCTTCTCGATCGAGAAGCCCGCCATCGTCGGCGTCATGGGGCCGAACGGCTCGGGCAAGACCACCCTTTTCGAACTGATCACCGGCTCGAACGCGCCGACCTCGGGGCGCGTGCTGTGCATGGGCCAGGACGTGCACGGCGTGAAGGCGAAGGAGCGCGACCGCCTGGCGATCCATTACCACCAGTCCTACCAGGTGCGGCGCTTCGCGCGTCGCCGGCCCGATTTCATGCTCGCGCCGGCGAACAGCGACTACCCGGTGGTGCACCTGTTCGACGAGCCGCAGTTCAACACCCAGGACGGCTACATCGGCTTCATGCTGGACTTCTTCCGCCGCCTGAAGGGCGAGGGCCGGGTCGTGTTCCTCTGCCTGCATCCCACGGAGCGCTATCACCTGGAGATCCTGCGCGAGATTTGCGAGCGATTCGTGTTCGTCGAGAGGGGTAAAATTTCCCTCTTTCCGGACTTCGAGTCGCTGGCGACGGACGCTGCGGCCGCCGGTTACCTGGGAACCGCCGCATGAACAAACCCGCCGAACTGCAACTCACCACCGTCCCCGTCTGGATCAACGGCAAGGCCGTGGTCCCCCAGGGGCCGCATCTCAGCCGGCTTGGCGAGGTCTACAACCCGGCGACCGGACAGGTCACGAAACGCGTTCCGTTCTGCGGCCACGAAGTGATCGATAGCGCGGTGAAGGCCGCGGCCGCCGCGCTCCCGGAATGGCGCGATGCTTCGATCCTGCGGCGCGCCCGGGTGATGCAGCGCTTCCTGGTTTTGCTTCAAGAGAATCAAAAGCAGATTGCAGGGCTGATCACCGAGGAGCACGGCAAAACGCTGCCCGACGCCATGGGCTCGGTGCAGCGCGGCATCGAGGTGGTCGAATTCGCCTGCGGCATACCGCAGCTGCTCAAGGGCGAATACTCGGAAAACGTCGGCACCGCGGTGGACACGCACACCGTGCGCCAGCCCGTGGGCGTGTGCGCGGGCATCACGCCGTTCAATTTCCCGGCGATGGTGCCGCTGTGGATGTTCCCGATGGCGATCGCCTGCGGCAACGCCTTCATCCTCAAGCCCTCGGAGAAAGTGCCCTCGGCCTCGATCCGGATGGCGGAACTCCTCAAGGAAGCGGGCCTGCCCGACGGCGTGTTCAACGTCGTGCACGGGGACAAGGCCGCCGTGGATGCGATCCTGAACCATCCCGGCATCCACGCGGTTTCGTTCGTCGGCTCCACGCCGATCGCGAAATACATCTACGAGACCTGCGCGAAGCAGGGCAAGCGCGTGCAGGCGCTGGGCGGCGCCAAGAACCACGCCGTGGTGCTGCCGGACGCGGACCTCGAATTCACCGCCGACGCGCTCATCGGCGCGGCCTACGGCTCGGCGGGCGAGCGCTGCATGGCGATTTCCGCCGTTGTTGCCGTGGGAAGCGCGGCCGATCCGCTCGTGAAATTGCTCGAACAGAAAGCCAGGAAAATAGTGGTGGGCCCCGGCGACAGGGACGGCGTCGAAATGGGGCCGCTGGTTTCCGCGCAGCACCGGGACAAGGTTCTGGGTTTTGTAAATCAGGGAATTTCCGAAAAAGCGAAGGTCGTCATCGATGGCCGCAATCCCGGCATCAAGGAAGGATTCTTCCTCGGCGCCACGCTGTTCGACGACGTCACGCGCGACATGGAGGTCTACAAGAATGAGATTTTTGGCCCTGTCCTGGTTGTCCTCCGCGTCGACAGCCTGGAAAAAGCGATTTCAATCGTAAATTCCAACCCGTATGCCAATGGAACGGCGATCTTCACGGCGTCGGGCGGGGCGGCGCGGCGGTTCGAGAACGAGGTCCAGGTCGGCATGGTCGGCGTCAACGTGCCGATCCCGGTGCCGGTGGCCTTCTA
>Ga0315910_10003726_pt1 | contig 12877 bp, 4 predicted proteins | sample EdamamesoilMG_FD_204470 | JGI IMG/M metagenome (GOLD analysis project Ga0315910, IMG submission 204470) | Garden soil microbial communities collected in Santa Monica, California, United States - Edamame soil | ecosystem: Environmental > Terrestrial > Soil > Garden | place: USA: California... | reverse complement strand
GTGTGTATAAAATTGACAAGCGTATTCAAGGTAAAGGCGATCGTAAATTTCTGGAGGAAGTATTTCATAAACTGTTGCTGAATTTTACCTGGTGGGTAAACAAGAAAGATAATAACGGCAATAATATTTTTCAGGGTGGTTTCCTGGGCATGGATAATATTGGTGTGTTCGATCGCAGCGCGCAACTGCCTACAGGCGGATACATTGAACAATCAGACGGAACCAGTTGGATGGCCATGTACACGCTTAACATGTTGCGTATGGCGCTTGAGCTAGCCAAAGAGAATCCCACCTACCAGAGTTTGGCAACAAAATTCTTTGAGCACTTTCTCTATATCGCAGATGCGATGACAAATGGTGCTATCGACTTGTGGGATGAACACGATGAATTTTTTTATGATGTATTGCGCACACCCGATGGCGCGCGTACGGTACTGCGTGTTCGCTCCATGGTAGGACTCATTCCGTTGTTTGCTGTGGAGGTACTCGATCAGGAAATTTTTGATTCGATGCCCGAGTTCACCGAGCGCTTGCAATGGTTTTTACAAAACAGACCGGATCTGGCCAACCTCATTTCGCGGTGGACGGAGAAAGGCAAAGGCGAGCGGCACTTGTTATCGCTGTTGCGCGGTCATCGCATGAAACAGTTACTGAAACGAATGCTGGACGAAAGTGAATTCCTGTCTGCGTATGGAATTCGTGCGCTGTCGCGCTATCACCTGGACAATCCGTACAAACTGTTGACAAAAGGAAATGAGTTTACCGTAAAGTACACACCGGCCGAAAGTGATAATTCATTGTTCGGAGGGAACTCAAACTGGCGTGGACCAATCTGGTTTCCGGTAAATTATCTGCTGATTGAATCGCTGCAACGATTCCATCACTACTACGGTGATGATTTTAAAATCGAGCATCCATCAGGATCTGGAACGTTTAAAACACTGCAAGAGATTGCCGATGATCTGGCTGATCGCATGATCAATATTTTCAAGCGAAATCCTGAAGGCAAGCGCCCCTTGTACGGTAACTACGAAGCCCTTCAGCAAGACGAGCATTTCCGCGATTACATTTTCTTCTACGAGTACTTTCATGGTGATAATGGAAGCGGATTGGGAGCAACTCATCAAACAGGCTGGACCGGACTGGTTGCTAAATTGATTCAACCCCGGACATGAACAGTTAACCCATTTCGGATAACCGACATGCATGAATTTCCCCGCTTATCACATATAAGCTAGTTTTTTTGTTGAGGTGTTTACGACCTGTTATTTTAGGTATTCCTAAAAAATATGCGCTATGAAAATTTTATCGGTTGGTACACTTGTGCTTCTACTGTTGATTGTTTCCTGCAAGCCAACAGGCGAAATCAGCGATCAGAAAAATTCGACTTCACCTAAACCGGTGTTTTCGCTTCGCTATGAAAAGTTCACGTTGGAAAATGGACTTGAGGTGGTACTGCACGAAGATCATTCCGATCCGATTGTGGCCGTGGCTACGCTGATGCACGTAGGGTCGAACCGTGAGAAACCGGGCAAAACCGGCTTTGCTCATTTCTTTGAGCACATGTCGTTTAATGATTCGGAGAACACACCACAAGGCGCAAACCGGAAATTGATTCCGGAGTGGGGTGGCGAACGCAATGGCGGTACCTGGTCTGACGGAACAATTTATTATGAAGTAGTACCCAAAGATGCCTTCGATAAAATTCTTTGGATTGATTCCGACCGGTTGGGCTATATGATTAACACCGTCACAAAAGAAGCCCTTGAAGCAGAAAAACAAGTAGTGAAAAATGAAAAACGCGAACGAGTAGACAACGCACCGTATGGGTATACCGATGAAATTATCCGTACCAATTTATACCCCGGAGATCATCCCTACAGTTGGACCGTAATTGGTTCTCTTCCGGATCTCCAGGCTGCAACACTTGATGATGTAAAAGAATTTTATGATATGTACTATGGAGCTAACAACGCCACACTCGTTATTGCCGGTGATATCAACATCAGCGAAACGAAAGAGAAAGTGCAACGCTGGTTTGGTGAGATTAGAAAAGGTCCGGAAGTAAAAGCCCTGAAGCCAATGCCGGTGAAGCTGGAGAAATCAAAATCATTTTACTTTGAAGACAACTTTGCCCGCCTTTCTGAATTGCGCATGATTTTTCCTACAGTTGAAAATTATCATGCTGATTCGTATGCACTGAATCTACTGGGTGAACTGTTGAGTGGAAGCCGCAAGTCACCGTTGTATAAAATTATTGTTGAAGAGAAAAAGCAAGCCCCTGGTGTGAGCAGTGGTCAAAGCAGTGATGAACTGGCAGGCGAATTTGTTATCCGTGTGCGGGCGAATGCAGGCGCTAACCTGGCGGATGTCAAGGCTTCGATTGATGAGGCCTTGCTTCGATTTGAGCGGGAAGGTTTTGCCGATGTTGAATTGCAACGAATAAAAGCTGAACAGGAAACCAGCCTTTACCAAAGTATTGCCACTGTTCTCAATAAAGCGTTTACACTGGCGCAGGATAACGAGTTTATCGGTAAGCCCGATTACATTGTGCAAACAGCGAAGCTTACACAAGCCGTTACGCGCGAAGATATCATGCGGGTCTATCAGCAGTACATTAAAGGAAAAAATTGTCTCATCACCAGCGTGGTCCCCAAAGGTCAAACCGACAAGGTTGTAAAAGGTGCCGAGCAGGCTACAGTTTGGCAGGAGCAGATTGTGGCTAATGTTCAGAATGAAAATGTGTCGCGGGGTGAGGAAGCGCACATTGAAAAGACACCAACCAAGTACGATCGTTCCGAGCCACCCTTCGGTGAAGCTCCGTTGTTCAAGATGCCTGCGGTGTGGAGCGCAAAAGCAAAAAATGGGTTGTCTGTCTTAGGCATTGAGAATGCTGAAATACCACTTGTTACATTTGATATTACCATACCGGGAGGTCACGCCTTTGATCCGCTTGCCAAAGCGGGTACGGCAAACCTGATGGCGCAGATGATGATGCAAGGAACAGCCAGGCGAACTCCGGCTGAACTGGAAGAAGCGATTGGCTTGCTGGGATCATCCATCAACGTGCAATGTACCAACGAAGAAATACGAATTGTGGCTAATTGCCTTGTGCGAAACTTTGAGCCTACGGTCGCATTGGTTCAGGAAATATTGCTCGAGCCGCGTTGGGATGTGGCCGAGTATGATCGGTTGAAGAAAGCGTTGGAAACAAACCTGAAAGGTATGGAGGCCAATGCTCCGGCCATCGCGAATCGAACATTCAATAAATTACTGTACGGGCCAGATCACATTCTGGCATCACCTGTAAACGGAACGCTGCAAACCACCGCAGCCATTACACTCGATGATCTCAAGCAATACTATGAGTTGAATATGTTGCCATCGTGGGCATCATTTCATGTAGCCGGTGCGGTGAACAAGGATCGTGTCATGAATAGTATTGGTAAGCTCGATCAGCAATGGCGTACAAGGATTGTCGGTGAGCGTACACCGGTTGCCCCTAAACCGGTACCGGCTGGTAATGTTTATTTTATTGATTTCCCCGGTGCCAAACAGTCGGTGATCATCGCTGGCCGCCTTGCCCTTTCTGGAAGAGACAGCGAGAGCAGCAAGCTCGATTTTGCCAATGAAATACTCGGTGGAGGATCAAGTGGAAAATTGTTTCAAATACTACGTGTTGAAAAAGGCTACACGTATGGAGCTTATTCCGGGTTAGTGAAATTAAATTCAATAGCCCCTTATTTTATTAATAGCAGTGTGCGGAGCAATGCCACGTTGCCATCGTTGCAGATTATACAATCGATACTTAACGACTATGGAAAAAATTTCAGCGAGCAGGATGTAGCGATAACAAAAAACAAGATTCTGAAAAGCAACACACTGGCGTTCGAGAGCCTGGGAGCCAAGTTGGGCGTGTTGCGCGAAAGCAGCAAGTATGGTAAGCCGGTTAATTTTGTTGAACTCGATCAACAGGCGTTAATGAAAATGACCCTTGCCGATTTCAAGATGATAATTGAAAAGTACATGAACGAGCCCGGTATGATTTACCTGATCGTAGGCGATAAGGCTACACAATGGAACGAAGTTATGCAGTTCAAAGGAAAGATTATTGAATTGGATATTTCAGGGAATACCAAATAGAATTGTCAACGTTTGCATTGCTTTAACTCTCAGATAGTTTCTTAACGTATTCCCCATTTTCTTTTTAAAAATTTAATCTTTTATTAATAAAAGGTACATCCATCGTGGTTTTTAAACAATCGTTATAAAACTACAGAGGATAGATTATTCTCCGAAAAGCTCTCTAGAGCAAACGTTGCATATACCACAATTGGTGGTATTTCATTACGTATTACCATACCATCTTCTGTGATAGTCTCCTTTTTCAAGCTATTGTTTTGATATATTTTTAATTACCTAATTAATTATCTCTAACCTAAACTTTTTCAGTATGAAAAGAATTCTACTAGTCTGCTTAACAGCAGTGCTAGCGCTTGCCTTTAGTGAGCTGCGAGCATAGGAACGAACGGTCTCCGGTAAGGTGACCTCTGCGGAGGATGGTTCTGGTCTTCCGGGTGTAAATGTATTGGTAAAGGGAACTACCAATGGAACAGTAACAGATGCGGATGGGGCATACTCGTTAGAGGTTCCTGCTTCTTCAGAGTTCCTTGTCTTCACTTTTATTGGGTTGAAATCCGAAGAGGTTGCAATTGCCGGAAGATCCGTTATTGACATTGGTCTTTCGTTAGATGTTACGCAGCTTTCGGAGATTGTAGTAACTGCGCTCGGTGAGAAGCGCGAGAAAAAAGCGTTGGGTTATTCTGTTCAGGAGGTTAAGGGCGAAAAATTGACGTTTACAAAGTCCCTTGATGTGAATTCATCACTGGCCGGAAAAATTGCCGGTGTTCAATTAACCGGATCGCCAAGTTCTTCCTTTGATAACGCAAACATTGTAATACGCGGGATTAATACATTATCCCCATCAGTAAGTGGTGCTACTGGAACCCCTAACTCCAGCAACCCAGGGATTACATCGTTTGGTGGTACGGGTAGCAACCCGCTTTATGTTATTGATGGCACCCCCTCGGATCCGCAAAACGTTATCATGGACAATGTTGAGAGTATATCGGTTCTTAAGGGTGCATCGGCAACAGCATTGTATGGAAACCGTGCTGCGAATGGTGTGGTGGTAATAACGACAAAACGTGGTACACGCGTTAACAAGCCTAAAATTGAGTTGAACCTGGGTGTTGCTTTCGAAAACTTATATGTTATGCCGGAGTATCAGGATGAATATGCCGGGGGGTACGCATCAAACCAGACTTCACCGGGTACGTCTCTTGACGCTGAAGGTTTTGTTATTTTCAAATACGACCCAGCGAAAGGGCATCCTGCAGAATGGGCTGCGTTTGATGGACAGCGAATGCTTGATTATGGTGCCGATGAAAGTTGGGGGCCTAAAATGGAAGGTCAAGAGTATCGTCCTTATTATTCCTGGTATGCCGGTGATGAGTTTGGTGCAACAACAGCGTTAGTGCCTCGGCCAGATAACGTAAAGAATTTTTATGAGACAGGTATTAACTTAAATAATTCTATTTCAATAAGTGGCGGTAGTGATAAAACTGATTATCGGGTTACCTATGCCAACCAACATCGTACACTTACCACGCCAAATGCAAGCAGAGATCAAAATCAGGTAGGGCTAAGTGGCTCGCATGACATCAGTAAAAAACTTCGGGTGTCAACTGATGTCATGTTCACGCACACCTATACCAAAGGAAAGCCTGTGGAAGCTTATCGAAATGATGGATTAAATGTGGCCCAAAATTTTAATCAATGGTTTCAACGTCAGCTTGACCTTGACAGATTAAAGAATTACAGAACACCTGAAGGATCTTTGATGTCGTGGAATATCGGTAACCCGAATGGAAGTGGTAACCTTGAGGCCATTCAGACTCCTCAGTATTGGGATAGCCCTTATTTTGTTGTACGGGAAAACTATTCAACCGAAGACAGGAACAGGCTTTCGGGTAACCTTGGTTTGAATTATGAGATCAATGACATCTTCAGTGTTTCGGGTTATGCACGATTGAATTCAACTACGGCTAGCGGTGACTTTAGAATTGCTACTGGTGGCTTGCAGCAAGATGATTACTCCCTTTATCAACTTTTTGACCGAGAAGAGAACTATGAATTGAATTTAAATTTTAAGAAAACAGTTGGTGACTTCTCGCTGAACGGTTTTGTAGGGTCAAATATCAGAAAAAATGAAGGCCAGTATTTGTACAACAGTACGGAAGGTGGTTTGTCATCGCCAAACTATTTTGACATCGCGGCTTCCATTGCCAGACCAGCTACCTCGCGTGTTATAAATCAGAAAGAAGTTAGAAGCGTTTACGGAAAAGTTTCATTAGGATATAAGGGCTATCTTTTCCTGGACGCAACATTGCGGAATGATTGGTCTTCGGCACTTCCGGTAGACAATAATTCATACATGTATCCATCAGTATCAGGAAGCTTCGTGTTTTCTGAATTAATGAACGTGAACTCTAACAGTGTTCTGTCCTTTGGAAAAGTTAGAGCCTCCTATGCACAGGTTGGTTCTGATCTTGGATACAATCAGGTATACACGTCATTAGATAATGGTAGCCTTTACAACGGAAATCCTTCGGTTACCATTGGTAATCAGTATAGAACTGGCAATGTAAAGCCGGCTTTGACCAAGTCCTGGGAGGTAGGAGCAGAGGTTAAACTTTTCAGCCGCGTTGGGCTTGATTTTGCTTATTATGAAGATAATAACACTGATCAAATCCTTAGCCTGGATGTATCAAGCACATCAGGATATTCGTCAGCGCAGGTAAATGCAGGAAATATCCAACGAAAGGGATGGGAACTAAGTATTTCGGGTACGCCAGTTAAAACGGATGACTTTTCATGGGATGTTACATTGAACCTGGCGCATAACACATCGTATGTTAAAGAACTTCAAGCGGGAATAAATACATACACCTACGCCACAAGTGGTGATATTCGTGTAGAAGCCAATGTGGGTGAAAAGTGGGGTAATATTTATGGAAGGAAGTGGAATAGAAATGATGAAGGGTTGCCAATTTTTGCATCCGCGAATGGTACAATAGGATACTCTACCAATAATTTAATAGGTAACATACAGCCGAACCTTACCGGAGGGTTGTATACTACCTTGAATTATAAAGGTTTTGATTTGTCTCTCTCTTTTGATTTTCAGGATGGTGGGCTGTTCTATGGGTTAACAAAATATTATGGTGTCGGAGCTGGCTTATCTAAGTATACAACAGGTACGAACGATTTAGGCAATGATATTCGTGATTTCCCTTCAGCGGGAGGAGGCGTGCGAATAGATGGGGTTCTTGGAGCTGCAGAAACACCAACTACTGTTTATGTACCGGCAAGAAGATATTACTACACCAACCTTCAGCGTGAGAGTAGCAATTATATTCTAGATGCCTCCTACTTAAAGTTAAGAGAGGTTCGGTTGGGTTATACCATTCCATCTTCTATCACATCTAAGTTAGGACTTACAAGTGCGAATTTTGGCATCTTGATTAATAATGCCTGGTTGATGGCTGCTCCAGCTAAGAAGTGGGGTATAGATCCATCAGAGATTGAAAATTACTGGTATGAGGGTGGTCAGTTGTCGTCTTCCAGAACCACCGGATTCAATTTGAAATTGACGTTTTAAGAACATTGTTTCAAAAAAAACATGATGATTATGAAAAAGAAAATAAATTTTATAGCGGCATTCGCACTGATGTTTTTGATTGCCTGCGATCCGTCTGATTTTGGTGATTTGAATGTTGACCCAACAAAAGTATCCGTAGCAACGACCAAATCATTATTAACAAACTCATTGCAGAGTTTGCCTGGAACCGTGTTTGGTAACAACACATCCAATTTTTATGTACAGTATCTGGCTGAGGGGCCCTATCCTGGCGCTTCGTTGTACACGGGTGTAAATTTTGATTGGGCTGGATTTTATAATGGTCCAATGGAGAATATTCAAACCATTATCGAGTACAACAATACCGATAATCCCAATGCCGATGAGGGCATGAATGGCGCTAAAGTAAATCAGATAGGGGTAGCAAGAATATTGAAAGCATACTATTTCTGGTATTTGACTGATCGCTATGGTGATCTCCCCTATTCCGAAGCTTTACAGGGAAGCCTTAACTTTTCTCCGGTTTATGATCTCCAGCAGGAGGTATACTATAGCATTTTTGAGGAACTGACTGAGGCTGTAGCGCAACTGGATGAATCACTTCCCGGTCCAAGTGGCGATATCCTTCTTGGTGGCGATGTAGCGAGATGGAAACTTTTTGCAAATACGATCAGGCTTTATGCTTCCTTGAGATTAATTAAAAATGATTTCGCTAAAGGTCAGACTGAATTTAATGCGGCAATTGCATCGGGGATATTGGAGAGTAATGATGATAATATCTTCTACGAGTATTTGTCTGGTGATCCTAATAATTACAATCCATGGTATACTAATTATTCGGTAAGTAACAGGAATGACTACGCTATCAGCACAACGATGACTTCGTACATGGAGCCACTTGATGATCCTCGCTTGAAATTGTATGGCGAAGTACTTCCTTCTGACACTGTTGTCGGTTTATCCTATGGATCTTCTGCCGCCCGAAATATTCCAAATGAGTATAGCAGAATTGGGGATAATTTTAGAGGTGCAGGGTCGCCAGCGGCTGTGTTTACGTATGCGCAGACTTTGTTTGCATTAGCAGAAGGAGCAAAGGTTGGTTATTTGCCAGGTGGCGATGCAACTGCCGAAGCGTATTACCTGGATGCCATCGAACAATCATTCCTGCAGTATGATGTTTATGACGAAGCAATGTATGATACCTATGTTGCTAACCCAACCGTGGCGTATGTTGCGGCTGATGGCCTTGAGAAAATAATCACGCAAAAGTGGGTGCACCAGTATTTGAATGGTTACGAGGCATGGGCTGATTGGCGAAGAACGGGCTTTCCAGTTCTAACGCCTGCCGCGGATGGAACTATCGATGAGATCCCCAGAAGACAGGGCTATCCAGTGCCGGAGAAGTCTCTAAACAAAGTGAATTATACGGAGGCTGTTGAACGACTTGGAACAGATAATCTGATATCAAGAATATGGTGGGATGAAGAGTAGCGTGAGAGTTTAAATTTGCAGAATGGAGGCCGCTTCAAGTTGAAGCGGCCTCTTTCATTTTCAGGAATTTGAAACCCGTTTAAATTTATTTTTCGTTGTGTAATCGTTTTACTACCATTGTCTGAAGTAATCCACACCATTGTCAAGTACATTTTCCATATATCGAAGTTCCGCTGGTTCGGGCAAAACGCGCACGCTGGCCAAAGAATACCTCACGCTTGCACTTCGATACCCCGAATATTTCCGCTACATCCTGGCGATGACGTTCACCAACAAGAGCACGCAGGAAATGAAAGACCGGATCATCCGTTACTTAGATGAGTTTTCGAAGGGTGAGAGTCAGGATTTAGCAACCGAAATACTGGCTGACTTTAGCAGCGATGGAAGAAAAATTACAATCGATCAGTTGCGCGATAAAAGTGCTGAGGTGCTTAGCCTCATCCTTCATCAGTATTCACAATTTTCTGTCAGTACGATTGATGCTTTTTTTCAACGGGTAATCCGTTCGTTTACGCGCGAAACCAACCTGCTGGGAAATTTTCGGCTGGAGGTCGATAACGATCTGGTGTTGGAAGAAGTAATCGACTTACTGATGGACGACCTGACCAGGAATGATGAACTTCGCGGCTGGGTGCTTGAGTTTTCAATTGAACAGATGATGGAGGGTAAGGAGTGGGATATCCGGAAAGCATTATTGGCTTTTTCGAATCTCATCTTTACAGAAGAATTTAAAAAGATTGAGAGCGATGTTCAAGCCGTTACTGAACAACCTGGATTTTTTAAGGAGTTCAAACAAAAACTTGCTACGCAAGTCAGTAATGTTGAGAGCAGCATTATAAACGAAGCGCAGGGCCTGTTATCAGAATTTAAACAGCAGGGGTTGGCGGTCACGGATTTTAAGCACGGTGGCAGCGGAAGTGTTTACAGCTACCTTGAAAAACTAGTGAAAGGTTCGAAAGACCTGCCGGGTGCGAAAGTTCAGAAAGCTTTGGATGATTCGCGCGAATGGCCTTCACCAAAAACAGTAAAGACTTCCGTGATTGTGAGTATGGCATCGCAGCAATGGTTGCCCAGGCTTAAATCGCTGGTAAGTTTTTTGGAAGCAAACCGGGTAGCTTTTTTTTCTGCCGAACAGGCATTGGAAAACCTGCATGCGTTTGGCTTGCTTTCGGATATTTCACGAACACTCAAAAAATACCTGGCCGATAAGAACCTGATGCTGCTTTCGGATGCACCTAAGTTTTTAAGTAAACTGATGAACGATCAGGACGCATCCTTTATTTATGAAAAGGTTGGATCGTTTTATCGGCATTACCTGATCGATGAATTTCAGGATACCTCCATGCTGCAGTGGAATAATGTGTTGCCCTTGATCAGGAATGGTATCGCACAAAACTATAAAAGTCTGATTGTTGGCGACATCAAGCAATCCATTTACCGTTGGCGCGGAGGAGATTTGAATATTCTGCAAAGCCTGGTGAGTAGCGATGTAGGAGAAGATCACGTTAACACTTTTTCGCTTGCCACAAATTACCGGAGTGCTGGCAATATTGTTGACTTTAATAATGCTTTGTTTGGCAGTGCTTCGGCCATTATCAGTAAAGAAACCGGAACTGATTTTTCTCAACGGGCATACAGTGATGCACATCAACATAACTTCAAGTGGGCCGGACAAGGATATGTATCTATTCAATTTTTAGAAGCTGAAGAAGCAGAGGATGGCTTGGTGAAGTTCGAAGAGCGATCGCTTGAATTGCTGCCGCGTGTATTGGAGCAGTTACAGGATTCGGGTATTCAAATCCGCGATGTTGCCTTTTTGGTGCGCGACAACAAAGATGGTCAGAAAATCGCTAAACGGTTTATGGAGTACCGTTCTTCAGAAGAAGCTGGTGCAAAGTATCAGTACGATGTTGTTTCGAATGAGTCGCTGCGGCTGGATCAGGCATCGTCTGTGTTGGTGTTGATAAATGCCATGCGTTTTATTGATAACCCAACCAACGAGATTAGCGCAGCCCACCTGGCGTATGAAAATAGCAAATTGTGGGGACTGGCATTTCCGGATGATCACAAAACATTTTCAAAAAGTCAGAACCGGGATTTTGCCGGGCTTATGCCTCAGGCCTTTACCACCCAACATCAGGTGCTGTCGGCATTGCCACTACAAGAGCTGGTGGAGAATTTGATTCTCATCTTTAATCTCGGAACTGTTCATTCGGAGATAGCCTACCTTCAGGCTTTTCAGGATTTGGTGCAGGAATTTCTGGCGAGCGAAAAAAGTGACCTCGCCTCGTTTTTACAATGGTGGGATGATAACAAAGAAAAGAAATCCATTCAGGTAGCGGCCGGTGTAGATGCTGCACGTATCATCACCATTCATAAATCAAAAGGACTTCAATTTAAATATGTCATTATTCCGTTTTTGGATTGGGACCTGAATCATCAGGGGTTTAAAGCGCCTATCCTCTGGTGTAAATCAGAAGAAGGTATTTTTAAAGAGGCTGGCTATCTGCCACTCAAGTATAAGTCGGAGTTGAAGAGTACATATTTTGAATCGTACTATACCGAAGAGCGCAATCGTATTTTTTTAGATAATCTTAATTTGTTGTATGTAGCGTTTACGCGTGCCGAAGAGGGACTGATAGCGTATGCCCCATGGGTTAAAAGAGAAGTAAAGAATACGCATGTTGGTAATCTGGTGCGAAACGCTATTCAGGCGAGCGATGAATTAAAATCAAATTGGTTGGAAGAACAGCATACATTTTCAAGGGGTAAAATTGAAGTATTAAAGAAAGAGTCCGGGGAAGTATCGGGTTCACTTTCTCTGCGATCCTATCCGGTTGTGCCGTGGCGTGAGCGGTTAAAGATCAGAACAACCGGAAAGGACTTTTTTGAGCCATCGGAGAAACGAGAGAAAATCAATCATGGTATTTTTCTCCATACGTTGATGTCGCGCATCAAGGTGAAAGACGATATGCATTCCGTTATTGATCAGGCTGTGCTTGAGGGTATAATCCGGGCTGATGAGAAGGAAAGCATTGAGGAAACTGTTCAGTGGATTGTATCGCAACCAGCGTTGCAAGCAGCTTTTGATGGCCGTGCGAAAATAAAAAATGAGGTGTCGTTACTGATTCCGGGTGGCGAACGTAGAATCGACCGAATTGCCATACACGACAATCGTGCCATTGTTGTTGACTATAAAACCGGAGTACCCACCGCGCACGATGAACAGCAAGTAGCGGAGTATAAACTACACCTGCTCGCGATGGGATTTAGCGAAGTTGAATCTTTTTTGGTTTATGTAAACGACCGGAGGTGCGTAGCCGTGTAGCAACATGCCAGGAAAATAATTTCTTTGTGCAACTTCAACATCTTGCTGCCAGGGCTGTGTATTTGTAGCTCCTTATTGCTCCTGGAAAATCCGGATGTAATCAACAATGAAGCGCTGCGGGAATACCGTTGTGTTGTCGGGGCTTCCGGGCCAGTTTCCACCCACAGCCAGGTTGATGATAAAGAAGTGATCTTTGTGGAATTCTTCTAAATCAGCCGGTGTAATGTCGATCTTGTTAAACTCAACATCATCAACATACCAGGTAATGAAAGATTCGTCCCAGGTTATGCTGAATACATGAAACTTGTCGTTGAATATTCCGCTGCTGAGAACGTGGCCGGGCTTATCGCAGGTGC
>Ga0315910_10003725_pt1 | contig 12878 bp, 11 predicted proteins | sample EdamamesoilMG_FD_204470 | JGI IMG/M metagenome (GOLD analysis project Ga0315910, IMG submission 204470) | Garden soil microbial communities collected in Santa Monica, California, United States - Edamame soil | ecosystem: Environmental > Terrestrial > Soil > Garden | place: USA: California... | reverse complement strand
AATAGCAAGCGCCAGCGTGCGGCTTACCCGTGGCACAACTTTTTCAGTGATTGGCCGACAATCTCAAATGAACTCAGAATCAATCAAGCTGGAAACGGACGGAATCAAAAAATTCTTTGGGCGTTACGAGAAACAATTTAATGAGGGCCTGTCCGGTAGAATCTCCGATGTAAGCGTAATAGCTGACTCGTCTACGGAGTATTTTATAGAGGCAAGTCCTACGGGAGTTGCCGCAGGAGCAAATGATGAGGCCTTTCGAAAAGCTATTCCGCAAGGATTTGAATTCTACCGGCAAATCGGGGTTACGTCCATGAATATCAAAAATAATGAGGTAACTGTTTTAGACGATCTGCATGCCCTTGCCAAAGTGTCCTGGCGGTGCGCCTATAAAAAGGACGCCCTTAGCGACAAAATTGACTTTGTCGTGTACTATCTTCTTCAGCAGATCGTGGAGAAACCCCGGATCTTCGCCTACATAACCGGTGACGAACGCAAGGCACTTGAAAAACACGGATTGATCTGATGCCCTTTACAATACTCGGTTGATAATCTGTACCGGGTACAAAGGTCCCCAATTTCCGTCCAATCAGTTATCCTTTGCTGCCGAATTTTTTAGCAGGCGTCTTCCGCTTCGGTTCATATTTCACTTCGTGTTTTTGCGCCTTATTTACATAGCTTTTGTCCTTCGGACCTGTCTTTTTTTTCCTGGTTTCCATAGCTGTAGTTTTTTAAAAGAGCAACATAAATCAAATGCCATTCAGGCTATATCAACATTTTATCCGCTCCAGCATTTCCTTTACTTCTTCCAGCAACGGGAGCTGACGTTTATTGATTTTCCCGATCGCCACCGAAAAAGGAAACCACTGCGCCCGATCTATTTCCGGAAACTCTTTCATGGTTCCTGATTTCGGTGGCCACTCCAACTGGAAAGTATTCGACTTTACAGTCGTTGTGTCAAATTCGCTTTCCACGGCAAAAGCGTAGATGCTTTTGCTTCCCGCTGCCATTATTGGCCGCAGTGGAATAAACTGACCGTCAACAGAAGATCCCATTTCTTCCCGGAATTCACGTTGAGCTGCAGCCAGTGGGTCTTCGTCATTTTCAAATTCACCTTTCGGAATAGTCCAGGCTTCCAGGTCCTTCTTCACCCAGAAAGGACCTCCAGGATGTGCCAATAAAAACTCGGGTACTCTGTTCCGGATACGATATACCAGTATGCCTGCCGTCTTTTTTTGCATGCGGTCAATTTGAAAATAAATTCACTCAAAATGAATTACGACTTTGTCGTGTCAGTACCTCATCAACGCGGCAAGTTGGACTTGACCAGGCATATCCGTGGCCTCCACTTCATAAACCTGGCCACCATTCAAAAATGTTTGAGCGATGGCAGCATCCATTAATGACTCATCAGCTTCTTGTTGTGTGTCATGAACAACAAGCTCATTGGAATCTTTATCGAATGAACCCCACAATGAGGCGTCCTTCGACACAAACAATGTGTCTACACGTCCGTAAAAAGCAGCAGGTATTACATCGGCCACCCTGGATGAGGTTAATTCGGTAGCCGATTTATTCCCATACTTCGTCAATGCCTTTTCCCTGGCCTGATCAAAATAGGGCTTCATAACACCGAGCGCCATTTCATGCAACCGGGCCAGGCTTGTATTTTCCATATTACCCGTTATAACCTCGGGCCATACGTGATGATATTGCGTCACTTCCCTAAACAGCGGAAGGATGTATTCCACACCAACCAGCAAAAGCGGTTTGTTCTCCTTATTCAGGTGTGCTTTCCATAGCGTTTCATCTACTTCGTCCAGATACAGGCTGATGTTTTGTTTCTCATCCGGTTTGCCTGCTCCAATGCCGTGATAATTTGCACCTCCACCCGCCCCGTTGCTTCCGGTTCGGAAAAGCTTTTGATCATCTTTTTCTTCAAAGTGAACTACATCATCTATTCCGTCTGGCAACTCCGGAACCGGAATTGGTTCGATACGGAATGCATCGGCTTTGTAAAACAGTGATTGCTTTTTGCTGATCACCAAAATATAAAAGTATTCCGGGGAAGCCAGCACGTTCAGTAACGGCTTGATGGTAAAAGACGAGTTGACGGTCACCGACTCAGCCGGAGAAAATGGCATCCTGTACAATCGGAAATAATCCTTGCCAATAAATACTGATAAGCCCTGCGACAGGTTGTTCCAGAACGCATCGTTCTTCAATAAGTCGAAGGCTGGTGCAAGTAATACCTGAATGGCATTTTCGTCCATAGCCTTTGTCTTCAATTCAGACGTGACGCGCTGCAGGATATTTTTGAACCCGATAAAATCCTGTCTTTGATTTACTTCTACACCGCCTGTATGCGTAGGCAGATAGATCGATATGCAAACGGGAAAAGATTTTGTACTTAACTCCTTCAGAAATTCGAGCTTCACGTCTTTAATCTCTTCCACATCTGCTGTTTTATCAGCAGGTGATGCAGCGGATGACACGAGGGTACTATTCTTTGCTACTTCAATCGTATTTTTTTTGCTTACGCGATCGCGTTTACCAGCGTGACGATTCGGGTGACGTACCCGTACATTATCCGGAATCGCATCTCCATTATCTTCCAGATTGCCAGCGATGGTATCACTATCTACCACTGCCTTTTTCTTATTTTTTCCGGAAGGTGATCCCTTTGGGGGATGATATTTACCTTCCTTGTCTTTTCCGATTTTGGTCATAACTAATTGCGTTTAGTGTTTCGGAAAAATGCCACAAAACGATACCAGTCTATCTTAATTTGTTCTGTGGAATTATTAAGGAGTAGTGAGTAGAATTGTCAGCAACTGCAACCAAAAAATTCTTTAAAGACGATAGTTTAAACACCCGTTGGCATTGAGGAGTCAGACCGGGGCAACAAAGCCTTATCGTTAATCAAGTTTTTCCAATCGGGCAGCCCAGCCTCCACCATTCGAAAGTTGAATAGTTAGTTTATCTCCGGATGAAATTTTCACTAACTCCCGCTTAAAGTCAGTTGCTTCGCGATTCGCATTCACACCATCCATAAAAAATTCCGCCTGATAGGTACCACTGGGAAGAAATGAAAAATCAAGTTCCAATTCGCGGGCTGTCCAGTTACTCATAGCGCCTACATACCACGTTGTGCCTTTGCGTCTGGCAATAGCCACATACTCGGCTACTTTTCCGTCAAGCGCTACCGTTTCATCAAATGTGGTTGGCACTTTCGTTATAAAGTCCGTGCATTCATTTTCTCTTTTGTAAATGGTAGGATTATCAGCAAGCATCTGCAGGGGCGCATCGTAGACAATGTACATCGCCAGTTGATGGCAGCGTGTTCCCTGACTCATCGGGTTGTCGTTGATGGGCCGGAAGTTCGCTCTGTTGGCATTACGCATGGCGCCTGGTGTGTAATCCATAGGACCCGCCAGCATGCGAATAAACGGAATACTCACCGCATACCGGGGCGCGTCCTCGTTTGCCCACTTTACATTCTCAAGACCTTTGACACCTTCATATCCGATTACGTTCGGATATGTACGCTGCAAGCCGGTTGGTTTAAAAACACCGTGATAATCTATCAGCAGTTTTTGTTCGGAAGCCTTCTTTGCAATTTCATACAGCGATGAAACCGCCACCTGATCATCGCGATCGATAAAGTCGATTTTGAATCCACGCACGCCCATCTTTGCATAGCGTGGAAATGCGCTGTCCATCTGTTGAGTCACCGCATACCAGGAAGCCCAAAGAATAACTCCTACCCCCCGGTCTTTCCCGTAGCGAATAATTTCTTCCAGGTTTATAGCCGGAGAGAGTTTAAGAAGATCAAGCCGGTCTGACCAGCCATCATCGATGACGATGTATTTTATTTTTCCAGCGGCAGCAAAGTCGATGTAATACTTATATGTTTCGGTATTAATACCGGCTTTAAAATCTACGTGTGAAATGTTCCAGTTATTCCACCAGTCCCACGATACCTGCCCCGGCTCAATCCATGAAACATCTTTCAGGCGCGATGGTGAAGCGAGTTTCTGAACGATGTCATTATTAAGCAGCTCTTTATCCTGTTTGCTGATCGCGATAGCACGCCACGGAAAATTACGCGTACCTTTTACCTTCGCGATATAGGCAGCGCGCCTGGTGGGTATCACGTTCATGCTGGCATATCCACCCGACCGGGTTTCCAGGGGGTAAGGTGCAAAGACTCCCTTTAATCCTTTTCCGGTATGATTGAGATCCATGTACATTCCCGGATACGCTTCCAGGTCAGCTTCGAGGATAGCAACCTTCTTCCCTTGCCCAACATCCACGAGTAATGGAAGGAAGGCAAGCGAATCTTTTGGAAATTGTGAAAGCCTGATCTCGTGATAAAGCGCTTCGAACGAAGAATTGAAATTTTCTCCACCGCGGTAATCCCATTGAATGGGAATGAAGGCCTTGTGATCCTCGGTAAAATTAAAATTGGCATCCTCGCGGACAACGTTGAAGTCGGCCTTTTTCTTTGTGAAGAAACGGTACGCAACTGCATCATTATACACCCGGAAGGTTACACCATAATCACCTTTACAGTTTACTGTGAACTGATTACAGTGGTCCTGAACTTTACTCTTCGTATAGTTGATGGCTGAAAAAACGGTATTGACACTTTCGGTTTTGCCGGAGATCACAGCCGGATTAGCCCCCAGCGTGCTGCCATCTTCCAAAACCAATGCGATTGATGAAGGAGCAATAATCACCTGCCCCTCATGACTTACTGACCATTGTAACACGGATGAAGCCGAAACATTTACCACCACTTTCCCATCCGGTGATTTAATTTCAAAATTCTTCGCTTTCTGGCCATGCACCGACAGGCCGGCCACCAATAGAAACGCGGTCAGCAGATTTTTTTTCCTCATCGCAGAGTTTTTAGGGTTCAGTTGTTTCATCAAAAGTAGTTTTGAGATTTGAAACTTCCTTGTTGTTTCGCTACAAATTGAGCAGTCACATTGATCTGAAAATATCAATGCGATTACCGTTATTGCATTTCAGTTTCATCGAACACCAAACCCGACATGAGCCACGCCATGCAGTACATTGCTTCCGCTGAACGCTATCAGCATATACCTTACACGTATTCCGGAAAAAGCGGACTGAAGCTTCCCCTTCTTTCGCTGGGCCTCTGGCACAATTTCGGGCACGTAGACTCTTTTGACAACAGCCGCGGGCTTATTCTTCATGGCTTTGATTCGGGAATCACCCATTTTGATTTGGCGAACAACTATGGGCCACCGCCCGGATCCGCTGAAGAGAATTTTGGAAAAGTCCTGGCCAGCGAGTTGAAATCGTATCGCGATGAACTGATCATTTCAACAAAGGCGGGATATAAAATGTGGGAAGGTCCGTATGGTGAGTGGGGTTCAAAAAAATACCTGATCTCCAGTCTGGATCAAAGCCTGAAACGGATGAAGCTCGACTATGTCGATATCTTCTACCATCACCGTCCGGATCCGGAAACACCGCTGGAAGAAACGATGTCGGCCTTGCAGCAGATCGTACAGCAGGGCAAGGCACTCTATGTAGGCATATCGAACTATAAACCTGACGAAGCCGAAAAAGCTTTTACAATTTTGAAAAGCATGAACATTCAATGCCTCCTTCATCAACCCAAGTATTCGATGTTCGAGCGATGGGTGGAGGATGGATTGCTGGATACATTGGAAAAGCACGGTGTCGGTTGCATACCCTTTTCTCCGCTGGCGCAAGGCATGCTCACCAACAAATACCTGAAAGGTATTCCGGCCAATTCGCGGGCTGCGGGTGAAAGCCCTTTTTTGCAAAAAGATCACCTGACCAATGACATACTTTCCAAAATACAGGAATTGAATGCGCTGGCGCTTCAACGTGGGCAGTCTCTCGCCCAAATGGCAATTGCCTGGTTGTTGAAGGACAAACGCATTACCTCGGTATTAATCGGAGCCAGCACCAAAGAACAAATCACCGACTCCCTCAACTGCAAAAACAATCTGCATTTTTCAACCGAAGAACTCAGCCACATTGAAACCATCCTGACCCAACGCCCTGAGGCCTAAGCCCCAACCTTACCTCCACTCAATTTCCTTCCTGCAACTTCACGTTGATCTCTCCGATCACTTTATCCAGTTCCTGTGCTGATACGTGGATGTAGGTATTATATTCCCTTAATCGTGCAGGATCATTTTCAGTCGACATTAACGCTGCCAACCCCAGGATACGAGCGAGCGGCCCGCGTACGTTGTGTGCGTTCGAATAAGCATAGTCGATAAGCATCTTATTTTGCTTTTCAATTTTTTCTGTGCGCAAGGACACCTCGCGCTCCAGGGATTCATTGATCCGTGTGATCTCTGCATTGGCCTGCGTAAGTTCTTCCGCCTGCGTCAGAATTTCTTCGTGCTTTTCGTGGATATCACGATTGAGCCGTCTCAACTCAATATTGGATTTCTTTTTATCCCGGGAATACCGGTAGATGTAGAATCCAAGCAGCACCAGCACAACCAGTAACACGCTGATGATGGAGATGATAATGGATTGCGAGCGTATCTGCTGATTTTTCAGCATCAGTTCCTGATCTTTCTTTTCCGTCTGATAAACTTTTTCAAGCGTTGCCAGCTGTTTTGATTTTTCCGTGTTGAATATTTCTACGTATAATTTCAGGTAGGCATCTTTGTAGTAGAGAGCCGAGTCATATTTTCCGAAGCTTTCAAATACTTCAGCCAGCATAAGCCGGGAACTCATTTTTCCGTTTCCATCGTGCCCTTCGTCTGCCAAATGGATGGCCTGTTGAAGATATTGCTGAGCGTTCTTCAGGTCTTTCTTGATCGCATAAATCTGGCCGATGGCCTGGTACAATTCGATGGACGTAAATACATCTTTCTTATCCTTTATCAAGGTGATGGCCGTGAAACAATTTGCCAGTGCCTCATCATAGCTGCCTTGCTTTTTGAGCGCGTTACCCAGCTGAAGTAAGGCCCATGCCTCCTGTGTTTTAAAGCCATTCACTATAAAAAGATCACGCGCTTTCGTGAACATCGCCAGCGCTGCAGGCACATCGTTCTTGCTCATGTAAATAGAGCCTAGTGAGATGAGTGTATTTCCTTCTGCCCGCGGGTCATTAATTTTTTTCAATAGTTCGTGGGCTTTGCTCGCATATTCAAGTGCCTTTTCGAAATCCCGCTGGTAGATGTATACGCGTGAAATATTGGTGAAGGAATGCGAAACACCCCGTAAATCCTGAAGCCCTTCCCGAATGCGCAGGCCCTTGAAAAAATATTCCAGTCCTTCAGGGTATTTTCCACGGATGGAGTAGCATATACCCAGGTTGTTGTAACTGGACGCAATACCTTTATAATAGTCGATCCGTGTGGCGGCATCCAGGGCTTCATTGGCAAATTGTTCGGCCGTCTCCAGGGACAGCTGGGAATAAAAGTGCGCCAGCTGGTTAAGTGCATCTATGCGCTCTTCCGCGGTATTGGCCGTTTCCAATTTTACCTGCAGGGATTCCAATGAATCGACCTGCGCCATGGCGGAAGTCGCTATGAGCAGAAGCCAGCATATGCCTTTCATAAAATCGGGTTAGATCAGGAAGAAAAGTACGCAAAAAAACACAGCGTCACGCTAGCTATGGGATATGTGGATAATCGGAATATGTTTATTCCATCTTTATCATTCAATGGCTTACCAAATCAGAAAATGTTCATAGGTCATTTCGCTGCGGGCATGGCAGGCAAAACCATTCAGCCTGTGGAATCGAACAAAACGAGCCAGGGGTGAAAAACTGAATGGATGGTTCTGGAGTCTGATCGTTTTTCTTGTCGTGGTACACCTGACTAACCTGTTAGGCCCTCCGCCTCCCAACGTAGCAGCGATAGCCTGGGTGGGGCACCTGCAATGGCTGTTTATACCCTGGGCGTGGTATGATAAGCCGGGAGAGAAACAAAAAAGTAAATTCTGAACCTAATCGAAATAGATTCTCATCCCCGTGTCAATAATAACCTTGATAGTGATTGCCTGGCTCAGACATGATCCATTACCGGTACGGCATCCTGCAGAACACACACGCTACGATCCTTACCCGACTCCTTTTGCCGGTGCTCGCATGCACCCAGGCTGAAAAAGACAATAACACATATTAACAGGGCCAGCAAATGAAACAGAAGCTTAAACCGGATGGAATTTGACGATGCTTTCATAGGATAATCTGATATAGCGATCAGGAAGCAAAAAGTTGTGCCTCCGGATCATCCCATTACTTACTTCGTTTCATCTGCTCGTTGAGGAAAAATATCTCCATATCCAGATTCAACTTTTGATCAGGACATGCACCAGGAATCTGAATTAGATAAAGGCTATCGTCCAAAATACAGGGCAAAGCCCAGCCGCATTTCAAGCATCTGCACCGGATTGGAATACAGGTAACCTACATGATGCTTGTGTATGATCTGCGTTTGCGTGTTAATGAAATCTGCCGTGACATGGTCTGTACCTGGCGGACTGTGATGTTGATGCTGAGGTTCAGCGTCAGCATTCATGTAACTGACCTGTCCGCCTTGTGTGAAGCCGAGAAAGCCTTCAAAACTGAATACATTGGGATCAAGTTTTTTAAAAATCAGTTGCATGTCCATTTTTACGCCCGCCCCGAGTTGGCCGATCAGGGTTCCATCGTGATATAAGACATCGCGTTCCACGGGTTCACAATGGTCGTCATCGTCCGGATCATATATATTCAGATCCGTGTTAAACCGGGCATAACCGAGTTTGCCGGAAACATAAGGTCGAAGTGAACCTTCTGTCCGAAAGTACCAGCGTGAATAGGCTGTGAGTGTTATATAATAATTCGACACAATAATATCCATAGGAGCAACCGTGCCATCATCAAACGTGTACTCCTGTCGTGATTTATCCCGGCCGTACTGGGCGTAACTCATTTCCGCACCAATGGAAAAATGTTCGCTGGGAGCAACAAATCCGTAATTAACACTCACTCCGTGCCCACGCTTAATGACCATTCCCATCCCTCCGGAAGGATTAGCGTAAACGTAATGGAGACCCACCTCGCTGCCCCACTGGGCTTGCACGGTACACGAGGTTAATACCAGAATGATGAGTAACAGTCTTTTCATAGTCGTAATCGTTCCTATTTTGCCTAAAACCCGACTTTTCTTCAACTGCCTGACGAGCTAATTAAGTTAAACAAATTCCGTAATGGATTTGCCTTTCCGGCCGAATTAAAATTGACCGGACACCCTGTGCTTTTAGTTGTTTAGCACGGAAGCCGTTTTGGTGCAAACAGAAAACGAGGCGCGCCAGAACTAATTACCGCAAAAATCCTTCGGCATCTTTTCTTCCGGAAGCATATCCAGGCTCACCGTCTTTTGAAAGTTGTTCACGTTATCCCGGCATATAAAATAATAGTAAACCATAACGTGACAGCTTAGTAACATCCGTTTTGCAGGATCAAATTCAACCAACAGATTTTTCTCTTTTAACCTATCCTCTACGGCTGCAGAAGGTGTTGAACCGAATTCCATAATACAGTAGGTAAAGGAACTGGTTTTAATTATTTCATAAGGAATCCGTTCCTTGCCTGCGTAGTAAACCGAACCCGGTGTGATCGTAACCATAAAATAATCCGGGTTATACGTTTCGATTTGTACTTCCAGGTGTGTGTATCCTTCCTTTTCAATCGCCCGTAATGATGCCGTGTCATGTATCGGATAAAAAAGTTCAGTGAGCCCTTTGTTTGAATTGCTGCTTTCAAAATCAGCAATAACCATCCTCACCATATCCTCCGTGAAGGGCCGTTGATAGCAACCGGTTGAAACCGACCCGGCAATAAAACACCATATAATACCGGTTCTTTTTATTTTCATGTTGTAAGGCAATCCGTTCACAAGATAGACAATATCGTTTACCGGCAGGCTCCGGATATTATGACCTGTATCGCTTAGGACCCTATGGTAAGGGTTTCTATATTTATGGAACCGCGATTCATCAATTTACTGCAGACCCGAAAACTTATGAAACGAATTCTTTTGGTATGCCTTGTGATGGGAGTTAACCTGTCAATAGCTCAGGATACCACATCAACACAACGGAAAAATACCATTAAACTGGACCTGACATCACGCTTCCTGTATCGCAATGCCGTGAGTCTTTCGTACGAACGCGTCACGAAACCTAATCAAACATTTGCCATCACCCTTGGGTACCAGGAATTTCCCCGTGCGTCAAATCTGGGTTCCAATATCGCTGTACGTGAGGACCGCTCACGCAATGGGTACCGGTTTGGGGGTGAGTACCGCTTCTACCTGAAAAAAGAAAACAAGTATCTCGCACCGCGTGGTATTTATATCGGACCCTATTTTACTTTTCACGGATTTAAAAATGAGCGCCTGCTCGAAATAGACAACAACGGTACACCGGAAGAGGCACTCCTCGTATCTAAACTTTCCATTCTTAACATCGGCTTTCAGCTGGGATACCAGTTTGTGCTCAACGACCGGTGGACGATCGACCTGGTGCTGGTAGGACCATCGGTTTCCAAATACCATTATGGACTCAACATGAAGGGCGACTTTACCTTCGACATTGATGACATCCAGAATGAAATTATTTTAGATCTCATCGATCGTTTTCCCCTGCTGGAAGAAGTGCTCACCGACAAGGAAGCCGACCGGAGCGGGAATCTGGATACCTGGTCGTACGGATATCGTTATCAATTAATGGTTGGTTATCATTTCGGAAGAAAGAAGAAGTAAGCGCTGTACGGTGCTGTCGGATTTTTTCCGTAATTTCAATTCGGTTGTACGTTAATCTGCAGATATGGAAAAAGTTGCACGTGCTACACTTCGCTACCTGTTTCAGGAATACCTGAAAGGTCCTGCGGTCTCCTATTCCATCAATCACATCACCGATGCCTACCGGGTTGATGCCACCGTAGTTACCGATTATCTCGCTGAGCGGAACTGGATCCGCGAACAGTGGGTCTACCAAAACCGCGAAGTGGTATGCCGGATCACCGTAGCCGGTATCGAGGAAATTAATCCCGCGTACGTTCACCATAAATTAAAAAGTCTTATTGGCGGGCTCGTTACCGATGGCGGCCGAAAAAGCCTCATGGGTATTTTTCAAAATAAGATCGAAGAATACGCCATTGCACTGGATATTGTCTACCAGCTCGAAAAACTGGAATTGATTAACATACTGCATGAACGTGGTGAAATCTATCTTGAACTGACTGCCTACGGCTGGAAATTCTTTGAGCGAAAAGGAAAATCGCTGTTTACATTCATGGCAATGGCGTGTTAAGGTAACTGATCCTGCTATCTCCGCACGTTAAGCTGGATGATGAAATCGTCCTTCACTATCTGCCTGTAATTGACTAATCGCTCCTGTTCCGTACTACTGCTGACATACGGTTGTCAACGTACCGTATATCTTTGTCAGCTGATTGTTATTCGTAGTATGAAAGAAACCGAATCGTTTTATCCCCGGAGCCGCCAACAATGGCGAACGTGGTTGGCAAAAAATCACGACAAGAAAGAATCGGTGTGGCTCATTTGCTATAAGAAGGACTCGCATAAGCCTTCCATCCCCTGGAGCGATTTCGTTGACGAAGCGCTCTGCTTCGGTTGGATCGATAGTATCCGGAAACCAATTGACCATGAAAAATTCATGCAGCGCTTCAGCAGGCGTAAGCCGAAAAGTACATGGTCAAAAATCAACAAACAAAAAGTTAAACACCTGATTAAAACCGGACGGATGACCGAAGCCGGGCTCGCGGTGATTGCGGTCGCTAAAAAAAACGGGTACTGGTCCATTCTGGATGACGTTGAGGAACTCACAATTCCCGAAGACCTCAATCGCGCTTTTAAAAAGAAGCCCGGTTCAAAAAAGTATTTTGAAAGCCTGAGCCGGTCGAAAAGAAGACTTATACTGGTGGGACTTGTGATGACCAAACGAAGTGAAACCCGAACAAAACGAATTGATGAAATTGTAGAAAACTGTACAACCTAACCCCACCGCTGACACAAAACCGTCCCTTCAATTTCCCTTTGCTTTTTCGCCTGTTCTTTTCGCGCGCTTCTGAATGTGTGAATCGTCTGCGGGCATGCGTTGTACAAGCCCCGGAGTAGTTTCTACTGTTTTTTCAAAGGCAGTCCATGCCTTAAGAATCTCATTTACTTTTTCAGGGTTGGCAGAAAGAAGATTGTTATGCTCACCCGGGTCAGCATTCAAATCGAATAACAACGTGTCGGTGGCCTCCACGATCGTAATGTTTCCATTCTTTAACTCCTTTTGTGGCAGCCTCAACTTCCAGTTTCCTTTCCGGAAGGCCTCGATTTTTCCATTCGAGAAGTAAGCAAACTCATTATGCTGCCGCTTTCCGGTTCCGAAAAGCAATGGCGTGATATCCTCGCCATCCAGCGGTTTTTTGGTCTGTGTTTTTTTACTGCCGGTGAGATTGATTAAAGTAGGATAAATATCGAGTTGAGTTACGAGATCATCATAGACACTGCCGGCTTTGATTTTTCCTGGCCAGTAAAAAATTCCCGGAACCCGTTGTCCTCCTTCGAACGTAGTGCCTTTGCCTTGCCGAAGTGGTGCGGCCGAGCCACCTTCCACATCAAAAATCAGCCAGGGTCCGTTGTCACTGGTGAATACGATTACTGTATTTTTCTCCAGTCCGTTTTCTTTCACCGCTTTTACAACTTCGCCAACACTCCAGTCCAGTTCTTCAATCACATCGCCATATAAACCCCGTTTCGATTTTCCTTCAAACGGTGGCGATGCGTATATCGGCACATGCGGCATGGAATGCGCCAGGTATAAAAAGAACGGCTTGTTCCTGTTGGCAC
>Ga0315910_10003724_pt1 | contig 12881 bp, 11 predicted proteins | sample EdamamesoilMG_FD_204470 | JGI IMG/M metagenome (GOLD analysis project Ga0315910, IMG submission 204470) | Garden soil microbial communities collected in Santa Monica, California, United States - Edamame soil | ecosystem: Environmental > Terrestrial > Soil > Garden | place: USA: California... | reverse complement strand
AAGATGCGTCCGGACCGCGCAGCACACTCGCCAGCCCTTGTCAGCGAGTTTCGCCGAGTTCACGGGGAGGTTCGCGCGATGACCTGCCTCGAGGCACTGGCACGCTAGCTGCTTATTGGAGGGCACGCATCGCCGCGACGTCTGCGGCTTTGCCGAAGTTACGGTCAGGAGACTTGCAATGATGACCCGACTCCACACCGCGCTCGCAGTATGCGTTTGCGTTACGGGTTGCGTGTACAGTAGCGCGCGACCCACGCCGCCACCTCCAGCGGCACAGCACCCGACGCCACCACCACCCGTCACGTCGACAACGCCGTCTGGGTCCGGCTCATCGGGACAGGCCCAAACGAATACACCCAAGGAGACGCAGGGGCCTGAGCACGCCGCCGACAGCGCAGCCGACACCAAGAACCCAAAGCGTAGGGTCGAGCGGCTCGACGTGCCGATTCAGGCCAAGGGCCACTCGCAGCTCATCGGAAAGGTCCAGCTCACGGACCTTCCGAGTGGCGTGAAGGTGGTCGTGAAAGTGGACCGCATCAAGCCGGGATTGCACGGGGTTTTCATTCACAACTTCGCCGATTGCAGCGGGAAAGATGCCAGTTCAGTTGGGCCACACTTCAACCCTGACGACAAAGAGCACGCGCTACCCGCGGGGAAACGGCACCTCGGCGATCTCGGTAACCTGGTTGCCCAATATCCCGATGGCAAGGGCCGCCTCGAGGTGGTGGTTCCGCATTCGAGTCTCGCTGCCAGCGGGCCGCGATCCGTCTTGAACCGCGCGCTCATCATCCACGCGGAAGAAGACGACGGTACGCGGCAAGCGAGGGCCAACGCCGGCAAGCCCATCGGCTGCGCCGAGCTTACGATTGCCGCTGCGCAAACTCAGCCCGACGGCAGGGTCGTGTGGCGACAGTAGCGGCGCCGTGCTGCAAGCACTGGCTCGATGCACTCGCGGCGGCAGCGTCAAGGTCTCAGTAAGCTACGGCGAGGCCATGCTTGCGCTTGTCAGCGCCGGCGAGCACTCGACCGTCGTGCGCGCTGACCATCTGCACGGCGGTGCCGTTGAAGGGCATTTCGCCCACGATTTCGCCGCGCCACTCGAGATCTTTTCGCAGCTCTTCGGACGCGCCCTTTTCGAGCAAGATGTAGGCGCGCTCGGTAGGGATGTAAAAGCGTCGATCGGAAACGGCTTGCTCGGGTGTGCGCCCGAACACGAGGTTCGCGAGTAACATCTGCGTCACGTTCGTGGCGATCGCGGTACCGCCCGAGCCGCCGAGTCCGAGGATTGCGTGCCCTCGGTAGACGACGATGGTAGGGGTCATGCTCGACAGCGGGCGTGCGCCGGGCCGCGCGCGGTTCGGGCTTTCTTTCATACCGAAGGGCGCGACGTCTTCGGTGCTCGTGAAGTCGTCGAGCTGGTCGTTGAGCACGACGCCGCTCTGAGGCGCGGTGAACTTGGCGCCGAAGAGGCGGTTCACCGTGGTGGTGAGCGCTACCATGTTGCCGTCTCTATCGAGCGTCGTCAGGTGATGGGTGCCGTGCTCTTCCAAACCGAAGCGCGGCATGCCGTGCGTGCGGTCGAGCGACATGCTGCGTCGGCGCGCCGCCAGGCGCTTCGGCGCCAAGAGCCCGGTGAAATCGACCTTCTGAAACGCCGGATCGCCGAGGTAACGCATGCGATCGGCCACCGCGGCGCGCATAGCCTCGGCCAGCATGTGCTGGTAGGCCGCACTCTGATAGCCGTATTTTTTCAGCTCTTCGCTGCCGAACATCGCCAGCGTTTGCGCCAGCATCATGCCGCCAGCCGAGGGCAGTGGCATGGTAAAGATTTTCTTGCCCTCCCACTCGAAGCTGAGCGGGGTGCGTTCGATGGCCTGGTAACGCTTCAGCTCTTCGAGCGCGAGCGCACCGCCGTGGGCGCGCGTTGCCTCGACGAGATCTGCCGCGACGGCGCCCTCGTAGAATGCTTGTGGCCCTTGCTGAGCGATGAGGGCGAGGGTGTGGCCGAGCTTCGGATTCGTGACTCGACGACCGACGAAGGCGGGTTTGCCTCCGGTGTAAAACACGCTCGCGAGCCCCGGATCGACCATCAGCTTCTTGGCGGAATAGCCGAGCGCGTCGCCGAGATGCCGCCCGATCTGAAAGCCGCGCGTGGCCGCGTCTTGGGCCGGCTTGACCACATCGGCCCAGGCACGCTTGCCGTACTTCTTGTGCAGCTCGTACAGCCCGCGCACTTCGCCCGGCACACCCACCAGCACACCCTGCCGATCGGCGGGCAGCGGCCGTTGGTCGAACGCAGCGGCATCGACCCCTTGCGGCGCGGTCTCGCGAAAATCGAGGATGAAGGCCTTCTGATCGGCGGCGGTCCAAACCAGGGCAAAGCCGCCCCCTCCAATGCCGCTGGAGGTCGGGTTGGTGACGCCCGCCATGAAGGCCGCCGTCACGGCGGCGTCGACGGCGTTGCCGCCGAGCCGCATCTGCAGCATGGCCGCGCGCGTGGCGTCCGGGCTTTCGGTGGCGACAGCCGAGGCGCTCGCCACGGCGCGCGCGCTCGGTGCCGGCAGCAGCACCCCGAGCGCCGTAAGCAGACTCAAGAGCACGGCGCCGTGTGCCCAGCGGCCCCTCCACCAAGAGAGCGGCGGTACAATCTGCGGCTTCGAGCCACGTTCCCGGTTACGGCTGCTCGTGTGTCGCACTAGACTCCCCCGAACCTAGTAACAACAGCCCGCGGCCGCAATGCCAATCCCGGCCCGCCTCCGCGCGAAAGGTAGCTCAGAGTGCGCTTTCTGTTTGTGATGGATCCAGCGACCACGATGCTCCCCGACAAGGACACGAGCTTCGCCTTCATGCGCGCCGCCCAGGGCTTGGGCCATACGGTGTATCACTGTCAGCCGCGCGACCTGTTCCAGCGCGGCGCTGACGTGTTCGCGACGGCCCGTGCCACCCAAGTCGCGCCAGCTCCGCCCTACGTGACGCAGGCAGAAGGCGAGCTCTGCGAAGTCGCGGAAATGGATGCCGTGTTGATCCGCAAAGATCCGCCGTTCGACGTGGCGTACGCTCACCTGACCCAGCAGCTCGACTTGGTGAAACACCGCACCCTGGTCGTGAACGACCCCGAAGGTCTCAGGGCGGCCAATGAAAAGCTGTATGCGTTCCACTTCGTCAAACACATGCCCCCGTCGATGGTCAGCTCGAATCCCGAGCAAATCCGCGCCTTCGTGGCCGAAGTGGGCGGGCGTGCGGTCCTGAAGCCGCTCGATGGGGCGGGCGGCAGCGGCGTCGTCGCGCTGGCTACCGACGACCCGAACACGCGCGCGCTCATCGACTTGTTGACGCGCGAGGGCCGCGAGCTGGCGTTGGTCCAGAAGTTCCTGCCCGCGATCCGCACCGGCGACAAGCGGGTGCTGGTGCTCGACGGCGAGCCGCTCGGCGCCATTTTGCGCGTGCCCCGCCCCGACGACATCCGCGCAAACATCCACGTGGGCGGGCAGGTCGCACCGACCGAGCTCACGCCAGCCGAGCAAGCGCTGGTTGCCGACATAGGTCCAAAGCTCAAGGCCGCGGGTCTCTGGTTCGTGGGGCTCGACCTGATCGGCGGGCACCTCATCGAAGTGAACGTGACGAGCCCGACGGGCATTCAAGAGCTTGGGCGCTTCACGGGCACACGCCCGGAAGAAACCGTCATCCGCTGGGTAGAAACCCGCTCGGCCGAGCTCCGGGCGAGCTAAGCCACGGCGAGCCGTAGAGCTCAGCTCGGTCGCGCGCGAAAAACTTGGCCCTCCGCGAGTGAGGGCTCCAGGGTGGCCCCATGGCAGCGCGAGTCTGTGAAATCTGCAGCGTCGGCTCGACGGGACAGGGTCGCGCGGTCACCCGGGTGCTTATCGAAGACCGCATTGTCGCGTTGTGCGACGACCATTTGGCCGAGGTCGAGCGCGCGGGCGTCGAGCGCCTGTCGCAATTGTTCGAACTGTTCCCGGAACCGACGGGTCAGCGGCGAGCACCCGAGCGTCGCAGTGCGCTCGATCGCCGCATCTTTCCGGCGCGCCCGGAGGGACGGCGGCGCGGCGAGGGGCGGCGCGAGACCGACACCGACTGAACTTGCGCTCACCGAAGCAGAGTGCGTAACTGAGGGGCGTCTTGAAACGAGACCTGCTCCATCTCGGCTTGGCCGCGGCCAGCCTCCTCGTGCTCGTGGTTGCACTACGGCAAGAACGAGGGAGCACGGAAGCGGGAGCCCCCACCCCGCCAAGCGAGAGTATCGCCGTGCCGCTGACGCTGAAGGCAGTGCCCCAGGGCGCCCCGCTGCTCTTCACCGTCGACCTGGAAGCGCCGCACGCCGCTGCTCTGAGAGAACTGCTCTTCAGTCCCGAACGGGAGCTCGCCGGTGTCGGTCGACTCCAAGATGTGTGCGGCTACGACCCCAGTGCCGGCGTGCAGGCGTTGACGATCGCCGCACTCAAGCCTGCGCCGGCCGAGCCTCGCGCGCTCAACGCGTCGCAGGGCCCGGCTTTCGCGGTCGTTGCAGCAGGCGAGTTCGATCAGCAGAAACTGGCGGACTGTATCGAACGCCTGCTTCGCACCAAGGGCGGCAGCGCCGAACGCCAGCGTTCCGGATCGATGACACTGATCCGCGACCGCCGTGGGTCAGAAGCCGAGTTCGCGCTGCTCGATCAAGGGCTGGTGTTGGTGAGTGCGCACGAGCACTTGCGTCTGATGCTGCAGGCGCTCGACGGGCACGCACCGAATGCGGGCGACGACGTCACGCATCACTCCCTGCGCGCAGCGCTCGGGGGCAGGGCACCCTTGCTCGGCACTCTGGCATTCCCGAGTGGTTGGCTAGGTCAGATCCTCGAAGACGAGGACGTCGAGCGCTCCCCGCTCGCGAGTTTGAGGGGGGCTGCGCTGCGGCTCGACTTCGACAGCGGTGTTCGACTCGATGGGTTTCTCAGGTGCGAACGCGCCGCCGACGTCGCGCCGCTGCAGAGTTTCTTGAACGACCTGCGAGGCAAGCTCGGACCGCCGCTGCGCCAGCAAGGGCTCGGGGACCTTGACCGCTTCGAACTCGTCGCCCAGGGGCAAGATCTCCGGCTCCGCTGGAAGCTCGATCAGAAAACACTGGCTGAGCTCGTGCAGCGCTTGAACCAACCCCTCGCGACTCCCCCGCCCCGCGCGCTGCCTGCAGCGCCGCGCCCAGCGCTCCTTCCGCCCGAAGAAACCATCCCCGCCAAGCCCTCGCCCTAGGCCCGTGAGCTCTCCGGGCTGTCGCGGGCGGTGGTTTTGTCGAACGTCGGGCCTGCGGCCGCTCAGCGACGGGCTGCGCATGTCACCACGGGGCGGCTTGCAAAGCCCTACGCTCCGAGATATCCAGGGCCTCGCTGGGAGCGCCAGCTCCGGCTGGGACGAGAAAGGCTGTCATATGCAGTGTCGATTCAAAGGCTTCGCTCGATCGGCTGGCGCGTGGCCCCGCAAGGCTGTTTCGGTGGGCGCGTGCGCCGCTCTCACGCTGTCGGCAATGACGGGCTGGGGACAAGGCGTCCCGCAGCCACCTCCGCCCGCAGCAGCACCTGCTCCAGCGCCGCCTCCCGGGAGTGTGCCCGCCGAGCCGGCACCGGCAGCGCAACCCGCTCCCGCCCAAGCGCCACCCGCCGAGCCGTTGCCTGCGGAAGCGCCGCCGGCTCAGCCGCCGCCTGCTGAACCACCGCCGGCTCAGCCGCCACCTCCGATGAGCGAGCCACCGCCGTCCACCATCACCCTGGGCGAAGCGCAAGGTGGTGAGCCCGAGGCGGACGACTCCGCGCCGTCGTCGGCCGGCCCGTTCAGCAAAGGCAGCATCGGCATCTCCGTGATGGTGGGCAGCGCCTATTTCGGCGAGAAAGACTACTTCATCTTTGGGCTGGGCCTCAGCTACTTCGTCGTCGACGGGCTCTCGCTCGGGGTGGACGGATCGATCTGGTTGTTCGACGAGCCCACGCTCGGCACGATCACCCCGAACGCGCGTTACGTGCTGCACATGGTTCCGGTCATCAAGCCGTACGTCGGTGGCTTCTGGAAACGCTACTTGATCGGCGACGACTACAAAGATTTCAGTAGCGTCGGCGCCCGCATGGGTGCGTACCTGATGCCCTCGCGAACCTATCTGGGCATCGGCGCAGTCTACGAGCACATCCTCGACTGCAAAGACGTCATCCTCGAGTGCGACAGCTGGTATCCAGAGCTGACGTTCGGCGTCTCGCTCTGAGTCCCCGCGACCGCTAATTCTGCGCGTTGGGCGTCTGCGCTCGGGCGCGTTGCGTGCGTGCGCGCGCTCGCGCGAGCACCGTGGTTCACGCTTCCAGTCTGACGCTCCTGTCATGCGTACGAAACGTGGCGGTGAAAGACGGCGTCGCGTGTTGCAAGACCCGCCGTTCGGTTGTAGAGCTTTGGCGGCACCATGCGACACCAGGGAGCAGTCGAAATTTTGGCGCCGACCTCGCCCCTCCACCCGAGCGATCGAGGCACGGCAAAGTTCAGTGCGCGCGCCATGAAAACCGTGGCGGCTTCGTGTGCGCTACTCGCGCTCGTTGGCTGCGGCGACCTCGAGCTTCCAACACCTCCGGACATGTCCGGGCTCAATCGCGCGTATGAAGAGCCCGACGGCGAGCTCACTAGCGCGACTGCGGCGGAGCTCGGCGTGAGCATGGCCCACACGGTGACCGAAACCCAGGCCAGCTCTCCCATCGAGCTCATGGGTGAGATGGTCACCGATCTCCAAGAAACTGGCGGCATCGAGGCGGACCCGGAGGGCGACGCCGAAGGCGAAGCCAGTGGTGAAAGCCTACTCGGCGAGCGGCTCGATGTCGCCGCCATCGTGCGACTGAATCACAAGTGCCGAGGTTGGGAGGGCGCTGACGAAGGGGTCAACGGCACCCTCGGCATCACGGCAACCTTGGACAGCGGCGGACTCATTCCCACCCTCTGGGGCAAGGCGAGCGGCTGCCGTCTCACGCGCCACGGGAACGACCTCGAGCTCGACGGCAATATCGGCATTCGCATCGGCAACGAGCAACCTCGCGTGCTGTTGAGAGAGATCGCGAACCTTCCTTACTTGGTCGAGTTCGAGGGCACGGCCATCGTCGAGCGTGACGGCGAACGCGCCGAGGTCGACCTGCACACCAACTTCCGCGTGATGCCCAACGAGGAAATCCAGCTCCTGATCGCGCTCCCGGACGGCACGTACGTCGTGGGCGTGTTCGATGTGTCGAGCCTCGCGACTTCCACAGAGCCGGTCATCACCGGTGGCTTGCTCACGAGAGACGAGCGCTGGTCTTGTACCTTGAACCTAGCGAATGCCAGCGGTAGCTGCGCCGATGCCAATGATCCGACGTCGACCATCGAGTGGTGAACCACGCGTTCGCTGGTGCCTAGCGGTAACCCTTGCGTTGCCGTTCGTCACCGGCGTCGCCCACGCCCAACCCGTAAACCCGGCCCCAGCAGCGCCTGCCGAGCCGGCGCCCCCTGCAGAGCCTCCCGCACCAGCGGCAGCTCCCGCGGACGCAGCGCCGCCCGCCGCCGCGGCAGAGCCAGCGCCCGCGGCAGAGCCCGCACCAGCGGCAGAGCCCGCGCCCGCGGCAGGGCCCGTGCCCGCGGCACAGCCTGCGGCAGCCGAGCCGAGCGCGGCGAACGTCGAAGCGAAGCCAGCGGCAGCCGCGGCACCTGCGCAAGCCGAAGCCGAAGCTGCCGAAGCCGAAGCTGAGGACGAAGAAGACCCCACGCACGGTCACATCCTCGATGCCACGGGCTATTTGCTGCGCGGCCGCACTGCGGAGCTCGGCCTCTTCTACATGGGCTACGGCATTACCGACTGGCTGAACGTCGGCACGCATCCTGCGCTGTGGCTCTTGGGGCCGATCTTCGGAGGGCGCTCGGGCAACCTCGGTATCAAGCTCGGCCTGCCCATCACGCAGTGGGTGAACGTGGGCCTCGACGTCAACGCCACCTGGGTCAGCTTCGAAGAAGACACCGGCCGCACGCGCGGGCTCGTGATCCCCGCGACGCTCGGCGTTTCGCTCAACGCATCGCCCGATCAGAACTACTCGCTCGCCGCTCGCTACATCGCGGCCGAGGGCGGCAACGAAAGCTCGGTCGACGCGCAAGAGGTCGAAGGCGCCGCGGTGACGCGGTTGGTGCAGTTCATCGGCGAAGGGCGCTATCGGTTCACCGACAGCTTCGCCCTGTATTCGCGCGGCTACTACCAGGCATGGGAAGAAAACCTGAACGTCGATGGTGAGGCCGATCTCGACGACGACACCAGCGTCGAGGTCGAAGGCGAGGCCTCCGCCGTCGACTCGCGCCCTTGGGCCGTCATCTTGGGCACCCATTTGCACTGGGGCGCCATCAATCTTCGGCTGGGGGTCGGCTACGGCAACTACTTCGTGCCGGGCATTAGCTTTCCGATACCGAACAAGCGTTTCTTCCCGGATCTGAACTTCTACGCCCGCTTCTAGCGTCCGATCGCGCGGGCGCCGGCGAGCGAACGCTGGCGCGCTGGTGGCGGGTCCTTGGCAAGCGGGACCCGACCGGATACTGTGCGGGCGTTCGCCGTGCGACCGCCATCGACTGGACGCCTCGATCTGCCATGGGCCCGAGCGATCGCCGTGGCGACGTTGGCTGCGCACACGGCGCACGCTGGTGGCCCGCTCGGTGAGAACGGCGCGACCATCGAGACCAGCAGCTTCGCCATCGACCTTTCGCCAGGGCCGGTGCTCGGTGGCGCGCGGCTCACCGGGCTCGGCGGCGCGTACGTCGCCATCGCCGAAGACGTGGACGGCGATCTGCAAAACCCCGCAGCTCCAGCCGTGCGCCCGTTCTACTCCGTCGACTGGTTCGATTGGTGGCCCGGACTCGGGCTCACGCTGCCGGCGCTCGCCGATCTCGACTACTTCAACACGGGCGAACGCGATGCCGACACACGCGCGCCCAGCACGTTCCTGTTCCTGACGCCGGCGTTGAACCTGCAGTGGGGCGATTTCGGCGTCGGCTTGACCGCCGAACTCCAGAACTACTCCGCCGACGCCGGTAGCTCTCTCGACAACACGCTCGACACCAGCATTCTCACCGTGCACGGGCAGTTCGCCAACAGTTTCCTCGACGGCCAGCTGGTCGCGGGGGTCGGCACGCGAGTGGTCACGTTGGCGCTGGTCGACGACTTCCGCCGCGACGATGAGGAGTCCAACTTCAAGTCAACGGGCAGCGGGCCCGAAGTCGGAGTGCTGGTGCGGCCGAATGGTTATCCCTTTCGCGTGGGCGCGGCGTTCCGCGGACCGGTCGATACCCAGCCGCACTTCACGAGTGGGCTCTTGCCCAACGAAAACGGCGACCTCGTGTCGCAAGACGACAACGGCGATCTGTTCTACTACCCGAGCCGCGTCACCCTGCCCTGGGACCTCAACCTGGGGGCGGCCTACCAGTTCGGCCGTCCGCTGAACCCGCGCTGGCGCGCCCCTGCCGACGTCGTGATGAAGCGCGAGCTCGAACTCCGCATAAAAACCATCGAGCTCGAAGAAGCCCGCGATCGCGAGCTCGCCAAAGCCACGAGCCTCTCGGAACGCAGGCGCATCCGCGCCAAGTACCGCGCCAAAGCCCGCATCATCGAGCATGCCATCGACCGGGGCCGAGCCGAGGGCAGACTGCAACTGAATCGCGACCTCGCGGCCATGCAGCGCTTCTACGTCTTGGTCACGGGGTCGTTGGTGATCACAGGCATCGTCGAAGACGCGGTCGGGGTCGAGTCGTACTTCGATCAGCAAGTGCGTCGCTCGGGCGAAAAGGTGACGTACTCGCCGCGCATCGGCATCGAGACAGAGGCCGTGCCCGACCTCTTGAAGCTCCGCTTCGGCAGCTACCTCGAGCACGCACGCGCAGCCAACGCCAGCAGTCGCGGGCATGTCACCTTCGGCTTCGACTTCCGGCTGTTTCGCTGGGACGTGCTCGGCTTCTGGCCGAGCGACTACCTCTGGCGCATCGGGCTCGTTGCCGACATCGCACCTCGTTACGCCACTTGGGGCATCAGCATCGGAGGCTGGTACCCGCGGCATCGTCCCTCCGATCTGCCGCAGCCGAAACCAGTGGTCGCCGCCGCAGAATCCGATCCGTTGAGCGCGCGATTCTGAGGTCGTTTGGTGCCTAGCTGTCGATCGGGCGGCGTCACGACTTCTCGAGGTGCTAGGCTGGTGGAGTGCAAAAACTCTCCCAGTTTGGCAAGCGAATCCTCGGCGGCCCAGCGCGCAAGTTGACCTCGGTCGTTGGCATGGTTGCCGACGACTTGCGCGGTGGCTTGCGTGAGTTGCTCGACACCCCTGCCAGTGCGGATGCGAGTGGCGGGTCGAAGCAAGCGGCGTCGCTGAAGAGCGCGAAGGCGGAGCCGCCCAAGCTCGCAGATCCGGCGAAGCCGGCGCAGATTTTTGGGCGCCAGTCGTGTCCGTGGACGGGTCGGGCGGCCGCGCTCATGGAGCGCGAAGGAGCTAGCTTCGATTTCGTGGATCTCGATGCACCCGAGAACGCCTCCCTGAGCAGCTGGTTGGTGGTCGAGACCAAGCAGAACACGAACCCCTACGTGTTCTTGCGCGGGCGCTTCATCGGCGGTTTCAATGCTTTGGATGAAATCACACGGCTCGGGCAGCTACCTGCCGAGATGATGACGCCGGCGGAGCGAGCGCGACAGCCGTCACGCATCCGCATCGAGATTGCGGCGCGCGACGATGGCGATCGGCAGCCACCGGGCGACGTGTGACGCTCACGTCACCCGCTCGATCGCGCCCGCCACGGTGCATCCAGATCAAGAAAACGATTTCGTGTGATCCCTCGCGCTCGAAAGTGTCACCACTGAAGCGTCGCCTGCCGCCGCTACTTCTGCTCATTTTTTGACGTCCCAAAGCGAGACCTCACCAAGCGCTCAGGTCCTAGATCGAGGCAAATGAAAACCTTTCCACTCGCTTTGTCTCAGCGACCACTCATGCGCGACAATTTGCATTCGCTCTCTGCAACGAGAAACTGAGGCGAAGACCGTGAGCGCTGCGCGTGTATAGTACGCGGATGCTTACTGAACGACACAGCAGCATGCTTGGCGTACTTGCGTCTTGCAGCCTCGGAGCATTGGTGGGTTGCAGCAGCACGTCGTCGTCGCACGAAGTCGGCACCCCGACGAGCGGAGGGCCCAGCACCGAAGCCGGCAGCACGTCAGCGACGACGGGCATGGCCACGAGTGGAGGCACGACGAGTAGCCCCAGCACCCCCACCACCGCGACTGCAACGTCGACCAGTGGAGGCATGGGCACGACCGGCGGCGGCGGTGGGCCCTCCACGACCGGGACTGCTGGAGCGACCACGTCGCAGGGAGGCGCGACGAGCGACACCGGCGGCGAAACGGGCGGCGGCACGACCGGCGGCACCGCGGTGGAGATCACCATCGAACCCAACCCGAACAGCGTGCTGTCGGCTTACGTCAGCTGGACGACGCCCGAACCTGCCAGCTCGTTGGTTCAGTTCGGCGCCGGGGAGCTGACCTGGGAGATCGAGGGCGAGGCGGCAGTCACCGAACACCGCGTGCTCGTCATCGGCATGCGCGGCGATACGGAGTACCAGATCCGTGCACTGTCCACCGGCGCGTCGGGCAGCTTCCAGGGCGACGGAAGCTTCATGACCGGAACCGTGCCGAGTCAGATCCCCAACGGCAACATCACCGTGCACACCGACGACATGCAGCCCGGCTGGACGCTGATGAACGTGCAAAAGGGCGACGGAACGAACCGCGCATTGAGCGGAGCGCCGCCCGCGGCCGTCATCTACGACGAAGAAGGGTATCCCGTCTGGTACTGGATCAACGGCACGCAAAATGAGCGCGGCGGAGCGATTTCGGTCGATCCTACCGACGTGGGCGTGTTGATGGGGCCCAGCGAGACCACCGCGCCCAAGGAGGTGGACTGGGCCGGCAACGAGGTGTGGGCTTGCGCCGATCTGCGCTGCGGCGGCACCGCTGGCCTGTCGCACCACGCTGGCAAGCTCACGAACGGCAACTACATCATCATGCGCGACGCCATGAGCGGCAGCCGGATCTCTCAGATCTTCGAAGAACATGCTCCCAGCAGCGGCCAGCCCGTGCATACTATCGGAGTCGAAGACGCCGTAACACCGCCTGGCAGCGCGTCGGGGGACTGGGCGCATGGTAACTCGATCACCGTCGATCTCGAGAACGACGTCGCTTACATGAGCTTCCGTTGGCTGGGCGTGATCAAGATGCAGTACAGCACCCAGACCATGTTGTGGCACCTACCTGCCAGCTACGGCGCGCAAGGCATGGGCGACATGACTTTCGTCCCTGCAGACTCGCAGTTCACCGATATCCACGACCCGGAGATCCACGACGACGGGACCATCCTGTTCTTCGACAACGGCGGCTACACAGGCGTCATCGAAGACGGCAACCCGTCGAACCTCCACACCCGCGCGGTCGAATACATGATCGACGAAACAGCGAAGACGGCCACGCTGGTGTGGGAGTGGCCCGGCGACTTCGACACAGACCCTTGGTACAAGCAGGATCTCTACGTTCCCTTCTGGGGTGACGCGGACCGGCTCGCCAACGGCAACGTGATGATTGCTGCCGGTCGCCGCGGTACCGTCGAAGCGACTCCCGAGAGCCGCATCATCGAAGTTACGAAGGACACCGGCGAAGTCGTGTGGGAAATGCTGTTGCCCAAGGACCACGGCGTGTATCGCGCCGAGCGCTTGTATCCCCTGCCCCTCGTGCGTCCGATTCAGTAGCGTCCACGACGCCTCGCTGGCGCGCCGCGACGCGTCGACCGTCCAGACAGTCCGCCCAGGTACGCCGGCATTTGCGCGCGCGC